>Ga0182738_1002181_pt1 | contig 23523 bp, 18 predicted proteins | sample eDN5th30CBELigMG_FD_128876 | JGI IMG/M metagenome (GOLD analysis project Ga0182738, IMG submission 128876) | Enriched Miracle-Growth compost microbial communities from Emeryville, California, USA - eDNA 5th pass 30_C BE-Lig MG (version 2)... ...
GCTATAAAAATAATTATAGAAACAGAGTCTAAAATTATATTTATAATCCTTAATTTCCAGACAACATTAATCGAATTTTCCCATATTTAATCTTATCCAATATCACAGTCTCTCCCACATTCATATTTTCTCTCACTTCACCCAATCATTTCAAACAATAAAAATTCCACATTTCTCACAAAATGTTAAACCTTCATCAACATCAAACTCCTTCTCCTACTTCATACGAAGGCGAAAACATCAAAGGCGTCGCTGTCCTTTCTTTCCCTCAAGTCGAGCTTGAAAGGACCAAATCTCTTGATCCTCACAAAATCACAACTCTTGGCACTTTAAACGTCTTTTATTTCAGTCATTATCAGCTCTTTGTTCTTCAACTCCATGACTGGAAATATGCTCTATTACCAAATCTCATGGTTACTGCTTCCAAAAGGCCTGACAAACAAGGGTATATCTACACTGTGCCCACTCAAGATGGGTTCCATCATCTAAAAATGGACACGATGATTCTCAATTCCGCTATCAAGAACTTTGAAACTATTTTATCAAGATCTACTGACTTTTACTATGTTATGAATGGTGTCAAGTATAAGCCAAGTCCGAGACCAATCCAGAGATCTCCTACTTCAGAAAATAAGCAGTTCTTTGGCACAGAAAGCCCGATGGGAACTGGAGATGGACCTGGGTTTGAAAGAAAAAGAGATAAATTCAAAAGAACTTTGAAGAATATTGCTGATAAGTTTAGCAGGAAAACGAAAGTTGAAGAGTCAGAAAATTTGAATATGACACAGATCAGAACCTTTGAAAGTATTAAAGGAACCACGAAAGCTATGGCTCCTGTCATTAGATTCCATAAAAACGAAGTATGACTTAGAGAATTCATTTGACTTATTTGACTTATTTAGATTGAAGAGACGATTATTAATGGAAATGATATTGTGAGAAGCATGAATAAGCACATTTCTCCTTCGAAAAATAAGAGTTTTAATCAAGGAATTAGCTCATCTAATCGTCATCCTGGTAGTTTTTCCCGCCGTATTTTTCTCAATAATCCACCCCTAGTTATTCTGTTATCACAAGAACATCGAGATCCAGATAGAATTCAAATAAAAACTTCATCACCTCCAAAAGACTTTAAAGCGGCCGTTAATGCTCGAGCTGATGCAATCGCTCAACAAATCGGTATACTTCTTTGTCTCATCTTCAAGGCCTCTTATATTTAAGTTAATATGCATCTGAACAATAAAAATAATCAGACTGTGAACCCACTGCAGCCTCATAATATGCCGAATTACACATTATTAAAGAAAGACCTGTCTGTTATTTCAGAGAAAAGTGATGAAGCTACATTATCTGAACCAGGAAACGGGAATACAAAAGATGATAAAGAGATGCGTGTTAGTGAAATAAATCTGTCGTCAAGACTCCTCAGTCGTCAATCGACTCCAGAAGATGTTCTCCAGATCATGAGTAAGCCCGTTCCAGATGGAATAAGAAGAACCGAGAATGAGTTCAAGATGTCATTTAGTAACGGTTTTCCAAGTAATTCAATTGATGAGGGATATAAAAATACAAATATTGAATCCCTTCCTATTACAATAAGACATTCTGAAGGTTAGATTAATTTTTGTATGCGAATGCTTTGTACATTTTGTTTGTTATTTTTAGAGAGAAAGAAAGATCGCAGTCTACTCTCCTCTGTCAAATGTTTGTTTGTATTACTTTTTGAAAAGAAAAAGAAAGAAAGAGTGGCGTTTTCAGAGATATAATTAGAGAAAGTTAAAAATAGAAAATTGGTTTTATTTTGCGGAGATTGAGGGGAAAACCGATCGTTTCTTTCTTTCTTTTCAGAAACGAAAGAAATTCTCGACATGAATGAATTCTATCTAGAAACAAAAGCTTCCGCTCTGAAAATCTGTACGCATGTTTTGTCACATTTGTCATTGCCATAAAATAATTGTGGAATGATCTATTCTCATTAGATTGGTTCTCTTTTTATTCCATTTACCATAATCAAAGGCTGGATTAATTAAAGAGAGGCCGAGATAAATTTGGCCTTTCGAATAAGTCTTGCAATATCTGCACTCCGTATCCTCTAATAATCTCAACCTCAGAAATCTGGAATTTTCGCTGCAGGTCTTGATTAATTTTTATTGTTTATTTTAACCAAATAAAATCAATTAAAACCAACAGACAAATCATCCTCCATCTCTCCATTCTTGCCTATTCCAAAACTCCTTCCTTATTCCTCTGTCTATATCCCAAAAACCTTGAAGAAATTTTCTCCAAAACCTCTTTTCAAGATTCAAGGGGATATTTCTATTTGACTTTTCTTCTACTAACAATTTATTAATTAAAAAGAAATCCACCAAATATTTGTTTTATCTCCCTTCCTTTACTCGCTATTTTTTATCCAAACCTTTATAAAAAGCAAAATTTCTATTTTACTGTTAATAATCTCTCTTCCCTTCCCTAAATGCAATCCCTTCCTTTAACCTCTTTTCAAACCCCCACAAAAAAACCCTTCCCTCCTTATTATTCCCCTCACAACGACAGTCCTATTCACCAACAAAAAACATCTCTTGCAAAATCCGAATTCGCCCAACGAGATTACGGAAAAGCCAAAGGCATCGAGATCCTCTCCTTCAAAGACTCAGAACTCGAGCGTACCTACGCTTCCCAGACAAGTTTCATCGCTGCTGGAACTCTTCACGTGATCTACTTCGAGTCTTACAATCGCTTTATCCTTTCTATCAATGATTGGAGATACGTCTTATTACGCAGAATGCCAGTAGTGGGCTCTGATACGCGCTTGCCAGGCCCTGTGGCGTACACGCTACCCGCCTGTGACGGTTTCTACACGCTAAGACTCATTAACATTGATAATATGGCAAGTTTGAAGAATTTTGAGACAATACTGGCTAATAGCTCAAAATTCTCCTCTAAAGAAAACGTGAATAATTCTTCAAAGAGAGTCTCCAGTGAATACACTCAGAATATTTCGGAGTTTGAGAATGCAGAGCCAACTCCTCTTACGAAATCTGATCGATGGAAACGTGGGTTCAGAAAACTAAACTCGAAACTTTCCAATAGCTTCAAAAGAGATAAACCTAACCTTAACCTTTATCAAGCCCGCGATTTTGAAAGTCTGAAACGGACCAATGAAATCATGGCCCCTCTCCACCTCATCCCAAAACGCGAAGTAATCTATGTGATTTCCCAAATCCCCTAACCATTCCAAGGTTGATAGCTTAATTTCTATGTATAAAGATGTGGCCAATAAGCACGGTTTCCAGCCAGAAACCCACTCTTCTGGCTTACAAAACTGTCCATTGACACCAATTGCCGAGAGCAGGATCAATCAGACAGCTTTCACAAATCCCTTTGCATCTCCCTCTCCAACCAGAGCAAGAACAGGAGGAAGTACTGCGTCACCTCAGCCTGAAAAGGCAGGTTCTATCGGCAATATGGCGTTAAATCATGCAATAAATGCAAAGAATTATGGAGCTTCTCAGCCGAAATTGATGGATAGAATTAAGGCTAGAATACCAGGAGAACACTATTATTACGGAGAGAAACAACCAGGAGAGAAAATAATGACACATTCACATACATTAAGAGATCAGAGAAGAGCAAGTCAGTATCAAGGAACGCCAAGAAGAACGATAAAAGAAGTTGTTGAAAGAAATTTAATGAAAGATACAAAAGATGATGGATCTCTTTTGGATTCTTTTGCAACAGAACAAGATCCATATGAGGTTGCGCTTTCGCCTAAATTTGCAGAGCACGAAGACACATTAGAAATAGCAAGACAAAGAAGCTTAGAATTAGTGGAAAAACTTACAAAGGATTACTTGGCACATAAAGAAAAAATGTCAAGGTTTAGCACTCAAAGTAAAATGTCTGGCGCTGAAGCTGGCGGCGGTGCAAGTCAAAATTCATTTGGAGTGGATTTGGAGACTGTAGATACTCCAGAAAACGAAGAAAAAGAAAGCTGTGAAGTTATGCTCGACAGCAGATCAGTCGGCAGAAGAGAAGCAAAAGGCCTTCGCAAAAGAGTCGCTTTGAAAATTGACTATGAAAATGAAGAAAGTGTCCTGGATTTGAACTCTATTTTACGCAGCGAAGGCCTCGAACAATGTGAAGGTTAAAACTATTTATTGTCATGTTGTCAAGATTATGTTAATATATCACTTATTATCAGTACTTTTATAATTTACTTTATAATATTCCTCAGTAATTAGCTCAAAATATCATATCCTTTTCCTTCAAAAATCTCCCCTTTTCTTTTATTCAAAGATTCAAAGATATGCTCACTAATTTACGCTTACAAAATTATTTTTTGGAGAAATGCTTAAATTTACCAAAGCCTTCTTAAAATCCCGTCCCACTTCTCTTTTCTTCTCCAGCAGTAGATACTTCTCCAACAAAGAAGTTATCGATATGCGCAAACAAGACATTCAACAAAGACTTCCAGAAACCTTTGTAAACTGTCTCGTTCTCCATCCTGTCGGATATCCCAAGTTTCTATTCATTGCTTTCTCCTTTTATCTTCAATATTTAGTAAAGGAGCTATGGGCGAACTCTACCTTGCTGAAGAAGCTATCGGTCTTGCTAAAGCCCTCGATTGGAACGTATTTGAAATGTTTTGTTCGATTCACATCAAAATCATAGGTGATTAAAGGTCCATATTGGAAGGAAAAAGTTGGCTCTGCTTCAAATCAACATGGTAACAAATTTTTTTAACAAAATGAAAGGAGTAATAAATCAAAAACAAGGATCAGGAGCCTCGGAAAATGAAGACTTTACTGTCATAGAAGATGATGCTGATATGTATGATGAATGGAAAAATGAACTTCTTAGAAATTCTTTGGCTAAAAGTTCTCTCGTAAAAATCAGACAACCTTCCAGTAGCTATCTCTTTGGTAAAGGAAAAGTAATTTTCTCCTTGAATACTTTGTTCTGATTTCCTCCAAAGGTCGAAGAACTGAGCATTTTTATTCGTTCTAATGATGTTAACGCTGTCTTTGTGAATAGCGAATTGACTGCCTTACAAATTCGTAACCTCGAAAAGTGAGAATAATTCTTTGATACCATTTCTGAGCTTCTTATCCAGGGCTTGGAATAAAGCAGCGAATTTCCATGATGATTTTGCAAAAGGAGAAGATGGAGAGCCAACAAAATTTATTGATGTCGGAGAGAAATCTGAAGAAGAAGAATTAGAAGAAATCGAAAGAAAAATTAAAGTGTTTGATAGATTTACCATCATCCTTCAAATCTTTGCTAAAAGAGCCAAAACTCGTATTGCTAAACTCCAAGTCTTATTTGAAAATATCTCTAATCTAACTCCCTTCTAGATTGAAATGGCATTTTTGAACTTCTTAAAGACAAAGCTGATGAGAGAAGGGACCACATTTAGTGGGATGTACAATATCTTTGCTGGAGATTTAATGAGGTTTTCCAAGAATATTCTCTCAAAGCTCACAATTCTAGTGCTGAAGAAATCAAGTTGGAAGTCGTTAGTAGCAAGCAGAGAGGTGCTTTGGGAAAGATGTCAGGTGCAGGAGAAACCCAACTCGAAATCGAAAGGAGAATAATATCCGATAAAGAAGCCAAAATTAGAAGAGAATTGCTCACGGAAACTGCTAATCGTAAACAGCTCAGACAAAGAAGAAAATCCAGCCACAACGCCATGCCCAATATCGCTCTCGTATTCTTCTTCTTCTTCGATAACTCCCTTATTTAATTCAAAAAGATCGGTTATACAAATGCTGGAAAATCGGCTTTGATGAATAAATTAACTAAAGCTGGCGTTGAAAGTCAAAATAAACTCTTCCAAACCCTCAGTACCACCTCTAAAAAGTAATTAAGTTAAGCTGAATTTCTCTTTAAAATCTTTCCAGGATGAAGTTGGGAACAGGACAATTGGGATTATTATTGGATACAATTGGGTTCATCACAAATCTTCCCCATGACCTCGTTGAGTCCTTCAAATGTACATTAGAAGAAGTGCAAGATGCTGATATTGTGTTGCATGTGAGAGATATTTCACATCCTAATACTGAAGATCAAAAAGAGACTGTCCTTCAAGTCCTTAGAGAATTGGGCTTTGACCAAAGTTTCTACACCAAAAAAATGGTTGAAGTCTGGAATAAGATTGATTTGATGGAAGAAAGAATTGATTATAAAAAACTTGCTAAATCTCCTATTCCTATCGTTCCTATTAGGTAAAATGATGAAAGAAGACTTATCTGAATCTTTGATGTTAGTGCTGTATATGGAACAAATTGTGATAAATTGGTGGAAGTGATCACCAATAAAGTGAATGAAACTATGGGTAAAAGACTCTATCAATTGGTTGCTTCGCCTGAATTTTATTCTGAGCGTATCAATTGGTTATTCAAGTAAGCATTATACTGAAAAAGATGTGCTCATCAGATAAATAGAAATGGAAGCATAACCGAGGTTCAGGATTATAAATATATTGATAAGCCAACAAACGATTATCCTTATGGAAAAATTCATTTTGGAGTGTTTTTAGATGACGTGACATATAGAAGATACATGACTACATTCGAGAATAAAGGAGGAGAAAAAGAAAGAGGTAATCTTGTACATAATCTTTTGATTTCTCATTCTTCATAGAAAAAATTCCTGATGACTGGATTAAAAGCTCAAAGTCCTTCTTTGAAAGAAGAGCTGAAGAAAAAGAAAAGGAAAGACAAAAGTTAAAGAAATTAGAAGAAGCTGGCAAGGGCGATAAAGATAAACTCCCACCCAAACGTGAAGAATAGAGAGCTAGGAAATATTAATGTATTGTATAAAGAAGCATGTCATTATTTTAATGAACTTTTATTGTAATGATATTATTAATGGACATTTCTCATTCGTTCAAAATTTTTCTCTTTTTTAAGAAATTTTCTTTTGTCAAAAGCAAATTATTTCTTTTCCTGAAGAAATCTTATTCTCGCTATCATTGAACAATTGTAAAGACAGACATGCGAAATTCTCTCATTAAAATCCCGAAAATAAAAAGGTAAACTTCTTCAAAAAGAAGAGCATCAATAAAACGTCCCAATTATTATTTCATTAGGTTATACAGTAGTTCATTTGATGTACGAAATTCATCAAAATAAAAATACAACAAGGCACCTAAAAAAATAATAATCTAATAAAGTCGCACAAAAAATTCCTCATCAAATCCGACAATGAATTTTTTCAAGAGCATCTTTGAAAAGAAGGTCCAAAAGGAAGAAGAGAAAAACGTCATCAATATCTTCCTTGATGAAGAAATCAGGCAATCCGAAACTCTCCCTCTAACCAATGATACGACAGCTGAATCAATTATTAATGCCCTTTCCCAGCTTTCCAGCCTTAAGAAACAAATTGGCGGCCAGAATACAAAGAATTACTACCTCCTTCTTCTCATCAGAAACACCAAAAACAATCTCCTTATTCTTAAAAGACGAATCAATCCCTTTGAAAATATTCAAGAAATCATCTCCAATAAATCCGATGAGCATATTTATATCTGGATCTTGCAAAAGCAGATCGAGTCTTACGAGTCAAATAGCTTCAAAGACAGCATCATTAATGATAATTTCAATGAATCTCACTTCCACGAATACCGTAAAACTAACGAACCTGGTAGGTCTTTTTTATTGATTGAATATTAACCTTCAATGATAAAGAAAAATACGAAAGAAGCGGAAGACTTTTGAAAAGAAAAAAGAATGGAGAGTATAAAGAAAAAGAATTCGTTCTCAATAAAGACAACCTTATCTATTATAAACCTGGAGAAAAATGTACCCTATTTCTTCCCCAAACTCTGACAATTTTCAAGATAAAAAGGTCAGTGTGATCCCATTGGTCGGCTCCAGAGCCGAAAGAGATCTCACTTCCAGAGACAAACATGCCTTTGAAATCAAATCTACCGACCAAACAATTAAAGTAAAGGCCAAATCTGAAGTAGATATGAAAGGATGGTAATAATGAGAATAATTCTTGGTATTTATCTTACCCTTCCCATTAGGATTGGCTCATTTAATTCACAAGCAGCGATAGCAAATGAGAATACGACAATGAACAATATTGACAAAGAAATCAAATATCAAGAATATAAATTTGAAAAGACTCGAAATGAAGAAATTACAGCGATGATCAATGACTTTGGGAAGTTTGCCGAGAAAAAATCAAACAGACATCTTCTTTTAGATTTCCTTGCAAGAGAAAGTCTCTACTATCGTGACATTAAATATTTTGTCGACACAATTTACCACACAAAACCTGAACTTGACCAAGAAATCTGGTTACAAATGACCTCGAAATTCCTTTTAGAACTTGAAGAGATTCTCAAGCCAGCCACCGAAAAGAATGAACAGATCGAAGAAAGAAAAGAAGGTGACGAGAGAAAAGCCCAAGAGCAACAAGCTGAGAACGATTTATATTCCGCACTCTATACATACGTGTCAAAGGACGAATTGCTGAATAGGTTGAGACAAGGCTTGATAGAAATTCGAGGCGATTTTACTGAGGAACGCAAAGAAGAAGTCACAAAGGCTATTAAAAAGATTTCGGACTATATTTTGAGCGATTTAAAGGAGAATTACACCAGATTGATACAGAGCGAAACTTTGTTCCAAGCTAGGTTGACAGATTTGATAAAGAGACCGTTCTTTATGGTGCATGATTATCCCAAGTCGAATAGTTTTGATTCAAAGAAGGACCAGAGTCCAATGTCAAGCCATATTTCAGCCTCAATGTTGTCAAATCCTAATTATTCAATGATATCTAATGCTAATCCAAATCAATCAATAAATCTGTCTTCTGTTACCAATTCTAATGCCAGCTATATGGTGAACTAATATGAATATTGTTGTGTGGCGGAAAAGTGAATAATTACAGGAGTTTTGTTTGGTATTTTTTAAAGAAATTTCAAGGTAAACATGCATGGTGAATATGTGTTGAGATTTATATTCTATAAGCGGAGTTGAAGGAGATTCTGTTCCTCTTCTTAAATGTTCTCTTTTATTTATTATCTAAAAAAATTTAAAGAAAAATGCTTTATCGACTCCTTTTGTCTATTAATTAGGAGGCTGCTGATTGAAGATTTTGTCATGTATTTGGCTTCAGCGAGAACTAATTTTCTTCTCTAAGAAAAATGGATCATAGGCCCATCAAGTCTTAGCTCTCAATCGTTTTTTTGAAAGTCACTCTTCTAGTATTTTGAAATTCACTGGTCATTTGCCAGCAAAATTACACAAATTCAAAAAGAACAGAGGACAGATTAATGCAAAGATAAACGATGGGGTTTGAAATATTGGGGAATAGGTTTTCAAAGGGCATGTTATTTAATAATTGCATTTTTAGATTTGAAATTAAGATATTTAGGTAAGTCTAGAGATTTTTAATTAAGTGGGTAAAAAGTGTGTCATTAATAATGTTAGCTTTGCTAAAAATTTTAAAAAGATGTGTCTGGAGTTTGGTATGTGAAGAAAAGTCAAATATCAAAGAAAATGAACTTGTGTGGAGTCAAGAGTAAAAAATGAACCCGAAAAAAAAATTCAAACAATTTTTGAGGTGAGGGCAAGTGAGGCGTGGGAAGAGAAATATTTAATTAATTAATTTGAAATAATCGTTTTTTTGCAAAAATAAATTGATTTCATTTAATTTTTCATTTAATTCAAATTTCAAAATTTTAATCAACAAATTTCTTCTTTTGAAAATTTTGTTTAAAAAACTTCAAAATTAATTTTCCAATAAAATTCAATAAGTAATTCATTCAATAAATAATTTTTTTCCACCTTAAATAGATTCGCTTATCCTTACAAGAAATTATTTTTTTTCTCATTTCTTTAATTTGCTGATGAGTTTTGATTTTCGATCCTTATCCAACTTTCTTCCGATACATTATCATCAATCTCGCTCTGTTAGTAAAAGCCAAACTCATAAAAATTTTCTCACACAATTTATACAAGATATCCAACTATTCTCCAACTAATTTCTAACTAATCACAATCCTCATCTTCAGAAATTACTTCTAAATCTAACAACTTACATACTTTAAATAGATTATTATACGCACGGTCTTCCATTTATTGCTCTTTTTACTTATCAAAAATAGCTTATAAAATTCTGAATGAGAGTGTTCACTTCTGAAGGGCTACTGCCTCGCCTGACTCATAACCATCATTACAACTTCTCAAAATCCCCTAGAAACAACCAAGACAAGAAGACTTTTCTTTTCCATCCTTCTTATCTTTCTTTTCCAATTTTATTCCTTTCATCTCACTCTTGCCCTTCCAATCCAAACGCTTCCCAATCTCTTCCAAAACTGGCTCAATCATCACATTATACTGTGCTGAAACCTCATAAAAATGACACTTATGCCTCTTTGCCCATTCCATAGCCTCTCTTGCCCTTACTTCTCGTTTGATTTCCTGATCAATTTTATTCCCTAAAACAAAAATGGGATAATCCTCTTGACCTTTAACTCTCCTTGTTTCAGGCCCTTTTGCTTCTAATTCCATCCTCCATTTCTCCAAAGACTCAAACGACTCTTTACTTGTTATATCATAGACCATTACGCAGCAGTCAATATCACGAAAATATGCTCTTGGCAAGCTATTATATCTTTCTTGATCAGCTGTATCCCAGAGCTCTAGCCTCACGATTTTACCCTCAATGTCGATTTGTTTAAAGCCATGATCTTGTTTAATCTCATCCCCTTTTGGATTGAGAAATTCATTGTGGACAAATTGGTTGAAAATCGATGTTTTTCCGGTTCCAAAATCTCCCACAAATATGATCTTTTTGTCCTCCTTCTTCACGTTTTGATCAACAAATACATTAAAGATTTCATTCAAATTCTGCCCAGTCTTTGCACTAACTTCATAATAAGGCATCTCATATTTTGCAGCTAATTCTTTGCCTTCACTGTAAGATACACACTGGTCAGTTTCATCTACTTTTGTTGCTACCAAGATTTTGTAAGCATTCCGCTGATATTCTCCATTTTCCAAAAGATTTTGAATCCGTTCAAATGAATCTTTGTCATTACACGCATAACAAAATATCAAACTATTCGCAGTTCGCCAATATCCTTCACTAATAACTTTAAATCTTTCTTGTCCTGCAGTATCCCAAATTTGTAACGTCTTTTTCTTGCCATTTACCTCTACCTCTTTCTTTTGAAAATCAATGCCTAGATAATTTATATTAGCTTTCTTGCTGAAATTATACCTATAGTTGGCAGATATGAAGGATTAAATTCATCTTTGATGAACTTTGAAATCAAGTTAGTCTTGCCAACTCTTGCTCCGCCAACTAGGACAATTTTTATCAATTCAGGGGATGGCTCTTTTTTGCTCATTATTTGGGTATATTTTATTTGATTTTTAATTGATTACATTGGAGAAATATTCTCTGTAATATCTGATTGATTGGCTTAATATTTCATCATCCCCTTATTCCCTTGAAAATCTTCCAATTTTCCCAGCCCAGTTAAACTCAAAACCTTTTGAGGACCTCTAAATATCTTCTTTTGTTTAATCCATCATTGAAATTGAATATCCATCAACTCAGAGAAAATAAAAATAGCCTATAGTTTTTGGCTTTTTTTCAGTATTATCTTTCTTTCCTTCTCATTACCTTTCTGAAAATCGCTTTATATTTTCTGGATAAACTATTTCTCTTTCACCAAAAATTTATTAATCAATCAAATCCACCTTCATGAAATCCCAACAACAACAACAACTGTTATCGGTATCGAAGATCATCTGGCACGATCCCAATGTTACAAACCCTGAAAACAGAAAGTACATTGCTCAAGTTTCCCAGCTCGGTTGTTCTCTTGAACAGATCAACTCTTATGAAATGACTACAAATCTCCTCAAAGCCAACCCTGAACGAAACTATCTCATTATCACTTCTGGTAGCGATGGCCACAACCTCCTTAAGAATATCTACAATCTTCCTAATGTTATTGGGGTGATCGTCTTTTGTTTTAAAATCGAAAACCATAAAAAATGGGCTGATAAATATCAAAAGGTCACCAAAGTTGTCAATAAGATCTCAGACGTCCTCGCAGAAATCAAAAAGCTCTCTGAGAAATACCTTATTCTTAGTGCTCTTGAATGTACAGGAGAAAATGACTATGAAAATGCAATGACAGTCTTGACAGGATCTAAAGTGAGTGAGAATCTTGAAATTCTTGAGTATTATCATATCAAAAATCAGCCTGTGCTTGATTTTACTCTCACACATTCCCTTATCAAAGAAGTCCCGAAGCACAAAGACGTCTTGGAGGAACTTTTACCGTTTAATAAAGGTTCGGATGCCCAGAAAAAAATCAAAGAAATTTTCAAAAAAATTGATGATAAAGATTTCAATTGTCTCAAGGCTTTTTGTTTCCTTTATAGCACGGATCTTATCTACCATCCCTTTAATGTGGCCTGCGCAACTAGATCGTATTCAAAAATCATCAAAACTCTTCGATTCCTCTTACAGGATCTCAAAAAACAAGAGACTCGAATCTTTAAAGAGGAAATAGTTTTATATAGAGGAATGCCAAAAGGCTCAGTAAAGCTTGAACAATACCAAGATGCCTCAGGATTTTGGCCATGTTTTTCAAGTACTTCCCGAAAAGAAGCAATCGCAAAGCGATTTGCCACCAAAAAAGGAGCTGGAGGATTCATTTTTGTCATTACACTTTCAAAGAAAAATATCCATCCTGCTATTATTATTGGACAAGACTGGTCTCAATACCCAGTGGAGGATGAAATTTTATTGTTCCCATATCTTCCATTGACGACCACATTGATCGAAAAGAAGGGTGATTTGACGTATATTCATGTTACACAGAATGATAAAGATACAGTTTTGTCGTTAGAAGAGACTTCGATATGGATAGAAAGAGTGAGAACAAGCCTGAAGGAGAGTATTGAATCAGAATTTGATAAGATTTCGCGAGATTTAAACAATGCTCTTGATATTACACAAGCCGGAGAACAATTTCAAGCTTCATTAATCAAGAAATTGAAGGCTAGTATGCAAGATTATTTTACGGAAAAGAAAGAAAAAGCCATTGATACGTTAACGGGCAATGAAGAAGAAGGAGAAGGAGAAGAAGAGGAAGAATTTGTGAGCCCTCATAAAAAGGAAACGTTCTTTGAAGATCTTCAGACAAGAATCCTTCCACAGATAATCAATGAAGCTTTAGACGAAGTTGTTTTAAGTCTTTATGAGCAAACAAACAAGAGAATTCACAAGATTGTTTCTGAAGAACTTTTACGCAGTCCCCATATCCGTAATAAAATTGATCAGAAAGTCAAGCTTAATACAGAAAAAATTCTTGAATTATGGAGAGTTATTCTTAATATTTTCGGTGTCTCTATTATTGGAGTTCTTGTAGCAAAAGCCGCTCAGCAATCTGGACAATTTGGACAAGAGTCACAGGATACTTTTAATTTTACTTTCCAAATCCTTCAAAAGGTCAATATGGATCCATCTCAAACAAGAGCTTTTGCAACTCCAGAAAGTCTTGCTCCTTGGCTGCAAGAATCCTCATTTAGAGTCAAGAAAAGTATCAAGGGGATCATTGAGGAGTATAAATCAAGCTTAAAAGAAGTCAAGCTCCGTATCATAAAAGAGATTGATTGTCAATTTTCTTCTTCTTCTTAAGTTTGTGTAATTATAAATTGATATCCATGTAAGGAGTTAGTGGATTATATCACCAAATCATACAGTTTTCATCAGAAGATGAAGTGTTATTGTCCATTTTCTAAGTGATTTTATCCTATTTTAAATTGAATAAAACTATCTTATCAGTTGTTGGTTCTTTTTACCCTTTCGTTCCCTTTAAAAGGTTCCTCAACTTCTATTTGTCTCGATCAATCGAAGTGTTTATTTTATGAACTATTTTCTCCAAATTTAATGTTAAATGAGGATTTCTAAGTTATTCTCAAAGGTTTCGGTTTTTAAAACGCATACTAGGAAGACCTTTTTATAGAGTCATATTAGAAGCCCAAGAATTTCTCGTGACTTGCGAAGGTCAAGTTCAATTGAGCACATCCAAACGACAGCAGCTTGTTTTGAAACAAAAGTTTGACAGTTAGATCTTGGGGTGCTTTTTCAGGGATCGGGAAGGTGACATTCCAGCAATGAGATTCTCCTTTCTTAAGGCTCGTCTTATCCAGGAAATAAACGTCAATATAGCCAGGAGCATAAGTCAGGACCTCTGTAGTATCCCACTCAATAGTATCAAGATTTTCGACACAGATCGCTGCAGTGCTGCTTTGACCGGGAACTGGACGTTTATCAAGGGTAAGATTTGTGGTATTCCATCCAGGGAATAGGCCTGTGTGATCTTCACAGTCCTGCCACGAGGGAATGAAAGAACATTGGATAGAGGTAAAGCAGAAGAGAGCAAACATAAAAACTAGAACAGCCTTCATTTCGATTGATAAAATTGGTTTAATGTGAGATTATAATTTTTGATCATTGAACTCCTCTTATCGAGTCAATTAAACACTCTGGACGCCTTCAAAAATTATTGAGTCATAAACTTCAATTGGCACTAGTTTTCTCTCAATATCGATTAGAGAAACCTCTTGTTTTGATTCGAGATCTTTGACATGCTCATTAGAGCAAACTCTCTTATAAAATTTCCCCTTTTTTGTGAACATGAGCATGATGAAGTCATCAGAATTGTCACAAAATCCTGAGACAATAAATCATATTTTGTTGTCAAAATAGTGGTTAGATGAAGTCAAGCTTCAGATGAGAAGTGGAATAAGATTTTTTGGGTTTCAATAAATTTTTTATTCACCAAATAAAAATTTATCGAGGTTGTCATTCCTCACCAGATTCACATGAATAAACTTTTATTGATGATTACAAAGTTTATTCAGATTTTAATTCTGAAAACACGTATGATGGATTTTCTTTTCACCTCAGAGGATAAATTGAAATACTCATAAGTTAACGAACGGTGAAAAGCTGATTTTCTAAGGGATTACTCAATTAAACTGAAGTAGCCATCAAAGCTTTTTTTTATCTTTTATTTTCAAATTCAGGAAATATTATCGAGTCTTTTTTTGCTCTATGTCAATATCAGGGAATGACTTTCAGCAAAATAATCATTTGGAATCTGATTCTTGAAAAACTTTATGATGTTTATGATGGAGTATAATCTGGAGAGATCAGCTTGTTTACCAAAAGAAAGAGAAACATCTCAAAATTCATTCGTTTTTTTCCTCAGGTACTTTTAACTTCACTTTGAAAACTCTTAAAATATTTACCCCAATTCACCTCAAACAAGAGCTTTTGCAGCTCCATAAAGAAGTCAAGAAAAGTATTGAAGGGTCCATTGAAGAATTTCAGTCAAGTTTGGTATAATGATGGAAGTCTGTTGATTACTCCACTGATCTTATTCAGAAGTGAAAAGAAAACTTGAATTCTCAAAATGAGCAATTCTTATCAACGATAATAAAATTCAATTTTAAACGAGATTTTTCTGATTGTTCTCAAGGGTTTTTAAGCAACAAACATATCTCAGCGCATTAAATATATTAGAGTCATACTAGAAGCTCAAGAATTTCTTCTCGCTATTTGCAAAGTTAAAGTTAATTTGAGCACATCCGGCTGCACCTAAAGCGTTTTGAAAAAGAGTTTGGACTTCCAAATTTGGACGCACTCCTTCAGGAATCGGGAATGTGACATTCCAGCAATGAGATGCTCCCCGACGAAGCAACTCATAATCAGTAAAATAAACATTGATATCTAGAGAATGAACACTTTGCGTAAGGACCCCCGATATTTCCCAAATAATATCTGAAGTATTATCCTCACAGATTTGGGCAGTGACGTTTTGACCAATGACTGGAGGTTGAACAAAGGCGACATTCGTGGTTAGCCATTTAAATTTACCTCCATCTCCACAGTCTTTCCATGTCCATGAAGAAGCAAAAGAGGGTTGGATAAATGCAAAGCAGCAGAGAGCAAAGATAAAAACTAAAAGAGTCTTCATTTCGATTGATCAAGAAATAATTAATTTGTTTAATTTGAGATTATAATTTTCAAAAGCAAGCTCTTAGAAAGAGATAACCGAATTCTATTAATAAATTAATTGAGCTCTAAAAATCGAATTGCCGCTTGTTTCTTCTTCTTTTTCAGAGGTCTGAAATTCTCAAAATTATTCATATTTAAGTGGAAGGCAGTTAATTAGATGAAGGCGAGACTCGGATCACAAGTAGGATTTGAGGGAACCCTTTGTGTTGAGACATTTTGAGTCACAATAAATTCCTTTTTGATTATATATAAAAAGAAGTTTATTCGGATTTATGATTTAAAAATTTATCCCTCCTGTCCACTTGAGAAGCACATTTGATGTTTCATCAAAACTTTATTAAGGAAGAATTTTCGAGTTTTTAGCTCCATGCCAATGCTATGAAATGGCTTTCAGCTGAGAATTGCAACAAACCATCTTTTTCAGACATGAAAGTTTTCTTTATTTCCATCAAAAGGTACGCTGTTTATTGCTACAAAAAAATGTAAAGGAATTTGTTTTCAATCAGATTATCCTTCTTTCTCAACAAGAAATAAAGCCATCAGCCCATTAACAATTTATCCACAATTCCTGAATACCGTCCGTCAAAGGAATTTAGATCCTGAATTAATAAAAGCCAAATTAAGAGAAGATATTTGGAATTTCATTTTCAAAGTGTCAAGATGGGTTCATCTCAAATCTTTTGTTAGAGACAAGGAAAGTATCAAACAAATTGGAGATATTTTTAAAAAAAAAAATGTCAATTTTTTATAATGATAAGATTCATAATTGATTTTTTTCAATGATACAAACAAAACGTAGGATTTATAAAGATTAAAAAAAAAGCAATAGAGAGATTGTATCATCATTAACGACTCAAATATTCAACTCGATATGTTCCAATAAAAAGTTATTTAGATTAGTAACATCATCAGCATCCTCTTTTAGAACAAAGTTCTAACTCTCGCAAAAGTTTTATCAGCAACTGGGCTGCCAACAAATGAAACAGATGTACACTTTTGAGTGATTCCCTATTGATTTATTATGCTTTTATTTCAAATACTATTCTTACATCATCTCTGAAAACGGGACCAGATTGGTATTCCATGCATCCCTTAATATATCCTCTCATCTTTTCTTGGAAAGCAGTCAAAGGTCTAGGTGAAACTGCTCTTTCAGTTTGAGCTCTTTCATTGAGACTGACAACATCTGGCTCTCCCAAAATCAAAGTAGTTTGTCTAAACCTATGAAAGGAATTAAGCTTTCACATTAACATAAGAAGGCTTTCTTACACATTGCCTCTCTTGGAGTTACCAAGTTCAGCAGCCAGCAAGAATTTCTTATCATTATAGGTTCTTTGTTCATCACATTGAACTCCCTATGAATTTTTAGTTACTCCCAACAAAAACAATCTCATTACGGCTCCTCTCATTCTTCTTCTGATGTTGGTTTCGCCTTGGACAATAGGATCACGATCACGTCCATATTCGCTCTTAGGTCTGACTTGCTTTCTCAAAGTCTTGGTATTCTCATCTGAGCTCACAGAAGGATGTTGGACAAAGGTCTTGACACCTTGAGGCTTGGGGTCTTGTGAAGGAGGATTGTAGATATAATTGAATTCTCCGGTATTTCTGGCTCTGGGAATTCTCTATTTTATCGGTTATAAACCAACTATGCAAAGGGTTTTTACTTCGTTCATGGATTCAGACATTCTGTCAGCAGATGCAAGACGTCTGACGGAAGGCTTGAATGTCTAGGAGAATGATTAGAAAAGCAAATAGAACTCAATATACAAAGCAAGGTTCGTCACCATTTTGGAGGATAGGGTTTCTCTTAGGGAGTTCTTTTTGTCGAGCTCTTTCGACCAAACTTCTCATAATTTTGCTTTCGTGGATGATGGCGATATCTTTTAAAGTCTTTAGAAGAAGAATAAAGAGAGTACATACCCTTGGACAACTCAGCATAGTGGTTTCTTTTGAAAGGAGTGAGGTTGGTTCTAGATTGGGTTTAGTTTATTGGGAAAAAGCAAGATGCTGATTACGGTTTATAAACAGAGATTGATTGATTGGCCTTCTTGACAGAAGGAGAGCTAACAAAGGAAGAATATGCCTTGGTCTTTGCAGCAGAGTAGAGGCTGGCGCTCATTGGGTGGCCCTTGTGGGATTTAGCAGGAGAGTGGATGGAAGACTTGGAAAGATTCATATCGCGGAAAAAATATATAGAGTTTATGGGCTGATTTTACAAATAAAATATTTGAAAAAATCGAAAATCAGATATTTATATACTGCGATGCTTTTATATAATAATAGGTCTAATTTTTCGTTTTTAATTGAATCGATTAAATCTGAGGCTCTAAAAGGTCTCGTTCTTTTTCTGATTCAGTCAATTACCTTAATCATTTTTTCGCAAACAAGAAATTTGTCCCGAATTTTTTCTTTTTTCTTTGAAAGGTTTACCTCTCTTCTTTTGGGGAAAAACTCTCTTTTCTGAGCTTTTGTCTGTTTTTTTAGGGGAGTGGTTTGGATAATAGCCTGCCTTGAAAACTTTGACATAAAACACCAGATAATCTCAATTTCTAAAGGTTGAAAGAAAGGAAAATAAAATCTATGGCTCGATACTATTTTTCTTTGTGGAATCAAATCAAAAAGTTTCGAGACACTATTAGACAAATCTCTACTTAGATTTTAGCTCCTTTTGCTCTTAAAGAAGTTTCAAGACATAGATTATTCACACAAAAAGGGTTGAATGAAGACAAAGATGTTACAGTAAAAACACAAAAAAATTTATTATCAAGAAACAGGAATCAAAAACTCGGATTAAAAACCCGCTTTTTATAATTTTGGATTGATTACTCGATGAACAACCAAAAAAATTGTTGTCCCATTAGAACCTCAAACAGCGAGGACAAGGGATTTTATAGAAATATTCCAAAGATGTGATTCATCACAAAACGAATTATTAGTGATCGAGAGTTTTTGATTTAAACTTTCAGAACCCTTAGTTCCAAATTTTGGTTTATCAAGTATCTTAATTTTTGGCTTTTTAAACTTAATCTCATCACTGGTTTCTCACATGCTCTTTGTCTCTTCTGAGGCTTATCTCTCGTCATTTATCAACCTCTTCTCATTAAAATCACTCTTTGGTGTTCTACAGGGATGAAGAAGGAAATTTGAAATCTGGTTCTAGCAAAAAAATTCAGAGATGTCCAGCAGTTTGAAAATTAAAAAAAAAATGAAGAACAAGAAAAATAATAAATTAAAAAATTTTTTCAGAAAAATGGATGAAAGCAGTGTGGGGAAAATCCGTCCACAAAATTGAGCCTTTTCCGAACATGGTGTCCGGAAAGTTTTCCGTCCACTTTAAAATTTCTTCGAGGAAAACTATGTGAATCTTAAAGAAATTTTTTCCTTTAAAATTCTTATGGTGAGTCCAGTTTTAAAAAGTGTTTTTATCTACTTTAAATGAAGCTTAATATTAGTTATTAAGTATTATCTTTGTCTTGATAATTATTTACATAAAATATGTTAAAAGTTACGAGGATTTATGAAGAAGCTATAATAATGGTAACCTTCATTTTTTGATGTAAAACAAAAGGATAGAACACTTTGAGTAAGTTTTAAAGTTGCTAAAGCCTGAGGAATGAGCTTCGGAGTGAGTTTTATTTGCTTTGGTTAAGGGTTTATGCTTGAAAAATTAAAATTGAAATAATATTTTCTTTAAAGCTTCAGCCTTCCCTCTAACAGTTCAAGTTAAAATTCTCGTTAACATTTTATTACATGTCTTTAAAATTTATTTCGGACCATTTCATAGTAAGTGAATTCCCAACATAATTTCTCTTGATAATTTTTTTTTAACAATCTTGAGAAATTCGAAAAAAATCGTCACAAAAAATTTTTTTTCTTCGAGGAAAAATTTACTATGAGGGATAAAAACCGGCCATTTTTGGAAAAAAATGCTGCGGACCGGAAAAATGGCGTTTTTTCCAACTCTGGATGAAAAAAAAGTTTTTGTCAAAAACAACAATATTAAAAAGAGCTTTCCTTCTAAAAAATTCCAGAAGGACATTTAATGGGTCTCAGGAAACTCCAGAAGCCGGGAGAAATTCTTGAGAATAGTGAGATTCTGTAAAAATTGGGGAAATTCCGTACCCTCGTGAAAAGTACTGATCGAGTCTTGTTACATTTCCTTGAAAGTTCTCTCAACTATTGATTCTAAACCAACAAAGGATGTTTGGGTTTTTTCTTCTCCGTTTGAATTCAAAGGAGGGTTTAGCTCCGAGAATCTATCAAAGACTCTTAGCTAGGTGTTGAGATTTCTCGAAAATCACAGGAATTCTGTGAGTGCATAAATTGATTTCTTATGAAACTTTTTTTTTTTCAATATAAATTGAAACAGAAACATTGAATTCATTCTTAGATCCATCTCAGGAAACCTCTCAACTTCCTCTCATGTTTCTTCACAAGTTCCACTGTTAGTCATTCGCAATTTCTTTTTTAATTAAATCATCTTAAGCTTATTGTATTGTAATGTATTGACTTGAGGTCATTTGCCTCTCTTCTCATTTACTCCTTTACTTTTAACCTCCCCAAAACCAATAAAGATTTTTTGGACCTTCATATAAAACTACTCGGTGGAATAGAACTGGCCTTCTCCACTTCGAAAAGAATTGAGAACCTTAACAACTCTCTTCCTTTGGGTTCTTTCAGAGATATGGAGTGAACAAAGAGCTACATTTAAACAATATACAGCAGTAATTTGGTTCTTTGAGTTCTCATATCTATGAATCAACGCATTTCTCTTCTGAAGCTCATATATATATGGGCAAATAACAAATAACATATCATATCAATAAGGAAATTCATCTTTCATATTCTATCAAGCTCTCTCACAAATACACTCTTCGAATAACAAAAGAAGGTCTAAAAATTTTGCTGAGTCTCAAGGTACCGACTTCTGAGGAGAAACAACTAAAGCGATTAAGTCTTGGAGAATCAAAGTGTTTGAAAACCATATGGTTGTTAGAGCTCATGAGAGTGAAAGCCTCGAATAACTTCCAATTTAAAAGCAAAAGCTTCAAAACGAACTAGACGAGTTTTGAAAGAATATAGTGATTTAGTCTTTGTAATTTCGTCTCACATTGTTTCATTCGATCCTTCTTCGCTTTGTATAAAGCTTTTGAAGGATTCTGATTTCTCAAGTGCTGGTGCATTTTCGGGTCCTTTTAATTCAAACCATCGAAGGTCTTGGATATATCCAAATCTAATTGCAATAGCTACGAAAAACACTTCAGAATTCTTTAAATCGGAATATTTTGGTTTGGTTTTCGTTAGTACACTGAGATACTTCTTCTTGAGATCTTGCTCTGCCTTGTTTAAAGCTGTCAAAAGATTAGCTTCACATTTAAACTCCATTCCAAACGCTTTATACTCTACTTTTACTTCTCCATCAACTTCTTTTTCAGCTTGGAATAAGATCCAACAATCCAATCTCCTCTGAGAAGTGTCAACAGCTTTGTTTGAGACAAATTCTAAGGCTTTCAGTATCTGATTTGCTCGAGATGCTTCAAAATAATTTTGCAACTGGTTGAGAAGGTATGCAACAAGAGTGTGTCCGTATCCTTCAAATTCATCGCGACTTCTACAGTTTTCTTTCTTTTGACCCACAAAAGCAGACATATTTTTGAGTCGTTCATTGAATATCCGGAAAAATTCTACATAGTCCCCGCTCCATAGGGATCCTAGCATTTGTTTATAGCTTTTTGATAAATCCAACTCATTATCGATCAGATTAAGAAAATGTCTTCGCATTTCATGGTTGGTTAACTTCAGGCACCATCTTTTATCATTTGATTTCTCTTTATGTATTGTAAAAAGTCCAGTGAGAAAACCAAGTGTCGAAGGACTATTCATCACCTGAGTGAGAGTTTGCTGACCAGCAAAATTTTCTTTAAGACTTTCAAACACGACAATTTCTCTCTCATCCTCATTGAGAGCTTCAAAAAACTTTGTTTTCTCCGAAGCCGACATCATTCTGATTACCATCATCACTAATTCTGAGGATCCTGAATCTGCAAAGTAAGAGGGATAACGAATTGGATTTGAATTCCAATGATAAAACAGCATATTGATAGCAAAGGGACTAAAGAGAGTTTGTTTCTGCTCAAGGGTAAACTGGAAGCCATTGTAAGTTTTGCGGATTTCCTTGAGTAACAGTTTTTTCGTCTCTTCTATATCGTCTTTTGTAATCATACATTCTTCTTTTTTCAAGAGTAAGAGTTTTTCCGCCGCTTCTTCGAGATGTTCTTTGAATACCTTTAAAATATCTTCCTCTGTAAAGCCAAGTATCTGAGAATAATTCATGGACTGTCTTGCTGCAGTCACATCATTTGTACATGAAAATAAGCTGGTTTGATGTAAGGGCAAGATTCCAGTTAAATAGAAGAAGTGAACAGAACTGTCTGATTTTGGATTTGATGAGATAACTCTTTGACGAAGCGCTTTAATCATATCATAAAACTCCTTTATTAAGTTCCGAATCTCTCTTGTTGAAAGTTCTATCTTGATTTCTCCTTGCTGATTTGCTTCTGCTCCGACATCTCTTTGCTTATTTGCATTATCGAAAAATAATTTTTCTGCAGCCGAAACTAATGCATAATCATATTCGTCCACAATAATGACAACACCTTTTTGCTTTTCTGCTGCAACCTCAATTATGGTCTCTTGAAATAAGTTCTTGAGACTCGCTTTATCTCGATATTTGTCATATCTTTCCGCGGCGGAAGCCACCTTATTGTACACATTGTTTTCTTTTGCCAGAGACACTAGTTCTATTTTGATCTTGTCGGTGAGTTCTCGTGGTGTGGAGGCTCCACTGAAATCTAACATCAGCACAGGATAAGGAGGAAAGCTGTACTTGTAAACCGAGATGATTGCGAACTCTGAACAATTTTCATACCACCATTTCTGGTTTCCACGAAAAATAGAAGCCACAGTTGAAGCAAGAAAAGATTTTCCAAATCTTCGAGGGCCAATGACGAAAGCTGCATTATCACCGCTGGCGAAAAGCAGATTGAATAACTCCGAAGTCTTATCAACAATAGGGAGCTTGTTTAAAACTCTTCTTTGAAAGTGACACTCAGTCGGCCTGATCATTGACTTCTTGGTGAGAATCGTTGTAATCTTCGCTTCCTCTTCTTCCATACCGTCAGATTTTTTGACTTTCTTGAGTTCAGGTATCACCGCTTCATCCATTTGAGAGTTCTCATTAGTCTCTGTCATCCCGTTGCCTTGGTTTACTTGTCCTGGCTGAGTAATTTCATCATACTTTCTCCTTGGTCTAGTTGGAGATGTTATTTCTGAGATTTGGTCCTTATTTTGATTGTGACTTTCCATCTTTCCATCTTTGTATTTTTTATTTTTATTTTTTTTTTTTTTTTTTTGGCGCCGGATAAGTTGATTAGTTTGCTAGATTCAAATGGTCTA
>Ga0182738_1002184_pt1 | contig 23505 bp, 11 predicted proteins | sample eDN5th30CBELigMG_FD_128876 | JGI IMG/M metagenome (GOLD analysis project Ga0182738, IMG submission 128876) | Enriched Miracle-Growth compost microbial communities from Emeryville, California, USA - eDNA 5th pass 30_C BE-Lig MG (version 2)... ...
AAAAAAAAAATCAGGAAAGATCATTTATATGAGGTCCTACAACCCTAAACTTTTACCAAACAGTACCACATCAATCTCCTCCCAACTATCCAACAAATCCTTCAATAAATCCTCTACTCCAACTTCTTCCTCCTTTCAAAAATTCACATTCCCCACCAGCCATACCTCTGAGAATAATGATCTTTCAACTACTAATCTAACTAAACATACCTCCAACCACCGCACTGGCCCTTCCACTGACAGCCACCCAAAGCCTTCAAATCCTAAAAGATCTTTGGTTATCGATGTTGAAAGCGAGCCCCAAACTTACAATATTGCTTCTAACAATCGCATTATGCCTCATACAACTACCAACCATTTCTCTGCAAGCTCACCCAAGAACTTTAAAAATGCCGGCTCTATAAATCTTAATGGAGGCTCTCACCCAAAATCTCCAAAGTATAACGAGCCAATGCTGACAACCACCTCAATTTCTCCCAAGAATAACTTTGGAGCTTCTCGTGATCGTCTTCCAGGAAACTTCCCTTACTCAACTACCAATATGACCTCAAATAGAATTGGTTCCGTCTCCACTGCTGGCTCTCTGGACAACTTTTTGAGTCAATTGAGCCCAAAAAGCCTACATCTTAGAAGCACATCTTCAAAAACTTACTGTTGTGATCATCAAAAGTCTTCTACTTCTATTTCAAGAAATGAAAGTCATCATGAGCCCAAATCCACTCACAGCATCCAAAATGATAGTGGCTTGGATAGATCATCTGAAAGTCGTCCTAATACAACTTTCAATACTTCAAATTTGAATCAAAATAATCAGACTCAGGACGAAACAAACAACAAAAGTGAGGAAGTCTATCTTGAATATGAAGACGATATTCCCTTTGAGTATAATAAAGATTTCGCAAATATCCCCAAAAATCCCCAAAAAAGAACTTTGGCTCCCATTCCTAACCACGAACCAACCAAATGCTCCATCAAAAGAAATGGAATTGTCAAAGCTTACGCTGCCAATACGAATCAAGGCATAGTCAGAAATTATAATGAGGATAGAGTCTCTATCATTCTCAACATCATGAAGCCTGCCAGTCGTATGAATGAAGATTGGCCTAAATGCTCATTTTTTGGAGTCTATGATGGCCATGGAGGTGTTAGCTGTGCTGATTTCCTTCGTGATAATCTTCACCAATATGTAACTTTGTGATTTGAGCTCTTAATTTCTCATAATATTGCCTAGGTTATAAAAGAACCTGCGTTCCCTTGGAATCCTAAGGAAGCTATTGTGAAAGGTTTTGAAGCTGCTGAACAAGCTTTCCTTGCCTATGCAGACAGTAAACCTAATGGTGAAATTGATAAATCAGGCTCTTGTGCTATAGTCGCTCTCATCGTTGGTAAGAATAATCTTGAGTACTCTCCAAACTAATTCACTCTTCCAGGTGAAACATGCTATATTGTTAATGTGGGAGATAGTAGAGCAGTTATGAGTGGCGAAGGAGGAGCTAAAGTCTATCATCTTTCTTCTGACCATAAACCAAGTGAAGAAAGTGAACAAAAAAGAATCATTGAAGCTGGTGGAAAAATTTATCAGTAATTATTATTTTAAGGTTTGATAACTAAACCCTCTTCAATAGAACACAAGCACCAGCATTTAGACCAGTAAATGAGAATGGAGTGACCAAAAATCAAATGCATTTCCTTCTTGGGCCTCATAGAGTTTTCCCCGGAAGATTATCAGTAATTTCTTTCTCCTTGTTCAGATAATAATCTCGTTCTCCCTAGGTTTCAAGAACTTTCGGAGATATTGAAGCTAAACTTCCTAAATATGGTGGAAACCCTAATGCAGTTATTGCTACTCCTGAAATTAGAAGTTTCAAAATCAAAGATTCTCATGATTTTATCGTCTTAGCTTGTATTTATTTTTCTTTAAATTCGAACCCTAATCCTCTCAACCATAGGTGATGGAATCTTTGATAAATTGAGTAGTCAAGAAGCTGTAAAATTTATATGGGAAAGCACAAGTGAAAGAGCTCCTGATGTCCATCAACAATGTGGTTTGGGAGTTGAAGGAATTATGAGAGAATCTCTCGTTAGAAGAACACTCGATAACATTACTGTTGTTATGATCAGTTTAAAGAACTTTAAACATAAACTCTTCCCAAGAGAAAAGCCCAAGCCAAACAACGAGAACCATAAAATGAGTGAATCAAGTTCTGTTAATGGAGTCTTATTGAACCGCAATCTCATCAATGGTTCTATTCTGAAGCAAAGTACTCAAGCTCTCAAAGAAAAATCCAACGAACAACAAATTCCTTCTTACAATAATTATCTTGATGAAAAATATAAAAGGTCAAATCATACTACTTTAAATAGAGAAAATAGCCCAAGTCTCAGTAAAATGCAACAACAAGCAGCTGCCGCTGGAAAGAAATTCTCTGATAAAGAACCATCAATTATCGCTAAAGAAAATTCCGTCACTGGAAAAAAGTCTGTTGGCAAAAATGCCACCAATGATGAGAATAGAAATATAACCAGTAGCACTCACAACACATATTTAGACTACCTTCAACATGGCAAAATCATGAAGGTAAAGTCCATGGATTATAGAGATTTCAATTTTGCCAAATATTTGAAAGGTGCACACAAGTAGACCACAAGGCTTGGGGTCACTTTCTAATCATCCCACGTTTACATATATCTATTATTATCAATCCACAAGTCCGTTTTTATATTTTTTACTACGTAGATTTTTGCTTGTCAAGATATTTTTCAAAATCCCCTCCTACATACACTTTATTTGTATAAACTTTATATAGACAAATGAGTTCTTCTACAATTTAAAAAATCGAAATTCTCTTCAAAAAGGTCTTGGGAAAATTTTTGTCAAAATTTTTTTCTCAATTTTTTTTCCTTAAAAATTTCTCAAAAAAATTCTCTTCTGATTCCTTGTAGAAATCAAGATTTCAATAACCATCACTTCAAGAGATCATGATATTTAAAAATACATTATTCAACAATAAAATCATACTAATCCCACTCAGTCTTTATCTTCTTTACAAAGTTCTTGGATTTTTCCATCGAGGATACATTTATAAGCTCTTCGAAATTCTTTACAAACTTTCTTGAAGCCTTCACCTTTACTTCGATTCAAATTTCGACATGTATCAAATTCCTCAATGAACGGATCAGCAACGGAATATCCATCCAAATGTTGAGCATTTCGAGGAGGATCTTCAAGTTTTCCCTTCTTTATAGAGATTCTCTTTTTTAATTGTGGTATATCATAAGCAAACATGTAGAAAAAGCGTGTCACAAGCTCTCCAACATTCAGCTCATTTTCTTCAAATTTATCTCTTAGAGCTTTTACATCACTCACATCGTTCATATAATTTAAATCCACCTTGATGTCGTAAAATTCTCTTGGCACAATTGGATTCTTTTTTCTGATCACTTTGGCCGCTTTGCCACCTTTCATGTAAATATTTGGAAGAATTGGAGGATTCTGGACCATCAAAAAGTACACGATCATCAAATATAAAGTGTTAGAGTTCAAGTAATCATCCCTCAGAATGCCTCTTTTATGAGCCCAATGACTCAAGAAAATGCCCATATAAAGAAATCTATCTTCAACGTTTGTATAGAGTTTGAACATTGTATGAAGCCTCAAGTGAAGTTCAATATTTACCATAAAAATGAATTTTGTTTTCCCGTCCAAGTATCTAAAGATGATTTTTCTCCGACTCTTTTTAGGATCTGAAAGAAATTCTTGAATGTAGGCATTAGGCTCCCTGTTTCTCAGATACTCGGCCAAAAATCTCAAAGCATTCGCTCGATAATTCTTGTTCTTTACCACTACATTTACGTAAACATCTGAAAAAGGTGTCTGGAAGGCATTTTCCTTTCGATCATAAACGACAAATTCATACACAAAATCAGGAGATTTGCCTTTACTTTCTCTCTCAGTCGATGCTGGGGCTGCAGATCTTCTGTTCCTATCATTTGAAAGAAACCAATTTGGAAAGCCTTTGTCCAACAGCGTTCTCATCTTTTCAATCTCATCATTCTTTTCTGCTGATTGTAAAATCTTGTCAGATAGTTTCGTAATCACTGAATTCAAGAGTGTTTTCACATAAGTATCATAGTACTCCCGCTGGTTTATTGCAGGTGGGATCTCATCTCCAGTTTTCGTTTCAGCGTCAAAGCTTTGCTCTTCGAAAAGACGAGTTTCTCCTTCATTTGCGGGATCAGACAAAAAATCCATCGCTTCATCTCCTTCAAATGAAAAATCATCACTATCACGTGCAATTCCCGTAACGTCAGATTGTGCATCGATCGCATCAAAGATATCAAGATCAGAGTTCATGATGTTTGCAAATTGAAATTTTGCAATTTTATTTTTTTACATTATATAGAAAAATAGGGTGAAATATTTTAAATTCTTGAATTTAGCTGAAAAATTTTCCACTATCTACCTGAGAGATAATAACGAACACTCTGACAATTCATACCATTCAACAGTTGAGGATTATAACTTTTGCGCAGAATGAGAGACAATGCTTGAAAACTTTTTCCCCAAGAATCAAAATATGAAGACGATGACTTAACTGTCCTCATTGAAAGAGCTCTGAGTTTGGGATGCTTTGATTTGTCGTGTCCTCTTTTATTCTTTTCAAAAAAGTGACACTCACAAAACATTTCTTTTGAATTGAATTTGAAACTTTAAAACTGGACGGTCTTTTGGAAACGTTCATGTGTTTTTATAATAATCATCAGAATTTAATTTTATTGTTAAAAAGTTGGAAATTGAGTGGGAAAACTTTTGGCTCAACATTGCCTTCTTTGAGGAATTTTTTTATGTTCTTTTTCATGATCTTCCTCACTTATTTCAAATAACAATTTTTTCCAATTTTTCTCTTTCAAAATCATCTTCTGGAAGTTCACACCATTTTTTTCATTTTTCTCATCTTACTCACCTCTCATAGCTCTTTCTCCTGCTCTCGTTTCAGTTTCAAAAATAATAGTTTAGCAACCAAACTGCTAATTCAAGAAAAAGCTTTGAGTCTTGATAAAAGATCTTTAACTTTGAACGAGCACTCAATCATTGGAATCAACGTCATCATAAATGCTTTCAATAGATGTCGTAAATATAGAGAAATTCAGCTTTGATTACAAGGATTTAGAATTTTAAAAGATGTAGAAGATACAAAGAAACAAATTAACATTTTTAATAAGTTTGATTCTCAAGAATATTGAAACGAAAATCAAAATAACACTCATTTTCATTTGACAACTTGACGCTTTCCTCTCTCTAATCGGTCAAATATAAGGAAAAAATTTTGTTTGATTCGCAATTTCTTGGTTGTCATCAAATTTTCTGGAGGGCTGACTCGAAAATAGCTCAAAAAAAGCCAAAGTATTTAATAAAACCACAAGAGAAACAGGAATCTTTAGCCTTTAAAAAATTTGAAGGTTATAAAACCTAAAGGATTTTTTAATCATTTTTTTTTCAAGTCCTTAGGATGAAACAAAAAAATAACAAAAATTCAATTTGAATAAAGAGTTCAGTAGAATATTAGGATTTATCTTCCGGTCATGACTTTCCCTTTCAAAAAGACGAATCTTCATTGAAATAAATTAAAAAAAATTTTTTGCAGTAAAATGGGAAAAATAAACAAGTCAAAACATTTTTGACATGATAAAAAATATTTCTCCCAGGGTTCAGAGTCATTATTTCTAAGGGTCTTCTTTAGAGTTTTTTCTCTAAAAACTCTCAAGGCTTCATTCTCTCATGATTAACTATGATGTTTCTAATCAAGACCTCACTCCTGGAATTTTTGTTGAAAATTTTTGGATCTTCATTTCAACAGTCAGAAGGCCTTAATTAAAGTCCAAGAATGAAATTTCAAAGGTTCTTAATTAGGAACATGACGGTATATCTATACACCACAGCTGCTCCATTGTCTACAATAGAACGATTCTTTGATGCTTTTTCCTCTCCAAGTTATTTCCAATGAGTCTTTTCTCTATTATTTTTGACTGTATCATATCGAACTCTCAATAAAATTTTATTCTGATCTTCATTGACGAACCAAAAAATCGCTTTCAGTCCTAAGAAGGAAGAGAGTCGTTCCCAAAAAAAATGGCAGAAAGTCGTTCAAAATGCTTAACGGGAAATAAAACTGGAAATAAAGAGATTTTCCTTTTATTTTACCTTCCAAGTCCATGAACCAAAATTCGAAGTTTAGAGTTATGAAAATGGAGGGCCTAAAGAAAATTGTGTTCGTCCTCTAACAGTAGTTGATCTGAGCCATTCAAGAGAATTTCCAGATTTACCTAAAACTAAAAAAAAATAGTTTTTGAAACAAACTCCAACAAAAAGTCGTTTTTTTGTTCATTTCTACATCAGTTTAAGGAACCTATGACTGGGAGTTTTATTGGAGATTAAGGCTAGTTTTCGAGCAAAATATAAAGGGGATTTTTGGGCATTTTTCAATATCTTTGAAGGAAACATTTTTCGAAAATAGTTTTCCAAAAAAGAAAAAATTAAAAACTTTTTTTGGCTCATTGTTTGGTTAAAAAAATTTCAAATCCATTCATTTATCATTTTTCTTTCGATCCCTTTTTCTTTTTCTTTATCCAATTTTACAAATTTCCTCCAGATAAAATCTTGAGAAACTTCAAGCAAACCAAACTTAAACCTTGACAACATTAAAACAAAGAGAAGAAATCAATTTTTTTTTATTCAGCAAAAACCATAAGTTGATCCTCAAAATTTAAGAAAATGAATTTCTTATAAAATTCAAAAATTTCCTGAGTCCCAAAGCCTCAGAAAATAAATTATAATCAAAACAGGATTTAATTTTACTCTTCTTAAAATGTCTCGTCTGAAGTAGCTACCAAGATGAAAATGTGAAACATCCTTAAATCTCAGCCTAACTTGAAAAACTCCCTTCAACCTTTCAGTTCAGTTTAAACATGGTCTTCTCTTGTTGTTCATTGAGATAATCCCAAGAAAAGAAGGCAGTATGATAGAAATTTCTTGTGATATATGAAAGATGATTGGCTTTGGAAGTTTATTAGAGGGGAAAAAATCGAAAGGTTTTTACAGCTATGAAAAAGCTTTTTGGACTCGAATTTATGATTCGAAAGTTAAATGAAAGAGAAAGGATAGTTTTGAAGAGATCTGAGAGGAAGTTATCTGAAGCAAAAGGAAGCAAAGGGTATAAGAAAGGCTTGGAAAAACTCAGCCATCCAAAAAACCTTAATTAAAAAATTTTTTTGTCCAAAATTCAATCCAAGATAATACGTATGTAGTCCGGAAATATGAGCTTTTAACCCACTCAAACCCTAACCCCTACAATCCGTCCAAATCACCCTTTTAGCCACAAAACCTCCTCAGACTGGCATTCCTGTGGCTCAAATTCTCAAAATCTCGAATAGCGGGGACTTGTGTTCTCGATACTTTTCTTCAAAAAGTGATTTCTTCATTTCTAATGTGAAAAAGCTTTGAATATGGAAAAGTATGGGAAAAACTTTTTTGTTTGCAGAAATATCAAAACTTTAGGCTCGTCTGATGATTTACTGAAAGTAAGAGGGGTTTGATAGGGTAAAGATTCTCAACCCTATTTATGGAATTCAGAGCTTTTAGCAAAGGGCTGTCATGGCTTTTGATTTTCTTAATAAAATTTAACCCTTTAATCTGTTTGGGCAAATGTAAATTTAAAGTCCAAAGCACTTTGGAAATAATCTTTCAGGTATTAATTAAAGCAGCTTCAGACTCGCACTCAAATCTTAACGGCAAGCTTGCTCCTCACCGAAAAACAGCCATCACCACCCTTTTTTCAAATCCATTTCAAAGCATTTGAAGTTTAGCAGTTGACTGGATCCTTCTTTACCTGCATTGAGACATATTGAACCACTGAACTCCAGAGTTTGCAGAGATTTCGCGTCAACAGACTGGATCCTTCATATGGCCAAACATATGCCGTATGTTCGCTGAGTTGTCCGTAAAGAATTAAATTTTATTTTCGAGGGGTTTAATTCGACACAATAAAACCAGAGAATCTCTAAATAGAGAGGGTACACCTCAAATTTCATTTTTGAGAGTTCTTTTAGTTGTTGACCTCTTGAGGAAGACCCTCTAGATCTCGAAGAACACAAGATCTCCATAAAATCTTTTAATTATGAAAGGACCCATTAAGGAACAATGTTTACTAAAAAAACACCTTAGAACATTCTACTGAGAGCCAAAAAGGGTTTTACATAGTCTGAAGCAGGCCCTAGGTCTGAAGTAGTTAGAAATATGTCAAAGGGTTAGAATCGGATCTTTCGTTTGGTTTTTTTTGGAGAATCATATCTTTGAGCCAGTTCAACCAAGATACAATAAGTTATGAACATCATTTCTTCATATACATTCTGTTTTTTGAAAAACCTTTGTTAAACCCCTACAAAAACCACTTCCCTTGGGCTTTTTCAATACTAGAAACTCGAATCTTGGAAGGCTTTTGTTAAGAACAAGCATTTTTAGTCTGAACACTGCTCAACATTAGAGCCTAATGCATGAAATGCCCCTCGTAAAAGTTTCTTGTGAAAAAACTTAATGATATTCTCAAAGTGAAGGTTCGTGAGAACTCAATGATGATTGAGCCAAGAGGCCTATTCTATTCCCAAGGTGCAAAAACAGTGAATAAAGGGTATTTAAGAAAGATGCTTTAGAGAAAAAAAAAATAATTCAGAATAGTCTGTTATTTTAATTGATAACTTTTGTATTTTTTGTATGCTTGTCTAAAAAGAATTCGATTAAGGAGTGGCTGCGGAGAATTTTACTTGTCTTGAGGTTGTTTTAAAGTCATCGGAGGAAAATCCTGGCTTCATGAAGGTTGAAAGGAGATATAGAGTAGAGGGATAGGGTCTGATAATGGTTTTCCAGCGAGGAATACCCAATCCTAATTATAGGTTTCAGACATTATTAAATCAAGTGTTGGCTTGTCTGCAAAACTAAATATAGATTGATTAAAAAAATAAAAAATCCCTTGGAAAATTAAAGCTTCTCATTTTCTTTCCCAATGTGTTCGGATTCCAGGCAAAAATCGGTTTTGTTCCAAAAATAAATTAAACTCAAACCAGGTATAAATACTCGATGCAAATACATTATAATCATCATCTTTAAAAAAACATTAATTCAAAACAATGCAAAATAACAATACTGTACAAATTGAGGTTCATAAGAACCAAAATGAACTTCCTTCAAACACAAACAAAGTCAAGCCAAGTACTCCTGATACTCTTGACCCAACCAAAAATGAAAGCAACTCCAGATTCAAGTCAGCCATTGAAAGAGTAAACATATTCAGTTATATTTACTTCTTTTATGTCTTACCACTTGTCGCTCGTGGTTACAAGGCAGACAAAGAGGGAAAATCTTACCAAAGCAAAGACCTTCTCACCTTCCCCTGGGCTATGAGGGCCGATGTCTTATCAGACAAATTTACTCATGAAATGACCAAAGGAAAGAAACAAGATCCCAAGAAAAAACTCAACCTTACAAAAGCTATCATGTGGACTTGTAAATGGCCCATCCTCAAGATTATTGCCGTTGAAACGATCTTCCTCTTTACCAGAATCCTTTCATCCTGGTTCATCAAGAAACTTATCGATTGCTATGTATACCCTGATCTCGCTCCTCAATGTTGGAAATGGGCTGGTATCTTGAGTGCTAACTTAATGGTCTCCTTCCATTTAGAGCATCATTTCAACCATCTTGCTGCCTTCTTACCCAATCACATCCAAAATGCTCTTATCAACTTGATTTTTAATAAAATCACGAGGCTCTCGACCGACAACTTGACCAAAATCTCCACAGGAAAACTGTTAAACCTCTGTACAAATGGTGTCAATGTCTTTGAACAAGTTGGTATGTATGCTGCAAATGTTGTCGTTTCCATCTTTGCTCTCATTGGTGGTTGTGCTTTGATCTGGCAATACTTTGGAGCATATTCTTTAATTGGAGTTGGCTACATTGTTTTCTGGTACCCAATACAACAACTTGTCATCATCCTTTCTTTGAAAGAAAGAAATAGAACCAATGCTGCTGCTGCTAATAGAATCAGAATGACCACCGAAACTATTGAAGCTATCGGATTATTGAAGATGTACACTTGGGAGTTGAAGTTTAAAGATAAAATCCAAGCTTTAAGAAAAATCGAACTCAAAATGCTTAAAAACGGCTCTTACACTTTTGCAATCACTCGTGCTATTGCTTTCAGTACTCAAATTTGCTCTAGTTTCCTTATGTTTATGGCTTATAAAGTCGCTGGTCATACCCTCGAAACCAGCTCAGTCTTCTCAGCTTATTTCATCATTGGTTATCTCAGACTTTATGCTTCTTACATGTTCTCACTTGGCTTAAACTTTTTGACTGATGCTAGAATCCTCATCAAGAACATTGAGCAAATCCTTGAAACTCCTGATATTAGTGATACTAAAGTTCCAGCTCCTCTTGACCCTAAAAACTCCATTGAATTCGAAAACTTCAACGCTAACTGGACAAAAGCTGATGCCAAACGTGCCAAAGAAGCCACTCTTACAAACATCAATCTCTACCTCAAAAAAGGCTCTCTCAATGCTTTGGTCGGAGCTGTCGGCTCAGGAAAGACATCCTTACTTATGACTTTAACTGGCGAAATGCCCGAAACCACTGGAGCCTTGAGATACTCTGGAAACATTGCTCTGGTTGAACAGGAACCCACCATTTTTGCTGGTACCTTCCGTGAAAACGTCTGCTTTGGTAAACCTTATGAACCTGAATTCTACAAGACTGTCGTCAAGGCTTGCAATCTCGAAAGTGATCTCAAGTTGTTCCCTCAAGGTGACCTTTCTGAAATCGGTGAAAAGGGTAACAATTTGTCTGGTGGTCAAAAAGCCCGTCTCGCTTTATGTAGAGCTGTCTACTCTCAAGCTGATATCTATCTCCTTGATGATCCTTTGAGTGCTGTCGATCCCAAAGTCGCTAGAAGTATTTATGGTAACGCCATTGAAAAAGTCTTAAAAGGGAAAACTGTCCTCTTGACGACTCATCAGGTTGATTTTGCTAGAAGCTGTGAAAACATCATCATTATGGAAGAAGGTTGTGTCCTTGGAAGCGGAACTTACGAAGAGCTTAAGCAACAAGGTGTTGATGTTGACAAGGTCTTTGGTAACAAAAATTCCAGAGCTGTTGAAGAGCAAGAAGAAGCACCTAAACAAGTCGAAACCACCAAGCCTAAAGAAGAAGAACACGAAGATGACGGTAACCAAGAAGGTGCCGATGATAAGCAAATCAAGAAAGATCAATATGCACCAAACGTTACTTGGAGAACTTATCTTGGACTTTTGAAAGAAATGGGCGGTTTCAAGTATTTCTTTGCTTTAATATTTGCTCTCACTTCTTGTGAAATGGTTAATAACGGGTATGGAAGAGTCCTTGGAGCCTTGATTGCTGATGAATTTGCAGCTTGGAAAGCTCTTACAATCCTTGCTTGCTTTGCCTTCTACGATATCACTTGTTACTTAGCAAGGTACTTAATCCTTGGATTTGGTCTTATTCGTGCTGCCAAAACATACCATCAAAGAATGTTGGACAGAGTCATTCAGAGCACCGTCTACTTCTTTGATACTAACCCTATTGGCCAAATTATCAGCAGATTCTCCAACGATGTTGGTATTCTTGACAAGTACATTCCTCTTGCTGTCTTGGATACTTTCAATATTTCTTGGGCTGTTGGTAGTATTATCATCACTGCTTCCATCGTTAACCCCATTTTGATTGCCCCAATTGTAGCAGCTGGTGTTGCTATTGGCATTATCTTCCACTTTTGCTTCCCTGCTGTCAAACAAACTAAGCTCTATGAAAGCAAGACCAAAGGCCCTCTCTTTGCCTTATTATCTGCTACTTTATCTGGTATTGTTGCCATCCGTGTCTACAAGCAAGCTGAAGCCTTCCAACAAAAGTTCAAAGAGCTTCTTCATACTACTACCAAGGCTAATGTTGCTTACAACCTTACCTCTAGATTCATGACTTTCTATATCGATCTCGCCTACAATATTGCTGCTATTGGTGGTGTTTTCATCATCACTGCCACTCAAACCAAATTCGGAAATGGTCCCAACACCAATGCCTGGGCTCTTGCTTTGATTCTCATCATTAATGCTTTATTCCAATTTTTCTTGAAACAATTCACCCAACTCAGTATCTCCATCATTGCTGTCGGTAGAGTCCAATCTTACCTTCAAACTCCTCTTGAACCTCCTCTTTCCCTTCCTTCTGATGACAAACTCAAAGCTGAACACTGGCCGCAAAAAGGAGAAATCGACTTCCACAAGGCTTACATGAAATACAGACCTGATGGCGATCACGTCATCAGAGATCTCAGTCTTCATGTCAAAGCTGGAGAAAAAATTGGCTGTGTTGGAAGAACCGGTGCTGGTAAATCCACCATCATTCAGTTGCTGTACCGTATGCAAGAACTTGACCGTTCTGTTGATGGTACCAAAGAAAGTTCCATCACAATGGACCAGAAAAATACTCAAGATGTTGGCCTTCATTTATTAAGAGACAATATCTCCATTATTCCTCAGATGCCTTTCATCTTCACTGGTACTATCAGAACTAATGTTGATCCTCTTGGGCAATTCACTGATGATCAAATTTGGACTGCTCTTGAAGATGTCAGGTTGAAACACCATGTTGAAAAACAACCTGACAGACTCGATACTCAGATTCACGGTGGTACTTCTGTATTCTCAGCTGGCCAAAAACAATTGGTCTGTCTCGCTAGAGCCATCCTTAAGAAATCAAATGTGTTGATCATGGATGAAGCTACTGCTAATATGGATTATGATACTGACTTCTTTGTGCAAAAGAAAATTGAACAAAGATTTAGTCATGCTACTCAGTTCACCATTGCCCATAGACTTCAAACTATTGCTAATTATGACAAGGTTTTGGTTTTGGACAGAGGCAGAAGAATGGAATTCGATGAACCTTACAAATTGTTGGTGAACAACATTGGTGATAAAGAAGCTACCAATGTAAATGGCTACTTTGCTGGTATGGTCCAAAACACTGGTCCTATTTCATCTAAAAAGATCTTTGGGATCGCTAGGGATGCTTATTTCGCGAGACATCCTGAACAAAAAGTATAAAAATGTTCAAAATTTATAAACTTATTAATTCAATATATATTTGTCCATAACTGTAAGAAACTCTCTCTGTTTTTGATCATTGTTTTTTCACTTCCCAATTATGAATATTTCATATTCATTATCTAAATCTCCCAATTAAATCTCCTCACAATACAAAAAGAAAAACATTATTTTTGGATTCCTGCTCTTGTCTCAGTTTTTTTAAGAAAAAAACTTTCCGAGAGCAGAGCCGAATGATGAAAGATTCAAATGATTTTTTTCTTACTTTCAACATCTTCTTGACTTGAATTTTTGTTCATTTTTTTATTTAAGATATACACGCTTTTATAAATAATCTCTTCTTTAATAATCGGAAGAGGCTCGAATAAATTGGATTTGGAATTGAGTTTTAACTTCTGCCTCATGTTAATTAAATTAGCTGTATGATTTTTATAAATCAAAATGAAAATTATCTTCAAAATTCAATAAAAACTGAGGCTGGAATCTTAAATTAATATCATTCCCCCATTTTTTTTCACTTTCAGCTCTTGGAAAAAAGATCAGCTTTTTGCAAGTTTCATTTTCCCATCTTTCTTTGTCTAATTCTTTTCATAAAAAGTGCAATTTTCTTTTTTGCATCAAAGTATTTGCTTCTGAAAAAATTTCAGTTGATTTTTCAAACTTAAAAGTGGTTCCAAAGACAATGCAGAGTGTTTTTTTCAAGATCTCTTAGATGTTTCTCCGATTTCGCAAGACTGGAACATTACTGAGTCATTATGGGAACTCTGGCTTATTGTTTGCAATATATGAAAATTTGAAAAGGTTCTGAATTTTTTTAACAGGTAATTTACCCCAATTCTCATACGTTTAAGGGTGCTATTGGGGGGTCAACTAAAAGTGCAAAGAAATTTTGTTAGAAAAATCCGGCATTTTTTGTGCATTGAAGTTTCATACAAGTTTGCAGTTTGACCTTCATCTTTTTCTCTGATATCGTTAAACGTGAGAGTAGCAAAAAAAAAGTCATAACTTGTGATTTGATTGAACAATACGATTTATAAAAAAAATTTGGCCTTATTTATAACTTTTTTAGGCTATAAAAAATGGGGGATCCGGAAAAAAGACGGGCAAAATCTTTTGAATACGACACGGCTATTCACCAAAAAATGTGCATTCTAAAATCCTGCAAATCGATGAATTGTTGATTTTTTTCCCTATTTTCTAACAAAGGATATGACTTGTCAACAACAACAAAAAAAACTAAGAACTAGAGAGACTTAGCTTCGCATCCTGAGAGTTCTATTTTATTCCCTATCTCTAAACTAAAAACTCTCTTTTTTTCTCAATGCTACCTGAATAACATAGAATAAGAAATCAAGTGGTGGAAAATTTTATTTCCTGTCATCGTCTATTAAGGAATGCTCTCCTAATTACGACCCCTCTTCGAATTAAGAGCTTCAAATAATTTTGACAAAAACTCTTTTTTGACTCTCCTAATGAAGAGCTATAAAAGCTCAAAAAATTTCTTGAGGGATGGGCCTTTAATTAGAAGAATGACGGTAGTTGGAAAAAAAAATTGACTTATCTCAGAAGGACCTAAACGGAGAAAAGCTGGGATTTTTTATAAAACTGAGAAACTCCTTTTTCAAAATCTTTTTTTTTAATTCATGGCTCCTTTCATTTCAGGGCCTTCAGCACTCAAAGGTAAAAAAATTCAAGCAATATGTATAAGCTAGAGTGCATTTATCGAGATTCAGCTACTTCTTGTCTCAAATTAAATTTTAGTTCAGAATAGCCCAAATATCTTATCCCAGATATTTCTTTTTTTATTTCACAAAACATGAGAAGACAAATCTTTCATAATCTCAAGGCTTTTGGCTCAAAGCAAACATCCAAATTTAATAGTTTCTGGTCGAGAGGTAATTATCAAAAACCTCTTGGTCTCGCTACTGGCCTTCTTTTTGCCTCTTATTACAAACTTTTCATCAACAATACCAATAATACTGTCAGAAATGCTGAAAAACCTGCCGAAGAAGACTTTATTCCTGCTGACTTCAAAGCTCCCGAACTTGAAGACTTTAGCGATGAAAAATACAGACAAGCAGTTGAGAATAAACAAGATATCATTATTGTTATGAATCTTTCAGAAAATGTCAATGCTTCCATGAACGAAATTAAAGTCTTGTTGTATTATTTACAAGAAACCAAGGTCAACAGCAAAAAGCAATTCAAGTTCTTCATGTACCAACCAAAAACAAAAGAAGAATTCGACGCTTTCGAAAAGAAGTACAATGTCCATCTCAATCCAGACACCATCTTTTTGTTGAAAAACAAATATTCCAATGAATTAAGACCCATCCCCATCCAAACTGCTCTCTACAACTTCCAAGTCATCTTTGACCATTTCCAAAAGATCAAAAAGCTCAACTCCAAAAACAATGAAAAATTCGCCAATGTTGTTAAAAATATGCCTTCTAACTCCATTTTAATCTTGGCTTATGTCCCCAAAGGTGCCAAAGATTACGATAACCTCAAAACCAAGTTCGCTGATCTCAAGACTGACAGATCCCTTGGCAAGGCTAGGTTCAAGAATATCGATTTCATTATGATCCGCGACCCTGAAACTGCTCAAAAATTCAACTTGAATGTTAAGAATGAAGGACAGCTCTTCCTCTTGTCCAAGTCTGCCAAGAATAATGATTATGTCTCCACTGTCACTCTCGGCAATACCAATTTAAATATTATGCCCTTAACTCAATCCATTACTTCTCCTAAAGAAAAAATTATTGCTGAATTATCTTTACTTGGCAAGCAATTTTTCATCTTTGAATTCCCCAACTTTAACCAATTTGCTGCCAAATACACTCTTATTCTCAAAGTCGACAAGAATAAAATCGGAAAACGTGAATACAGAAATCTCGTTGATATCTTCTCAAGACTTCATCACCAACTCAGAACTGAACATAAAGACTTGTTTAAAGATGTCAAAATCATGAAATCTCAAGATAGAATCGAAGACTCTAACTTCAGAATTTTCCTTATTGACAATGAAGGTCGTGAACAATATTTCGATATCTTTGATGAAAACAGATCTGCTGAAGAACTGAAAGAATTATCTGCAATTGCTCATTCCAAGCCCAGATCCTACGTCTACAAATTCGACACCCAAGACGGCCAATTCACCGAACAAGATCTTATGGAATTCATAAAGGCTGCTATGGCAAGGAAATACCCAGAATTCTATGAAAGCTCCAAAGCACCTGCTTGCCAAAAATACTCCACTAAAATTGTCAGAGACAATTTCGAAAAGGAAATCCTTGCAAATGATAAAGACCACGTCTTGTTCTACCACAGTGCTCACTGTCACGCTTGCAAGCAATATAAACCCCACTATGAAAAATTTGCTCTTGAAAATTTAAAGGACCCCAACTCCAATGTTCAATGGAACAGAATGGACTCTGACCACAATAAATTAGATAAACTTAAAGGTTTCCACCATACTCCAGTCTTCATGGTCTTGAAAAAGGAATGCAAGTTGACTCCTTTCGTCTATTCTTCTCAACACTTTACTCCTGATTTGTTAAAGAATTTCGTGAATGCCACCGTCAGTCAACAATTCATTCACAAAGAAATTGAGAAAAATATCTGGAAAAATGCTGAATCCAATAAGAAATTAATCGAAGGCTTGAAATTGGAAGAACTTAAATAAATAATGTATTTGCTTTGTTCTTTACAATTCCATTTTAACTCAACTCATTCATAAAAAATCCCTGTAACAAAAATATATAAATATCATTCAGAAAAACATTTTGAATTGAAAAAAAAAATAGGAATCAGGATAGGAGAAAAATCTTTTTGTTAACTATACGTTGTGAGGGTGAGAGAGAGAACATTTATTCCCATTCATTCCAGTTCTTCTTATTTTACAACAAGGAAAAGGTAAATTTGTCAGTTGATGCAATTTACAAATCCAAGCTCTGAAATATGAAAACTATACGTCTTTTTCTAATGGTTTCTCTTAAAGTTTTGTCTCTTCCAGAGGGGAAGTAATTTTTTCACTCTTTTCACATCGGCCTTTTTAATATAGCTTGCCTTTCTCTTTCTCCTATACAAATGTTAATATCTACATATCACATCGAATTTATTTACATCAAATTGCTATGACTCTTTTTTCTCAACAAATGTCTTTTATTAGCGCTCTGGAACTTGAATCTTCTTGCATGTCTGGGGCCGACCTTTTTTGGACATTAGCTTTGGTTGAAAAAAATATGCAATTACAATTCTAATTCTGGAAAGAAGACCTTTATGTGAGGGCAAAACGTATTTCTTTGCCTTACGCTTTAATCTTCTTTTAGCACTGTTATTACTGCTCTTATTCTTATGTGGCAAGCATGGCTTTAATTCTTTAATCTTGAACAAACTTCCGAAATTTTCAGTGGCAGTGTAATTAAGGCTTTTTTGTTGTAAGAAAAAGCTGTTGACAATTGGGGCAACATTCAAGAATCCCTTTGACAAATTGTTTGCTTGGCCCTTAGTCAACATGTTTGACACGGCAGGAATGGTTCGAGACCATTTTTTTAAGTTTGATAATAACATTGGATCTTTTAAATAAATATTTAAGTCATTAACACAGGAAATATGAGATTTGCACCTTGAATTTACTTTAACTAAAACAAAAGAGAGATTAGGGAAAACTCATTCTCTCTCTTTTATTGTTGAGGAAAAAATTTTTCGATTGCATCAAGAATTTTTTTGCCTTTTCCTTTGATGAGGATTCATTTCAAAAAAAAAATAACGAAAAAATTTTTTTTTTCAAATTCAGAGAGACTTTTTTTTTTTCGAAAAAAATCAAATAAAACCTCTCTCATCATCCAGAGTTGATATTTTTCTTCTAACAATTTCCAAAAGAAAAAATTGCTTTCAAAAATGATTTTTATCAAGTTGTTACCAAAAAAATTTTTTCATCACTAAATTAGTTTGTTGGTGTCCATTTTTCAACTCAAAAGAAAATATTCATCAACGATTCTCACCTTATCTTGTCATACAATACTGATCATTTCTCTTTTTGAGAGAGCAATTTAGAAAGCTCATTCTAGAAATTTCCAAACCAAACCAAAAGAATTATTAAATCTGGTACCAATTATTCTCATTGACCAAATTTTTTCTCCTCTTTTTTCATGGCCACAGTGACTTTCGCACACATCTCACAAACATTTTTTTCAACATAAAACACACAAAATTCAAGTTCAAATTCATCAACAATAGATATCAGATTTTTTCAGTACTCACATTTTCATTGCGCAAAATTTGATTTTAGAGCACCTAAATAATTTGAAGTGTCGGGAAAATACCAATAATCTATATTTAATAAATTCGAAATTTACCTCCTTCAGCATACCAAATACAATGAATCAAAGTGAAGACGCTCCTCAAGATTTTGACATCATTCAGACCAGAAATAAAAGAGATCAATACACGATTGAAATCAGAAAACACAAAGTTGAGGGAATGCTCAAGGCCAAAAGACTCAAGCTTGCTCAAGATCTCGGCAATGGCCCAAACAACAATAATTTACCCATGAAGCTCACCACAGGCATCGATGGCCAGTCTCTTCCTTCCTTCGCACTACTAATCAAGCCATTCTTCGACTCTCTTGACGCCAAGGATGTCGACAAGCTCTTGGAGGTCGTGAGAACCATTAGACATAAACTTTCCATCAATGATAATCCACCCATTGACGAATTCCTTGAAACAGGACTTTTCCCTCATATTCTCAAATTCCTTGAATCAGGGTACCAAAACCTTAATGACCTCCAATATGAATCCCTTTGGGTTGCCTCCAATTGTTTTGCTGGACCTATGGAATTTACCGTGAAAATTGTCACCAAATCTCTTCTTGAAACTTTGGTGAAATTAATTTGGGATAATCGCCCCAATATGGTCGAATTGGTAAGAAGACTTTGATACGAGAATACTTGAACTTTTGTTAGACTTTCTGGGCACTCGCTAATGTCTCTGCTGATCTTGATAGCGTGAGGCTCACATTAATCGAAATGGGACTCAACGACAAGCTGAATAAATACATGAAGACAGTGAGTAAATTCCCTGGTGACGTTCTCAAAAATATCGCCTGGCTTATCTCTAATCTTGCCATCTTGAAAGGACACGAACACAAAGTACGATTTTATTATTATTTTAAAGACTCATCTGAGACCAGTTCCGTCCTCTTTTCGATATTATGAGGGTTCTCTTTGCCCAAAGTGACAAAGAAATCTGCTCAAGAATTTGCTGGACTTACGCCAATCTTACAAACTGCACTGATGAACAACTTCTCAAGGAAATGATTGACGACAACACACTTCAAAAAATCATCTTGTTCCTTGATGATTCTGATATGTATTGTAAATTACCTGCCATCAGAGCAACAGGGAATATTTTGAGTGGAAGCGATCTCTCCACTAAAGTACTGAATTCTTCTTTTTTGACTCATTCTCAAAATTTTCAAATAGAAAGTTGTCGAATTCAAAGGTTTAGAGCAACTTGAAAAATTGCTTGATCATCGTAAACCCCATATCAGAAGAGAAGCTATATGGGCGGTTTCAAATATTTTAGCTGATGGTCCAGAATTAATTGAAGACGCTCTTGATACATCCGTTTTTACTAAACTTTTAAATGCTATCATCTTAGATATTGACCAAGTAAACATTCTTTGGATCATTGAGGAATAATTTTTATCATAGATCAAAATTGAAGCTATAATTGCTCTCGGTAATGCTATCAGCCAGTGTAATCCTAAACAAGCAAAAATAATTGTTAGGCTTGGATTGGCAAAAGTTTTATGTGTAGCATTAAACAGTGAGAGAGAAAGAGTTATTATTTGCGGCCTCAGTTGCGTCAAAACTATTCTTGAAAAAGGAAAAATCATTCAAGAAGAAGAAAAATTAGAAACTAATCCTTTCAGATATGACATGGAAAGTGAGGGCACCGCCACTTTTATTGAAAATTTGCAACATCATCGTAGTGATGAAATCTATGGAAAAGTTTCAAAAATAATTGACGCTTATTTTGAATCTGAACAAAAATAAAAAGTTCTCTTCAAAATTTGCTGTCTTGTTGTAAAAATTCCCTTTGATATAAAAGATATTACTCACTTTGGAACGAAGAAAAATCATCATATTATTATGTGAATAGTCGTAATCAGAGTAAAATTTTAACGTATTTTTATAACATGTCATCGAATTTTATCATTTATCCCTCTGAAAGAGTAATTATCATTACATATCAATAGTAATACTTATTATATATATACTGTGAGTTTGAACCTTATTTAGAGTTTGTCTTTATCAAGCATAATTTCTTTTCATTATTTCTTAAAGGTTGAAGGTTAAAAATTGAATTTTATTTAGGCGCAAAAGCTCAAATTTATAATTCAGGTATTTTGGTGGGACTTATAAGTCAATCTGAGCCCTATCGAATAAAGTCCAGGCAAACCAAAATCTCTGAGGTAATTTGTGTAGTTAAGAAGCCCCTCAAAAAGAACTTCGCAATATGAGAAAACAAAATTCAAACAAAAATTTTAGTTTCACATAACTTTTTAGAATGGATTTTTTAATTAAAGTTTTCCTTTTTTCAAAAAATAGAGTCTTCTATTATGATCTGAAAAGCCTCTTTTTTATCACACGGGTCTTTTTTTTTTAAATACCTCTTTTAATGTTCAGCAATTTGTATATTTTCATTTATTTGAGCTTTTTTTTTCGAATTTATTTGTTATTATTTTGCAAATAAATTATGGAAATTTTTTCTCTCTCCGAAGTTGAAGCTTGGAAACTCTCCTTTCTTGACTGGAAATTGTCATAGGTGAAATATAAATTTCAAGGTGTTTCTAGAGCTTTTGGCTTCTTCTTGCATGGTTGACCTAGGATAAAATATATATTTGAATGTAAAAGTATTTTTCTGAATTTACTCCTGACAAAAAGCAAAAAGAAAAATGTCTTTAAAAAAGATATTTTCATTGAAAAATGATTTTATGAGATCAAAGCAAAAGTCAAAAAATTGTATTTTAATTTTTCTAAAAAGAGAGTTGGCCCCACCTTTCTTTTTGCTTCCACATCGCAAGGGAGATCTAAAATTTTTGAGGTTGTTTTTGACGTGGAATTCCCTTTTATCAGAAGACAGAAGTGAAGGTCAAAACTGACTTTTTAGAGCTCCTATCAGAGCCTTGAAAGGGTTCAGAAGTCTTTTCTAAGATAAGTAGAGTTGCAAAGTCTATTGTTGGCCAATTAGATAACCTGTTCATATGCTATAAAGAGCAAATTACTTCAGCTTTCAGAGAACCTTGGAGTAAAATCAAGGCTTATCCCTTCACAGATCCATAGATTTAAGGCAGCAAAAATAACAAAAAACTGTCGCAGCTTTGATTATTAAAAAAATTTATTGAAATAATTTCTCTTTGGGAAAATAGCGAAAATTCGTCATAATCAAAAGAAAAAAAATTTTCCTAAAATTTTTGGACTTCAGAGAAAACAAAATAGAATTATTTTCATTTTAAGCCAAGCTTAGACTCTTGAAATAGTGATTGTTTTATTTCATAGAATTTTTTTCGAAATTTTGATTTTTGAACTTTCCTTTTCAATATTGCAAAATTAGCAAAAATAAAAACTCATCTCGTAAATTGTTTCCAAGGAAGTCTCCTCTGTCGAGTGACCTGTTACTTCGCCTTAAAATCTCGAATTTGACACGTATATAGTTTTTTATAATTAACTGACGTGTTCTCATAAACTCCAGGAAAAATATAGATTTTATCCCCCTGACCTATAAAAATAAAACTTGGGTTTTTTCGTCAGAAAGAGCTTTCAATTTATTCTAAAAATGGATTTCAGATTTCAGATTTCAAAAAAGAAACTGTCACCATTTTACTATATAATAGAAGCTCTCTATTAGAAATCAACCTTTCGATGAGTAATTAAATCCTGATTAAAAAATAACCCTTATTTAATTTTTCTCTTATATAATGCCTTTAATCCTTTCATGGACTCATTTTTTGTTAAAATGCCTCGTCTTTGTCTTTTTCAAAACTTTTCTCTTTCCATGAATTTTTCTGGCTTTATTCAATCTCTATTCTCTCAAAGTTCAACTTTTCTCATCATATAAAGAATTTTATAATTTATTCTTCTTCATTTTTAAAAATATTTTTACATCTCACCTGGCTTCACCTCACATTTTAATGGAGACTTTTCTTTGATGCCATCCCGATAAGGCTCATTTTCTCTGTTAGACTTCATGAAAATCTCCCCGCCCAGAAAGAAAAAAATGTTTAGAAGAAATTTGTTGGCATATCTTTTCCTTAAAATTTTTAAATAAGCAAGGCAATCGAATTGTTTAATTTATCAATTTCGAACTTTGCATCACTTGATAAACCACCCCAACCCCTTCCTTTTTCTTTCAAATTTCTCGATGCTATCACATCTAGTTGATTTTTCCGAAGAGTAAAGTGTTTTATAAGGGGAACAAATTAGGGTGCGACTTTATCAATAGTAATTTTCAAGCATTAGTCGCTTTCAAGCCAGCTATAATTGAATTTTTACATTCAGCTTAATCAAGCTGCTTACACAACCCTCCGCTGCTTAATTCTACTAGTTTAACCCTAAAAATGAGCTTTCTGAAGGCCAAAGAGGCTTTCTAAATTTTAATAGTTGTTTGATTCGTGTCTTTCTTTAGATTTATGAATTTAAAATCTGTGGTTGATCAATGTTCCTTCTGGACTTTTTCTCTCCTTCAAAATATTACCATCCATCGGGATTCTATTTCTCACCTCTCATTCACTTCACTCAACTCTCTCCTTCAAGAAGATAACTGGATTTACTCTTCTCTACAATGTTCCTTGGACTTAAAAATTCTCTCGTCTCTGTCTCTATGGAGCTCACCTTTTTGGAAAAAACTAAAGAAAAACAACTCTCATAATCAGTTTTTATACATCAAAATCAATGAATGGTGCATTCTTTGCAAATCGTATTTCTCATGACACGTAAGCAAGAATTGTTTGTTGACATAAAATTAAAGGGCTTCACATTAAAATATTTCCTTGAATTCCATAGAATCGATTAAATCCATAAAAGATAATCACTGAGGAATCATCTCAACTTTGAGAATGAACGGTCAAAAGACTTCTGAATCAATGACCAACGGGAAAAACCTTAAAATTAGGCACGATTTTTCTAAAAATAAAATTAATTCTCAATATCCAACAAAACAAAAAGATGGTTAATCGCTTTCTCAAATTAGTAATAAATCAAATACTGTGATTTCTTTTTCTCGAAGGATCTTCGATTCTGATCCTGAGCCTTTTACAATTTTTTT
>Ga0182738_1002185_pt1 | contig 23502 bp, 21 predicted proteins | sample eDN5th30CBELigMG_FD_128876 | JGI IMG/M metagenome (GOLD analysis project Ga0182738, IMG submission 128876) | Enriched Miracle-Growth compost microbial communities from Emeryville, California, USA - eDNA 5th pass 30_C BE-Lig MG (version 2)... ...
ATGTGCGTGGCGATGTAGATCGGCTGGAAGTGCCACTCCGCTGAGGCGAGGAACGCGGGGATGTTCGGCGTCAGGGCGAGACCCGCGAGCCAGGTCGCCGATGCGACCATGAGGGCGAGGGCAATCGTACCGCCGATGTGCCGTGGCAGAACGCTGTCGATCGGTCGGCGTCGTCGGGGATCGCGCCGCGCTGCTCCCGTCGCGGCAGCATAGCTGCGCCGTACGATCCCCCAGTCGCCAAGCTCGTTCAATTCGATCGGCTCGTCCGCTGCGGCGAATGCCAGGCCACCGCGCCTGCGATGGCGCACCCGGGCGAGCACGACGGTCAGCAGAGTGAGGCTCACGAGCACGGCAAGTCCGGAGAGCGCAGCCAGCCGGGCTGCGCGATCGTCACGCAGGACCGTCTGCAACTCATGCAGTGCTGATGCAATAAACTCTTGCCAAGACATGCCACAATCTTGGCACAGACCAGCTCGGCGACCTGTTGCCGGTCCGCAGCACTGAGACTCAAATGAATAACTTGCGGACAAGCCGATGGCCGGGGCCTGGACCGCGCTCACCGCGTGCGAACGCACCCGTCCCCCGTGGGATTCTTCTGCATGTCCATCACTCTATTCCCCTCCCCCTCGCGGGGAGGGGAGAAGTGAGCCTTGCAAACGCTCGGCTTGAGGGAGACGGCCGTAGGTTGCGAAGCGCGTCAGGCGCGCTTGATCCGCGAACGCGTTACGTGATCGAGGTTGGCACCTTCGATCCGGATGAGCTTCGTCGGTCCTTCACGGCGCGGCGAGTGAACGACGCCGACGTCGTAGAACTTCACGTCGCCGGGGTTCATTTCGTAGTCGCGAAGCGGCTCGACCAGAGATGGGCTTTCACCTTCGCCCTTCTTGACGATGTTCCAGTCGGTCATGACGGTTTGCCCGGCAGCTTGGCCGTAGATGGCCCAGCTATTCCCGTGGTCGTGCGGCGCGGAGACGGCCCGGTCGCCGTAGACATGGCCGCAAATGCAGAAGCCGAGATCGGGATCCTCGTAGAGAACCTTGCGCGGCTTGCAGGCCTCGGCCGTCAAATGCTGCGCCACGAAGTCCTTGTCGAGGCATGCCTTCGAGACCAGATCGCAGACCTTTTCCTTGGCGGCCGAGCCGGCATCCGCCTTGAGGGTGGTCTTGATGTCCGAAGCCAACTGCTCGAGCGTGTAGGACATGGCAAATTCTCCTGTTTGCGCGCTGCTCGATCCGGATATTTCGCGATGAGCTGCTGAAGCGGAAAATGATCCTAACACCATTCATTCTGCAGAGATCGATAACCTGTGTCGAGTGCCCCCGATCTGCAGCTCAGGCGCCGATCTTGTGCCGAACTGCGGCGACGGCATCCAGGTGGGCGATCTGGTCGCCGGCAAAGCGCAGAACGATATGCCGGGCACCGGCTTTGGCGTAGCCCTCGAGGTAGCCGGCGACATCCGAAGGGCGCCCGGCGAAGCACTCCTGTCGCTTCTTCAGCGCAGCGGCTGGGGCGTTGTAGTACGTCTCGAGATAGCGATCGAGGCGAGCGCCGGCGGCCCCCGCATCCTCGTCCAGCGATAGCGTCAGGTACATCGAACCCGTCAGCGCGGCGGTATCCCGGCCCTCGGCACGGGCGACACGTTTGACCTCGCTCCAGTTGGTCGCCCACGCCTCCGGCTTGCCCTCGTTGGGCATCCAGCCGTCGAAGAAGTTGCCGGCGCGGTCCAGGGCAGCAGGCACGATGCCGGCACTCCAGAGCAATGGGCCGCCCCGGCGATGCGGCGTCGGGCCGATGGTCGCTTTGTCGAGTTTCCATCGCCCGTCCCAGGTCACCGGTTCGCCGGACCACAGCGCCCGCGCCAGACGGAGACCTTCCATCATGCGCCCGACACGCTTTTCGAAGGGCACGCCCGCGGCCTCGAACTCGGCTCGGATCGACGGCACATCTCGTGCGATCCCCACGCCCAGGACAAGCCGACCCTCCGATATCCGATCGATCGTGGCGGCCTGATGCGCCAGCAGCACCGGATTGCGCAAGGCCGGCAACAGAACGGCAGTGCCGACAAGCACGCGCGGTACCCGTGCCGCGACAGCCGCGAGCATGGCAAGCGGCTCGTGCCGCGGTCGCGCCGTGAGACTGTCGCCGATCCAAATTCCGTCGAAGCCGAGCGTCTCGGCGCGCTGCGCGAGGTCGAGCATGTCCGACGTCTCGTTGCGGCCCGACATGATCCGTTCACGCGTGGGGAGCAGATATCCGAGCTCGAGCGCCATGACACAGTTCCCCTGTTGGTATCGTAATGGTTCGCACATCAGAGATGGCACATCGAGACCGCACCCGCTACCGGCTTTGCCGGGCGCGCCGCCTGATCCGCCTCAGGTGACGGCGCCGAAGTACCCCGCAATGAACCGCTCATAGATGTCGGTGAGCTGGACGAGATCGGCAACCGGACAGCACTCGTCCACTGCATGGATCGTCTCGTTGACGAGACCGAACTCGATCACCGGGCAGAAAGCTCGGATGAAGCGGGCGTCGGACGTGCCGCCGCTCGTCGTCAGGGCCGGATTGCGTCCCGTGAGGTCGGCTACAGCGTGCCGCATGGTATCGACCAGCGGTCCGGGCTTCGTCAGGAACACGTCGCCGGTGCCGGAAAAGGTTACATCGTAGTGTGCCGCGACATCGCGGGCGGCCACGTCGAGTTGCTCGCGAACCCACGCCTCGACCTTCGGGCGGCTCCACAGGTCATTATACCGGATGTTGAACTTTGCCCGTGCCTCGCCGGGGATGACGTTCGCTGCCGAATTGGGCGCCGAGATCACCGTCACCTGCAGGCTCGAAGGTTCGAAATCCGGCGAGCCGGCATCGAGCGGCGTCGTCGACAGCCGATCGATCAGGCGCGCGAGCTTCGGAACGGGATTGTCGGCGAGGTGCGGATAGGCGGCGTGCCCCTGTTTGCCGTGCACGATCAGTTCGCCGGAGAGCGAGCCGCGCCGCCCGATCTTGATCTCGTCCCCGAGCGCCTTCGGATTCGATGGCTCGCCGACGACGCAGGCGTCGATCCGTTCGCCCGTGTCGCGCATCCAGTCGAGCACCTTCATCGTACCGTTGATCGAAGGGCCTTCCTCATCCCCGGTGATCAGCAGGGATACCGAGAAATCAGGCCGGTCGGGGTTCTTGTCGATGAAGCGCAGAGCCGCCGCGACGAAGCACGCAATGGCGCCCTTCATATCCACCGCGCCGCGGCCGTAAAGTATCCCGTCGTGGATCTCCGCATCGAACGGACCACGGCGCCACGCCTTCTCGTCCCCCACCGGCACCACGTCGGTATGTCCCGCGAAACAGAGGTTCGGCTGCCCCCGCCCGAAGCGGGCATAGAGGTTCTCGACATCGGGCGTGCCTGCTTCGGTCATGGTGAGCCGATGACACACGAAGCCCGCCGGCTTGAGCACATACTCGAGCAGCGTGAGCGCGCCTCCCTCATCAGGCGTCACGGAGCGGCAGCGCACCAGCGCCTGGGTGAGGGCCACGGGATCACGCAAAGAGGACGTCATGGGATGGTCCGGGATCGTTGAGGGCGCTGCTGAACGCAGGGGTTGACTGTTGATGGTGGACACTTTGGCAGTCAGTTCAGCATCTGACCAGCAACTGTGCACATAAGCATGCGTAAGTCACAACCCACGCTTGATGGCCTGAATGGCTTCTTCGAGAGCTTGCAGGAAGCGGGATCGATCGGCGCGCGTGAAAGCGGCATTGAAGCCGCGGCTTTCTCCGGTCTCCCGCAGATGGCGCTGAAGGTCGCGCATGGCGAGCGCCATTCCGATCGACGCATTCGTGAATGGTTTACCTGTCGGTCCGATCACTTGGGCGCCGGCCTCGAGACAACGCGACGCCAACGGGATATCCGCCGTCACCGCGATGTCGCCTCGCCCGATGCGCGTGGCAATCCAGTCGTCGGCAGCATCGGGTCCCTCGGGCACGATCACCCGATCGACGCTCGCACCATCCGGAAGCCGCATCCACGCATTCGAGACGAAATGAACTGCCAGGCCGTGACGATCGGCGACGCGGACGACCTCGTCCTTCACCGGACAGGCATCGGCATCGACGTAGATTGCGGTCAAGCTGCGTCCTCGGATCGTCACTGAGAGGCGGACGGGTTATCCGCCTCCCGAAATCATGCCATGGCCGGCTCGGAGAAGGTCGGCAGCGGCGCATTGCCGTCGTAGCGCTCGATGGCGACGAGACACGTGTGCGCAGCACACCCCCCGGAGAACGCCGACGCCGGTACGTCGAGCGTGAGGACGTTGGCATTCCCAGCGAGACAGAGCGAACCGTCGGCGGTCTCGATCGGAGACCACCAGGCGCCGGTGGGCAGAACGGCAACCCCCGGACGGATATCCGCCGAGATGCGTACACCTGCGAGACACCGGCCCCGTGCATTGCGCAGCAACGCCGTATCGCCGTCCTTCAGTCCGAGGCGCTTGGCATCGTCGGGCGAGATCATCATCGCCTCGCGTCCCGATTGCTTCTCGCCTTGGCTGACGCGCCCCCAATCGAGCTGACTGTGCAGCCGCCCGTTGGGCTGTGCGGAGAGCAGATGGAACGGATAGGTCTTGCGCTTGGTCGAGCCGAGCCACTCCGGCGGCTCCATCCACGTCGGATGCGGCGGGCAGTCGGGATAGGCGCAAGCCTCCAGCGTGCGGCTGTAAAGCACGAGCTTGCCCGACTCCGTGCGGAGTGGATTGGCCTCCGGATCGGCGCGCAGTCCTGACAGCGCCGGCACGAGCGGCACTTCCGGCACATCGACCCGGCCGACGTCCCAGAAGGTATCGAAGTCCGGCAAACTGCCGCCGCGCTTGGCGATGCTCTGGCGCACCTCTTCGTAGAGATGACGGGCCCAGCCCATTTCGTCACGCCCCTCGGTGAAGGTGTCGATGACGCCGAGCTTTTCGGCCAATCCGCGCATGATGTCGAAATCGGACCGCGCATCGGCGTAAGGCTCGACGCACTTCTTCATCGCGAACAGCATATCGGCGCGCCGGCCACCCGAGATGTCGTTGCGCTCGAGCGTCGTGGTCGCCGGCAGGACGATGTCCGCGCGCTTGGCGGTCGCCGTCCAGGCGATCTCCTGCACGATGACCGTCTCGGGCTTGGCCCAGGCCGTGCTCAGCCGGCCGAGGTCTTGATGGTGGTGATAGGGGTTGCCGCCTGCCCAGTAGACGAGGCGAATGTCCGGGAACGTGTACGACTTGCCTTCGTACGTGAACGGCCCACCCGGATTGAGCAGCATGTCGGCGATGCGCGCCACAGGAATGAAACTTCTGTTGGGCCGCTTGCCGTGGCTGAGACCGGTGATCGGAGCCAGCGGAAAATGGGCATTGGCATTCGTCACCGAGCCGAGACCATAAGCGACGCCGCCGCCTGCGTAGCCCAACTGCCCCGCCACCGCGGCAAGCGCCGTGCCGGCCCACCACGGCTGCTCGCCGTGAACGGCTCTCTGCAGCGACCAGCTGATCGAGATGAAGGTCCGCTTGCGCGTCATTTCATCCGCGAGTGCCCGGATGGCGGCCGCGTCGAGGCCGGTGATTTGCGCCGCCCAGGCGGCCGTCTTGGGCGTGCCGTCGCTCTCGCCCTTGAGATAAGCGAGATATTCCTCCGAGCCGCTGCAGCAGCGTTGCAGGAAATCGTCGTCGGCCCGGCCCGCCGCCACGATCTCCCCGGCCAACGCGATCAGCAGCGCCGTGTCTGTATTCGGCGCGATCGGCCACCACTCGGCACCGACCCAGTCGGGAATGTCGTCGCGCCGCGGCGAGACGAGCACGATCCGCACGCCGCGCTCCTTCATGCGCTTCAGCCGTTCGCCGAGCATGCGCCGCCCGGCACCGCCGCTCTCGACCTGCGACGTTCGCGGCGAGAGGGCGCCGCAGACCAGGAGAAGCTCGGTATTCTCCGCAACCAGCTTGATGGAGTTTGGATCGCCGTAGCCGTCATTGCCGAGAATATGCCGCGCGATCACCGCACCGGCGCCGACGCTGTACGTATCGACGTGCGCCGTGTAGCCGCCGAGACAATTGAAGAACCGCTTGATCTGGCTTTGCGCATGATGGAACCGGCCCGCACTGGTCCACCCGTACGACCCGGCAAAAATGGCATCGTTGCCATGCGCATCGATCACGCGCCGGATCTCGCCCGACGCGAGGCTGAGCACCGTATCCCAGTCGACGGCGACGAAACGATCGGAGCCGCGATCCTTGCGGTGATCTCCCGACGGATCGGCATCTGCCTTCAGGTGCTTTCCGGACGCGCGCGCCTTCAGCCAGCCTTCGCGCACGTAGGGACGGTCGATCCGTACCGCGGGGTTCATCAGATCGGGGATCGCAGCCAGCATGTGCGATGGCGCGGGGTCGCCGTCCCAAGGTTCTGCGCCAATGACGCGGCCATTTTCGACCAGAGCCGTGAACGGGCCCCAGTGGGCGCAGTGCGCAATGCGCTCGATCATGCGGCGAAATCCTCGAAAGTGTTCGTGAAACTGGAGACCCGTACGTAGCAGGATCGGCCGGCCTTGACGAGCCGAGGCCGGCAACGTGACGCATAAGAGCACCGGGCTCCGCCCGCACTGCGGCTGGCAGTGACGTTTCGCGCAGACGAAGCGCCAGCGCCGAAGCTTACTTCACGCTCGAGAAGCCGGTCGGCGCGAGAATATCGCTCGACACGTTCGCCACGATCGGCGCGTCTTTCTCGCTCGCCGCCCGCTTTTCGATCCACTCCGGATCGGCCTGGAACGCCGCCCACTTTTTTTCGCGCTCGGCGAGGCTGTCCCACACCAGGAAATACGTCAGGCGGTGATTGTGAGAGCCGATCACGGTTGTCCAGAAGCCGGCCTGCTTGATGCCGTGGCGCTCCCAGATCTTGAGGGTCGTATTCTGGAAGCGATCCAGCAGGGCTGGCAGGCGGCCGGGGCAGCAATCGTAGACTCTGAGCTCGTACAGCATGGCATTTCCTCGAGTGGCGATGCGAAGAGAAGACAAGGAAGACGATCCAAGCACGGCGTCGTCGGCGCGGCAACGGCAGTCGCGCGAAGGGCGCCGCGGCTAGCCGGACCGCGACTCGGCGTCAAGACTCGGGGCAACAATCTGAAATCGCGTCAAGCATGTCAGATATGCAATCGCGTCATATCTGATCGGCGCGAGATGACTATGTCCGGACATTGTATCGTCGCACTGCGGCGGTTAGTCTCAAGCCGCAACAAGAACAACCAGCCGGGATTCGGAACGCCATGTGGATCATCGTCAAGACTCGCAAAGGTAAGAACAGCTTCCTGACGGAAACCGGTGACTGGACACGAAATCGCGACAATGCGGAACGCTTCGATCAGTTCGACTTTGCTGTGACGGTACGCGATCGCGCCGTACCGCCGAGCGAGCGGCGCGGTGTCGGTGTCATCAGCCTGAATTGACGTCCGACCGCTGGCATCAGGAATGAGAAAGGCCGCATCCCGAAAAGGTGCGGCCTTTCTCATGCGAGCAGTGCCACGTCCAGGTGGTCTTGCATCAAGCAACGGCAGGATGCCCGCGCACGCAGTCGACGATCAGCGGCCCCAGAGTTCCCTAGATGCGATGCGGGCCCCCTCCGCCGCTGCCGCGAGCTTCAGCCACACGACTTCCTCGGCGACGTACTCCCGGCCGGCGAATGTGCCGAAGCCGCAGTCGGTGCCGGCGATCACCCGTTCCTTGTCGCCGACCGCCGTCACCGCCTCTTTCAGCCGCCGCGCCACCACTTGCGGGTGCTCGACGAAGTTGGTGGTCGTATCGAGCACGCCGGGAACGAGCAGCATGTGTCCTGGCAGCGGATTGGCTTTCAGCGCTGCGTACTCGTGCTGATGGCGCGGATTTGCGAACTCGATGGAGAGCGCACCGACATTGGCCCGGTAGAGCTCGGGCAGGATCGTCGCCATCGCGATGTCATAGATGTGCGGCCCGTCGTTATTGCCCCAGCAGACGTGCAGCCGGACGCGGTCCCGTGGGATGCCCTCCAGTCCTTTATTGATCGCTGCGATGTGCAACGCGAGCTGCTCCAGGAAACCGCGTTCGTCGAGGTTGCCGAAGAACCTGTGCCGCTCCATCGCCAGGTCGGGACTGTCGATCTGCAGGACGTGGCCGGCTTCGTGAATGGCGCGGTACTCGTTGCCGAGCGCTTCCGCCAGCGCCATCAGATAGGCTTCGTGGCTGTCGTAATGCTGGTTGAGCATCGTCGTTGCGACGATCCCCGGCGACGGCGCCGTCATGAACGTCTCGACGAACTCGGTGCCGCGGGCCTTGAGGCGCTCGGCGTCTTGACGGATGGGCGCGCTGTCGAGATAGCGAACCTCTTCGATCGCGGCAGGCGCGTTGGTGACCTTTGCCGAGTGCGGAAAGCGCGCCGCCAGTTGCCGCACGTAGCCCGGAAACTCGATCTGATCGCGTGCCGGCGGACGTTTCGACTCGCCACCGAAGCCGCACATGCAGCGTGGCACGTACGTCTGGAAACCGACGCGCGACTGCTCGCCGTCGTTGCCGACATCGACGCCGGCCTTCACCTGTTGTGTGATGACGTGTGACGTGGCCGCTTCTATTTCGCGGGCCAGCAGGTCCTTGTCGATGGTCTCGCCGGCTTCTTCGCGCACGAGAAGCAGGGCAAGGCCCTCGTTGCGGGGCAGGCTGCCGACATGAGTCGTGAGGATGCGGTCGGTGCTGGCGCGCATGGGCGTTCCTCTATCGCACGTGTTCTTGGTTGCGTCAGAGGATGATCGCACGCGTTTCCGCCGGACGAAAGCGATGAAACCCAACGGTAGTGTCTCAGTTTGAATTTCGGCTTCAGGCCAGAAACGTCACGCTACCCACCGATGTCATCCCGGCGCGATAGTCGCCGGGACCCATTCATCAGCACGCTCGATGCCCACGACTTTGTGCGTGCACCGCATTGTTTCGACCATAAGCCTCTGCGCCCGCTGCCCGATGGATCGCGGCGACGAGCTCCGCGACGACAGATGTCGGTAGAGCCGGGATCTAAACTTGGACACCATCAGCCTAAGCCGTCGGAAGTTCTTTCTCGAGCACGTATCCGGCGCCGCGTACCGTGCGGATCGGATCGATCTCGTTGCCACGGATGAGCGCCTTGCGAAGACGTCCGACGTGAACATCGACGGTGCGTTCGTCGATCTCGCCGTCGCGTCCCCAGACGGCATCGAGCAGTTGCGGCCGCGACAGCACGCGACCTGCACTTTCGAGGAATACTTCGAGCAGCCGGTACTCCGTCGGACCGAGCCGCACCTCACGCCCGTTGCGTGTGACGCGATGTGCGTTCCGGTCGAGCCTGACCCCGCCGACCTGGATCTCGTTGGCGATCCGCTCCGGCGCCGAGCGCCTCAGCAGCGCCTCGACGCGGGCGCCGAGCTCGGCAACCGAAAACGGCTTCACCACATAGTCGTCGGCGCCCGTGGTCAGCCCGCGAACCCGGTCGGTTTCCTCGCCGCGCGCCGTCAGCATGATGACCGGCAGGCCCTTGATCTCGGGCTTGGCCCGGATGCGGCGGCACACCTCTATTCCGGAAACGCCGTCCGGAAGCATCCAGTCGAGGAGAACGAGGTCGAGCGTTTCCTCGTCGAGGACCATCATCGCTTCGTCACCGGTGCGTGCGACACGGACATCGTATCCGAAGCTGCTGAAATTGTAGGACAGCAATTCGATCAGCGCCTCGTCGTCCTCGACGATCAGCAGCCGTGGGGCCATGACAGATGGGCTCCTAAAATCCGCTTTCAGTCTTCTTTGTCGATCAGCGTGACGCTGGTCTTGTCGTCCTTGGGGCGGTCTTCGACGAGTGTCGTTCCGCGAACCATGTAGTGAACCGTTTCCGCGATGTTCGTCGCGTGATCGCCGATCCGCTCGATGTTCTTCGCCCCGAACAGGAGATGGGTGCACAGGCCAATATTGCGTGGGTCTTCCATCATGTACGTCAGCAGCTCGCGGAAGACGGAATTGTAGAGCGCGTCGATATCCGTATCCGACCGCCAGACCTTGAGAGCCTGCTCGTCGTCGCGTGTCAGATAGGCGTTGAGGACGTCCTTGAGATTGGCTGTCGCCAGCTCGGTCATATGCCGGAGCCCGAGAATGAGCGACTGCGGCCGTGTTTCGGGCGCGATGACGAGCGCGCGCTTCGCCACGTTCTTGGCGAGATCGCCGATGCGTTCGAGATCGCCCGCGACTTTCAGCGTCGAGACGATGGTCCGCAGATCCTGCGCCATCGGCTGCCGGCGCGCGATCATGCTGATCGCCAGCTCTTCGATGTCTTTCTGCAGTTGGTCGATGGCGCGATCGCTGGCAATCGCTTCCGATGCGAGGCGCGGGTCCCGACGCTCGAGCGCGGCGAAGGCGTTGCCGAGGAGCTGCTCCACGAGCCCACCCATCTGGCTCACCTTCTGGTCGAGCTGCATCAGCTCCGACTCGTACGATTTGACGGTATGCTCCATGTCGTCACCTCTCTGCCGCCGCGCCAGCTCGGCTGCCGGTCCGGCACTTGACTTCTAGCCAAGTGTGACAACCGAAATATGACAGTTTAAGATGCTGATATAGGTGAATTATTTTTGAGTGTCGACCGGCAGCCCGATGCTGAACGTCGAGCCCTTGCCAAGCTTAGAGGCAATTTTGAGATAGCCCTGATGGCGGGTAAGGATGTGCTTGACGATGGCCAGGCCCAGGCCCGTCCCACCCTTCTCGCGGCTCGACTTGTCGTCGACGCGGTAGAAACGCTCGGTCAGGCGCGGCAGATGTTCCTCCGCGATTCCTGGTCCGTTGTCGGTCACCGCAATCTCGACGTAGCGCTGCTGGCCGTCTGCACGCTCATCCACGCGCACCACGACCGATCCGCGCTGGCGACCGTACTTGATGGCATTCTGCAGGATGTTCACGAGAACCTGCACGACCTCGTCGCGATCTCCTCGCACGAAGTGCTCGCCGGGAGCGGTCTCGACCTGGATCGTCGTCTCCACCGCCGAGGCGATGGGCTCGAGCGACTCGACCACATCGCCGACCACCTCGTTGATCTCGACGCGGCCCGTCGGCGGGATGTGCACGCGCATCTCCACGCGCGTCAGCGACAGCAGATCATCGAGAATGCGCGTCATGCGAAGCGCCTCGCCGGACATGATGCCGAGAAAGCGCTCCCGCGCAGCCGGATCGTCCCTGGCGGCGCCCTGCAGCGTCTCGATGAACCCCCTGAGACTCGCGAGGGGCGTGCGCAACTCGTGGCTGGCGTGGGCGATGAAGTCCGCCCTCATCTGCGCGAGTCGATCCCTCTCGGAATTGTCGTGCAAGACGATCAGCAGTGCCGGCAGGCCAGCCGCCGTGTTGCGCACGGGAGCGACACTCGCATCGAATCGGCGTTCGACGGGCATCCGCTCGCGGACAACCACGTGCTGCGGTGCCCGCGTTGCGAGCGCCTGCTCGATGGCCTCATCGAGCTCCGGCGCCCGGCTCGCCAGCGAGATCGGCCAACCCCGCCGGACCGATCCGAAGATGTCGAGCGCGGGACGGTTGGCATGCAGCACGATCCGGTCCTGATCGATGGCGATCGCCGGCTCCGGCATCGCATCGAGAATGGCGTGCCATGCGGCCCAACTCGAGGCGTCGGTGTCGGTGCCGTGTGTGTGCTGGTGGCGCGTGCGGCCGATCGGAGAGCTTGTGCCGATCAATGCACCGAGGCGCCCAACGAGACTGCGCAGCCCATTTCCCAGCGCTGTGGCCATCACCGCGCCGCCTCCCGCTTGATGAACGGCCCGTTCGATGTCGCGGCCGCGTGGTGAAATTGAAACACTGCCTGCGTCGCGGCGAAAGGTCCGTCGAGCGGCCGTTCCGGGGCACGAGCGGCCGAAGCCCGCAAGACAGGGCAGGAATCGCAATGAAACTGGGTCGATGATGCAGAACTAATAGAACAAAAGAATGACGGTGCATGCCACCGCAAGACCAACCATTGCGGCGCTCGTCCGCCAGCCGAGCAGCCAATTGCCGACGGCTCGAGGGATTGCACCCCACGGCAGTGCGTAAAGCCACCGCAGCAGCCAGCCGGCGGAGAAGCCGACCAGTAGAGCGCAGAGTTCGCGCCGGGAGATCGAAGCGAGTGCCTCGGTCAGCAATCCCGCGCTCTGCGTCCAACCCGCCTCTGCGGCAATGGTCGGGCCGGCATCGCCCGTCCCGACGCCGCCGCCTGCGATGGCGAGCGCTGCTGCGAGCAGCCCCACGGCAGCGGCAATGAACAGAGTCAGAAAGCGCCCGCCGGTCATGACGTCCTACTCGTATGCAATTCTCGGTTTTCAACGCCCGCGGCCGACTGGCGGGAAAGCTGTATTCAAGCGAACCATGGCAAATAAAGCGTAAAGCCCGCCTCGCGTTGAGGACGGGCCTTAAATCTTTCCGCCAGCAATGAGACACCGGCTTGAGTCTTGGCGGGCTCACCCTCCTCGGAACGCCTTGTCTCGCCAATCCTCTGGAAAAACGACCGGCGCGGGAGACGCCGGCGCCGCCGGCTTTGCTGTCACCTCGATCGGTGTGTGCGGTACGGGAGGCTTCGGCGACGCGCGATGATGATGCTCGGCTCGAGCCTCCCACGCCGGCGCAACGACGGAACGGCGGCTGACCGGAATGCCGGCCGCAACCACATGCGAGGGCGTTCCGACCCGCTGGTCATACGCGGCGATCGTCGTCTGCTTCTGTTTGGGGACGAGATGGACCACGTGGTATCCGCCCGCCTTCAGGTCGTCGAGCAATGTGCCGAGTGCGCCCGCCGTCGAGGGCTGGATGTCATGAAAGAGGATAATCCCGCGCCCGCGGCTCTTCAGTTGGCTCATGACGTTGCGCATCACCACGGTCGAACTGCGCGTGCGGTAGTCCTTGGAGTCGACGTCGATCGAGAAGATGGCGGTATTGCGGTGTTTCAGATGATCGATGGCTCGGTCCGGCGTGGCGAGGTATGGGAAGCGGAAAAAGGGCGCCGCAGGCTTGCCGAGCGCCTTCTGCACGCCACTGATGCCGAGTTCGATCTCGGCTTCCATGGCGCTCGCGGACTTCTTCTGCAGATTGGCGTGCGACCACGTATGCGTCCCGACCGAATGCCCTTGGCGCTCCACTTCGCGGGCCAGATCCGGATACAGCATGGCGCGCTGCCCGAGCATGAAGAACGTGGCCTTGGCGCAATGCTTCGCCAGGATGTCGAGGATGATCGGAGTGAGTTTCCGATGCGGACCGTCGTCGAAGGTCAGAACGATCTCGCCGGGCTTCAGAATTTCAGCGGCATGATGCCGAATCGCGCCGAAGGCGGGGCCGCCTGTCGTGTCGATTTCGATCTCGCGTGACGTGCCGATAGCGTTCGGCCCGCATTGAGCATAGGCTTGGCTCGCCGACAACATCATGGCGAACGCCCCGGCAAGGCCGAGTAGAGCTGGGCTGCGCATCATCGATCGTTCCGTCTGCCGTCCAATGTGGCCTACCGGGCCCCACACGCGCAGCTCTTCGACATAGTCGAGTCAGCGCCATTCAACTCCGACCATACGTGTCGCGAGAATAATGGAATGTGAATGCGGCGACATGCGACATGCTGCGATTTGCGCAGGGGTGTGGTACCGGCGCACATCTGCTCTGCAAACGGGGGCTCCTTCCAGCCGAAGCCTTGCGCCGCGCACATCGCATCGGGCATGTCGGGCGTTGCCGCCCAACGTGCCAGTGTGGTGGGTTTGAAGTTCGCCACATCATTTGCCGCAAGCTCAGAAGCGAACTTCAAATCCGAAAACCACACTAGAAACATTAGCTTGCTAGTGTCCTTGTCGCTTCCGAAGTTCGTTGAGAGCCTACCGCAAGCAATGACGAACTTCAGAAGCGGGACACTAGCTCATTTCCCTCAGGATCGCGGAAGATATGCAACAGTCGAGCCCAGACGAGGAGGGAGTCGAGCATCCTGCTACGCACCAGGAGCTGATCGCGGCCCTGCGTGATCAGCTCGAAGCAGGTTCGGTCGAGGCGGTTCGCGCGATCGCCGACTCGCGGAAAGCGCCCGACTTCGCCGACCTCATCGAGTTGCTCGAGCCCGACGAGCGTGTCCGCCTGATCAATCTCCTAGGCCCCGCCTTCGATCCGGAGGTGTTCTCGGAGCTGGATCCGAGCGTCCGCGACCAGCTCTCGGAGGATCTGCCGAACGAGGTCCTCGCGCACATCGTGAGCAAACTCGAGACGGACGACGCGGCCTACGTCATCGAAAACCTCGAGAAGGAGGATCAGGAGGAGATCCTTGCGCAGATGCCGTCCGGCGACCGCGCGGCGCTGGAGCGGAACCTCGAGTATCCCGAGGAGACGGCCGGCCGTCTGATGCAGACGGATTTCGTTGCCGTACCGCAGTTCTGGACGGTCGGGCAGGTCATCGATCACATGCGCGAGGCCGAAGAGCTGCCGGATACCTTTTCGGACATCTTCGTCATCGACCCTGCCTTTCGTGTGCTCGGCAGCGTCGATCTCTCCCGGCTCCTGCGCACCAAGCGCCACATCAACATCGGCTCCATCATGGATGCCGACCGTCACGTGGTGCTTGCGACGGCCGACCAGGAGGAGGTGGCGCGCCAGTTCGAGCGCTATGATTTGAGATCGGCGCCGGTCGTCGATGCCAACGACCGTCTCGTCGGCGTCGTGACCGTGGACGACGTTGTCGAGGTGATCTCCGAGGAAACCGAAGAGGACTTCCGCCGCCTGTCCGGTGTCGGCGACGAAAGCCTTGCCGACGCGGTGGTGCCCACCGTGAGGAATCGCTTTCTGTGGCTGTTCATCAACCTGGGGACGGCGGTTCTTTCTGCGTCGGTCATCCAGTTGTTCGACGCCTCGATCAGCCAGATGGTCGCCCTGGCCGTTCTGATGCCCATCGTGGCCTCGATGGGCGGCAATGCCGCCAGTCAAACGATGACGGTGGCCGTTCGCGCCCTGGCGACGCGCGACCTCGGTCCTGCCAACATGGTCCGCGTCATCATCCGAGAGGCATCGGTCGGGCTAATCAACGGATTGACGTTCGGCATCCTCATGGGCCTCGTCGTCCTGCTGTGGTTCGGCGTCGGACGGCTGGGCATCGTCATCGCGGCGGCTATGATCTGCAACCTGTTCGCGGCAGCCCTCGCAGGCATCCTGATTCCACTCACGCTCGAGCGGCTGGGATTCGACCCCGCCGTGTCCTCGGGCGTGTTCGTGACGACCGTCACCGACGTGGTTGGTTTCTTCTCTTTCCTCGGATTGGCGACGCTGTTCCTGCTGTAGGAGGAGCCGATGGGCAGTCGCACACGACCGCTGGCGCCAGATGATCGCGACGACTGGCAGACATTGTTTCGCGCCTACATCGATTTCTATCGAGCCGACGTGCCTGACGACATCGTGGCGATGACCTGGTCGCGCCTGATGGACGCCTCGTCGGGAATGGTGGGGCTATGTGCTGTGGATGGGGATGATCGTCCGGTCGGCATCGCGCTCCTGGTGTTTCATCTCTCGACGTGGTCGCGCACGACCTACTGCTATCTCGAGGACCTCTACGTGGCGCCGGCTGCGCGCGGACAAGGTGCAGGGCAAGCGCTCATCGAGGCCGTGTACAGGGCGGCGGACGATCGTGGCGCGACAAGAACCTATTGGGTTACCGAGGACATCAACGACGGCGCACGCCGTCTCTATGATCGTGTCGCGATCCGCGCACCTTACGTGCAGTATCGTCGCAGTGCTTGAAACGTCCTTGATCGCGTTCCCACACCCGAGCCCGTCCCGGCGTCGCCAGCATAATCAGGCACCGTACCTGTAAAGCTGCATGCCGTGCATGCGGAGCCAATGCTTGGCCTCCTCGAGTTGCGGCATGGTCTTCTTTACGAGTTTCCAGAAGCGCGGGCCGTGGTTCATCTCTGCGAGATGGGCCACCTCGTGCGCCGCGACGTAATCGAGAACCAGCGGCGGCGCCAGCACCAGCCTCCATGAGAATGAGAGCTGGCCATCGCTGCTGCACGAACCCCACCGGCTTTTCTGGTCGCGGACGGAAATCCGACGCGCGGCGAGACCCAGGCGTTGCGTGTGGTACTCGACCCGGCTTTCGAGATCGCGGCGTGCCTCGCCGATGAGCCAGTCGCGCAGCCGCCTTGCGCCGTGCTCTTCATCGCCGGAAACGACCAGACGTGGCAGGCTTCCGCTAGCCGCCCGTTCGACCTCGACGACCGCGTGTCCCCTGCGCCACCCCGCGAAGGCCACAAGATGAGCGTTGCCACGCAGAGGGACGACGGCTCCATCGGTGAAAGGCACGGCGTCAGGCACGCATTCGAGGCGCTCGCGGATCCAATCGAGGCTCTTGGTCAGGAACCGATCGGCTTCGCGCACGTCGGTATAGCGCGGTATCGTCAGCACCACCGCGCGCGCGGAATGGCTGACCCGGAGCGTGAGACGGCGCGCGGTCGGATGCCGCCGCACCTCGACTGGCGCAGGTAGGCCATCGACTTTCAAAAGCTGCACCGGAGGTGTCTTGGCGCGAGACCGCGACATGCTGAACCTCGGACCGATTGCTGAAAATCCCGACGCGACCGATGTTGCCGAAGCATCTGCTTCCGCAGCGGTGCCGGAGCGCGAAATGCGCAGTCGTTTGCGGCGATGCTGCGGCAGCGAATTCGCAAACTCAATTAGCACTCGTTCGCACCACGGCACCGAGCTTCGTTGCCGCAGCGCGGCGCGCAGATACGGTGTCGTTGCGGTGACGCCACGCGACGAATTGCACGATGGATGAGCCAAGGATCACTCGGACTCGATCCGTGCCGTGCATACGCTCAGGATACGAGCCCGCCCAGCTCGATGATCGGCGTCGCCGGGCGATGGCGACGGCCCGGAGCGGCTCCGAAACTGAAGGCGGCGGACGACGGTTCTTTGCTGAGATCGGGAGACGGCTGAGAGGTGCTTCGCCGCTCGATCGGCTCGGATACGATTCCCTGCGGCGTGCGCCCGTCATTGCGGCGGGTGAAGTCTGCGATGCGCGGGGCGATCTCTCGACGGAACCGGCTGCCATTGAAGATGCCGTAATGGCCGACCTTGGGACACTCGAAGTGCACCCGGTGCGTATCGGCAATGCCGGTACACAGATCATGCGCCGCCCGGCACTGGCCGACTCCCGTGATGTCGTCCTTCTCGCCCTCGATCGTCATCAGCGCGACACGCCGGATGCGGCGCAGGTCGATACGCCGGCGTCCGTAGGTCATTTCACCTTTCGGCATGCGGTGGTTGACGAACACCGTGTCGACCGTCTGCAGGAAGAATTCGGCGGTCAGGTCCATCACGGCCAGATACTCGTCGTAGAATTCGCGGTGCTTTTCGGCGCCGTCGCCGTCGCCCGACACGAGATGTCGGAACAGGTCCTTGTGCGCCGCCAGATGCCGATCGAGGTTCATCGTCATGAAGCCCGAAAGCTGCAGGAAGCCGGGATAGACGTCGCGCCCATATCCGATCCGCGGCCACGGCACGTTGGTAATGACGTTGTTGCGGAACCAGTCGAGTCCCCGCTCGACCGCGAGGCGGTTGACTACGGTTGGTGAAACGCGCGTGTCGACAGGCCCTCCGGCGAGGATCAGCGACTGGGGCACGTGCGGGTCCTCGTCGGCCTCCATCAGCGCCGTTGCGGCGAGCACGGGCACCGACGGCTGGCAGACGGCGAAGACGTGCACGTCGCCTCTGAAGTGCCGGAACATGGCGCGCATCACGGTGATGTACGTGTCGAGATCGAACCTCCCGACTGCGGCCGGGACATCGCGCGCGTCCTGCCAATCGGTGATGTAGACTTCGTGATCGGGCAGAAACGCTTCGACGGTTCCGCGGAGCAGCGTGGCGTAGTGCCCGGACATGGGCGCCACGAGCAGCAGCCGTGGGTCGCGCGCCCGTCGCGCTTCGGGCACGTCGCGGTGAAAGTGAACGAGCCGGCAGAACGGATGCTGCCATACGACTTCTTCGTGGACGTGCGTCGCCGTCCCGTCGACGACGGTTTGCGTCAGCCCGAACGATGGCTTGTCATAGCGGCGCGTGGTGCGCTCGAACACTTCGAGCGCCGCGGCGGCGTGACGCCCGACGCTGGTATGTGTGAGAGGGTTGAACGGATTGGTCAGCATGAGGCGGCAGGAATCCGCAGCCACACGAGCAGGCCGCACCGCAGCGTGGCCAAGCTCGTACCAATGGTAGAGCATCGAGACTTTCCCCCAATCGGCCTCGCCCGATGGTTCGGGCGAATGGGCGGCTATCCCGAGGGCCTGAGCGGCAATCCGTCAGATACCGTCCACAGTCTTGTCGTATTTCCCCAAGACAGAGCTTGCCGCGATTCGCGGGTTGGTTAAAGGACCCACGTCATCACAAGATTTTCGCAAGGCGCGCGGCAATGGCGTCCGGACCTGCCGTGTAGGAGAAGTGCGTAACGTACTTCCCGTCCGGTCCCATCAGATAGATCAGCGCCGAATGGTCGTAGGTGAAGCCGGCCGTCGACTTCTCGTCCGTGACCTTCTTGAAGTAGACGCGATAGGATTTTGCAGCCGCCGCAATCTCGTCCGCCGTACCGGTCAAGCCGACCATCCTCGGATCGAAACTCTGCAAATAGAGCTTGAGCTGCTCCGGCGTGTCGCGCTCGTGATCGACCGAGATGAAGATCGGCACGACCTTGTCGGCTTTGGAGCCCAGTTGCCCGAGGGCGGCCGAGATGACCTGCAGGCTCGACGGGCAAACGTCCGGGCAGTAGGTGAAGCCGAACAGAACCAGCATGTACTTGCCGCGGAAGTCGGCATCGGTGACCCGCCGCCCGTTCTGGTCCGTGAGCTTGAATGGACCGCCGACGAGCGCCTGACCGATCGACGTAGCGCTCGGCAGCAACCGCTCACGCGCGCCGGGAAGTGCGAGCAGGGCGCCGAGTCCCCCCAGCACGAACGCGAGTGCACCGATAACGACGAGCCGAATGGGCATGGACATTGCCTTTGACATTGATCGCTGGCTTGCCAACATCGGGGGCGACCCGGCGCGGCCAGTATCGTCGTGAAGCCGGCGAAAAAGGCGAAGCCAACGCCGGAATAGACCAGATCGGCCGGGCACGCGACGAGCAATTCGCCACCCCTCGAGCCGCGTCGCAGGCGGACGGCGGTAAGCTTGCCGGCACAGCAAGCTTACCGAACGATCATCGGTGATTGCCCCGGCCAGGGCTTGCGGTGATAGCCTGGTCCGCTACAAGAGGTCGCAGCCCCGAGGGGGCTTGCAGCAGGAAGCGCGGATTCATCGTCATGCAGTCTATCTCAGTCGCCGCCCGGCGCATGGTTTGCGCCATCACGCGCCTCGATGGACAGGACGACAGTCGTCTTCGCATGCAGACGATCATCCGCTTGCGCTGGTTTGGCGTCGGCGGCCAGCTCGTCACGCTTGCCACCGTTTATTGGCTGCTCGGCTACGACTTCCCCGTCGGCTGGTGCCTCGCGCTCGTCTCTCTGTCCGCTTGGCTCAATGTCTACCTTCGCATCCGCTTTCCCGCACGGCACCGCCTCTCCCGCACGTTCGCGACCATTCTTCTCGCCTGGGACATTCTGGAGCTGGCAGCGCTGCTCTACCTGACCGGCGGCTTGCAGAACCCGTTCGCCTTCCTGCTGGTAGCGCCCGTCACGGTCTCGGCGGCCACATTGCCGGCCCGAAACACCATCCTCCTCGGCGCAGTTGCGCTGTCGGCATCCACGATCCTGGTCGGCTGGCACCTGCCTTTGCCGTGGTCGCCGGACGAGCCGGTGTCGCTACCGGTCATCTACAAGCTGGGCATGCTTGCCTCCATCGCATCGGGCATGGCGTTTCTCGCGCTCTACGCGGCTCGCCTGTCGAAGGAAGCACGGCATATGTCCGAGGCGCTCGCGGCGACCGAGCACGTGCTCGCGCGCGAGCAGAAGCTGCACGCCCTCGATGGCCTCGCGGCGGCTGCCGCCCATGAGCTGGGGACCCCTCTCGCCACCATCGCGCTGGTCACGAAGGAGCTCGAGCGCGGCGGTCAGCAGTGGCCGGAGCTGCAGGAAGACATAACATTGCTCAGAACCCAGGCCGAACGCTGCCGCGACATCCTCCGCAAGCTCACGCGAAGCCCGACCGAGCAGGACCCGCATCACAGGAGTTTGCCTGTGACGCAGCTTCTCCAGGAAGCAGCGGGCCCATACACCTCGTCGAAGGTACGCATCCGCATTTCGTCGACCCCGCGCCCCGCCGCCACGGCCGACAACCGTCGCGAGCCCATCGGCGAGCGCCGGCCCGGCCTCATCTACGGTCTGGGCAACCTTGTCGAGAACGCCGTGGACTTCGCCAGATCGGAGGTCGACGTGTCCGCACGCTGGGACGAGCGCGAGATCGAGGTGACCGTCACCGATGATGGACCCGGTTTCGCTCCGGAGATTCTGGATACGCTGGGCGAGCCTTACGTCACCACTCGCAGCAGCGGCAGGCGCCTCGGTCGGTCCGGCAAGGAGGCCTCCGGCCTCGGTCTCGGCTTCTTCATTGCAAAGACGCTGCTCGAGCGTTCCGGCGCACACGTGTCGCTCGAGAACCGTGCGCTGCCGGACCACGGCGCCGTCGTCCGTGTCACCTGGACGCGGGATAGTTTCGATCTCCAGGAGGGCAGAGAGCCCGAGAGGCGCGACGTGACGTCAGCCGTAGCCTCTCACGCCGCCGAATAGAGCACGTGGACCGCCAGGCTTACACGTGTGGGCCGCCAGGCTTATTTGGCAGCCTTCCGCGGCCTGCCGACGCGAGCGGCTTTCCGGCCTCTGCCCTTCTTTGCCGGCATTGCGGTCTTGACGGCGCTCTTGCGGCCGCCGCTCGCTTTGACGGCGCGGGGCTTGCGCGAGACCGTCTTCTTTGCCGGCGCCGCGCTTTTCTTCGTCGCCTTGCGGGCGGTTGCCGTTTTTGCAGCGCTCGCTTTGCGGCCCCGACCGCTCTTGGCGCCGCGGCCACCCGCAGTGCGACGCGCGACGGCCGCCGAAGCCTCGGCCTTCATCAGCGCGTTCAGCCGTTTCTGCATGTCTTGCGGGCTGACTTTCTCGATGCGCGACTGGATCGACCAGACGTGCCCGAAAGGATCCTCGATCTGCGCCGAGCGATCGCCATAGAATTGGTCGGCGGCCGCTCTACGGACCTTGGCGCCGCTCTTGACCGCCTTTGCGACGACCTGGTCGACGTTGTCGACGTAGACCGTGAGGGCGACGCTCGTCCCTTTCAGGGCCTTGGGGCCGATGGCATTGACCTCCGGAAACTCGTCCGAGATCATGATCGTCGATCCGCCCAATTCGAGCTCCGCATGACCGATCTTGCCGCCCATTCTCAGGCGGTAGCGCTCGGCTGCGCCGAATACTTTCTTATAGAATCTTATGGCACTTGCGGCGTCACGCACCCGAAGGTAGGGCATGACCGCCTGATAACCCCTCGGCACACCACTCTTCGCGTTTACCATCGTACTGGTATCCCTTGCCTCGCGTGTCCGCATCGTGCGGCCTGCCTCCCGAACGAACAAGTCTATATGGAGATCAGACGAAATAAGGACTTGAGATGTTACATAAGCTTAATTGACCGAAGGCAAGACGTCTTCTCTCTTTCTTCGCGGCACTGTCGAAATAGCGGTGTGAATGAACACGAACAAGTCGCCGATTGCTCGGCAATCGAGCGGGATTCTGGCCGCTGTACGGTGGATGGCCGTCGCTCTTTTCTCGTTCTCGGGCATCGCGATAGCGGCTCGCGAGGCGGGCGGGGAGCTCGGCGCGCTCGACATCATGGTGTGCCGTAGCTGGCTCGGCGTGTTGATCCTTCTCGCGGTCCAATATGCCAATGGCCGAAGTATTGCTGATCTTCGCACCGGGCAGCTTCCGCTGCTCACGCTGCGCAGCACGGTCCATTTCATCGCCCAATACGCGTGGCTCGTCGCGGTCACGTTGATCCCGCTGGCGCAGCTTTTCGCGATCGAGTTCACGGCGCCGCTTTGGACAGCTCTGCTGGCACCGCTCTTTCTGAAGGAACGGCTGACGGGCATTCGCCTGCTCTCGGCCGCATTGGGCTTTGCCGGCATCCTGGTCGTCGTCTCGCCCGGGAGCCTGGCGCTTGGCCACGGCACCGTCTTCGCGTTCGTCGCAGCGATCGGGTTCGCGCTCAACTTCCTGCTGACCAAGCGCCTGATCCGAAGAGATGGCGCATTCCTACTGCTCTTCTACTTGCACTTGATCCAAGGTTTCATCGCGATCGCATTGGTGGCGCCGGACTTCAAGGTGCCATCGCCCGTGACGGGCTTCTGGGTTGCTGCATTGACCGTACTCGGTCTTTTCGCGCACTACGCCCTGGCCCGCGCGTTTTCACTGGCCGACGCAATCGTGGTCGCTCCAATGGATTTTCTGCGCCTTCCGCTGATCGCCGTCGTCGGCGTCGTGCTTTACAACGAGCAACTCGCGGTGGCGCTCGTGATCGGAGCCGCGATTATCGTTGCGGCCAACTTGCTCAACATCTGGGGCGAGCAGCGCCAGCACCGAAGCGCACCATAAGCTGGCACTGAAACCAACACGGCGACCCCCTGAATGGGGGCCGCCGCAAATCGCGTCGCCATGGCGGCCGTCACACGCGCTCGATCACCATGGCAATGCCTTGGCCGACGCCGATGCACATCGAAACGAGCGCACGCTTGCCGCCGGTGCGTTCGAGCTGACGCATGGCCGTGAGTGCGATGCGCGATCCCGAGGCCCCCAGCGGATGCCCCACGGCAATAGCGCCGCCGTTGGGGTTCAAGCGGCTGTCGTCGGGAGCCAGTTCCAGGCCTTTGCAGCAGGCGAGAACCTGCGCGGCAAACGCCTCGTTGATCTCGATGACGTCCATGTCCTTCAGGTCGAGCCCCGCACGCTCCAGCGCCTTCTTGGCAGCCGGTACCGGCCCGAACCCCATGATACGCGGTGCGACGCCCGCAACCGCCGTCGAAATGATGCGCGCGCGCGGTTTGGCACCCGCCTTGTCGCCCGCATCTCGACTGGCCACGATCAAGGCGGCAGCGCCATCGTTGATGCCTGACGCGTTTCCGGCCGTCGTGACGCCTTCCTTGAAAAGCGGCCGCAGCTTGGCGAGCGCAGCCATGTCGGTCTGCGGACGCGGATGCTCGTCGGCATCGACCGATGTCGACTCCCCGCCTCGCTTGGCCGGGGGGACGCTCACAGCGAGGATCTCGTCCTTGAAAAACCCGGCCTTGCGAGCCGCTTCGTATTTCTGCTGCGAGCCGAGCGCGAACGTATCGCACGCATCACGCGTGAGCTGGAACTCCCGAGCCAGGTTGTCCGAGGTTTGCGGCATCGTATCGTCGCCGAAATTGCCCTCGATCTTGGGGTTCGGGAAGCGCGCGCCGAGCGATGCGACATAGGATTCGATGCGCTTGGGAAAGGCCCCGTCTGCGCGTCCCACGACGAATGGC
>Ga0182738_1002186_pt1 | contig 23499 bp, 21 predicted proteins | sample eDN5th30CBELigMG_FD_128876 | JGI IMG/M metagenome (GOLD analysis project Ga0182738, IMG submission 128876) | Enriched Miracle-Growth compost microbial communities from Emeryville, California, USA - eDNA 5th pass 30_C BE-Lig MG (version 2)... ...
ATTCCGACAAGCTGAAATCCCTGCCGGTGGATGATCTGACGAGCCGGGTTGTTCTAAAAACCGCCCCCATCTCAGTGGCGGGTCGCACCGACAGCAGCCTTGAAACCGTCGAGGTCCTGCTGCCACCCGGGGTTTCCATGGTCCAGAGAAGCAACAATCTGGCTGAGGTGAACCTCGAGATTCAGGAAGTGCAAACTGTCCGGTCTATTGATGATGTGCCTTTGAATTTCCAGGCCGTGGCACCGGATACAGTCACAATGAAGTATTCAACCAGGTCGGCCACAGTGCGGGTTTTCGGTCCTCAAAGCCTTCTGCGGCAGCTTTCGCCGGAATCCTTCCGAGTAACGCTGGTGCGTCCGCAGGAAGAAGTTCCTGGAGAAACGCGCGATGTCCCACTGGAAGTTCATTTCGCGACATCCATATCAGACGAAATTCGGTCGCGGGTGTTGATCCAGGGGATCGAGCCCAACAGTATCCGCGTGGAATATTCCGCAAAAACAAAACCGGCAACACCACGAACAACCAGCACGCAGGAGGCAAAATAGCGGCATGGCAAAGCTGTGCGTAAACATTGATCATGTGGCAACCGTGCGCCAGGCGCGCCGCATTAGCGAGCCCGACCCGGTGCAGGCGGCTGTTCTGGCAGAGCTGGCAGGTGCGGCGGGGATTACCTGCCATTTGCGGGAAGACCGTCGACACATCCAGGACGACGATGTCTGGCGTTTGAAAGCTGTAGTAAAAACTGCTCTCAACCTGGAAATGGCTGTCACTGACGAGATGATGGCAATTGCCGAAAAGCTTCAGCCGCACATGGTCATGTTTGTTCCGGAAAATCGCCAGGAGGTCACGACTGAGGGTGGCCTGGATGTCGCGGGTAAGCTGGACCGTGTCAAAGCCGCTACGCAGCGCATGAAAGCGGCCGGTTTGCTGGTCAGTCATTTCATCGATCCTGAACCTGCCCAGATTGATGCCGCCCGGGATTGTGGCGCTGATGTCATCGAACTGCACACCGGCGCCTACGCGAATGCCGTAAAGGCGGAGGATCGTCTTGCCGAGCTTCAGCGCCTGGAGCAGGCAGCTTTACATGCAACGATGAATGGCCAGAGCGTCAACGCCGGGCATGGACTAAATCTGCGCAACATCCTGCCGGTAGCGGCAATCCCTCGCCTGCGGGAATTGCATATCGGCCACAGCATCATATCCAATGCCGTTCTGGTGGGCCTTGGCCCGGCTGTGACAGCAATGGTGCAGGCCATTGCCCAGGCAGATCGCCTGGCACAGTCTTACACACCTGAGCAGATTCTTGCTCAATTCTCAGCCTGATGATGAAGGCAACACTACGTCGTAAAATGGCTATGTGGTCTCTCCTCCTCATCCCGCTACTGCTGATCATTTGCGGCGTCCTCTATCGACATGTCCGCATCATTATGGCCGATGCTGCGCGTGAGCATCTATTTTCCAGCCAGGATATTGCTGATATTCCAGAAAAGACAGTTGCCGTGGTTCTTGGCGCACGTGTTTACCCCGATGGCCGGGTTTCTGCCGTGTTGCGGGACCGTCTGGATACCGCCATTGCGCTATACAAAGCCGGGAAAGTTAAGAAGCTCCTCATGAGCGGAGATAACCGGCACCTGAAGTATAATGAAGTTACGGCTATGCGTAACTATGCCATTCGCGGCGGGGTTCCTTCAGACGATGTCGTGCGGGATTTTGCCGGATTCCGCACCTTTGACAGCATGTATCGCGCGAAGGAGATTTGGGGACTGGACACATTTTACGTAGTCAGCCAGTCCTTTCATCTTCCACGGGCTCTTTATATCGCGCAGAAGCTCGGTGTCAACGCATACGGCGTCGCCACTGCCGAGAAGCATTATCGCGTTATACCGCGGCTGATAATCCGCGAACAATTTGCCCAGGTGCTCGCGTGGGTGGATATCCTGGTTGGGCGGGATCCCTATTTCCTGGGTGCACCGGAGGGGCTATCCGGCGATGCGCAGGTGACTCGCACCGGCGAACCTTAGAGCGACAAACCGCTGAGGTCGCGCCGTTATTATTTCCCGAGCAATCGCTTGAGTTTTGTCTGGAGTGCGGCGACCGTCTTTTCGACTTCTGGTACGCCAAACAGGTACACAGAAATGGTGTAGATCGCCGCGCCGAGGCCGACCAGCCAGATAAGTCGGAGGAATTCCGAGCCGCCGAAACGCCCCTTTACTCCGTTCATGCCCGGCTGCGTCACTGTTATGGATAAATCCGCGCTTGCTGCGGGGCGATCAAGTTCGACCAGCGCGTACGCGGGTCTGTTATTGGGTAAGGGACGCCCGGCCGCTACGACAGCAGTTCCGGCGCTGGTTTTGGAGTCTGCGGCAACGGACGCCGCAAGCTGAAACTGCCCATCCGATTTCCGCTTTCCCGTCACCTGGATTGTGGAGGTGGTATGTGATTGCGGCCCCCACACCAGGGCAAGAGTCTTTCGTGAGAAATCCACCTGCGGCAGCGATGCTGTCGTTTCTTCCATCGCCGTCCAGACGCGAGCCAGATCCTGATCATTCCTGATGAGGGTCAAACCGCCCCGGGCAGCGGATTCCGGCACCCGCATGGCAAGTCGTTTTCCGTGTTCCATCAGGACGACATGGGGCCTGCTCCACACTTCAACCGTATTGACTACAATCGCCATCAGCAGTGCAGCACCCAGCATTTTTGCAATGGGCAGCCAGAACATTTTCCCACCCAGGCCTCCAGTCACCCGCTTAATCATAAAAAGAGAAAGGGACGTTGTGAGGCTGTATGTCAGTGCTGCGCTCAGGGCTATGCCGGGTGCACCCATGGCCTTGAGAAGCAGATAGCTCACAATGGCATTAAAGATGACGCCGATAATGTTGATTCCCGCCGGAGTCGCCGTATCTTTTCTCGAAAAAAATACGCGAGTGCCGAACATAACCATGGCGTAGGGGGCAATGCTCAGCGCATACCATTTGAGGTAAGATGCCGCAAAAAGGCTGTCAGCATAGGTAAACTGCCCGCCTTTGTGTTCGAACAGTACGCGCACGATCGGGAGCGACAAGGCAGACGCACCCAGCGAGATCGGCAGCAAAATAAATACGGTCCATCGAAAGCCAAGAGCCATATCAGAGACAAACTCCGACATGCGGTTGTTGGCCGCATGACGAGACAGCGTCGGGTATAACACCGTTGCAATGGAAACAGCGAATATCCCGTATGGCATCATGATGATCTGGAAGCTGAGTGTATAGATGGCAAATGCGCCCAGAACGGTAGACAAGAGGTTCGACCGCACAGCCCATCCGCCCAGGTTTGCGATGCTCTCAATCGCGATGGGCCAGCCCATACTGGTAATCGATTTGAATACCGGGTGGCGCAGGTTCAATTTAGGGCGGAATTTCATGCCTGCCCTGATAAGCCACGGCACCTGCACCAGTATCATTGATGCAGTCCCAATCGTCGTCCCGATAGCCAGACCAGTGATATCGATCATTCCGAAATGATAAAGCAGGAACGTCGTGATAACTATGATATTGTTGATGATGGGAGTTGATGCGGTTACGGCAAATACTGAAAGCGAATTAAGAATCGCCATGCATACAGCGTTGATACCGAGCAGGAAAATCTGCGGCGTAAAATAGCGGAACATCATCGTGGCAATCCGCTGTTTGTCCTCCGCAACCACACCGGAATCCATGGCCGTCAAGGCACCAATTATCCATGGCGCGGCTATCATTCCGATCAGGCCGGCGCAAAACAGAATCGTGCCGACTGCCCCCATCAGCAGATTCGCAACGTGCCAGGTTTCCGGAGAGTTTTTCCCGTGCTCCTCCTGTTCGCGCACCAGGAGTGGGATAAAAATGGCACTGAGGAGTCCGCCGACAATAAATTCATAGATGGTGCTGGGGATCAGGTAGGCCAGCTGATAGGAATCTGCCAATACCGTCCGGCCGCCAAGTGCATAAGCGAATACCATCATGCGCAACATTCCTGTCACGCGGCTGATCAACGTCAGGGCGGAAAAAACAGCGGTATTACGCGCGTGCTGGCTCAATGAGTCACCTGTCTTCAAGACTTAAAAATAAATGAGATACGTTCTGACAACGAATTGGCGAATGTCATTTCGGGCGGTTGGTTCATTCAAGTGGTATTCTGCAGAAAAAGGCATAGCACAAATGATTCAAATTCGAATGCCTCGTTTAAGCGAGGGAATGACAGAAGGTAAACTCCTCCTCTGGAATGTCGCTGTTGGTGATCGTGTCCGGAAGGGCGATCAGGTGGCCGAGGTTGAAGCCGACAAGGCTAATATGGAAATTGAAGCTCCCGCAGATGGCATTGTGCTGAATCTGCACGGAAAACCGGGCGACGTCATCAAGGTTGATGCGCTGCTGGCTGAGCTTTCGGAACAGCCTGACTCAATGCCAGCACCCGGCCAGAGTGCCGGCTCAGCGAGTTCTGATCATCAATCAACCGCACAACCTGAAGCGCCGACAGACGGCGAGTCGCCTCTGCAAAAGCGGCAAAAACAGTTTTCCGACCAGGGCAAGACCGGTGCTTAATGGCTGAAATTGATGTTGTTGTTATAGGTGGCGGTCAGTCCGGGCAGGATATTGTGGGTGATCTCAGCTCAAACGGAATCCGCACTGCGGTTATATCACCAGAAAATGCGCGGCCGGAATGGCTGCCAGAATCCATCGACTGGGTTTGCGGACGCGGGGCCGTTATTAATCAGCACCTCGTTGTCGCTCTCGATCCGGAAACAGCTGATGAGCGCCGGCTCATTCCATGCAAATGCATTGTCATTGCCACGGGCCGCCTCGATCCTGCACGCGGAAGCCAGCGATTGCTGGGCATTACGAAGCTGGGTGCTCAATATACAGCAGACCAAAGCCAGGTAATAACCGACGAGCGTGGCCAAACCCGTGCTCCCGGCATCTTCGTTGCTGGGCAGTGCGCCAGCGGCGGCGGAGTTGGCATTTCTACCATTCTAGACCACCTTGTTGACCAATCCACTTTAGAAGTAAGGGCAGACGCTTGAGCCGACAATTACGCATCGGAGTAGCTTGTTTTGCGACATACGGCGGCAGCGGCGTCGTTGCGACCGAACTGGGCCGGCAGATGGCGCGCGCTGGTCACAAAGTGCATTTTATCAGTAACCAACTCCCGTTTCGCCTAAACCAGGGGGAGTTCCTGGAAAACGTCTACTACCATGAAGTGCCGACGATTTCCTATGATGCGCTGCCCTCGGCCATGTATGGGTTTGAAATGGCTTCGAAGGTGATCCAGATAGCTGTTGAGGAGCGCCTCGACCTGCTTCATGCCCATTACGCCGTGCCCCATGCCATCAGCGGCATTATGGCCAAACAGGTACTCAAACCCCGCGATTTGAAAATTGTCACGACACTCCATGGAACAGACATTACTCTCGTTGGCCGCGCCCCGGCATTGTTTCCCCTGACCAAATGGGCTATCGAACAGAGCGATGCAGTGACAACCGTTTCGGACTGGCTTCGCGACCAGACGGCAAAAACATTTGCCATCGATTCGCCAATTCATGTCATCCACAACTTTGTTGATACCAGGCGGTTTAATGGCCAGGCAGGGCCCTGCTTTCGGGATCACTTCACGAAGCCAGGCGAAAAGATCATCATGCACGTATCAAACTTTCGTCCGGTTAAGCGCCTGCAGGATGTGGTCAAAGTGTTTGCAGAGATTGTTAAGGAAATCCCGGCAAAACTATTGCTGATTGGCGACGGGCCCGAAAGAGAACGCGCTTTTCAAATCGCACGCGAACTCCAGGTGATGGATCGGACTTACTTCCTGGGTAAGCAGAATATGATAGAACATTACTATTCCATTGCAGATCTGCTTTTGTTCCCCAGCGAGTACGAATCGTTCGGGGTGACGGCGCTGGAAGCAATGAGCTCAAAGCTGCCAGTCGTTGCCAGCAGCGGCAGCGGCCTGGGCGAAGTTATGGTGGACGGTGAAACCGGTTTTCTGTGCCCGGTCGGCGATGTTGCGGCGATGGCAGCCGCCTCGCTGGAAATACTGAAAAACCCGGAACTTGCGGCAGCCATGGGAGAAAAAGGACGGCAGCGCGCTTTGAATTGCTTTCAGGCAGACAAAATAACACAGCGCTATCTTGACCTGTATTATAGCGTGGTTAATGGTGCAGAGAATGAAGCCAGCGGGGGCAAGCTGAAATCGCTGGACGCCACTGGTGCAGCATAGCTGCCGCTGTCGCTTTCAGATCTGGCAAGCTCTTACGAATAGCCGGCGCAGCGAGATAGCAAAAACAGCATAAACTGCGGCGTAGCTGCCCGTACAAGCAAGGGGTTTCACAAAAACGCTCGCTTCAAAAACGTATGCCAGAACTGCAGCGCAGCCGACCGCGGCCGCCGCGCACGCAAGAATCCACGCCCAATTTGATGCGTCCCGCAGGACCAGCATTAAAGGGAACGCTACCAACGCCGAGAGCGGAAGCACGAACGCGCCCGCGTAAAATGTAATAATCAGAATCATAGGGCCGAAGTCCCTAAAAGTACCATTGACATACGCCAAGAATAACGCCACCAAAAGCGAGCCTGTAATCGCGGCCCCAACTCCGGACAGCACAGCGACAAGAAAGTACCTGGTCCAGGCACAGCATGCCTTGATTGGCTTTGGCATTTCTTCAGCCAGATGATCATCTGCGCTGGCGTTATTTGCTGACTGGTTAACCACCTATGTCGTCACCCGTATGACTTCCTCGACAGTTGTCACTCCGTTCTTAACCTGACGAATGCCTTCTTCCCGCAGGCTGTTCATGCCATTGTCGCGGGCTGCCTCACGAATTGCTGTCGTGGCGGCACCTTGTTCAAGGAGACTGCGGATCTTGTCTGTCATTTCAAGCATTTCAAAGATTGCAAGGCGCCCGTAGTACCCGGTGTTCATGCAAGTCTCACACCCAGTTCCGTGGACATACTGAATCTCATCATCTTTTTCCAGGCCCAGTTTGGCGATGTCCGCTGGTTTGGGTTTATATACCTTGCGACAGTCTGGGCAGACGGTCCGCACCAGGCGCTGCGCCATTACCAAATTCACTGCGCTGGCGATACGAGCCTGCTCGATGCCAAGATCTTTCATCCGGCTGAACGCAGTCGGCGCGTCAATCGTGTGCAGCGTGGTAAGCACCATGTGGCCCGTCATCGCCGCATCCAGTGCGGCTTCCGCCGTTTCCTTGTCGCGGATTTCGCCCACCATGATTACGTCCGGGTCCTGCCGGAGTATCGATCTCAGCCCCGTTGCAAAGGTGAAGTTCGCGCCAGGATTAACCTGCATTTGCGAAAGACCTGGCAAATGATACTCGATAGGGTCTTCAATGGTGATAATGTTTTTATCGCCGATATTGAGGATGTTTAATGCAACATACAGAGATGTACTTTTGCCGCTGCCGGACGGGCCTGTCACAATGATTACGCCGTGGGGCTTGTGAATGTTGCGTTCATATATTTCCAGGTTTTCGCCTTCCAGGCCGAGCTTTTCGGGCGAAATATTTATCGCGTCCTGGCGCAGTATTCTGATCACGACCTTCTCGCCCATGCTGGCCGGGCTGGTGTTGATACGCAGATCAAAATCCTCATTATCGATCCATAGCGGAATTTTGCCGTCTTGCGGAATGCGCCGCTCGGTAATATCAAGGTTCGCCATAACCTTCAACGCGCTAATAAAAGCCGGACTGATTTCGCGGGGCAACGTGATCAGATCATACATGATGCCATCAATGCGGGCGCGCACACGCCCCCCTTCATTGACAGTCTCGAGATGGAAGTCGCTGGCGCGCCGCCTGATGCAGTAGGCCAGAACGCCTCGCACCAACTTCAGCATTGCATCCTTCTCTATGAGAACGTCCCCGCGGCCACCCTTCCGTTTGTTGCCCGCTTTCTGGCTGAGCTTCAGCTGATCGATGAGGTGATCAATGTAATCCTTCATGTTATAAATGGGTGTTATCGGCTCGCGACAGTGAGGGCAGACCACGAAATTCAGGTCGTTATAATCTTCCATATTATCGATGCCGCGATTACAGAACGGGCAGCGATGCTTTGTCTCTCGGGCGCGCGCAATACGGCTTAACGCGTAAGGAACAAGCGCAAAAGGCCCCTGTCTTTTTGCCTTATACAGCCGGTTACCGGCATCAGAATCTCCCCGCCGCGCCAGGAATTTCAGGATCTGGTAGGGAATCATCCAGAGCAGGAGGATAATGATTAGACCGATGACTATCGGAATGACGTAATCGGAAGTCAGATATCGCGCTGCCGCATCACCTGCCTGGCGCATAAACGTCCCATTCTTGATGGACGGCCAGATATTGCTGAAGCTGATGGCAGAACCCGACGTTTGCGTTGCCGCTTCATTCGGGTCAAAAGGTGGAAGAGGTTCAACCCGCAAATTAGCAGATTCATCGGCCTGCGAATTCTGGGCGGTGGGCAACACGCCCGACTGGTTATTTGCCGCTTGCGTTAATGCGGGAGCGGGCGTGCTCTTTTGCAGCACCAGGCGCCCATTGGTTGCTTTGGCAATCCTGTCAAGCCCCTCGTGGGCATCATCAACCTGTTGTTTGTTTGCAGACGCCAGCTCCACTACCGACTTGTAAGCATTAAAAGCGGTATCCATGTCACTGTTGATGCGCGCAGCATCCCCAAGTCCCAGCAAGTAGGTCGCGTTCTGTCGCTGGGTCAGGCCGACAGCTTCGGCATAAAGCTCCTGCACCTGCTTCAGCATACCCATATTTGTGGCCATGCGGCGAGCCAGCAGCATATCTGCCTCAGCATACCCGGCCACTGTCTCGCGGGCTGCTTCGGGATAGGCTGCCGCCCCTGCACTTGCCGCAAAGAGTTCTCGGCCGGTCTGATCAGCCAGTGCTCCGTAAAGAGCCTGGTAAGAGGCGCGCGCTTTATCTGGGGTGGCGGAAAGCTCCGCTTTTGCCTGCAGCGACAAAGCCTGAAACAGGCTGTAAAACTGTTGAGCCAGCGCAGGTGTTACGCCTGATTTTGCCTGCTGGACTATCCGGGTTAACTGGGACGCGGCACCGGCCGACGCTGCTGTGTTTGAAGAACCTGCGTTCGTCTGATTTGTGCCTTGCCCCATTGCTGCCGTATGGAAAACAGCGATCAGTGCAACCGCCATAATGTGAGGGATGATCCCTGGGCGTATGCGCCGCCAGGCAGCCAATTTCAAAACAGGTAGATTTTTAACGTCGTGCAAAAACCGCCTCCCAAATTTGTCGACACTGGACCAATGGGATAAACCAAGTGAAAGATTCCATATAAAAATGCACGCAAAGGGGCTGTCAAATGTACACTTGGGAAAATCGTGGGCAGGCGCTAATTGATGGAAGTTGTGACGACTGTACAGCAAATGACAACCCTTGCGCGGGCATGGGACTTTCGCCCGGATACAGCTCTTGTCCCAACCATGGGGTATTTGCATGACGGTCACCTAAAGCTGGTCAGGGAGGCTCGCGCGCATTGCGAGCGGGTCATCGTGAGTATTTTTGTCAATCCGCTTCAATTTGGACCATCTGAAGACTTCGGTCGCTATCCGCGAAATTTTGATCGTGATGTCGAGATGCTGAGCAGCGCCGGCGTCGACCTGGTTTTTGCGCCCTTACCTGCGGATATGACCCCGCCTGAGATGACATATCAAGTGGATCCCGGGCCCGCTGCGAACGTTTTATGCGGCAGGTACCGCCCAGGCCATTTTATCGGTGTGGCCACCATTGTCATGAAGCTGTTTCAGGTGGTGCGTGCCGGCCAGGCATTCTTCGGGTGGAAAGATGCGCAGCAGTTTTTAATCCTGCAAAAAATGGTGCGCGATCTCAATGTACCCATGATGCTGACTGGTGTGGAGACTGTTCGCGAGCCCGACGGGCTGGCAATGAGTTCTCGGAACTCCTACCTGACGGAAAAGGAACGGCGGGCAGCTCCCGTAATCTATCAGGCCTTGCGAGCTGCCGGAGATGCCTGGTCAAAAGGGGAGTGTCATGCTGACAAACTGGCGGAAATGACACGTGATATCATTGCTTCTGAACCGGCCGTCAAACTGCAGTACGTGGAAATCGTCTCCATGGATGGACTTGAACCTGTTGACAAGGTGCAACCGGGTAATACCTTGATTGCAGTCGCTGCACATTTGGGATCAACGCGGTTAATAGACAACATACGCCTTTAAGTGCAGGAAAAGCATCGGCGGTATATGCTCAAAGAAAACGAATACATCCGGGGGATAGCCAACGTTTTGGCCGACATGGCCGTTGCTGCGCTGGCGCTTGTCCTCGCGCACGCTGTTCGCAATTACGTCTTGGCCGCATACCTGTTGCCCGAGGTTTTCCGTTACCAGTCAAAGTTTCAGGACTACTGGTGGCTGGTTTTCTTTTTGCCCTTGCTGACAGTCGCTTTTCTTTATTTTATCGGCCACTACCGATCGGTTAGAACTCGCAACTGGGGCAGTGTACTTGCCGCGTACTGTATGGCAACAATAGGTGCGGCCCTGGCCGCGGCTGTTGTGTCGTTTACCTTTACGCCGCGCGGTGAGGGCGGGGGGAACCTCAGCCATATCTTCAGCGAAGAGTTCGTCAGTCGTGGTATCCTGCTCCTCTATGTACCACTCGCGGTTAGCCTGCTTGGTATAAAGCAAATCGCCGCACGGCATCTTTTGAAAGACTTGCGATACCGGGGCCTTTCCGTCCAAAACATGCTTCTGGTTGGTGATCCAGATGCCGCCAAAAAGTTTGCCGCATTTGTGCGGCAACACCCATGGTGGGGATTTCAGATTGTCGGCGTGATCACTAATACGTCCGCACCAGGATCTATTGCTTCGCCTTCGGAAGAGCTTCCGGTTGTTGGACATTACGCGGACTTCCTGCCATACCTGGACAATCATGTCGTGGATGATGTGGTGTTTGTTGGTTCAGGAGACAGTCTGCATGTGCTGGAACCTCTATTCCATGCGTGCGAAGAGATGGGGATCCGTGCGCGCCTGCCCATTCAGCTTGGCAACCGAATTGCCCGTGCATCCCTTGACACCTTTGACGAACTGCCCGTTATCACGTTTGATCCCGTAAGAGAATATGGACCTGCGCTTTTCATCAAGTATGCCTCCGACCGAATCCTTGCGTTTTTGGCTCTCCTGATTTTATCTCCGATTATCCTGCTGATTATGCTGCTGATCAAACTGACCGGCAATCCTGGTGATCCCATCTTTTTTGGACAGACCAGGTGCAGCTTGCATGGACGACAGTTCACCATGTGGAAATTTCGCAGTATGGTTCCCGCTGCAGATGATCAGCGGCAGTCTTTATCTGCTCATAACGAGATGAGCGGACCCGTATTTAAGATAAAAAACGACCCGCGAATCACTCCGGTGGGAAAATGGCTTCGGCGCACATCTCTGGATGAGCTCCCGCAGCTATGGAATGTGCTGCTGGGCCAGATGAGCCTTGTCGGTCCGCGTCCGCCCCTGCCGACAGAGGTGGCGAAATACGACCGCTGGCAACGGAGACGCCTCAGCATGAAACCAGGAATGACATGCATCTGGCAGGTCAGCGGCAGAAACCATGTCTCTTTTGAAGACTGGATGGCCATGGATCTTGAATACATTGATAACTGGTCATTGGCGCTGGACTTTCGTATTCTGGTCAAAACCGCTTACGTTGTCGCCACTGGGTATGGAGCCATGTAGAAAATGGGGTGCAGGTTTCTCTTGCCACGCGAGAAGTGCGCGCGTTAGACATGCCTTAGAATACACAATTTTCAGAAGGACACCTACGGGACTATGCAGGACCGCTACACGAAAATCATGCTGGGAGTCGTCGCCGCGCTACTGGCCGCAAACCTTGTTCAATCAGCGTTTACGAACTCGCAAAACACGCCCGGAGTGTTTCTATCGAGCGCGAATGCTCAAAACGTGCAGGAGAACGCACGTGCCAACGCCACAAATCGCAACGTTAATTATACGGTGCGGAATGTGAAAGGCTATCCGGTAGAGGGCATGACTGGGGTGACGCCGCTTGGCGACGGGCGGAGCTTTATCGCCACAAACAGCAAAGGCTTCATGGTTTACCAGGTCGTCCCTGCGCAATAAACGCGCGGATTGGCCAAAGATATCAGACAGGTTGCCGTTGATAATTTGACTATGTATTCACCAGTCGAGGCGGGCAGTGCACCTCAGACGTTGCCGCAGCTCTTGCTCCATTGCAGCACGAAACATCCAGGCGTTCGGGCGATGTTTGCTCCTCATGTCAAACCAATCCTGGAAATCAATTATGCGAGTCTTGCAGAGGAAGTGGCTGCCCTGGGCGCCGGACTTTTGCAGGTCGGCATTGTTGGGGGAGAGCATATTGCCCTGTTTTCCGATAACCGGCCGCAGTGGCTCATGGCAGACCTCGCCATTACAGGCGTCGGAGCTGTCGACGTGCCGCGCGGATCAGACACATCGACTGCCGAATTTCAGTTTATCATCGAGCACAGTGGATGCGCTGGTGCGTTCATCCAGGATAAGCGCCTCTTTGACAGACTCGCTGCGGCTGGAGCGCTGAACAGCTTGCGCTTTGTTGTTCTGATGGACAACTCGGAACCAAAGTCCACGCCTGACCAAACATCCGTCTACAGATTTGACGACCTTTTGGCGCAGGGGCGCGCGCGTCTGCAGGAATTTTGGGATACCGCGAGCCGGGTGCTGCCCTCGGCCCTGGCAAGTATTGTCTACACCAGCGGTACAACCGGGTCACCGAAGGGCGTGATGCTGACTCATGCAAACCTTATGACTCAGCCGCTGGGAGTTGACCTTGGAATTCAGATACAGCCTGGGGAAATCCTGCTTTCCATACTGCCCGCATGGCATGCTTATGAGCGAGCCGTCGAGTATTTTGGGATCTACCATGGCGCAACAATCACCTATTCCGACAAAAAATACATCCGCGAAGACCTGATAAAGGTTAAGCCTCACCTGCTGCCGTGTGTTCCACGGATATGGGAATCGGTTTACAAGGCCATCCAGATGAAACTGGGAATGGCTTCGGAACGAGATCGGAAAATTTTCCAAATATTTTTCTCGATCGGCCTCAATTACGTACGGTCGCGTCGCGTCGCCACTGGCTTCATCTTGAGCAGCACACAGCCTACTCAGATGGAAGTCATCGGCGCTTCCATAAAAGCGGCAGTGCTGTACCCGCTGTACAAGCTGGGGGATCGACTGGTATTTCGCAAGCTGCGCCAGGTAACCGGGGGGCGCCTCCGTGCTGCAATCAGTGGGGGAGGGAGCCTGGCTCCCTACCTGGATGATTTCTTCGATGTCGCTGGCGTGCCGATTCTCAATGGGTATGGTTCAACTGAAACTTCACCGGTCATTACCGTACGCCGCGTACATCATAACGTCCGTGGGTCAGTCGGACTGCCCATGGTCAATACGGAAGTTCGGCTGCATAATGAATCCGGACAGCAAATTGCAAATGACAAGCAGGGAGAAATCTGGGTCCGTGGGCCGCAGGTTATGCGGGGATATTATAGCAATCCGGATGCAACTTCGAAAGTTCTGACCGAAGACGGCTGGTTCAAAACCGGAGATCTCGGCTGGTTCACGGCAACGGGCGATCTGGTAATTGCCGGCAGAGCAAAGGACACCATAGTTCTGTCATCGGGCGAAAACGTGGAACCGGATCTGATCGAAGACGTGTGCAGACAAAGTCCCCTTGTACAGCAAATTATGCTGGTTGGGCAGGACCAGAAAAATATTGCGGCTCTTGTTGTTCCGGATTACGGCCATCTTGCTGAAGCTTTGGGCCTCCCGGCAGAAAGTGAGCCTGAAGCCGTTGTCGGTCACCCACAGGCAGCGAGGCATCTGAGGCAGGTTCTTGCCGAAATTATGACCCGCGATGGCCGGTTCAAGGCTTCTGAATCGATAAGCCGGGTCCATCTGCTGGCGGAGCCGTTCAGCGAATCCAACGGATTGCTGACGAACACCATGAAAATAAAGCGCAACGTTGTAGCCCGGGAATATAAAAACGAAATCGCTGCGCTGTTCGAATAGCGCATTGTCGTCAGCGGCGCGTCCGAATCGGAAAATCCTGCCAATCCAGTTGATCAGATGGGCGTCAGGATTCTTTACTGAGCTTCAAACTGCTGAAATCGATAGTGTTAAAGCCTTCTTTTTTTGAGCGAGACTGCTGTTGCTGGGACTTGGCTGAGTCTGAAGGAGCCGATGCCTGCTCTTTATCCCGGTTTCTTCCGCCACGATCACCGCGCTCGCGGCGGTTGTGCGGCCGTTCAGATGGGCCTCGTTCATGGGTGCCGGCAGTTACCGCGGCCGGGCTTTCCGAGTGATTATCATCGCCACCCGCAGCGCTGCTTTCGGCATCATCCTGCGCCGGGGTCATTTCCTCCGGCTTTACGTGCGGACGCTGACTGACGATCTGCGCAACAGCATGCTTATAAATCAGGTGCTGCCCATTGCGATTATTGAGGACTAGCGTGAAATTGTCAAATCCCTTTACGATTCCGCGGAGCAGAGTTCCGTTTACCAGCAAGACGCGTACTTCCGAATTTTCCCGACGCACCTGGTTCAGGAAACTATCTTGCAGATTCATTGCGGTCTTAGACATCAATTGCTCCCTCGGATGTGAAAACTTGGCCGAAACTCGAGCCAATGTGGACCTAATTAGCCCGCAGGCTGAAGAGTTTTCAAGGTTAAACGTCAAATCCCAGATTTTTCCCAGTCGCTGACAACCTGCTCTGCCAGCATTTCCACGCTGGTTCCCTCCGCATAGAGAAAAACAGCGTCGTGCACAGCGCGAAACCATGTCTCCTGCCGCTTGGCATAATTGCGGGATTTGCGCTGCATGACATCCAGAGCGACTTCACGAGTCTGCTGCCCGCGCAGAACATCTATCATCTCTCTATAACCGAGTGCGTTCACAGCTGGGTTTGTCATCTCATATCCGCTGGCCAGATAGCGGGCGATTTCATCCAGCAGCCCATTCTGCAGCATCGCCTCTGCTCGCTTGTTAATACGATCATAAAGCATCTGACGTGGCCAGCGGATGACGTATATTCGTGCGGCAAAATCCGGCTGATCCAGGTCCTGCGTGTGATACTCGCTCAGCGGTTTACCCGTCGCATAAAAGATTTCCAGCGCGCGAATGATTCTCTGGCGGTCGTTGGGGCCGTAGCGCCTGGCTGATTCCGCATCCACAGCCTCCAATTTTGCAAAAAGTGCGGGTAGGCCGCTGGACTGCTCTTCGGCTTCCAGCGCATGGCGAATCTCCAGGGCCGGTTCACCGCCCTGAAAAACGCCGTGCAAAAGGCCGCGAATGTACATCCCGGTGCCGCCGCAAATAACAGGCAGGTTCCCGCGCGCGTGAATCTCCATGACCGTATGGCGAGCCTCGTCGACAAAACGACCAAGGTTGTACTGTTCATCAGGCTCGACATGATCAATCAAATGACACGGGACACCCTGTAATTCTGCTGCTGTGGGCTTCGCAGTGCCTACAGAAAGGTGCTTGTAGACCTGCATGGAATCAGCAGAAATGATTTCCCCCTGCAGACGTTTACAGACTTCAACGGCCAGTGCCGTCTTGCCGCTGGCTGTCGGCCCGGCAATCACAAGCAGGCGCGGTTTGGTGGGATGACTTGCTGCTTGCACCGCATCTTCCGGCGCCGACGATTTCATCTGGTTACCCGTTTGTCATCAAAATGACCGAGATGATCCGCCCTGCTTTTGGTCCGGATGCACGGTATGAGTAAAAGCGGTCCTGATGATGAATCGTGCAGATTCCGCTGTCTTCAATATGTTCATGCTGCAGGCCAGCACGGAGCAGTTGATGAGTGTTGACGCTTACCAGGTTGAGCATGCGCCCGCCGGAAATTTCCTCCGCCGGAAAATCGGAAAACCGTTCGCGGAAATCAGAAACAAGTTCCGGGCTGACCTCGTAGCAACATCCGCCCGCCATTGGGCCAATCCATGCGCGGATATCGCGCGGGTGCGCGCCGAGGTTACCCATTGCAGCAACTGTAGCCTCTGCAATTCCAGCATACGTGCCGCGCCAGCCCGCGTGAGCTATTCCGATGATTCTGGTTTTCGGATCAAACAGTAATATCGGCGCGCAATCGGCCGTTTGGATTGCCAGCGCAACTCCCGGGCATGCAGTGACCATTGCGTCGGTATTCGCAAACGAGAGCTGGCCTGTCTCGGCATTGCGTTCTGCCATTTCCGCGGTGATAGTTGCGACGTGGTTGGTGTGCTTTTGCTCGCCCCAGGCAAGAACCACCGGAGTTTGGCCGAGTACTTCGCAGACGCGGCGCATCTCTGTGACTCGTGACGTCCCCTCTGGCAACCCTTCAGAAAACTCCCGCGTCGTGCTTCCGCAATACAGCCCGCGAAAATCGCTGAACTGTCTGCCGCCGACAATTAAAGCCCGATCCGCTACAGATAAAGAGGCCGGCGCGATTTCCATCGGGCGTATCACTCCGCAACCGCCTCTGTTCGCTGCTGGTCCTTCCAGTGACCAGCAAGTTGCCCGCATGCCGCACCGATATCCACTCCCTTGCTATATCGCACACTCACGGTAAACCAGCGGTCTAACAGTTCCTGCTGAAAGCGGCGGATCGTTTCTTCCGAGGGGCGGCGGAATGGGAGTTGCGGGTCCGGGTTCCACGGGATGAGATTGATCTTGCAGGGAATACCTTCCAGCAATTTTGCCAGTTCCAGTGCGTTCTCAACAGAATCGTTCTCTCCCGCGAGCATCACGTATTCAAACATGATACGCCGCCGGTTGCGAAGTGGGAACCTCCTGCAGGCATCTAAAAGCTCGCTGATGGGATAACGCTTGTTGATCGGCATGATCTTCGAACGGAATTCATCATTAGATCCATTCAGGCTGATGGCAAGATTCACCCCCAGGTCAGCTTCGCCAAGTCGGTCAATCCCGGGAACAATTCCAGAGGTGGAAACCGTAATGCGACGCGGCGCCACATCCATGCCGCTATGGTCGGTGAGCAACTGAATAGCAGGAATTACGTTATCCAGGTTCAGCATGGGCTCACCCATGCCCATAAAGACCATATTCCTGGGTGCCACACCGTCATTAATACGCCTGGCCAGGAGGAATTGGCTGACAATTTCCCCCGTTGTCATCTGGCGTCTGAAACCACCAAATCCTGTCATGCAGAATTTGCAGTCCACCGCACAGCCCACCTGGGAAGACACACACAGAGTCTGCCAGTTTTTCTCCTGCATCAAGACGCTTTCAACAACCCGATGATCATGCAGTCGAAACAGGAACTTACGGCTGTCATCTGCCGCGCCTGCACGAATCTCGGCGATGCCCGGAAATTCCAGGGTGAAATTTTCAGACAGCCAGGTGCGAAGGTCTTTGGACAAAGACGTCATCTCATCAAAGGTGACAGCCCCTTTGCGATAGATCCACTCGTAGAGTTGTCTTGCGCGAAATGCCGCCTGGCCTGCATCTGTCAGAAGTCGGACCAGGTCATCGCACGATAAACCGACCAGGTTTATACGTTCGTGCGCATCATCCATTTGATTGTTCTCGCTTGCCATCATTCCACCCCAGATGTTTCCCCTGCTCCTAGTGCAATCCAGATCCCGAAGGGGTTCCCAACGGCTGAAACGGACTTTGCTCTGCAGCATTCACCAGTTTGACCAGGTGTTGCGCCGCATCGATCAATATTTTGCCATAATCAGAATCCGGAGCCTTGACTACAACGGGCACCCCTTCATCACCCGCCTCGCGGATCTCCTTGCGCAGAGGAAGGACACCAAGTAGCGGAACCCCGATTTCCGTACCGACATTTTTACCGCCACCGTGCGAAAAGATATCGGTCTTTTCGCCGCAATGGGGGCATTCAAAGTAGCTCATATTCTCCACAACTCCAAGAACCGGGACGTTATGAGAAGCGAACATGGCTATTCCGCGCCTGACATCCTGCAAAGCGACTTCCTGAGGAGTTGTCACGTGCACAATGCCAGTGACTTTTGCCATTTGCAGTAGAGAAATCTGCACGTCACCGGTTCCGGGAGGTAAATCGATTACGAGATAATCCAGCTCGCCCCAGTCCACCTGCCCCAGAAACTGACGAATCGCGCTGTTCAACATCGGACCGCGCCAGGCAATTGGCTGCCCTGCATGGACCAGGAACCCCATAGACATTACCTTCATGCCGTTTACGATAATGGGCTCGATGTACTCCTGTTGAGCATTGCCGTCCGCGTCGGAATACACAGCGACAGTGGGTTCAGCACCTTCTGCGCCGGCCATCAGCGGCACATTAGGGCCATAAATATCAGCATCCATGAGCCCCACCCGCAAGCCTTGTCTCGCCAGAGCTGCTGCCAGATTTACCGCTACAGTGGATTTGCCGACGCCGCCCTTCGCTGATCCCACGGCAATCACATGGCGAATATTTTTAAGCATATCCGCCGGATCGGGAGGACCCTTCGGGGTGGGTTTCTTGGGGCCGGAATCGACTTCTACACCCTTGACTCCAGCCACTTTAATAATCGCGCGCTTTATGGCAGCTTCAAGCATCCCGTGCTTGTTTGCCTCAATTTTGGAAAAATCCACCTTCAGACGTACGGTCTCTCCGTCTATTTTGACGTCCTGGACAATGTTCAATGCTGCGACGTCGCGATTTGTCTCCGGCTCCCTGACATTTTTTAGCGCCGTCCATACTGCATCTTCACGAATGTCCATTTTGGTGAGAAAGCATCCTTTAACTGAAATTAGGCGAAGGCTCAGGCCTACTGCCACAATGTTTACACCATAACAACGGAATGCAATTCATGCGGCGTCAGCCTTGGAACAAATCATGGCCTCCATGTTGGTCCATCTTGGCACGCCCTGCCGCAATGCCGCTACTTTTGACGGCTAAATATTTTGGTCAGACGCGACCTGAAGCCGCCACGACTCGAGTCTGTTCCTGTGCCCGGGGGTGCAGGTGCCCGTTTTGTCGCTGACTCATTTATTGTCTCGAAGGTTGTTGACGTATGATTGAAGTGGCTGGACAGTAGCCGGGCTAATCCGGATCGCGGCATGTTATGTTGCTGGTCAGAGTGCTTGTCCCCGGCAAATTGTGGAGCTTTGGCCCAGTTTAACAACGGTCGCAGAGCTACGGCCTCGTTCAGTTCCGAATCCAGCCACTGGCGCGCTCGTATTGCCATATCACGCAGGCTTTGGGGGTCGGCAGCGGCTCGTAACAGCACATTGGAAAACTCCACTGCATCCCCTAAACGAAAGCTGTATATTAGCTTGCGAGCTTCAAGTTCCTGAGTCATTTCACATAAGTTGGTGCAGGCGACGGGCACATTGAACTGAAGCCAATCCACCAGTCGCGTTCGGGTGCCCAGTTCGCCTTCGACCGAATAGCGATCCGTAAACACAGCAAGATCTGCCTGTTCATAATAACTGGCCACTTCATCTGTCGGGACCCACCCAAGAAAGACAAAGCGGTCACGCAGCGGCGACTGGTCTACGAGATCCCGGAATAGCTGGAAAGATTTACCATCATGGCCATCAATCGCACCGCCGGTGGTGGCGAAGTGGATTGCCTCATTCTGCTGCATTGCGAGTGCCAGGCCCCGAAACAGCAGCTCCGGATCGCACCAGGTGTTATAGCCACCGCTCCACAAAACCAGGAACGCCGTTGCAGGAATTTGCTTGCCCTTAAGAGTCCCTGCTCGTTTAGGCGTGCGCTCACTCATTACGCGGCTGCAGTTTGGTATGACGCTGACAAGTTCTTCCCCGGAAGTTTCTGCAGTCAGTCGTCCGGCAAAAGCCAGTTGGCCGATGAGAGCATGGCGCTGTGGATTGCTGCATACACTAAAGTGATCTCCCGCAGTCAGCCCTTTCAGATACAACTCCCATTGCGGCAAAAGACTGCCATCGTGCTGATACAGCCGCGCCTGAAGTTGCTTTTCCGCAAATGGGTCACCGTTGTAATCCAGCCACAGCGGAACGGAAATGCCAAGATCAGCCGCAATCCCATTCATAATATCAGTCGTAGATATCACTGCTGCAAAGCGGGTCGCAAGGTGAAGAGTCCGCAACGCCTGAACGGAATGCTCCGGATGGTAGACCAGCTTGACGAGGCTGATATTGGCCCCTGCATCCTGGCGCACGGCCGGTGGAGGAGGACCCGTTTTACCCGTCTGTGCAAAGTCACCAAATTCAATCACGCATAGCGTAACGAAGTGATGTTCCGCCGCGAGGGCGCGGGCGATCTGCCAGGTGCGAATGCCTGGCGCGTGCAGCTTGTCACCATGTTCGAAGGGGAGTGGGCCTACGCCCAGCACCAGCAGGTTTGCCATGATTTAATCAAACTTTTCCGGAACGGCGTTGTGCAACCGAAAATTTCGTCGGAGGTGGTCAGCTTCTTCTGTAATACTTTGCACGGCGAGCCTGGTCTCCCGGACGAGGTAGACACACCCGTAGGCCAGAGTGGTGACTCCGACCGTGCCGGCGATGACTGCAACCCAGGGTCCGGCTTCGACGAAATGAGCCGGTATGACGGCAGTGGCAATGACGCCAACAATGGACAGCACACTGGTAACGGCGAGGCTGGCGAGGGAGAAATAAAACGCGCTAAGCGCCTTCAGCAGGAGAAAGGCTCTAACCTGCGCTCGCTCAAATTGTGAGAGTCGGAGATTTCGCTGGGCTTCGGTCAGTTGTGCTGAGTCCAGCTGAGCCGCAAGGTTCCGTGCACGGTCCAGGGTGCGGCTAAAGCGGTTGCTCGTACTCATGACGAGAACACCGGCAGCGTTCGTAAGCACGGCCGGCGCCGCGATCAGTGTGAAAGCCGTCAGCGGATTGACGCTAAAGGCCATGTCAGGCGGATGCAGCTACCGCGGCGCTGACCGGCAGACGGCCGAACAATGTATGCGCATGAGATTCTGTGACCTCAACATTGACCAGTTGCCCAACTAGATCAGCTCCGCCCGGGAAAATAACGCATTTATCACCGACGGTGCGGCCCATGACTTCCCATTCACGTTTCTTGCTGATCGATTCGACGAGAACTTCCACTGTGCGGCCCTGGTAGGTCTGGTTGATTTCTGCGCTGATTTCCTCCTGGCGGCCGATACAGCGCTGGACTCGGTGTTTTTTAACTTCGGGCGGAATGCTGTCCAGCCACTGTGCTGACTTGGTGCCCTCCCGTGGGGAATACATGAAAATGTAGGCGCTGTCCCAGCGGGCTGCTTCCAGCAGCTCGTAAGTCTGCTCAAAATCCTCGTCGGTTTCATCCGGGAAACCCACGATTACATCCGTAGAAATAGTGGCAAAAGGAATGCGCTCACGCACCCGTCGAACCAGGTCGAGGTATTCGTCGCGGGTGTAGAAACGTTTCATCCGGCGCAAAACACGGTTGCTGCCGGCCTGCACCGGCAGATGCATATTCGTGCAAATCTTTTCAAGGCCTGCCACGGCATCGATCAGTTTATCAGAGCAATCCTTTGGGTGCGATGTCATGAACCGCACCCGACGCAGGCCATCCACCTGGTTGATGATGCCAAGCAGGTCTGCGAAGTCGACACCCTTGTGGAGGTAGCTGTTGACGTTTTGGCCAAGGAGCATGACTTCCTGGTAGCCCTGGGAAACCAGTCCCTGGAGTTCACGAACAATTTCATCTGGCGGGCGGCTGACCTCACGTCCGCGAGTTTTGGGAACGATGCAGAAGCTGCAGAAGTTGTTGCAGCCATACATAATAGTCGTAAATGCTTTTTGCCCGTGGTTGCGGCGGACCGGTTGATCGCCAAGAAAAACGGGTTTGTCGACGTCCTGAGTGGCAACAACCGGCTGACCACCGGTGCGGGCTTTTTGAATGATCTCGTCGATCTTGAAGAGATCGCGTGTCCCCACGACCACATCCGTGTGCGGCAGACGCTTCAGGATATTTTCACCTTCTTTTTGAGCCATGCAGCCGGTGACGCCAATGATCATGCCGCGCTGCTTTTTGACAGTGGAGAGGCTCTGAACACGCCCCACCGCGCGTTCTTCCGCGCCTTCACGGACCACGCAGGTATTAACCAGCACGACGTCCGCGTCGTGCTCGTTTTCAATGCGGCGCAAACCCTGCTTTTCCAGTATGCCCGCCATGATTTCGGAGTCATTATCGTTCATCTGGCAGCCATACGTCACGATGCAGTAGGTCTCCGGCTGGGCCTGTTTTTCGGCGTTTTCTATGGGGGCAAACGTACTCATTGCCCTGCTTTATAGAACATAAAAACTCCTATTCAACAATAAGAAAGGGCTTGAGTCTGGTTTTCCGGTTGCCATGGTGGTTGGCGGGGAGCAAAAAACGATCTCAGTAAACAGGGAGTTGTGCCCGTGGCATTCAATTACATTCCGATTTCAGACCTTCAGCCTGGCAGCAAAGTTGTTGTGGTTTACCTGCTGGCAAATTTTCAGATTCGGCCAAAGAAGGACGGATCGAGCTATGTGACAATGGTGTTGCGAGATGCGACGGGCAAAATCACTGGTGTGATGTGGGATAACTTTACGTCGGTGACCAGCGGGGCCATAAAAGAGAACGATTACGTGGAAGTTGGCGGGGAAATTAATCTCTATAACGGACAGCCGCAAATGCGGGTCCACCGGATTGTTTCTGTCGACGATGCTTCGGTGGATACTTCGTTTTTTCTGCCAAAAAGCCCGCGGTGCGCAAAAGATATGGATGCGGAACTGGCCAGCCTCATTGGGCAGGTGGAAGATCCGGATTACCGTCGGCTGCTGGATTGTGTGTTTGGCAACGAGGATTTCATGCACCGCTTTCGCATGGCACCGAGTGCGGTTTCCATGCACCAGGCCTATCTTGGCGGGTTGATTGATCATACATTGTGCGTAACCAAAAACGCCTTGAAGATGGCGGACAATTATCCGGCTGCGAATCGCGATTTGCTGATCACTGGCGCCTTGCTCCATGACATGGGAAAAGTCCTGGAGTTTTCCTATGACAGGAAGATAGCGTATTCGGATGCAGGCAGGCTGCTGGGGCATATCTCGATTGGGAATTCCATGATTGAGGTCCATTGTTATACGCTTCAGAATTTCCCGGTAAAAAAGAAAATCCTGCTTCAGCACATGATTTTGAGTCACCACGGTCTGCTGGAGTATGGCTCGCCCCGTTGCCCCGCGACTCTCGAAGCTTTGATTCTGCACCATGCGGACTTACTTGATGCGCAGCTGTCGAACTACCTGGAATACACCCAGCATGCCGCCAAAACAGGGACGCGCTGGGAATACAGCAATATGTTTGAACGCCACATGTTTGGCGCGCCGGAAATCGTGGATGAGGGCAACGCGGTTTTCCAGTATGGGTGTAGCCTGCAGGCACATTTGCGAAACATCCAGTTGCGATTGCAGGAGGAGCTCCTTGAGCCCGCTGGAGAATTGACCGTCGGAGAATAGCTCTCCCCGTTTTCGGGGGGGCAGGGCAGATGTATGGGCGGCGC
>Ga0182738_1002188_pt1 | contig 23487 bp, 26 predicted proteins | sample eDN5th30CBELigMG_FD_128876 | JGI IMG/M metagenome (GOLD analysis project Ga0182738, IMG submission 128876) | Enriched Miracle-Growth compost microbial communities from Emeryville, California, USA - eDNA 5th pass 30_C BE-Lig MG (version 2)... ...
CTACGAAGGCCAGATCATCTATCGCGGCCAGGAATGCCACTTCAGGGGCATCCACGACAGCGAGGAGAAGGGCATCGTCATCATCCACCAGGAACTGGCCCTGGTTCCGATGCTGTCGATCGCCGAGAACATCTTCCTCGGCAACGAGCACGCGAAGTTCGGCGTGATCGACTGGGGCGCGAACGAGAAGCGCACCCGCGCCCTGCTCAAGAAGGTCGGTCTCAGCGAGGACCCGAATACGCTGATTACCAATATCGGCACCGGCAAGCAGCAGCTGGTGGAAATCGCCAAGGCGCTGAGCAAGGAAGTCGAACTGCTGATCCTGGACGAGCCGACGGCAAGTCTTTCCGAGAAGGACAGCCAGGCGCTGCTGGATCTGCTGCTGGAATTCAAGCGCGAGGGCATCACCTCGATCATCATTTCGCACAAGCTGAACGAGATCAACCGCGTCGCCGACCACGTCACGGTCATTCGCGACGGGCGCACGATCGAGACGCTGGATCGCAGCGAGATCAGCGAGGACCGGATCATCACCTCCATGGTGGGCCGCTCGCTCGAGGACCGCTATCCGCCGCGCGATCCCAAGATCGGCGAGGTCTTCTTCGAGGTGAAGAACTGGTCGGTCTACCATCCGCTGCATGCGGATCGTCAGGTCATCAAGAACATCAACCTGAATGTCCGCAAGGGCGAGGTCGTCGGCATCGCCGGCCTGATGGGCGCCGGGCGGACCGAGTTCGCCATGAGCCTGTTCGGGCGCAGCTATGGCCGGAAGATCACCGGCGAGGTCGAACTGCACGGCAAGCCGGTCGATGTCTCGACGGTGGGCAAGGCGGTCAAGCAGGGTCTCGCCTATGTCACCGAGGACCGCAAGGTATTCGGCCTCAACCTGATCGAAGACATCAAGAACAACATCACCATTGCCAATCTGAAGGGCGTTTCGACGAACGGCGTCATCAATGACCTCAGGGAACTCGACGTCGCCAACGAATATCGCAGCAAGACCAACATCCGCTCGCCCAGCGTCTATCAGAAGACCGGCAATCTCTCGGGTGGCAACCAGCAGAAGGTGGTGCTGAGCAAGTGGCTCTTCGCCAATCCCGAAGTGCTGATCCTCGACGAGCCGACGCGCGGCATCGATGTCGGCGCCAAGTATGAGATCTACACGATCATTGCGCGGCTGGCGGCCGAGGGCAGGGCGATCATCGTCATCTCGTCCGAAATGCCCGAACTTCTTGGCATCTCCGACCGCATCTACGTCATGAACGAGGGTGCGATCGTCGGCGAGATGCCGGCGAGCGAGGCGAGCCAGGAAAAGATCATGCGCGCCATCGTGCGCGGAGAAGGAAAAGCAGCATGAGCACCGATATCGCTCCAAACCCGCAGACCGGCGTCGCCACGGATATCCCGGCCGGCACCCGCGTCCCCGTTTCGTCGTTCGTCTCGAACCTGCGCGAATATGGGCTGATCCTGGCGCTGATCGCCATCATGGTGTTCTTCCAGCTGACGACCGGCACGCTGTTCAAGCCTGTCAATCTCAGCAATCTCGTGCAGCAGAACAGCTTCATCATCGTGATGGCGCTCGGCATGCTGCTCGTCATCGTCTCCGGCCATATCGATCTCTCCGTCGGCTCGGTCGCCGGCTTCATCGGCGCGCTCGCCGCGATGATGATGGTGATCTGGCCGCTGGGCGGTTTCTTCGCCAACCCATTGGTCGTCGCCATCCTCTGCCTTGTCGTCGGCGGCGCGATCGGCGCGGCGCAGGGCTACTGGATCGCCTATCACCGCATACCGAGCTTCATCGTCACGCTCGCCGGCATGCTGGTCTTCCGCGGCCTTTGCCAGGGGCTCCTGGGCGGCGGTTCGTCGGTCGGCCCGCTGCCGGATTCGTTCAAGGCGCTGAGCTCGGGCTTCCTGCCGGAAGTGCTCGGCACCTGGGTGCTGATCCCCCCGACGGTCAATGCCGCCGGCAAGACGGTTTTCGGCAGCGGCATCACGCTCAACCTGACCACGCTCCTGCTCGGCATCGTCGCCGTGCTCGCCTATGCCATCTCGGGGCTTCGCGCCCGCCGGACGCGCGAGAAGCACGGCTATGAGGCCGAGCCCTTCGCTCTGTTCGTGGTCAAGACGATCGTGATCTCGGCGCTGGCGCTGTTCTTCGTCTACCAGTTCGCCGTCTATCGCGGCTTCCCGATCGTGCTGGTGGTGATGGGCATCCTCGTCGCGATCTTCGTCTTCATCACGCGGCACACCACGATCGGTCGCCGCGTCTACGCGATGGGCGGCAACATCAAGGCGGCGCAGCTCTCCGGCATCAAGACCGAGCGCCTGACCCTGCTCGTCTTCATCAACATGGGCGTGCTGTCGGCGCTGGGCGGCCTGATCATCGCGGCCCGCCTCGGCCAGGCCGTGCCCGCCGCCGGTCTTGGCAGCGAGCTCGACGTCATCGCGGCGGTGTTCATCGGCGGCGCGTCGGCCATGGGCGGCGTCGGCCAGGTGATCAGCACCGTCGTCGGCGGCTTCATCATGGGCGTGATGAACAACGGCATGTCCATCATGGGCGTGAACGTCGACTGGCAGCAGGTGGTCAAGGGCCTCGTCCTGCTCGGCGCCGTGGTGTTCGACGTCTACAACAAGAACAAGGGCTGACGGCCTCCAGGCTGCGGCAGTGCACGAATGAGAAAGCCCCCGCTCGGTCGAGCGGGGGCTTTTTTGTGGCTCGGGTGGCGGGGAGACGGAAGACCCTCACCCCAACCCTGTCCCGCTCGCGGGAGAGGGGGCTCGCCGAGCCCGGCCGTTCTGACGCGGCGCCGCCCGAAAAGCCCTCGCCCGCTTTCGGGAGAGGGTTGGGTGAGAGGCTTGCCTGTCTGGATGCAGCGCCTTGTCTCGGCCTCACCCCTTCAGAAACGCCTTGAACTTGTCGCCGAAGTCCTTGTGCCAGCGCGAAAGGGGGGGCCGGTTCTCGACGATGTCGCCGGCAGCCCAGAGGATGCGCTTCTCGTCGGTGGCGCGATCGACGTCATTGTCGGGGCAGAGGATGTAGAAATCGCCGCGATCGAGCGAGGCGATCATGAAGTCGACCGTCTGTTCCGGCGTCCAGGCGGCAGCCGGCTTCTCGGTGCGGTCGCCCTTGGTCAGATACGACCAGACGAAGCCCGGGATCAGCAGATGCGCCGTGACCCGGGCGCCCTCGATGTTGCGCAGCTCATGCGCCAGCGCTTCGGTCGCCACCTTCACGCCGGCCTTGGAGACATTATAGCCGGCATCGCCCGGCGGTGTGGTGATGCCCTGCTTGGAGCCGGTGTTGATCACCAGTCCCGGCTCGGTGCCCTTCAGCATTTCAGGCACGAAGACCTGCATGCCGTGCACGACGCCGAACAGATTGGTGCCGATCACGCGCTCCCAGTTCTCGAACGATCCGAGCACCGGGCCGGCGCCGTCGGTGCCGGCATTGTTCATCAGCACGTTGACCTTGCCGAAGCGCTGGTAGACCGCGTCCTTCAGGCGCTCGACATCGTCGCGGCTGGCGACGTTGGTACGCACCGCCAGAACGTCGGGGCCGAGTTCGGCCGCGGCGGCGTCGAGCGCATCCTGGCGATAGTCGGCGATGGCGACCTTCATGCCCATCGCCAGGAACTTCCTGGCGGCGGCGAGGCCGATGCCGGAGGCGCCGCCGGTGATGACGGCGACATGGTTCGGGGCGAGCGCGGGGTGGGTCATGGCGTGGCGTCCGGGTTTTGGAATGGGCGCGTAGCTAAGGACGCCCGCGCCGGATTGTCCAGATGCCCTGGCCGGACCCTTCCGGACTGCCGGCATTTCCCGCGAGGCGCGTGAACCGTCCCTGACGCGGTTCAGAACATCCCGGCCATCATCCGCTGGCGAATCTCGTTCTGGCGCTCCCGGATCATGCCAGGAATCAGGAAAGCATCGATGAGCACCCAGATGAAGCCGATGAGGATGAAGTAGCTGAGGATCTGCAGTATCGCGGTTCCCGGCCGCCCCAGGTAGAAGCGGTGGGCCGAGACGAACCAGAGAAACAGCCAGAGCAGGTAGGCGGTGGCCGTGCTCGGGCTCTCATTGGCCACGCGCATCTCGATCAGCATTTGTTGTTCGGTCGTCAGCGGCATCTGTCTTCCCCTATCCGGCGCGACCATAACCGAACCGGGCAGAATGGGAAGGGACCCGCATCGCGTGTATCGCCATCCCGCGGATCGCCGCCGCCGGCGGCGTCATTTTTCACAGGATCGAAGCGGGGCCGCCAGCCAGAATTGTTCGATCTCGAACGAGTCGTGGTGCTGCCGCCGCTCGCCGCCGGCGATCGGCCGGCGGACGTGCACGCGCTCATGCGGTCGGGAGGGGCGTCGTTGCATCAGCCGTTCACATCCGCGTGGGCGATTGCCGGGATGACGGGACCGAGCGAAACGCCACTCCTCGCCGCTTGCCGCGTGTGTTCGGTGTCCGGCGCGGGGGCTGCTCCGCCAATGGCATGGACGGCAACGATCGCCACGACGACGGCAGCATAGGCCGCCATCCAGAGATAGAAGGCTCCGCGCGTTGCCCGCTCGCGCCTACGGCTTCCGCTGAAGCTCTTGTTCTTGTCGTCCATGTTCATCGTCTTTTCCCGTCGGTCTCGCCGTCAGCCTCGCCCGTCCCACGCCCCTATTCAGAGCCTCGACTACGGCGCTGATCCGGATGGATTGTGGCTTTGCCCGACAGATATCGTGTCGAAAGTAAGGGCTTGGAATTACGGTTAAAAATCCGTGAAAGCCGTTCATAGACGGTGACCGGCAAACCTGTCTGTGAACGCCGTCACCGGGGTCACGGCCGCCAGTCGAGTCCGACATGCCGGGGGCGCGACGCGACGCGCGTGAGCCAGGCGCGGATCGCCGGATAGCGGCCGAGATCATAGTCGGCTTCCTCGGCCACATGGGTGTAGCCATAGAGCGCGATGTCGGCGACCGAGAAGGTCGGACCGCCGAAAAAGTCATGCTTCGCCAGGAATGCTTCCATGATGGCGAGGACGCGGTTGCCCTTCTCCTGCCATTCGTCGATCCGATGCGCCATCGTCTCGCGACCGCCGGGGATGTAGTGCAGCCAGTTGCGCGCCACGGCGATCACCGGCTCGTGGCTGTACTGCTCGAAGAACAGCCACTGGTAGCAGATGGCGCGATCGTAAGCGTCGACAGGGATCAGCGCGCTGCCCTCGGCCAGATGCAGCAGCATGGCGTTCGATTCGGCCAAGGGCCGGCCATCCGGCAGGATCAGCAGCGGCACCTGGGCATTCGGGTTGAGCGCCAGGAATTCCGGGCTCGTCGTCTGCCCGCTGCCCTTCACGAAGTCGACGATCCGGAAGGGAATTCCGAGTTCGTGCATCGCAAGGCGCGGCTTGTAGCAATTGCCCGAGAACTGCATCGAATAGAGCGTGTATTCGGCGACCATCATCATCCCTCTTTGCTTTGCATCAGGCTAGCCGCGCCGGGCGCGCCGCGTCCAATTCCAATTCGTGCGACAGGCATCAATGGCGGTGATCCTTTCGCGGGCGTTGATCGGAGCGATATTTCCGTGCAGAAATAACGCTCCGATTTCAGGAGTTCCTCATGTCGATCGATCGCCTCCGCCGCGGGCTTGTCCTTCTCGGCAGCCTCGTCTTTCTCGCCGCGCCGCTGGTTGCCCCGTTCGCCGCCGCGACCGCGCAGGCGGCCGACGTCACCGTCTTCGCCGCCGCAAGCCTGAAAAATGCGCTCGACGGCGCCGCGGCCGCCTACAAGGCCAAAACCGGCAGGGACGTCGCTATCAGCTATGCGAGCTCGTCCAACCTCGCCAAGCAGATCGAAGCCGGTGCGCCGGCCGACATCTTCTTTTCCGCCGATCTCGACTGGATGGACTATCTGGCCCGGAAGGAGCAGATCGATCCGGCGTCGCGCGTGACGCTGCTCGGCAATACGCTGGTTCTGGTCGCACCCAGGGATTCCGCCGCCCAGCTGACGATCGCCAGGGGCTTCCCGCTGGCGGACGCGCTGGGGCCGGACGGCAAGCTTGCCATGGGCTCTATCGATTCGGTGCCGGCCGGCAAATATGGTAAGGCGGCGCTGGTCGCGCTCGACGTCTGGGATCCGGTCGCCCCAAAGGTCGCGCAGGCCGACAATGTCCGCAGCGCGCTCGCCTTTGTCGCCAGGGGCGAGGCGCCGTTCGGCATCGTCTATGGCACCGATGCCATGGCCGAGCCCAGCGTCAGGGTGGTGGGGATCTTCCCCGAGACGAGCCATCCCGCGATCGTCTACCCGGTCGCCCGCGTCGCGGCCTCCACCAGCCCGGATGCCAAGGCCTTTCTGGACTGGCTGGTTTCCCAGGATGCGCGCCCGAGCTTCGAGGCGCAGGGGTTCACCTGGCTCGCGGGACGCAGCTAGACGGCTGGATGTCGCCCGGCGGGCGACCTAGTCTCCATACTGGCGATTCCCCAAGCGGCTGATGGATGAACGGCTTTCTCTCTCCCGAAGAATGGACCGCCATCGGCCTTAGCCTGAAGGTGTCGTCCGTGGCGACGCTGGTCAGCCTGCCGGTCGGCATCGCCATGGCGATGCTGCTGGCGCGCGGGCGCTTCTTCGGCCGCACCCTGCTGGATGGCCTGGTGCATCTGCCGCTGGTGATGCCGCCCGTCGTCACGGGCTACCTGCTGCTGCTCGCCTTCGGCCGCAAGGGGCCACTCGGTGCGTTTTTCGAGCACACCTTCGGCCTCGTCTTCGCCTTCCGATGGACCGGCGCCGCGCTCGCCTGCGGCGTGATGGGCTTTCCGCTGATGGTGCGGGCGATCCGCCTGTCGATCGAGAGCATCGACCACAAGCTCGAACAGGCGGCCTCGACGCTCGGCGCGGGCAGGGCGCTCGTCTTTCTGACGGTCACCCTGCCGCTGGCGCTGCCCGGCATCCTGGCCGGCGTGGTGCTTTCCTTTGCCCGCGCGCTGGGCGAGTTCGGCGCCACCATCACCTTTGTCTCCAACATTCCCGGCCAGACGCAGACGATGCCCTCTGCCATCTACGCGCTGATCCAGACGCCGGATGGCGATGCGGCGGCGCTGCGGCTGACCGGGATCTCGATCGCCATCTCTCTGGCCGCGCTGGTCCTGTCCGAGTTCCTCGCCCGCCGCGTGACGCGGGGAGGCGCGGCGTGACTCTCTCGATCGCCATCCGCCAGCAGCTAGGACCGTTCTCGCTCGATGTCGCGCTGGAGACAGGGCCGGGCGTCACGGCGCTGTTCGGCCGCTCGGGCTCGGGCAAAACCTCGCTCGTGAACCTGGTGGCGGGTCTGTCCCGACCCGACCAGGGCCGGATCGTGCTCGACGAGCGGACGCTGGTCGATACCGAGCGGTCGATCTTCGTGCCGGCGGGAAAGCGGCGTATAGGCTACGTCTTCCAGGAGGGGCGGCTGTTTCCGCATCTCTCGGTGCGATCCAACCTGCTCTATGGCCGCTGGCTGACGCCGCAGGCCCGCCGCTGGGGCGGTCTCGACGAGGTCGTGGACCTGCTCGGCATCGGCGCGCTGATGGCGCGGATGCCGCGGGATCTCTCGGGCGGCGAGAAGCAGCGCGTCGCGATCGGCCGGGCGCTGCTATCGAGCCCCGACTGCCTGCTGATGGACGAGCCGCTGGCGGCGCTCGATCGCGAGCGCAAGGCCGAGATCCTGCCCTTCATCGAACGGCTGCGCGACGCCAAGAGACTGCCGATCGTCTATGTCAGCCATTCGGTCGAGGAGGTGGCGCGACTGGCCGATACGGTGGCGCTGATCGAGGCCGGGCGCGTGGCGGCGATCGGGCCTGTCGGCGAGGTGTTTGCGCGACTCGACGCGATCGGAGAGTGGGAGGCGGGCGCCGTGCTTGAGGCAACCGTGCTGGCGCAGGATCCGGAAGCCGGCGTCACCCGGCTCGACCATCCGGCCGGGTCGCTGGTCGTGCCCTCGATCGATGCGCCGATCGGCAAGCGGCTGCGCATCCGCATTCGCGCCCGCGACGTGACGCTGGCAGTGGGCGAGCCCGGCCGCCTCTCGGTCCGAAACCGCCTCAGGGCGGAGATCGTCTCGATCGGCGAGGGGCGCGGCCAGAATGTCGGCATCCGCCTCAGCGTCGGCGGAGAGCCGATGCTGGCACGGGTTACGCGCGACGCGGTGCGGGATCTGGAACTGGTCCCGGGCCTGGCCGTCATCGCGCTGGTGAAGGCCGTTGCGCTGGACGGGATCTAGGCTCGCTCGCGCCGATCGGCGGCGGGGCCGCGCCTTCCGGAGATCAGGCGGGGCAGGAATTCTTCAGGGTGGCGCCGTCGACGACGAGGCGGACCTTGGCGGTGCCGGACTTGACCATGCCGAGTTGCTGCGCCGCGGCGCGCGAGACATCGATCACGCGGCCGCCGGTGAAGGGGCCTCGGTCATTGATGCGGACGACGACATATTTGCCGTTCTTGAGGTTTTCGACCCGGACGCGGGTGCCGAAGGGCAGCTTGCGGTGGGCGGCGGTCATGGCGTTGGGATTGTTGCGTTCACCGTTGGCGGTCTTGCCGCCGAGGGCGTACCAGGAGGCGCGTCCGCACTGGGTTCCGGCTTCGGCCGGAAGGCTCCCGAAGGAGAGGGCCGCACCCGCGGCTACGAGAGCGGCCGTCACGGCCGCGATACGCAATTTTACCTGCACACTGGATCTCTTCGTTTTCGCGTTCGCCGACGCGGATTGCACCCAAAACCGAAACAAGCTTCGTTGGTTGTTTATCAACAGCGGAAAAAGGCGAGAATTGGGCGCTGGATTGTTCACAAAATAGCTGCAACCGAATGCAACCGATCGTGAATCGGGAGGCGAATCCGCGTCGTCGAGTTGACTCAGGGGGAGCCTAGTTTCTCGATCAGCGCCATGGCGGCGAAGGGGGCCTTCGGCTTGAAACCATTGATCATGTAGATGAAAACGTCGCGCTTGCCGGGCTTGGCCGGCTTCTCCGCGAGCCGCGGCAGGTCGTCGGGGACGCCGCCGTCCGCCCAGCGCTCGGCGCGCTTCTTCCACTCGAAAAGCGCGGACTCCGGATAGCCGATTTTTTCCTCTTCCGATGCGTTTTGCAGGCGCGCATAGACGAAGTCGGCCGTCGGGTCGGCAATCTGGGGATGCTTGTCAGAATCGGCTACCACCACCGCGACGCCATGCGTGCGCGCCAGCGCGATAAATTCCGGCGTCTGGAAGCTCTCGTGCCGCACTTCCACCGCATGGCGGATGGCGATGCCGTCGACCGTCTTCGGCAGCAGCTTGAGGAAGCCGTCGAAATCCTCCGGGTCGAATTTCTTGGTCGCCATGAACTGCCAGTTGATCGGCCCGAGCTTGGGGCCGAGCTCGGTGACGCCGCTGGCGAAGAAGCGCGAGATCGACTCGCCCGCATCGGCGAGCACCCGGCGGTTGGTGGCGAAGCGCGGCCCCTTTAGCGCGAAGACGAAATCGTCCGGTGTCTCTTCTGCCCATTTGCGGAAACTCTCCGGCTTCTGCGATCCGTAATAGGTGCCGTTGATCTCGATCGAGGTCAGCCTGGAGCTGGCATATTCAAGTTCGCGCTTCTGCGGCAGCCCGACCGGGTAGAAATTGTCCCGCCAAGGCTCGAACGTCCAGCCGCCTATGCCCACACGGATCATCTATCGTGGCTCCATTGGAACGGGTAGGGCACTGGCGCGTTCAACCTCTGTCAGTAATCGGAGAAAAATCATGTTTCGGGCAAAACCCCCCGTTGTCGTACCGGAAGTCTCGACGGAAGGTCGCATCGTGTCGGTCGTGGCCGGGTTGATCCTGGCAGCGGCCGCGGTCAAGCCGAGGCCGAACCGGCTGTTGTCGGTCCTGGCGCTGGCGACCGGCTCCTATCTGGCCTATCGCGGCGCAACCGGTCACTGCCCGCTGACAAAGGCGGTGCACGATCATTGTCCGGAATGGGAAAGCCGGGGTCGCTAGGCCCGGCTTTCCGTTGTGCCGTCAGGCGCGCTTCTTGACGATGAAGCCCCAGATCAGCAGGACGATGATTGCTCCGACGATCGCGCCGATGAATCCGGCCTGGTCGTTGGGGCCGTACCAGCCGATGGCCTGGCCGAGATAGGTCGCCAGGAAGGCGCCGGCGATGCCGAGTATGACTGTCAGAATGAAGCCGCTTGGCTCATTGCTGCCGGGGGTGATGAACTTGGCGATGACGCCGGCGACAAAGCCGATGATGATGGTCCAGATGATGCCCATGAGGCGCTCCCCGTGATGGTGCCGCAGCAGCGGCCGCGACAAAATGTTGCACGGGTTTGGCTGATTTGGCGAGGGCTAATCGACCTTGACGCCACCGCGCATGGCCTTGACGCCGGAACGCTTGGCTTTGCCTTCCAGCCGACGCTTCTTCGATGCCAGGGTCGGCTTGGTCGCGCGGCGCGGCGTCGGCGGAATCAGGGCCTCCTGGATCAGCGCCACCAGACGCTCCAGCGCGTCGGCGCGGTTGCGGGCCTGATCGCGGAAGCGCTGGGCCGTGATGACGATGACGCCGTTCTGCGTCAGCTTCGACCCCGCAAGCCGCATCAGGCGCACCGCGACCGCATCGGGCAGCGCGCGCGAACGCCGCGCATCGAAGCGCAGCTGAACCGCGCTCGACACCTTGTTCACATTTTGCCCACCCGGTCCGGAAGAGCGGATGAAGCTCTCCTCGATCTCGCTGTCGTCGAGGGCGATGTCGTCACTGATACGGATCATGGGCAGCCTTCCAGGCGGACCCATAACATGGCAGCGCGTCGTTCGGCAGGGGGTGTCGCAGCGGCACGCGACTTGTGCTAGAATCACCTAGCAGAGAACGGGGGTAATGATGGATCTCCAGTTTGGACTAGCTGTCGCATTCGTGCTCGTCGCCGGCTTTCTGCTTGCCAACAAGGCCGGGGCCGGCCCGATCATCTGGGCCGATCACAGTGTTACTTCGCAGCGGTCGATGATGCTTTCCGGTGTGTCGTTCGTCTTCGACGGAACGCTGCCGCGCATCAGCCTGCCGCAGCGCTGAGCCCCCCACGCCGGGGCCGCTCCGGTTGATCCGGTGCGGATCGCACGGCTGGATTGCCCTAGCCGTGCGATGTTGAGGAATGAAGGGCGCCCGTTCGCGCGCGTGCCTGGGCCGGACCGCCTTGCGGGAAGGCGGCTTCGTCAGGCCGGTGGCGAATAGGCACCGGCCTTCGCCTTGCGCATCGCCTCCATCCCGTCGGCCGTGGTCATCAACGCTGTCGTTTCGAATCGCGACAGGGCTCCTGTCGCGCCGGTGGCCAGCGAGACGGCGGCTGCCGACACGTTATCTGGGAATTCGGCGATCATCACGACATCGAATTCTCCCAACGCGAAGTAGAAGGCGTGCAGCTTGCCGCCCATCGATTCCACGACCTTGCGGGCCGGGTCTTCGCGGTTCTGCGGATTGGCCACCATCGCCTTGACGGCGTTGGTGGCGTAGGAGACCTGCAGAAGATAGTGAGCCATTAGGTCCTCCCTTCGGGCGCGGACGCCCCGATCGCCCGGCTCGGATCCGGCGGATCGCCGGGCGGGACGACAGTGAACCTTCGTCCAACCCAAGGGAATGAGTCCGGCTCATGCTCGCGAGAGTTTTACTGCTGGGCCTGAGCCTCGGCGATCGCCTTGTCATAGGCGGCGCAGATCTCGTCGAAACTCGTGGTCCGCTCGGCGACGCGGTCGACCTCGACCTGGCGCTTGCGCCATTCGGCCGCCTGGCTCGGATCCTTGGTCGTGATCTGCTTGACCAGTTCGGCGAGCGAAATGGACTTGGCCTGAAGCTCCTCTTCGGTGCAGGCGAAGGCCGGTGTCGCGGCCAGAAGGAGCGATAGAGCCAGAATGGTACGGCGCATCGTCTGATATCCTCGTCTTGAAGCCAGTCCCCGTCCCGATATAGAGCCTCGGGCCGTGCGATGCACGTCCGGCGGCCAAGTGGGAATAGAAAAGGGGCGCCGAGGGCGCCCCTGAAGTGGTTGGTCGATGCCCCGGGCCTGCCTCGGTCCGTCGGGCTGTCCGGGCTTAGTCCGGGCTGTCCGGGCCTACTTGGCCAGGCAGGTATCGACATTCTCCGGCAGGCAGACATCGAGACCCGTGAACAGGATCTCGTCGACCGGCTCGCCGTTGATCAGCTTGATCATGGCGTCCGGCGCCTTGTAGCCCATTTCGAACGGCCGCTGGCCGATCTGTGCCATGCTGCGGCCCGCCTTGAGCGCGTCGATCTGCGGCGGCAGCGTGTCGCCGGCGATGATCACGAGGTCCTTGCTCTTCAGCCGATCCATCACGCCATCGGTGACCTGGGCATAGGCCTGCGGGGCGAACTGGGCCCAGCCGCCGACCAGCACGAAGGCATCGAGCTTCGGATTGGCGGTGAAGGTGTCGCTCATCTGCTGGTTGGCAAGGTCCGACTGGTCATTGGTGAACAGCGGGCAGCCCGCCGGTTCGGTCCAGCCGTTCTGCCCGGTCAGCTTGTCGACATCCTTGGCGCCCGCCAGCGTGTCGCGCACGCCGGCGGCGCGGGCGGCGATGTTGGCGGCGGCGACGTTGCCGAGCTGAAGGCAGACGGTGCCGCCCTTCTTGAGCTTCTGCAGTTCCTCGGCCATCTTGACGCCCATCAGGTAGTTGTCGGTCCCCAGATAGGCCTTGCGGAGCGCGGCATCTTCCTTGTTCAGGTCGGCATCGACCGTCATCACGGGAATGGTGGGCGCGCGCTGCTTCAGCAGATTGGCCATGGCCGGCGCGTTGGACGGCGAGATGGCAATCGCCGCGACGCCCTTCGTCAGCAGGTCATCGACGATCTGCACTTCGCCGGCTTCATCGTTGCTGGAAGCAGGACCCGTGTAAAGGCAAGTATAACCCTTGCCCTGGTTCTCGGCGTTCCACTTCTGGCAGCCCTTGTTGATCTCCTCGAAGAAGGGGTTGTCGAGGCCCTTCACAACGATGGCAAGGACCTTGTCTTCCGCGCGTGCCGCACCCAGGCTCAGCGCCAGGCAGGTTGTGGCAAGCGACAGTATCGCGAGTGTCTTCTTCATGCTGTTGTCCTCCCGAGACAATAGAAATCCGTCGTCCGCCACCCGACGCAAGTCTCGCATTGCCCGATCCCGGGTGTTCCCGGTCATCGAGGCGCGAACGAGTTGGGGCCCTCTGACATATCGGCGGACGCAACCAACTAAATTCCGAAAGCGAACAAAGTCAATCCGATTAATCCTACGAAAGTTCAATGCTGCGTTGCGAGAAGATTTGTTGCAATGCAGTTGCGTGGCGTGGCAGGCCTATATTCATATCAGTATACTATCTGGGTGGGCGAATTTTCGACCGTAGGTCCAGGTCGGCGAAATAGAGCTTGTCTGCCTCTACGGCATCGTTCCGGTATTTGTCTGATGTTAAAGTTGACGGCGGTCGGGCGCGCCAATATGGGTAAAAAGAGACCCGGGCGGCGTCGCCGCACCGGACATCAGGGAAATGACGGGCCGGCCAACGGCCCGCGTTGCAGGGAGGAGCGCCGGGATGACTGTCCTGGAACTCAAGGGCATATCGAAGCATTTCGGGGCGATTCAGGCCCTGAACGACGTTTCGCTCACCATCGGACCCGGCGAAGTCGTCGGGCTCATGGGCGATAATGGCGCCGGCAAGTCGACGCTGGTGAAGATCATCGCCGGCAATTTTCCGCCGTCGCATGGCACCATGCGGGTGCTGGACCGGGAGGTCCACTTCCACAAGCCGGTCGAGGCGCGCGAGAACGGCATCGAGGTCGTCTATCAGGATCTCGCGCTCTGCAACAATCTGACGGCGGCGGCCAACGTCTTTCTCGGCCGCGAACTGAAGCGCGGGTTCGGTCCGATCCGCATCCTCGACTACGCGACGATGTACAAGCGCGCCGCGGCGCTGTTCAAGGAACTGAAGTCGGAGACGCGGCCGCGCGACCTGGTGAAGCAGATGTCGGGCGGGCAGCGCCAGGCAGTCGCGATCGCCCGCACACGGCTCTCCGATTCGAAGATCGTGCTGATGGACGAGCCCACGGCGGCGATCAGCGTGCGCCAGGTTGCCGAGGTGCTCAACCTGATCCGGCGCCTGCGCGACCAGGGCATCTCCGTGATCCTGATCAGCCACCGCATGCCGGACGTGTTCTCCGTCTGCGACAAGATCGTGGTGCTGCGGCGTGGCACGAAAGTGGCGGACAAGCGGATCGCCGACAGTTCCCCGGAAGAGGTGACGGCCTTGATCACCGGCGCGCTCGAGCGCGCCTGACATCGAGCGAAAGGAAGAGGGAGGACGTTACAAATGGCTGTTTCGCTCGACGACACCATCAATCACCAGACGCACAGCACGCTGAGCTGGCTGCTGTCGCGCCAGACCTTCTGGGTTTTCCTGGCGGCGGTGCTGGCCTGCATCGCGCTGACCTTCATGACCGACACCTTCGCGACGAAGAACAATTTGTTCAACGTGACGCGCAACTTTGCCTTTGTCGGCATCGTCGCGATCGGCATGACCGTGGTCATCATTTCCGGCGGCATCGACCTTTCGGTCGGCTCGACGCTCTGCCTCTCGGCGATCGTCACCGGCCTGGTGATGAGCGCCGGCTATCCGCTCGCGGTTGGCATTGCGCTGGCGCTGGTCGCCGCCATTCTCGTCGGTATCGTCAATGGCGTGCTGATCGCCTATGTCGGGATGCCGCCCTTCGTGGTGACGCTCGGCATGCTTTCGGTGGCCCGAAGCATGGCGCTGGTGCTGTCCAACAACAAGATGGTCTACCAGTTCGGCCCGGACCAGGCGCTGCTGCTGCAACTCGGCGGCGGCACCACGCTCGGCATCGCCAATCCGCTCATCGTGCTGGCCGTGATGGCGCTGATCGCCGGCTTCGTGTTCCGCTGGACCGGCTGGGGGCGGCACATCTTCGCCATTGGCGGCAATGAGCAGGCGGCGGTGCTGACCGGCGTGCCGGTGAAGCGTATCAAGGTGGGCGTCTATGTCATCTCGGCGCTGACGGCGGGCATCGCCGGCGTGCTGATGACCGGTTGGCTCGGCAGCGTGACCACCAATCTCGGCACCGGCATGGAACTGACCGTGATCGCGGCAACCGTGATCGGCGGCGCGAATCTCGCCGGCGGCGTCGGAACCGCGTTTGGCGCGGTGGTCGGCGCCGCGCTGATCGAGGTCATCCGCAACAGCCTGATCCTGCTGGGCATCTCGACCTTCTGGCAGGGCGCTTTCGTCGGCAGCTTCATCGTCATCGCGGTGGCCTTCGACCGAATCCGCAGCTTCCGCCAGTCGGACTGACTTGGACTCCGGGCGCCGTATCGTGCCGGCGCCCGGAGTTCTCACGCGGCGTTTTCTCACCTCTCCCTGAGGGAGAGGGGAAGATAAAGAAGGCCGGGCGCGCCGATCCGGCGGATAGGCGTGGAACTCCCTCGACGGTCGGCCGGGGCATGCGCCAGAATGCGCGTCCCGTGCCGATGGAATCCTAAGAACCGCATGAGACTCCCCAACCAGACCGAAGGCCTTCGTTTTCGCCTCGTGCTCAAGCCGGGCTTTGCGCTCGGCCCGGGCAAGGCGGATCTGCTGGAGGCGATTGCGGAGACCGGCTCGCTGTCCGGCGCCGGGGCGCGGCTCGCCATGAGCCCCAAGCGTGTCTGGGGCCTGGTTCGCGAGATGAACACGGCGTTTCGCGATCCGCTGGTCGAGACCGAGAAGGGCGGCACGGGCGGCGGGGGCAGCGCGCGGCTGACGCCGGTCGGCCGGATGGTGCTCGATCGCTACCGCGCCATGGAGGCGGAGACGAATGCGCGCATCGCCGCCGGCGTCGCGGAGTTGCGCGGGCTTTTGCGCGACGAAGGCTGAGCCTCAGGCCTTGGCCGGCATGGCGTCCAGGCGCGCCAGAATGCCCCTGGCGGCGGCAATGCCCGTGGCGAAGCTCGCCTGCAGCAGATAGCCGCCGGTCGGCGCTTCCCAGTCGATCATCTCGCCCGCGACGAACACGCCGGGCAACGCCTTCAGCATCATGCCGTCATCGATACCGCTCCAGGCAACGCCTCCCGCGGTGGAGATCGCGCGCTCGAGCCCTTCCGTGCCGGTGAGCCGGATCGGAACGGCCTTGATCAGGCTGGCCAACGCGTCCGCGTCGCGCGGCAAGGCCGCCGCGCCGTTTCCTTCGCGCATCAGGTTGATGGCGACGGGCGGCAGATGCGCCGCCTTGCGCAGCAGGTTGGACAGCGACTGGCCCGGCTTCTGCGCCGCGATCCGCGCCGAAAGCTCGGCCGCGCCGCGGCCCGGGGCGAGATCGAGATGGATGAGCGCTTGGCCATCCCGGGTGATCGCGTCGCGCAAGGGCGCCGAGAGCGCGTAGAGGAGGCCGCCCTCCAGCCCATGTGCCGTCACCATCGCTTCGCCGCGCAGCGTGATGTCCTGGAAGCTGATTGCAAGCGCCTTCAACGGTGTGCCGGCGAAACGCGTCTTGAACAGGTCGGACCAGCTTGTCCGGAAGCCGACATTGGCCGGCCGGAGCGGCGTGACGTCGACGCCCTTTTCCCAGAGCCTGTCGGCAAAGGCGCCGTTCGAGCCGAGGCGCGGCCAGCTGGCGCCGCCGACGGCTAGCAGCGTGGCATCGGCCGCGACCGTTTCCGTCGAGCCGTCGGCGTGACGGAAGACCGGCTGGCGGTCGGCATCGAAGCCCTGCCATTCGTCCCGGAGACGGAAGCGGACGCCGAGTTCGTCCAGCCGGCGCAGCCAGGCGCGCAGCAGCGGCGAGGCCTTCATCGAGGTCGGGAAGACGCGGCCGCTGGAGCCGACGAAGGTCGCTTCGCCGAGTCCCTCGGCCCAGGCGCGCAGCTCGGCCGGCGGAAACGCCCCGATCAGCGGCGCAAGCCGGTTCGAGGCGGCGCCATAGCGCGGGAGGAAGGTCTCCAGCGGCTCGCTATGGGTCAGGTTGAGGCCGCCACGCCCGGCCATCAGCAGTTTGCGGCCGATGGAGGGCATGCGGTCATGCACCGTGACGGCGAGACCGGCCTTGGCGAGCGTCTCGGCGGCGATCAGGCCGGCCGGGCCGGCACCGATGATCGCCACGGAACGTGACTTGGGGGAGGGTGTGTTGGACATCGCCGCGGTTTGTCGGTCGAAACCGCGGCGATCGCAAGAGGCTGTTTGCGCCTAGCGCTTGCCGACCAGCTTGTCGGCGAACAGAGCGGCGCTCTTGGCATAGACGCCGGCCTTGTTCCATTCGCGCAGCACGGCGAAGTTGTGCGAGCCTTCTTCCCAGCTTCCGCCGCGCTGCCAGCCGTAACCCTTGAGGTAATTGGCGGTGGAGGCGAGCACGTCGATCGGGCTGTTGCGCAGGTCGGCATGGCCGTTGCGGTCGAAATCGACGGCGAAGCGGATGTAGGAGGTCGGCAGGAACTGGGTCTGGCCCAGCTCACCCGCCCAGGCGCCCTTCATCTGCGCCGGCGACAGGTCGCCACGCTGGACGATCTTCAGCGCGGCCATCAGCTGGCCCTGGAAGAAGTCGGTGCGGCGGCAGTCGAAGGCCAGCGTCGCGAGCGAGCGGAAGGTCGACATGTTGCCGCTGCCGGCGCCGAAGTCGGTTTCCATACCCCAGATCGCGATCAGGATCGGGCCGGGAACGCCATAGGTCTTTTCGATCGCGGCGAGCGTGCTGGCGTAGCGCTGCATCAACTGCTTGCCCTTGGCGACGCGGCCCGGCGAGACGACCCGCTTGGCATAGACCTCGAAGGGCTGGGAGAAGTGCTTCTGGTTGCGGTCGAGCTTGATGACGCGCGGATCGTAGGTGACGCCGCCGAGTGCCTGGTCGACGACGCTGCGCGAGATGCCCGACGAAACGGCCTCGGCCTTGAAATCCTTCAACCACGCGCCGAACTGCGCGGGATCCTTGCCGCAGGTCGCAGCTTCAGCCCGTCCCAATCCGGCCGCGAGCGCGACGGAAAGAACCAGGGCCGACAGGCGGAGCTTCGAGATCTTCATAATAAGCCTTTGTCTGGTCGGAACGGCCGTTGAGTATGCGAGCTTCACGAGCACGCGCAAGATAACACTAGGCGAGCGATGGTTACCTAGCGGTTGAGGCTGCGCCCAAGTGTTATCTTCGTCACACTTTTGCTGATGTTTCTGGTCGCCGGAACGCGTTTTGACGACAGTATGGGGCGTTCTAGCCGAATCCCGCTCTTTTCAGCCGGACGATGGCTAGATCGAGCGCGGAGAGAAACGCGGACCGGTCGCGTGGCGAAAACGGCTTCGGGCCGCCGGTGACGGCGCCGGCCGAGCGCAGATCTTCCATCAGATTGCGCGTCGCCAGCACGTTGCCGATCGAGGCCTCGGTGAACGGCCTGCCATTGGAGCCGATGACGTCGGCGCCGGCCTTGATGCAGCGGTCTGCCAGCGGGATATCGGCCGTGATGACGATATCGCCGCGGCCGACGCGCTCGGCGATCCAGTCGTCGGCGATGTTCAGCCCGCTCGGCACGACGACGCGCTCGATCCACGGCTCGCGCGGGATGCTGATCGGCGTGTTGGCGACGACATGGACCTTGAGGCGGTGCCGCTCGGCGACCTTGTAGATCTCGGCCTTCACCGGGCAGGCGTCGGCATCGACATAGATCTCGATCGGGCGGGAGGCTTGGGGGGAATTCTCGGCAGGAGCAGACATTCGATACTCGAAAAAGGAAGAAGGGCCGCCCTTCCGGACGACCCTTCCATTGTCAGACCGCGACCCGGCACAAGGCCGGAGGAAAGCCGGTCACGCGGCGCAAACCTCTGCAAAGAGAGAGATCCGGACCATTGGAACCGACGTACGCGGTGAACGACAATGAGACACTAGACCACCTCCTTTCGATTGTTGATGACATGGTTAACGTAGCGCGTTTGCGGCCGATTCGTAAGGGCAGCCGATACACTTCCGTAGCGGCGCGCTGTTTTTGCATCAGATGCCCGAGCCGAAGCCGGCTCAGCGGATCGAGCCCAGCATGCCGGCATCGGGGAAGCAGGTGGCGCGGCGGCCATTCGCTTCTTCCCAAGCGCCGATGGCGATCCGCGTCTTGAAGCCGACGAGGCCGTCCGCCGTGCCGACATCGACGCCGCGCTTTTCCAGCCGCTGCTGCATGGCCCGAACCTCGGAGCGGGTGAAACCGCCGACATCGCCCCAGGAATTGGCGATCGCGCCGGCACCGCGCAGCCGATCCGCCAGGTGGCCGATGAACAGCGCGTAGAGATCGGACTCGTTGTAGCTCTTCAGCACGTAGAAATTGCCCGAGACGATGAAGGCCGGGCCATGTCGGCCGGCCGGCATCAGCAGGTGGCCGATGCGGTCCGGCGTGCGGCCGGCCAGCTTGCCGCCGCCCACGGGGCGCACCCCCATCGCCTGCCAGGCCGCGAGCGGCTTGCCCTGCTCGGGGCCTTCCAGGCTGCAGGAGACGGCTTCGGGAACCTCGACCTCGACGCCCCAGCCGACGCCCGGTTGCCAGCCGCTCTGGCGCAGATAGTTGGCGATCGAGGAAAGGCTGTCGGGTACGGAATTCCAGATGTCGCGTTTGCCGTCGCGGTCGAAATCGACGGCCAGCGTCAGATATTTGGAGGGCAGGAACTGCGGCTGGCCGAGCGCACCGGCCCAGGAACTGCGCATCTCGTTCAGCCCGATATGGTCGCCGTCGACGATCTGCAGGGCCGCGAGGAATTCGGGATAGAAGCTCTTCTTGCGCGCGCCCATGAACGCCTCGGTGGCGAGGGCCCGGACGGCCGGGTAGGGCATCTTGGCGGCTCCATAGCCGGATTCGCGGCCCCAGATCGCCACGACGATCGAGGCCGGCACGCCATAAGTCTTTTCGATCTTGGCCAGTGTCTTCGACCACGTGGCCATGCGGGCGCGGCCGCCATTGGCGAGCGCAGCCACCTTCGCCTCGCTGAAATAGCGGGCCGGACCGGAGAATTCGGCCTGGCGTTGCGGTTCTTCCTTCTTGCGCGCGACGCCGGGGGGGGCAAGGTCGGGAAGGCTCCAGTCGAGCGTCAGGCCGGGGAGGGTCGCGTCCAGCGTCTGGCGAGAGATGCCGTGCCGGGCGGCGTCGTCGCGCACCGTGGTTGCCAGCCAGGCCTGGAACTGCTTCTCGATGCGGGCCCTGTCGGCGGTCTGGGCGGTTGCCGGCAGCGCGGCGAGGAAGAGCAGGCAGAGGCAGAGCAGAATACGCACGGGATCGGTCACCTGGCCGTGAGGGGGGATATTCCCCTCACCTTGGCGAAGCCGGAGCCTTCGCGCAACCTCGTCGGTCAGCGGGGCGCAACGCGACCGCCGCCTTCACCCGCCAGGCAGTCGGCCGCCGGCTCGGAGAGGCGATCAGCCACGGGAAGGATCGGCAGCGGGCGCGCGGCGATTTCGGTGACCAGCTTGCGGCGGATCGCGACCTCGAACTGGTCGACGTGGGATACCGCCAGGGTGAAGGCGCCTTCCCCGCCCATGACGCAGTCGCGGTAATAGGCGTCGAGATTGTCGATGTCGAACGCGCTCGAATTGCCGCTGCGCGGGGGCTTCAGCGTGATTGCCAGCCCGTTGATCGTGATGCCGCGCGCCACGACCCGGTCGCGGACGCCCAGCACGGTCGGTCCCATGTTGTTCGGGCCATCGCCGGAAATGTCGATGGTGCGCCGGGTGCCACGATAGCCGTTGTCGTCGAACAGGGCAGCTGCGAAGGCAAGGCTGCCGGAGATCGACGTGCCATAGCGGCCGATCACCTCGCCCGGCACGATCCGGGATGCCACGACGTCGGCGCTTTCCGCGCCGTCGATCAGGCTCCAGGGGACGACGACGGTCTGCGAGTCGATCCCGGACCACTCGAAATAGGCGAGGGCGATCCGTCCCATCGGGCCGGACTGGATCGCGGCGAGGACGTCGGGATGGCGTAGCGCGGCAACATAGCCCTGGCGCTGCAGAGCCTGCTCGTCGGCATCCATGGAGCGGGAGACGTCGACAGCCAGCACCAGTTCGAGATCGACGGGGATCTCCTGCGCACGCGCGGACGGCATGGCCGCCGCGATCAGCAGGCCCACGATCAGCATTGGGGAAAGCCGCATGGCGCACCTCGATCTCTTGGGTTGCGATTGCCCCCAATGTTCAGCCTAGGGCGCTGCCGGTGTGCCGCAAGGGAAGCCGAGAGAATTTCCTGCCGGTCGCATCGCGTCGGCCAGAGCGTCCGGCCGGATTCCCGGCTACGTTCGGGGCACGGCGGCGGGCGCCGACCTGGCCGCCTTGCAGGCTCTGTGGGCGCAGGCGCCGATCTCCGGCTCTTCAGCCGTGGCAATCGTCTGCGGCGTCTTCGCGATCGCGGGCGGGCTGATCGGCTGGCTGTTCACCGGCAGCCGCCATGAGGTCTGAGACGGTCCTGTCCCGCGCGGCGCTCCGGGCTGCGCCCGAGAGCAGAGTGTCCGCGATCCGGTAGGCGCTGCCGCCGGCGGCCTTGGCGTCATAGAGCGCGACATCGGCAAGCCGATAGGCGTCCTGGAAATCCGGCCCGCCATTCGCCACCGCGGCGATACCGATGCTGGCGCCGGTCGTGACGACGGAATCGGCGAAGCCGATCGGTTCGGAAATGCGCTCGATCAGCAAACGGGCTGTCCGCTCCACCTCGTCGGGCGCCGCCTCGATCAGCAGCGCGAATTCATCGCCGCCGATGCGCGCGGCAATATCGTTCTTGCCAAGGCAGGCGCGAATGCGGTCGGCGATGGCGAGCAGGGTGTGGTCGCCGAATTGATGGCCGAACCGGTCGTTGATCGGCTTGAAGTCGTCGAGATCGATCAGCACGAAGCAGAATCGACGCTCCTCTTCATTCCAGCGCGCGAAGTTCTCACCGAGCGCAGCCCGGTTCGACAGGCCGGTGAGGGAATCGTGATGGGCGCGGCGGTCGAGTTCATCCTGACGGGCGCGCCGGAGCGTAATGTCCTGCGTTGTGCCCACGGCGCGACGGGGGCGGCCCTCGGCGTCGCGCTCGACGACGCTGCCCCGGTCGAGCACCCAGATCCAGTGGCCATCCTTGTGCCGCAAGCGCTGCTCGATGCTGTAATGTGGCGTCCGCCCGTCGAGGTGATCGCGGATGCGCCGCTTGTTTTCCTGCGCATCATCGGGATGGCGCAACCGGTCCCAGGTCTCGGCCGTCTCCTCGATCTCGTCGCGCCGATAGCCCAGGATCGCGTACCAGTTGTCGCTGAAATAGGTTCGGTTGGTACCGATGCACCAGTCCCAGACGCCTTCGCCCGACCCGGCCAGTGCATACCGCAAACGCTCCTGGCTCTCCTTCAGAGCCCGCGTCATGTTGTGCAGGCCCGTCAGGGCTGCGGCGACGAACAGCGGTGGAATGGTGATGAAGCTCAGGGCCAGTTCGGTGCGTTGCAATTGCCAGGCGAGGGATCGGCTCATGGCCGTGTTCGGCCACTCGCCGATGATGACCAGCAGGACGATCCCGAGCGAGAGGAGGGAGCTGGTCATGGCGGTCGCCGGCGGTCCGAAACGGATGGCGCACCAGAGCAGCGGCACGGTGAAGAAACTGATCATGGACACGCTGGCGTGGCGCATGATCAGGATCGACGCCGCGATGATCCCGAGGAGGGCGAGGAACTCGATAGTCCGCCTCGTGCCGCCGTTGTAGAGCGCGGTCTGGAACGAGACCGCCCACCCCGTCTTGCCGATGGCGAAATAGGGGGCGAGGATCATCAGCGCGCTGGCCGCGTTGAGGCGCCAAAGCGTGGTGAAGCTGGCGGAAAACGCAACGTCCTGGAACCAGGCCAGGGTCGCTGCGGCACCGATTGCGCTCAGCAGGGTGCTCAGCGACAGGATCGCGATCAGCGCCGCGACGCTGGAGACACTCTCCAGCCCCGAATCCAATAGTTTCAGACGGCGCGCGAGCGTAACGACCAGCACCACCTCGATCATGTCGGAGGCCGCCAGGGCGAAGCCCATCGGCTCGGTATGCATGTAGATTTGAATGGGGAGGCTGGATGCCAGGGCGCCTGCGACTGCCCATGGCAATTGGCTGACGCGAAGCGAGAGAAGCAGGATCACCATCAGGCCGTTCGCCGGCCAGAACGCTGCTTCGTTGCCGGCGACCCGCATCAGCCACAGGCCGATCGCCGCGCCAATCCCGTAGACGAGCGCAGCCGAGACGAACGAGATCAAGGGGAGAAGAAAACGCTGCACAACTCGCGCCCTGGTTGTGGTGCCTGTTGCCTCCAATCGCAGCAAAACATTGAAGAAGAGCGAATATGTGCAGGAAAATTGGATCCATGCCGCGCAAATAGCGACGGGCGCGCGACGGAAGCCGGAGAGCCGCGCGGCTCTCCGGTCCGATAGCGCCTGCTTCAGGCGGCGCGGGTTCCCTTCTTGTCTGCAACCTGATCCGCCAGGCGGCCGGTCAACTCGGCCAGATGGTCGAAGCGGCTGGTATAGGTGCCGACGCCGGCGGTGGCCGAGCGCAACTCGACGATCAGCCCGC
>Ga0182738_1002189_pt1 | contig 23486 bp, 20 predicted proteins | sample eDN5th30CBELigMG_FD_128876 | JGI IMG/M metagenome (GOLD analysis project Ga0182738, IMG submission 128876) | Enriched Miracle-Growth compost microbial communities from Emeryville, California, USA - eDNA 5th pass 30_C BE-Lig MG (version 2)... ...
GAATCTATATGTTGTAAAAAACAACACAGCCAGCGGCGGTGCGCAGCCACCACTCAAAATGGCTGCCATCGCTTCGGCTTCATCGACATATATGATGCTGGACTGGGGAAACTATTATGCGTCCGCCACTAATGCCGTCACCAGCAATTGGTCCTGGTATTATATGCCGGGAATGGGCGAAGGCGGCGGCAATTGCAACGCTATGGAAACGCATTCGCCCAAGCCATCCAATTACCCGGATAATTACAAAGACTGCCAGAGCGGCCGGCATTTTGGCGGCGTTAATATGACTTTCGCCGATGGGCATGTAAAATGGCTAAAGAGCAGCACCGTTGTCGCCGAAGCCCAAAAATGCACCACTGGAAGCTGCACCAATGATGCCAGCGCCTGGAATCCGTTGAAGGATAATGGTTGAATAAAAGTACTTTTCATTGCGCAAATAATGAGGAAGCGCGCGCGTAAGTCCTATAAAAGTACTTTTACCAGTCCGAAGGAAAAAATGATGAATTTACGAACTCTGACCTGTTATTTAATCACCCTCTTTATTTTCTCCAGCAGCGCTTTTGCCGGCGAACCGAAGCTTACCTTTTATTTGCCGTTTGACGGCAATGCCACCGCGAAAATAGCCGGCGGCGCAGCGCAGGGAAAATACGGCATTAAAGATGCCGCGCCGCAGTTTGCGGAAGGTATTTCCGGCCAGGGATTTCTCACCGGAGCGTCGCACCAGGAAATGACGTTTCCCGCGGCAGGCAACATCTCGCCCGATCATTGGACTATTACGTTCTGGGTGAAAGGTCTTCCTGGCGCGCAATGGAACGGCGGAAAATATTTGCAGGGATTCTGGCAACTCAACGGCGATCAGGGCGAAATCATGTGGTTTTATCGTTACGCCACAAAAAAATCTCCCTGGCTTTTTTCGCGCCCGAAAAAGGGAAAGGGCGATTCGCACTGGTTGATGGCGCCGGCGGCGCCGGAGGAACAATGGCATTTCTGGGCCGTTTCCTGGCGCAAAGGCAGCGGCGCCTATCTCTATCTGGACGGGCGTTTGGTGGGACAATCGCCCTGCCAGCCGCCGCAGCCGGTGAAAACTATTTCCATCGGCCAACCGGCCAATCCTTCCGAACAAAACAAAATTATCGACGAATTCAAGATTTATGATTCCGCGATGGATTCGGGCGCTATTGCGCGGCAATACTGGCGCGAGGGCAATATGGCATTGTCGCCCTCATTAACAGTCGCGCCCGCGAAACAGAAAATCACTATCGACGGCAATATCCAAGCAGCAGAATGGAAAGATACCGCTGGCTTCTCCGGCCTGCTCGACACCCAAACCTGGAGCATGGAAGCTCCGCGCACCCAGGTAAAAAGTACTTTTGATAATCAGTATCTCTATCTGGCGTTGCATTCGGATAACCCGCCCGAAGTTAAAAACGATCCCGACAACGCGGCTTTACACGGCTTTGTGAAAAAGGACGCGGTGCAGCCGGACGGCAACGTGAAAGACGATGATCATTTCTTCATCGAATTAATGCCGCCGGACAAAAAGTTATATACCATCCGCATCAACGGCATCGACACCATTCAGGACGCATCGACGAATGCCGCCGGTCAGGAAGACGTTTCCTGGCAATCCGCAGCCATCGCAAAATCGATCGTTAATGCCAACGGCTGGTCGCTGGAAGTAGCCATTCCGCTGCAATCATTGGGCGTCACGAAAATCGCGGATGGCGCGGAATGGCAGGTCAATATGGGCCGCGTCTGGAAATTGCTGCGGCAACGCACCGACATCTGGGCCGCCGGAAAACGCACGGACAATGCAGCTTCATCGGAATTAGGTTCATTCACTTTCGCCGCCGCGCCGGATGCCGTGGCGCATCTCGATCAATTCACCATCGCGCCGGACGGCCATGTTGCAGCGGTATTAAATGTATCTAATCCCGGCACGCAGGCATATGAAATAACCGCCATATTATCGGCGAATGATAAAACGCTGGCCACACAGAAAATCACCTTAAATGGCGGAACCGCGCAGGCCATCAACTTATCTGCCCTGCCCAAAGATGCCGGCGGCGCGCTATTAAAAATTGACGTGAGCAGCGGCGCAAAAGTACTTTTACACCAAGCGGCGCCCATCATCCTGGATCGCGTGGGGCAACTGGCACTGTGGAGTTATCCGGGCAGCGGGCAGATTCGCCTTGGCTGGGTGATTCAAAGCGATGCCGATCCGCATGCGCTAAATTTGACCGCGCAGATCACCGATAGCAATGGCAAAACGGCGCGCGAAATAACCGTTTCTTCCTTGCCCGCTCTCAGCGGTTCCACGCTGGCCGATATTAAAACGTTGCCGGATGGCAAATATACAATCGAGATCAAAGTCAGCGACGGCAACAATGTCCTCCAACAACAGGCATTGACGTATGACAAGCAACCGCTGCCGGATTGGCTGGGCAATTCGCTGGGCATCAGCGACACGCCTCCGCAGCCGTGGACTGCGATTCAAGTGGATCAGACGAAAGACGCGCTTTCGGTGTGGGGGCGCACGTATGATTACGCCGGAAATTTATTGCCGGAACAGATTATCAATCAGGGCAAAGATATGCTCGCCGCCCCGATGCAGATTATTGCGAATACAAATGGTAACGCGGCATCCACGCTCACCGGAAAAACCAGTTCCGCCAAATGGACGGACACGCGCGCCGTGCATTCCGCTTCTCTGCGCCAACAAAAGCTGGGTCCGCTGCAATTGACGGCCAATTCCTATGTGGAATATGACGGCATGACATGGCTGGAATTAACCGCTGATCCGCAGGGCGCAAAAGTACTTTTGGACGGGCTGACTATTGAGATTCCGCTCAAAGCCGAATGGGCCAAACTCATCAAACCCTATGACGATTACCGCTTGCAACATACCGGGCTCTTGCCGGCGGACGGCTGGAAAGGCAATGCGTCGTCTATGCCCTGGATCGGCAACGGCGATGGCGGATTCCAGGTGTTCCAGGAAACCACCGCAAGCTGGATCGGCAGCAAAAGCATTGAGATTGTGCCCGCGAAAAACGGGACAGTGATGATGCGCCTGCATCTGGTGGATGCACAAACTACTATTGACAAACCACTGCATTTCGCGCTGGGCTGGATGGCTTCGCCGGTAAAACCCGCGCCGCGCAATCACCGCGATTGGCGGCTTCTCAACGCCGGGCCATTCGCAAGCGATGCCAAAGGCACAGGCATAGTGCCATCCTATATCAAACAGGCCGTCAAACTCAATCCGCACATCACGCCTTATCTGCCCTGGTGGCAGGGCTGGTGGTGGCTGCCGGAAACATTTGATGGCAATCCCGACCGTTCCGGATTAGTGCCCGTTCCCGATGAAGACAAAACCAATGCGATACGTCATTACTACGGCATCAAATTCTTCGGCGCGCCTTACGGGCGTTTGACGGAAATGGGAACGGCCAATCCGTGGTTCGCGCAATTCGGCGATGAGTGGGTTCCGAGCACTACCAAATACACGCCCGACACCACGCTGGCCGCCGCGCAGCGCATCACCAAAGTCAGCCAGGCGGCGCGCTCGTTACGCGACTTCTATGCCTGGGGATATAACCAATTATTGAAAGACGGCAATGTGCATGCGCTCTATTTCGACGTGTCGCGTCCCAGCACGGACAGCAATATCTACCACGGCGCGGGAACCCAAATGCCCGACGGCTCCATCGAACCGATGCGCAACATTCTGGGCACGCGCCGCACTTTTCAGCGCATTTACACGCTGATGAAAGCCCAGCATCCGGACGGCCGCATTTTCTATCACATGTCGGGCGAAGTTATGCTGCCGGTGGATTCCTTCTGCGATTCGATGATCGACGGCGAGAATTACACCGGCCTGCTGGATCGCAAAGAAAACCGCGGCTATGAAAAAGTACTTTCGGTGGATCAATTCCGCACTGAATATTCCGCGCAAAATAACTTCGGCCCGGCCAGCGTTTTCCTGCCGGAATTTGGCCGTTCCAAAGCGATTCTGCCGGAGGAATGGGAGACACTCGGCTATCAACACGCGCGCTATTTGCTGGGACTGGTGCTACTGCATGATTCCAGCATCTGGTGGACCTATTTCCCCGCCGAGGTGCTGTCTGGCGCTTATTCCGCGCTGGATAAAACCGGCTGGAATGCCGATTGGAAGTTCGTGCCCTACTGGAATCGAAAGTACTTTCAGACGCCGAACGGCGTGTATGCCAGCATTTATCAATCGCCGGATAGCAATAAAGATGTATTGATTGTGATGAACACGTCGGGCAAAGATCAGCAACTTTCCATTCCGCTGACGCTGGATAAAAGTACTTTTAGCACCGCAAAAGTACTTTTCCCGGAAGCGGCTCCACTAACGCAAACGCTTGAAGTGCCGGATAATGATTTCCGGATTGTGTTGCTGGAGAAATAGAGATTGGTTCAAAGGGAACAATACAAATACAGTGGGGGCAGGCCTCCGTGCCTGCTTATCAGATGTCAGCTTTGCTGACTCCTGATTTTCTAAACGGCAATAAGGAATAAATACTTGTTTAAGCAGGCACGGAGGCCTGCCCCCACGATTTTGCATATCATCTCTTCAGTCCCGAAAAATCACGCTATCCATGTTTTGATAGTTTTCCACCACCGGCTTAAATTCCATCAAATCCAGCACCTGCGTTTGCAGATCGATTCCCGGCGCCAGTTCGCGTAATTCCAAGCCGCGCTGTGTCAATTCAAAGACCGCGCGTTCTGTGACGAAAAGTACTTTTTGCCCCCGCTGCAACGCCGACGGGCCGTGAAAACACACTTGTCCAATTTCATTAACGAACTTACCGTGTTTGCCTTCCTGCACAATTTCTATTTTGCCATCCTGCGTTTGCACTTTTAATCCGCCCGCCGTGAAGGTGCAACAGAAAACTACGCGGCGCGCGTTGGAGGAGATATTCAAAAATCCGCCCACGCCCGCGAATCGTCCGGCGAAACTGCTGACATTGACGCTGCCCTGCGCGTCGATTTCCACCGCGCCGAGCACCGCAATATCGAGGCCGCCGCCGTCATAATAATCGAACATGGACGGCTGATCGATAATGGCTTCGGGGCAGGTGCTGCAACCGAAACTCAGCCCGCCGGCCGGCACGCCGCCGATGGGGCCGGCTTCCACGGTCAATGTGAAATCATCCAATTTGCCTTCTTCGCTGGCGACGGCGGCGACAGATTCGGGCAGGCCGATTCCCAGATTCACAATCTCGCCGCGCTGAATTTCCCGCGACGCGCGGCGGCCGATAATTTTGCGTTCTGAAAAGTCCATGGGCGGCACGCAGAGATTTCCCTCGCAACGCGACACATAATTTTCATTGTAGCTTTCGGCAAAAGTCTGCTCGTGATGATGCGCGTCCGACACCACAATATAATCCACCAAAATTCCCGGCACGCGCACATCTTTGGGATCGCTGATTTCATCACATAGACTTTCCACCTGTGCGATGACAATGCCGCCATTATTTTTCGCCGCCTGCGCGATGGGCAAACCGTCGCCGATCAGCGCCTCGCGCTCCATGGTGAGATTGCCTTTTTTATCGGCGCGGGTAGCGCGAATTAAGGCCACATGAATCGACACCGATTTATACCATAGCCATTCCTCGCCGCCCAGCGTCACGCGCTCAATGAGATTTTCCGTGGTCGATTCATTCATCTTTCCACCGGCATGTTTGGGATCAATAAACGATTCCATTCCCACTTTGGTAAAAACACCGGGACGCCTCGCAGCGATCTCGCGGAACAATTCGCACACCACGCCCTGCGGAAAATTATAGGCTTCGATTTTATTATCCAACGCCAGCTTTCCCATCTTGGGCGCCAGATTCCAATGCCCGCCAATGACGCGTTTCACCAAACCCTCATGCGCCAGATGATTCAAACCGCGCTCTTTGGCATCGCCCTGCCCGGCCGCATATAGCAAGGTGAGATCGCGCGGCGATTGGTGTTCTAAAAAGTACTTTTCCAGCGTGGCCGTCAACAATTCGGGATGGCCCGCGCCCACAAATCCGCCGATGGCCACCGTGGCTCCGGATGGAATTTCGCTGATTGCCGTTTCGGCGGATGTGATCTCACTTTTTGCGCGCATAGAGTCTCCTGATACAGGTTCGTTAAAAAGTACTTTTGATATTATACCCGCATTGTGGCCGCAAACTTGCCCACAAGGCATACTGGAGAATGACGTTCCCATATTTTATTCAGGAGGAAAAGATGAAATTAACCAGACATGGGATGAAACTGGTGGCTGCCAGTGCAGTATTTGCGTTTGCGATCGGAGGGTGCGCGCTGCCGCCTTCGCCGCAGGACAACGCCACCACCACGGAAAATGCCACTGATGGCAATGCCGTGGCAACCGGCATGACGGAAATGGGCGAATCGCCGGATAAAGCTATTGCAGTGCTGCATCCCACCAAAGGCAACAAGGTGGAAGGCACTGTCACTTTCACCAAAGAAACCGACGGCGTTCGCGTCGTTGCAGATCTGAGCGGGCTGACCCCGGGCGAACACGGATTTCACGTACATGAAGACGGCGATTGCTCTTCTGACGACGGTTCTTCCGCTGGCGGCCATTTCAACCCCGAAGACATGCCACACGGCGCGCCCGACAGCACCGAACGCCACACCGGCGACTTCGGCAATATCACCGCCGACGCATCCGGCAAAGCACATTATGACCGCATCGATAAAGACGCCACGCTGAGCGGCAAAGATTCCGTCATCGGCCGCGCCGTCATCGTGCACGCCAAAGCCGACGATCTCAAATCACAACCTTCCGGCGATGCCGGCGCCCGCGAAGCCTGCGGCGTCATCGGCGTTGCCAAATAAACGTTCTAAAAGTACTTTTAGAACTGTATCGATCACGTAAATAGAAAGAGGGATGGCACGTTTGCTGTCCCTCTTTTGTGTTTTACGGATTTGACTCATTGTCGTATCCATTTTGGAGTGCGGGAGCTTGCTCCCGCTTTGTGCAAAGCAACTTATTGCCGTATGATATGATATCGTGAGCAAGCTCCCGCACTCCAAAGTTCAATAAATGAAATCTCTTAGCACTTCGGCAAAACAGCTTTTGAATACGCTGACTAACCAATTAATTCCCTGGGCGAGCAGCGGCTCGTCGTTTGTTTTGCTTGATGTGCCCCCTAGAGTAATTGGCACCAATCAAGTCACGCACACCCCGGGAAAAGTACTTTTGAAGGAGGATGCTGAGCGTTATGGCAGCCCAGTGATTTCCTGGCATTGGTATGAAGAGAATCTTAATTCAATATCGGTGCCGTATCTGGGTTGCGTGGTTGATGGCGAAGCCGATATCATGCTGGGAACAACAACAGACATGTGCCGCCGCTTAAAAATCTCCGGCCAAAAATGGATTGTACAGATGCCACAAAAATCCTTTTTTCTGTTGCCACCCGGAATCCCCATCTCTGCAGGAAAAGGGCCGCACTGGCAAAGGCCAAACCCCAAAACGGCCTATTCACAAATCTTCTGGACACAAGTGCACGACAATGGCTGCGAATGTCACTTTAGCACCACTCGCGACGGCAAACTTTGGTCGCATCCTCACCTCTTTATTCCCAGCGCGCGCCTCTTTCCGTTGGCGCAGGATATTATCAGCGAAATGGGCGCCTGCCAATCCGATTATGTCGCCATGACTTATCTGCATTTATCGCTGATGTTCCGGTATATGGCTCGCAACTTAAGGCAAAATTTCACGCAAACCCCACCAAGCGCCAGCTGCTCACACAGCCTCCTGGCACCACCCTTAAACACCGAACTTCAAATGCAACGCGCCGTCGATTACGTGGATGTCAACTTGGCGAAATCCGACCTCACCGCAGAGAAAATCGCATCACATACACGGCTTTCGGTATCGCAATTAAACCGCCATTTCCACCGCCAATTTCACATGCCGATTATGCGCTACGTCTGGAAACGCCGCCTCGAGCATAGCTGCGATTTGCTCCTTCATTCGTCGCACAATATCATGCAAATCGGTTATCGCTGCGGTTTTGCGCACACTTCTTCCTTCATCGAAGCCTTCATCCGCAAATACGGGATTTCACCCGCCAGGTTCCGCCAGCAAAACATCGTCGTGAACAACGAGCCTAACGAATGACTGTTTCACGTAATAAAATCGCCGGGATGTTTTCAAAAACACCGTTTTTCCGAAACTCATCGCGGGCATAATATACATATCTGTTTCAAACCATGCCAAAAGTACTTTTAGGAGAATTTAAATGCAACAGCAAAATTCACATCGTGTCAACGTCCTACCCAAAGCCTTTACGCTCATCGAACTTCTTGTCGTTATCGCCATTATTTCGATCCTCGCTGCCATTTTGTTTCCCGTTTTTGCACGGGCACGGGAAAACGCGCGGCGCTCCAGTTGCATGAGCAATTTGAAGCAGATGGGTTTGGGTATTCTCATGTATACCCAGGATTACGACGAAAAATTCCCTCCCGGACAGATTGTTTTTGATAGTGCAGAAGACGCCTGGTATCCGCCGGAAGGCGGCAAATATTCCTGGAGTGGCAGCATTTGGTATTGGCAGGAAATCATTTATCCCTATATAAAAACCTCTGCAAAGAGGACATCCGCCAGCACGCTGTATCGCTGCCCAAGCGCCCCTTCCAACGCTCCCTTATATCGCGCTAATTATGGTGCAAACTACTATATAATGCCAAGTTCCAGCAATTCCAGTCAAAGTAGTTTTGCATTATCGGGATTGGGTTCGGCATCTGAGGTATATATGGTTTTCGATTCGGGCGGTGTCATCTTGCGACCTTATCAGGTTCTGGCACCGGCCAATATCAACTGGTATTTGCCCGGCACCTGCAAACTCACCACACCCGCCGCCACTCCGCCGCCTTCCAATTACAACGATACAGGCGGAACCGGAATAGTGGATTACCGCAATGATTGCGATGACGGACGCCATTTCAATGGCGTGAATGTCGCTTTTGCCGATGGACATGTGAAATGGCTCAAACCTTCCGTTATGATAAAAGAGGCACAACGTGCGCAGAATCATGATCCCGATAGCGCGTGGGGGCCGAATTAATTACAACAAAAGTACTTTTCTATTCAGACATTTATCATGAAAACTCTCTTTTCCCTTTGCTTCCTATTTCTCTGCACCTCGCTTGCGTTGGCTGAAACATCCTTCAAAACCAACGATATTATTCATCCCACTGCGCCGGCGACCTGGCAATTTGATCATTCGTCCACAGTGGAATTACAGCAAGTTCGCACTTCGCAAATGTTGCCGTTGCGGCATTTGCAATTGCAAATTACCGACGGCAAAACGGGTGAATTGCTTACGCTGCCCACGCCCAAAATAACGTCTGATAAAAGTACTTTTACGGCGCAACAATCTAAAAACAACTTGCAAATAACCCAGCAAATCCGCGTTCTTCCCATAAAGAAAAACGCCGTGCAATGGAACATTGAAATTGCTAATAACGGCACGCAGGAAGTGTGGCTGGAGGCGGGATTATCTGGCGATGTGGCCGGAGCAAATCTGCGATTTTGGGATGGCTATTCGACGCAGGAAGTGAGTAACAAAATTTTGCAACGCAGCACGCCTTCGATGGTGTTTCCCGCCACCATGATCCGCGCTGCGCAGTCTGACGCCGTTGTGGTGGCGATGAATCCCGATAACGATATGTCGTGGATGACAACATCGCTTAATCCAGCGCAGCAAAAGTACTTTTATGGCGGACGGTTCGTGATTCCCGCCGGGCAAAAAGTACTTTTCGGCTATACGCTTTTCACACTTTCACCGCAATTCGGCGAACTGGATGCCATCGATGGATATTATGCGCGTTTCCCGCAATACTTCACGCCGCAGCCCAACACTGATCCACGCCTGACCGGTTTTCGCGGCGTCAACAGCAGCTATATTCCACGCAATGTCACCGCGATTAAAGATGATCCGGAAGTCCGCAGCGTGGCCAATGTGGAGCGGCTTTATGGCAGTTGGGATTGGGGATATGATCCCTATAAATTTTCCGGCGACTGGTTCGCCCGCGCCGAAGACTGGAACTTGCCATTATCACAGGGCGACCAGCTTTCTTTGAAAGAATCGCTCGATGAAAACGGCCGTTTTCGCGGTTTGAATCTGCGCGATATCGATCAATTCCACAAAGATCGCATTGCGCTATTCAAACGTTCCGTGGTGCGCGGCAATGTTCCGCAGGCGTTTTATATTGTCAATTTCGCGCAGGCCGAATTGCTGGAAAAATACGACTGGATGAAATATACCTACGGCTATCGCCGCTATGACGATCGCACCAGCGGGCGCATCAAACATTGGGTGGCGCCCTATGATGATACCTGGCACACCTTTCCGTGGGCGACGCCGTTTGGCGACACTTTCAAACGCGATTTACCGGCTATTTTGAAAGTGCTGAATACATCTTCATTTGCTATCGATCTATTCGCAGATAATGCGCCCTACCGCGGCGAAACCACGCAATATATTCCGGGCTGGAGCTATGACGAAAACGGCAAATTCATCGACACTGCCATCGCCCATAAACATCTGGTGGAATATATTCACACGCTGCGCGGCGAGCAATTCGCGGCCAGCCTGGTGGCCAATTTATCGCCGTTTGAACACGATCCGGCGCTAAAACTGGATGCCAAACAAAAATCCATCACCAATTACGCCACGGCATTCACGCCGGATGCTTACATCATGGAAGGCAATATGGCGGAAGTAGTGGAATATGACACGCCGGGACGGCTCTTTCCCAAGCGTTATCTCTTCGGCAAAAAGTACATTTCCAGCGTCAGCGGCGCGTATAATGACGCTATTGGCGAACGCATTCCGTGGCGCACTATGTCGCCTAATCAAATCCGCGAGGCTGTGAAAAAGTACTATCAAAAACGCGTGATGGCCTATTATCAGGGCGGCTTTTTGCCCAATTACGATGACCAGCGCGGCATCGAATTTATCGCTGATGAAACGCCGCGATTGCTCGAAATTCAATCGCGCGGATTTAGCGCAGCTCCGGCGTCTGTTGGTAATTCACAATTGCAGCGGCGGCGTTATGGAACAGGCACGGGCGCAGCGATTGTATATTCTAATCCGGTTGCGAAAGACATCAGCGATACAGAAACGATCGAAAATAAGTACTTTGGCAGCCATTTTGGGATAATCAGAAATGCTCCTCCTGAGCTTAGGAATAAGTTAGTATCCCAATATCCCGGCGGCAATAATAACGCCGTAATTCCTTTTGATGCGGACGAACGAAAAATCAACTTCACGCAACAGACGGATCACACAAGTTTCGAACTGAATGTGCCCAGCATGGAAAACCGCATTATGTTGTTCCCTATTGCGCTCGGCACTGCCAATAATAAAAATTGGAGCGGGACCTCTCAAGCGACATTGAACGCGCACCAACAACAATACGAAATAAATTTAACAACAAAGCAGGCGCAGGAAGTCACTTTACAAATCGATGCACCGCGTGACTTTGTGCTGCAATCTATTTCTGTCAATGGAAAAGCGATTACGGATGACTTGCCCACAGCAGCATTAATCAACGGCGAAAACACTATAAAAGTACTTTTCACATCCACACAATTCCTTGCGCTGGAAAAACAATATATTGATTTTCCGTGGAATAAATATGACATTGTTGTTCTGGGAAATAAAAATGATAAGACTGATTCGGCCGCACAAATCATCACTGACTATTCCGATTATTACCTGAAATTCAAACCGGCCGTCACACATAAAAGTACTTTTGATGCCGCTTCCGTGACAAATCCGACGGTGGTTATTTCCACTCATCCTCCCATCTTTCCTCTAAAGCGCGGCATCTATTTCGAAACCAATCCAAAAGTACTTTTGATCAGCGGTTATGATGATTTCGACACGCAGCAACTGGCCTGGCGATTGATGCGTTTGGTGGATCGCACGCAGCAAACGTTGCCCGGCGCGTCTTTCACGAATTTATCCACCAAGGCGATGTTTGACGCGATTGGCTTGATGTATAACGCGCAAAAATCCTCATCGGCAAAACAGATTTCGTTAAAAAGCCTGGCGCCGGTGGCCGGCGAGGATACGCCGCTTTCGGGAAATGGCGGCGATGTGGATGCGCTGGATTTCAAAAAGATTTTGCCGCTGCCGCGCGAAGGCTGGAAGGCTTCCGCGTCGGCGATTTATACCAATGACAAAACAGTTTCCCTGGAAGCGGCGCTGGATGATAAACCCGGCACGCGCTGGACCGGCGGCAAGGGCAAAAAAGGTGCGTGGTTTATGGTGGATATGCAAAAGCCGCAAACCTTTAACCATCTGCAACTCAAAAGTTCCTATCCGTGGAACTATTCGCCGCGCCATTACAAAGCCGAGCTTTCGGACGATGGCGTCAACTGGCGTAATGCCATCGAAGGCGAAGGCGCAACAGACGGCGTGCAGGACACCGAAATTTTCTGGCCGCAAATGCAAACGGCGCGCTATATCCGTGTTTCGCTGACCGAAGATCAAGATCAATTCTGGTCGATCGATGAAATCTACATTTACAAACGCGCGTTGGCGGCTGAGCCATCTGCGCCAGTTCCGGCATTAGACACATTGCCCCATATACAAATTCCGCGAATAAAACAGGCTATTCAAATAGATGGCAAGTTGGACGAAGCGGCCTGGCAAAAAGCCGTCACAATCGAACTAAATGTCCCCTTGAAAAATCATCCCATCACGCAGAAAACGCAAGCCGCGATTTTCCATGATGGCGATTCTATCTATCTGGGATTTACGCTGCACGAAGCCAACATGAATAAGTTATGGGAAACCGCAACCGAGCGTGACGGCGCAGTGTGGGATGGCGATGATGTGGAAATTTATCTGGCTCCCGGCAACAACGAAGGCAGGATTAAATATCCCTATTACCAATTCTTGTTCAGCCCGTCCGGCATCCAAACCGATCTGAAATTCGATGCGGATGGAAAAGGCGACATTAAATGGAACGGCAAATGGCAGGTCAAAACGCAAAAGCTCGCTGATCGCTGGATTGCCGAAATGCGCATTCCGCTTACTGATGTTGAAGGCAGCGATAAAAGTACTTTTCGCGCCAACATCGGCCGCATCGAAACGCCCAATGGCGATGTCACAACCTGGGCGCCCATGCAACGGATTTTCGCGCAGCCGGCTTTGTTTGGTATCTGGTCATTAATGGATAATTAAATTCCATCCACAACCGTTTCACCTAAAAGTACTTTTGAGGCCCGTATATCTTTTACTCTGATTAATATTTTACATCCCTGAAAAACATGGCCAAGAAATGAAATTTTATGTTTAAGATTTCTGCAAAAGGGGCATAATAGAACTGGAGTTACATATGGAACTTATATTTAGTACATCATGGAGGGAACGGTGGATACCTGTTTGCAACACCATGTCTTTAAAAACCATGAAGAGCACATCCAGATAGACGCAACCACAACCAAAGATTTTTCCCGGCAGGACGATTTCAACGAAAGCGACACACTACGCTTATGGTGGCGTCACGTCCAGCAGATCCCTTTGCTCAGCGCCGATCGCGAGCTGGAATTGGGACGACGCATTAAGCAGGGAGATCAGGCGGCCTATCGGGAAATGGTGGAAAGTAACTTGCGTTTAGTGGCAAATATCGCGCGCAAATGCCGTCATTTTGCCGGACATCATTTAACCCTGGAAGACCTGATCCAGGAGGGTTGCGTCGGCTTGATGAGAGCGGCACGCAAATTCGATTATCGCCGCGGTTACAAGTTTTCTACTTATGCATCCTATTGGATTCGTCAGGCAATTTCTCGCGCTATTGCCGAGCAGGGCCGCAATATCCGCCTGCCAGTGCACATGGTGGAGTCTATTTCACGCACAGAACGCGCTAAAATGATTCTCACTCAGCAAATGCAACGGCCACCATCGCCCAGCGAACTATCGGCGCATCTGGAACTGCCCGAAACCAAGCTGGCGGAAATCATGAAATGCCTGAACGATTCGCTTTCGCTGGATGTTCCGCTGAGTGAAGAAGACGGCGATACGCTGCTGGTGGATCAAGTAGAAGATAATCGCTCGCAAATGCCCCATGACGAGGTCTCGCTTCGCGAATTGAGGGCCGAGGTGCATCATGCCATTCAAGCCTTGCCCGAACGTGAGGCCACTGTTTTAAAAATGCATTTTGGCCTGAACGAACAACACAAAGTGTTTACCTTGGGCGAAGTAGGCCGCAAACTTAATCTTACGCGGGAACGTATTCGTCAAATCGAAAAAGACGCCCTGGAATTATTAAAGGCCAACGCCGCATTAATCGACATGGTTTTGCCTGTGGAATCTATGAAACCAGCGGAAAGTCCCAAAGCCGCCTAACATCTTTCTGAGCTTTCGCCTTTTGTCCGCGAGTGCGCATCCGGCTACACTTATCGGCATGTTTAAACGTTGGACAGGCGAAAGCTGGATAATGGCGGCGTGTTTTGCCCTCGTATGGATTTATTTCGTCGTATGGATTGCCGCGCGCAAACTGGGCAGCGGCCTGAATAACTGGTGGCAATTAATTTTGTTGCCGGCGTTAGTCATTGTGCTCGTTATTATGGGACGGCGTATTTCACGCATTAAAAAAGAAATCGAAAACCAACAAAAGAAATAGGCAATTGGCAATGAGCAAAAAGTACTTTTGTCACTATTGTTCATTGCCAATTGCTCATTGTTCATTGTTCACCAGCCTTCCGCGAATGCTTCCATTTCGCTGCGCATGGATTTTTCGATGCGCTTTGCTTCCTCTTCCGTTTTGGCCTCGCAAATCAGACGCACAAAAGGTTCGGTGCCCGAGGGACGAATATGCGCCCAGCATTCCGTGGAGCCATTGCCCGGCCACTCAAACTTAATGCCATCGACTTCATCGATACGGGCATTTTTCTCTTTGACCTTGAGCCATGTCAGCAACTCCGCGGTTTTATCACGCGGGAAATCGATGGTGGTTTTGCGGATGAAATAACGCGGCAACGTCGCTGATAATTCCGCCGCAGAGCCGCCGCTCTGCGCAATGAATTCCAACAAATAGGCCAGCGTGGCCATACCGTCGCGGCCATATTGAATATCGGGAATAATGACGCCGCCATTACCTTCGCCGCCGATCACCGCGCCGTTCGCTTTCATCCTGGAACTCACGTTCACATCGCCCACCGGCGTCCGCGTAACTTCGCAATCATATTTACTGGCAACGGCCTCCACGGCCATACTGGTGCTGAGATTGGTAACCACCGGCCCGCGTTTGCGATTCTCCAAAGTATGCGCCACCGCCCACACCAGCGCGTAATCCTCGCCGATGGGCACGCCGTCGTTGGTGACCAGCGCCACGCGATCAGCATCGGCGTCATGCGCAAATCCCACATCCGCCTGGTGCGTTTTCACGGCTTCGCATAATTCGCCCAGATTCTCATTAAGCGGTTCGGGATTATGAGGAAATACGCCGCTCAAATCGCAATGCAACGGCACCACTTCACACCCCAACGATTCCAGTAATTGCGGCGAAATGGTGCTGCCGGCGCCGCTGCAACAATCCAGCACCACTTTAAATTTGCGGGCGCGGATTTTCTCCACATCCACCAGCGAAAGTACTTTTTGCAGATGATGCTCCACCGCATCTGTTACCGGCTGCACACTTCCCATCTTTTCCCAGCTATTGCAGGAAAAACTCTGCGACTTATAGATCCCCAAAACTTCGGCGCCCATGCCTTTATCGAGATACATGCCGCTGGGCTGAAAAAATTTCAGCGCGTTCCATTCCACCGGATTATGAGACGCGGTGATACAAATGGCGCCGTCGGCTTTTAAGCGGGGAATAGATAATTGCAACGTGGGCGTCGCCACAATATCTAAATCCAGCACTTCACAACCGCTGGCCAGCAGGCCGGCCAGAACAGCATGGCGCATCATCTCACCGGACGGCCGCGTGTCGCGCGCTAAAAGTACTTTTGGCCGATCCGATTTCTGCTTCAGCCAGGTCGCATAAGCCTGCACAAAATTCAATGCTTTGCCCGGCGTAAAAGCAACGCCGATGACGCCGCGAATTCCCGAGACGCCCGTCATTAATTCCGAATGGGAAGATGCACTCAAAATAATACCTCTGTGATTCCGTAATATGTTGCCGTAAACGGCGACCAGTTTACTCGATTTCGCGGGAAAAGATTTGGCTCCAATTACCTCTTTTTGTCTTTCTGTAATGAACACTGCCTACCCGCAATCGTCAATGGAATCAGTAAATAAACGGCGTTCCTTCAGGAGGTGCCAGCGATGTTACCATTCATTTGCAATCTGTTTTACAGGGATCATAAATCGTATGCGGAGAAGGATGAAATGAATCCCGGAGTGGTTGATTTTCCCTGTGAAGTCGTCGGATGTGTTGGTCCTCTTCAGTTCGCGGTGCGCAGTGATAGCGGGCGTTCTTACAAGGTGCAAGCCGCGCAATATCTCGCTCATTTAATGAACCATCGTTCCCGGGTGCGCATCAATGGTTCTCTCGTTGATGGCGTGGTGTGGGCCAAAAGCATTATCCCTCTGGGCAACAATGGCAGACATCATTAAGATAACTCCTTGTTGTAATTACCACCTTTTGCAGGGACGCACTCAATGCATCCCTGCAAAAACATCTGGCTCCTGTTCAGGGTGGTTGCAATCAGTGCGGATAAAAGTACTTTTCCACGGTACAGCGGCCGTAGCCACACTCATACATAACTCATGCATAGGAGAAAAAGTACTTTTATGTTAAGCTTAAAAGTACTTTTACGTCTTTCGTGATCTTTCGTGATAATTGTTGATTGACAAGGTATTCAAATCACGGTAAAATAGGCTCTCGCGCGTCGTTGTCTGACGCGTTTTTTTGTGAATGCCGCCGGCATAGCTCAACGGTAGAGCAATCGCTTTGTAAGCGATAGGTTGCGGGTTCGATTCCTGTTGCCGGCTGCCGGAATAAAACTCGGCATTGCAGCACGCTGTATCCGGTTTTTATATATTGGTGTAACGCGTTGATGTTGAAGTAAAAGTAATCAGGTTAGCACGGGTGGCCGAGCGGTCAATGGCAGCAGACTGTAAATCTGCCGACGAAAGTCTACACAGGTTCGAATCCTGTCCCGTGCAGGTGCGCTATGCGCATATTGGGCAGTTATGCCCTTGTAGCTCAGTGGTAGAGCGCATCCTTGGTAAGGATGAGGTCACGGGTTCAATCCCCGTCGAGGGCTGTGCCGTCTTCCTTCATATGAATGAATCATGTGATGAAAGACGTGCCAGTGCTGTGAATTTACGGCTTAGGAAAGAGGAATTATGGCGTCCAAAAATCAGAGTTTGGTAACGTTGGAATGTGCCGATTGCAAAGAGCGCAATTATCGCACTTCCAAAAATAAAAAGAACGTGAAAGAACGGCTGCGGCTGAATAAGTTTTGCCCGCGCTGCCGCCAGCACACTGAGCACGCTGAAACGCGCTAACGCGTCAGCGGCCCTACGCGAGTAGCTCAACTGGTAGAGCACCGGTCTCCAAAACCGGGGGTTGCGGGTTCAAGTCCTGCCTCGCGTGGTTTGCACTGCCCTGTTTGGGCGCAGTGCCTGCAAGTATTATTTTAGTATTGAAGGAAGTGGGAGAAGCTCATGGCTATCATTCGCACCACCAATAACGAAACTCCTTCCGGCGGTCATCCTCCCAAGGATGGCGAACCCGGCAAAGAGCAAGACAAATTATCCCCAACCAAATCGGTGGTGTCGCAGCGCAAAAGAACGTCTGCGGCGCGAGTCACGCCTCGTCAGCAACTCCCCGGCACACAAGTTCAACCGGCTTCCTCCCGCAATTTTTATGCGGATACCATCGCAGAACTCAAACGTGTGGTATGGCCCAGTAAAGAAGAAGTTACTTCTGGTTCCATCGTCACCATTCTGCTTTTGTTCTTTTTTGGTATGTATATTGGCCTGTTGGACTTTATCGCACAGGGGCTCTTCAACGTGCTTGGCCTGTATGGCAAGTAATTGTGACACGTAAGTCGAACCCACTTTCTCAATCAGATTTTACAATCAAATTATTTCACGAGTATCATCATGGCCAAACATTTTTACGCCATCCATACATTCAGCGGCCAGGAAGACAAGGTCAAGGAAAACATCGAACTTCGCGCAGCCCGCGAAGGTTTTACTGATCGCATCGCCCGGGCCCTGGTTCCCAAGGAGGAGGAGCACCGCTCACGTAACGGCAAGCCGATCACCGTGTTGCGCAAAATCTTCCCGGGTTATGTGATGGTCGAAATGGAAATGGATGACGAAACCTGGCAGTTTATCCGCCACATTCCCGGCGTTACCGGTTTCGTGGGCCAGGCCACCGGCGCCACCGGACGACCAGCTCCCATGCAGCCCGAAGAAGCGGAAATGCTGCTGGCCACCGCCGGTGAAGCCACCCCGCAGCGTCGCACGGCGTTGTTCCACAAGGGCGAACGCGTCAATGTGATCACCGGGCCGTTTTCCGGCAGCGAAGGCACCATTGAAGATATTCACGTGAAAGCCGAGAAGTTAACCGTAATGATTCCCATCTTCGGGCGCGAAACCCGGGTCGATCTCGATTTCGCGCACGTGGAGCGAGTCTCATAGGAATTTCCCGTTTAGAGGAATAGGGAAGAAAAAGTACTTTTATAGACACAGGTTGGAGTTATGGCGAAAAAAGCAGTTGGATTTATCAAGCTACAGTTACCGGCCGGAGGCGCAACTCCGGCACCGCCAGTTGGCCCTGCATTGGGACAACACGGCGTCAACATCATGCAGTTTGTCAAGGCCTACAACGAACAAACTGCGGCACAGGCCGGCACCGTGATTCCGGTGGAGATCACTGTTTATCAGGATCGTTCATTCACCTTTATCACCAAGACGCCACCCGCTGCGGCATTGCTCAAAAAGGCTGCGGGCATCGACAAAGGCAGTGGCAACCCCCTCAAAGACAAAGTGGGCAAAGTGGATAAGGCCAAATTGCGCGAACTGGCGCAATTGAAATTACCCGATCTGAACGCCAACGATGTGGAAGGGGCCATGCTGATTTTGGCCGGAACTGCGCGTTCCATGGGCATTGAGATCACTGATTAAGCAAGAAGCTTTTTGAAGACATTATTCGAGGATATTATGGGGCAGAAAAACGGAAAACGCTACCGCGCCTTACAGGAACAGCATAATTTGTCGGAACTTTACGATCTCGGCAAAGCGCTGGAACTGGTCAAAGGCACGGCCACAGCGAAATTTGATGAAACGGTAGATATTACCGTGGTGCTGGGCATTGACCCACGCAAAGGCGACCAACAGGTGCGCGGCACATTAACGCTGCCGCACGGTTCGGGAAAAACCCCCAAGGTTGCCGCAATCGCCCAGGGCGAAGCCGCCGATGCAGCCAAAGCTGCCGGTGCTGATTTCGTGGGCGCGGATGATTTGATTGCGCAAATCGCCAAGGATGAAGTCGATTTCGATGTGCTGGTGGCGACTCCCGACATGATGCGTTCCATCGCTCGTCTTGGCAAAAAGCTTGGCCCGCGCATGCCAAACGCCAAAAGCGGCACCGTTGGCACTGACTTGGGCGACATCGTGGCGCAGCGCAAAAAAGGCCAGATCGAATATCGCAACGAGTCCAAAGCGCCCGTGGTGCATTCGTTGATTGGCAAAGTCAGTTTTGAGGCTTCGGCGTTGCAGCAAAACTGCGAGGCTCTGTTTGATGCGCTCAAGCGCGCCAAGCCATCCTCCGCCAAAGGCACTTACTTTAAAAGCATTACCTTGTCCTCCACCATGGGGCCTGGCATTAAGGTGGATCCAGCTTCCCTGTCCTAAGTTCGGCCGGGAAGCCGATTGGAGAGATAACACATGATCACAAAAAAACGGAAAGATAAGAGCGCGGAAGTTGAACTGCTGCGCCAGAAAATCGCCAACTCCCCCGCTATTGTAGTGGCCGAATACCGTGGCATTAAAGCCGGTCAAATGGTGGCTTTGCGGAAAAAGCTCCATGAGGGTGAAGTTGAATTACGCGTTGTCAAAAACAACCTGCTCAAGCGCGCTGCGGACGGTTCCGACCTGGCCGAACTCATCACTGATCTGCAAGGCCCCACCGCCGTAGCTTTTGGCGCGGGCGATGCCGTGCAGGCTGCCAAGCTGTTGGCGGAAGGCGCCAAGGAACATGATGCCTTCGTGCTGACCAACGGCGTCGTGGCGCAGATGAAAGTGGATGGAAAAGGCATCGAAGCCATCGGCAAGTTGCCTTCGCAGGAAGAACTGCGCGCCAAAACCGTGGGTGCCATTCAGGGCCCGCTGGCCGGTTTGGTCTTCACATTGCGTGGCGCATTGACAGCCTTCGCCGGCACCTTGCAGGCGAAAATTGATAAAGAATCAGCCGCTGCATAACAGAATTCCTTCGGGATTTCGCAAAGCAGCTTCTTGATACGTGCTTAATTTGGCCGGCTGCTATAAAAGTACTTTCATAAAAGTACTTTTGTAAAAACCAACAGTCGTCCCGCACAGAGGAACACAAAATGGCAAGTGAGAAAGTAACTCAAGCATTAGAACTTTTGGGCGGTTTGACCGTTCTCGAACTGAACGAACTGGTCAACACCCTGCAGGAAGAATGGGGCGTTACCGCGGCTGTGGCCGCTCCCGTGGCAGCTGCCGGCGCGGCCGGTGGCGATGGCGGCGGCGCCGCCGCTGAAGAGAAGACCGAATTCACCGTTGTCCTCAAAGACGCCGGTGCACAGAAGATTCAGGTCATCAAAGCAGTGCGCGAAGTCGTTGACGGCCTTGGCCTCAAAGAAGCCAAAGACCTCGTCGAAGGCGCCCCCAACAACGTCAAAGAAGACGTTGCCAAAGAAGAGGCCGAAGAGATCAAAAAGAAACTCGAAGCCGCCGGTGCCACCGTGGAAATCCAATAATTTCCCAACCAGCACCCAAAAAAGTCCCCGTCTCGTGATGCGAGATGGGGACTTTTTTTAATATTCCCTGACTTGTTATTTAAATAAGAAACTGTCTGGAAAGTACTTTGGTATCTTGCTAAAGTACTTTTGCGCGTCATGTCGAGGCGTGAAGTGGAGCGCGCTGCCAAGTAGTCGAAATGATCTGAGGGCGTGTCATTTCGACTGTAGCGAGGAACGGGCGGAATGGAGAAATCTTGCCGTTATCTCTAAAAAGATCTCTCGACTTCGCTCGAGATGACACCGTGGTTCATTCGTAGCGAAGTCGAGACATCTTTGTGATAGAACAGTAAGGTTTTTCCATTCGAAATGACACACAAAAAGTACTTTTCTAACAGTCTCTTAGAGGAATCCACCACAACGAATACAGCAGAAAAGTACTTTTACTCCTCCCCTAATTCCGCTACATTATTATTTTTGACTTGTATCATAAGCTCCGGCGATTCTAATTTCCCGGATTTCTGCAAGGAGTTTCCCGCAGACGCGCTGATCGAATATATTCCAGCACGTGAAAGATCATACACTTTATCGAGGGAAATATCGCAGGAAAGAACACTGTGCGGCGGGATCATTTTGGATGGTAAAACAGATACTGATGCAGCCTGCACCGTTTTTCCCAGTTCTGTTAACGGCGTTTCCTTGCCAGTGCCTCTGAAAAATTTTACCTGCAAGTTCTGCCCCAAAAACAACGATGGCACCGGAACGGCTTGATCCAAAGTATTACGCAAAGCGACATGAACACGCACCGGATCACCGCCAAAAGTCAATGTATCATCGCTGCTGATGCCCAGTTGAAGACCGTTTGTTACCGCTCCCCACTTTATCTGCGATGCGCCAGCTAATCTGGCCCGCATCCCTATTTGGGAATCAAAATCTTCCTTGAGATATTCGCTCCACCAATGAGAGCCGGCTGGCCAAATTTGAGTGACTCGAAACCAATTTTTTCCCTTCACCGACAAACTTTCCTGAATTTTCTGTTTGCCATTTGAGGTATTGCTGTTCACATCAAGATGCATGTCGCTATATTTTGCGGATAATTGAGCGGTATTTGCCGGGGCGATTTGCGGAATAATGTCAACCGGAAAACCTATCGCATAACCATTGATTGGAAAAACAAGTACTTGCTGATCGTTAAGTGATTTTAGATAATTTTGATCGGGATGATCAGAAACATGCTCTTCCAGTAATCGATGGGTTGCGCGATCAAGAATTACTTCAAGAGTTCGGCCTTTAACATAGGACGGAGAATTTTCATTGGGAGTGAAAATCAATTTGATGTGCTCCTCTGATCCCACTTTTTGAATATCCGCGACTCTAATAGTCATTCCATAACTATCTAAAACATGCATCGAATTCTCAGAAGATGTTTGTCCTAATTGGAGAAATTCTTCCACGGATTCTTTGATTGACAACGGAGAAGTACTTCTGAATATATCCACGTTGATTTTCCAGTTATCACCTATTTGCCATTGATTGCTGGGCGGGACTGCTTGATTACTCGGTACATTTTCACTGCTATCCGACTCAGTTTTCACGTTATTAATAGCATTTATTTTTCTATTAATTTGAATCGAATTTGAGGTGATGGTGAAGGGCTTATCCTTGATAACAACTCCTTTGCCTGGAATAAACTGATCTGGTTTAATTACCTCACGGCTCACGCTTATGGTATATTCCCCTTGTTTTGTTAAATCGTAAAGCCGATTAATGGGGAATTGGTATGCAAGCGACTTGCCTGGGGCTAATCCTCCCATAAAGTGACTAAACGATCCGACGGCACGTTTATTTATACCAAGTGGGAATTGGCTATGGGCGTATGCAGTCAAGGGAAGTATCCTTCCTAGGCTGTCCTTTACAATAAATTTGTAATCAGAAAGAAAACCGCTTGTTGAATAATACCATGTGTCATTTGTTTTATTCACAAAAGTCACTTGGCACATAATTGTCCCTGATGAAGCTGAAGTAGGATTAACCGATAGTTTCAAGTATGGAATTTCTTTTGATTGGATATCAGTGGCATTGTTTGGTATTTTTGCGATATTTGTATTGATCTCATTCTCTGCCTTAACAGAGTGAGTAAAAATCGTTAGAGCACATGCAACCAGCACTACCTTCGCTATTTTAATCGTATGACTAATGAGCATTTTTATCATGATATTTTCCCTAAATTTTTGCAGAATCTTTGTAGCATCATTGTAATCCAAATTTCACTATTGTGTATTTTCCATTTCCCAATGTCCGTCTAAGCCAACATTTTTCGTCCATCCTGCACCTCCGGTATAAGGCGCATGTCCCGGATACATCGCCACACTACTTCCATTTGTATCAACCACATTCGTGTGGCTTACAATTCGCTCGCCGCTTTATCTACATAAAAGTACTTTTGGTACAAAGCATCATCGGGCGACAGGAGATTCTTATACGGAGACGGCTCTGTCGAAAACAGTTGCACACGCGAGCGTAATTGATCTTCGGCATACCAAAAGGTGGAAGC
>Ga0182738_1002190_pt1 | contig 23472 bp, 14 predicted proteins | sample eDN5th30CBELigMG_FD_128876 | JGI IMG/M metagenome (GOLD analysis project Ga0182738, IMG submission 128876) | Enriched Miracle-Growth compost microbial communities from Emeryville, California, USA - eDNA 5th pass 30_C BE-Lig MG (version 2)... ...
AGAGAATACATAAAGGACCTCAACGAGGAGATCCTCGAGCAAGCTGTTGTTGCTGAAGAAAAATCAAGTGTTGGAAAACAATCAAGCAAAGTCTTGGAAGATGTAAACCTTAGTCAAGGACCTAAAGAAACTGGCGGTGAAGAAGAGCCTGCTGGTGAGGAAGAAGCTGCAGGCGGCGAAGAAGAAGCTGCTGCTGGTGAAGAAGCCGGTGCTGAAGGAGAAGAAGAAGCAGCTGGTGAACAAGAGGAACAAGAGGAAGCTGCTGCCGAACAAGAAGAAGCTGCTGGTGAGGAGCCACAAGAAGCTGCTGGCGATGAACCAGAGGAGGCTGCCGCTCAACAAGAAGAAGGCGCTGCTGAAGAAGGAAACTAGGACTTTATAGGAAATTGATAGTATTTATGACTTTTGATAACTTGATACTATTGTTCGTTTTTCATGCAAAAAGATTTTAAAAAATAAGAGCAATATCCTGTTTTGACTGTTATATAGAGATTATGCCTGATTTATATTACAGTCTCAAAACTACTTTCCATATTCAGTGAATGAAAAAAAATTATTTCTTGATACTTTGCAGAAAATTGGCAACGATGTTAATGAATTCATGAGGTTTTTGATGATGTAACCAATGACCAGCATCTTTCACAATTTCGACATCTTTGGACATATCAAGTCCATCAAAGATATTATGAAAATTGACTAAGATATCTTGAGAAACATAATCTGATTTTTCTCCACAAATAATTTTGATTGGTCCGTTGTATTTTCCTTTGTGTCCTGGTTGAGGCACTGTCTTTTGCATATCGAGGTAATTTTCAAAAATTGTTTTGAGGTTGACTTTCCACTTTACTTCTCCTTTGTCGTTTGATTCTAGATTTCTCACGATCAGGCCTAAAGTATCTTGGGTAGGGACTGCGAGTTTTACAGCTTCAATGACTTTGTCGTAGCCGAGATTTAGGTCTATTTCAAGCAGGTTTTGGAGCATTTTATGCGTTATTTTTGTGAACCCAAATCTCTGGTCAGCATGATAATTGTAGGGAGCCATATCAACAATGATAATTCCCTTCAAAACTTCAGGGTATTGCATGGCAAAATTCATGCCTATTCTGGCCCCAAAGCTATGGGCAAGCAAAACAAGATTTGATTGGAGATTATTTTCTTGGATAAAGTGATAGACATCATGAGACATTTCTGGAAAAGTCATGGTGTCTTTGTGCTCAGATGCTCCATGGTTTCTTAAATCAAGAAGAAATGTGTTTGCTTGAGATGAGATTTTATGGTTTTTGAGGATGCTTTGGAAATTACTGGAAGATCCAAGAAGACCATGTAAAACAACCAAGTTTACGAGGTCAGGGGAGTCTTTGTTTTTTGAAGGAATCGCCATATGGTGAAGTCTTGCAGGTTTATGGTGGTGACTGGCAGAAAAAGAGCGATATTGGGGAAGAAAAGTAGACGGGAGGTGGTTTCTAGCAAGCTTCAACTTGTACATGAGAGGAAAGTTTTTGGTTGAAATTTAAAATAAAGAGAGCCAGCTTGAAGAAAAGATATTTGTCTTTAATAATGAATTAATTAATTTGGAGTAATTTGTTTGTTAAATTTCGATTCGTAAATTCAGATATGGGTATTGAGAAAAGTCGTAGTAGTCCATATATATGAAAAAGTAAGATTAAGATTAAAAAATTCATGGTTTGATCTTCAGAACACTGAGTGAGTGTGTCTAATGAATTAATTGATATTTTTCAAGGAAAAAGCTTTGAAAAAATTTGATATTGAATTAAAAAAAAATAATTCTTTCAAAATTAATTTCTTTTGGAAATTGAGAAAATTTTCTTGTCAAAATCAAAGAAAAAAATAATTTGCAAAAAAAGTTTTAAAAATCCAAATATTTCTTTGTCAAAAAATTTATTCCTATTGGAAAGAAAAACTTTATTTCTGAGAAAATTTCACGCATGAGAGAAAGGTAATTAATAAAAATTCTTTCTCAGATAATTGAAAAGAAAAGGATCCAACCGAATAAGATGATAGGCTGTTGATTAGTTTATATTCAAACCAAAGAGGATGAGAAATTCTCATTTCGAGAGATATTCATTTTTTTTAAATGACTCAGGGATTTTTCCAAAGAAAAATAGTCAAGTCTTGAAAGAAATAGCAAGCTTCATAATGTTTATTGATGTAAATAGAGGGTTTTGAGCACATTTTGAAAGTTGGACTTTGGACCAGTTATCCAAAACGAAAAATAGACATCCCAAAATTTTCTTGAAGAAGAAAAAAGGGATGAATTTTTTGCAAAAAAGGTTTTTTGAGTTTGAGAGATCAGTAAAATTCAGAAAAATAAAACAGAGAAACTTTTTAATTGGGCCGCTTGAATATTTTGTGGTGTCTCAAGAACTCTGTTCAGAGATCAGGGAAAAAAGTGAAGAGAGAGTGTTCAATTCTGAAAAGAAATTTAGAAATTTGAAAGAATAAGAATTCATATTTTGAAATTAAATCAGTGCAAAGAATCAGAAGAACGAGATTTATGCTCTTGAGCACCTTTGGGATACTTTGAAAAGAAAACATCCCGACTTGAAGAATTTTTTTCAATCCAAAAAGCTCAAAGTTCCATTCAAGAATAAATATTGAAAGGTTTTAATTGAAAGAAACCCGAGAATATATGAGAAACGAATGCTTTCTCTTCTCCGAATGATTTAAAAAAGTCCTAAATATAATTTCTCTCCTGATTTCCTGACTTGGAGAGAATGAAAAGGACAATAAATATTTTGAGAGGAATTTGAAAAAAAAATCTTAACAATTTTTTTGTCAAGTTCAAAAAAAAAAAACACAACAAAATCAAAAGGCTATTTTTTATTCAAATACTTAAATCTCTGACTTTTGATTCCTTGAACGAATTTATTCATCTCCTTCATTCAAGAAAGTTTAAAGGAGTTGATTTTTCGATTAAAATGAGGATCATAGTTTCAAGAAGTTCTCAGAAAAGAATAAGCTGTTGGAAGCATAAAAAAAATCCCTTATAATCAGGTTAAAATTTTCTGAGAGGCAGCATGAATAGAAATCATCTGATCGCCATTTGACTATCATGAATTCTTATTTGTTTCGATTTTTATCAAATTTGATTAGGACGATTTGTGCTTTATCAGCGCCATCCAAATTTAGGTGAGAACAGAAGCTCTCAGGTTCTAAAAGCTAGAAGCTCTGAAAAATTGACAAGTAATCTATCAATTATTTCCTTTTTTGAATCTGGTCAGATTTTAATTTCTAGGCAATGATATTAGAAGGATATTTTGAACTATTCACAATCTAGAGAATGTAGAAGAGGGGTTCTCGAAAAGCTATGAGTGAACATATGTGAAAAATTTCTCCATCAGTTTGTCATGTTGAAATCTGGAATTTATAGCATGAGAAGAATTTATCTTTATAACGCTTAGACGTGGAAAAGAATTATTTAGTGAAGAGAGTTATTAATTCGATATTGACAATATTTAAGCAGTTATAAAACTTTATAATAATCAAACTTTTAATTCTAATCTTTAAGATTTTAATATACTAAATGGAAACAACAAAGAACGAAGAGACTGATAAGGTTTCTGAGCCAAATACGATACCAACTACGGCTGAACCTCAAGATGAGGATGATGATTATTACAGTTTCTGCCCCTTTTTTGAGCCTCTAGGTTTGTAATGATCCAGTGCGGAGCTTTAACCATGTGATAGTGATTGAAAACAATTTGGAGGAAAGAGAGAATGATCTTTTGGCATTCCAGATTTTCATCACCAAAAATAAGCCTTCTTACAAAGTAAAAACTGTTTTTACCGATCTCTAATCGTTCAAAGTTGTTGGAAGATGAGCTTATGTTGTTGATAAACAAAAACTATAAGAAGCTTGCTAAGCCAGGAGAGAACCCTTTGGCAATTCTGGTGTCTAGACTCATTGATCTGTATGAAACAGCCAAGAAAAGAGGATTCAACCCTTTGATAATGAAGATCTTCCTCAGAATCAACCACAGATTAAAGTATGAGCATTCTGAAGACTTTAACAAGGAAGTCAAGCAAACTGCTTTGAATGCTTGGACCAGGGTTGATGGAATGAATCTCAATAGTTTTTTGAATGCCTTTGAGATCAGAGATGAAATTAACCCAGAAGAGTAAATATTTTTGAGAATTAGAAAACTCACTCTCCTAGGCTTATTCCAAAGATCAATTCTTATATTGCTGAAAAGAAGCTTCCTGAAGTTGCACATTACATTGCTACAATGGATCTTCACAAGCACTTTAACATCCAAGACTTGATCTCTATGCTTGTTCATCAAAATAAATTCCCTTTGGCAGCTCTTTTGGTTGAGAATCACCCAGAATACCAAAAGGCTTTGATTGAAGAAATGACCACAAACAAGCTTGCCAGTCGAGCTGCAGACTTGGTGAAACATTTCAAGCTGAACCCAAATGATTTCCCTGAATTGATCCAAAGACTGCAAAAGAATTGCTTGAGATTTTATGAAAATTCTGATATCTGGATGAAAGTCGAAGAGAAGTTCTTCAACCACAAAGATATGCTTGGTTTCTATGTAGAAGATTTGATCTTTAAAGAGCAGGTTGATCTGGCTCTTTCTATTGTTCAAAGACATAACTTGCTCGAAGGTGGAAATATCACCAAGGAAGATACATTAGAAATAGTGAGACCTTATTTCACAAATCCACCAGAGAAAACCTTCACCTACAGTGAGAATCAACTGTTTATGGTTGATTTGTATGAGCCAACAGAGGAAATCCTCGGAGAAGCTCCTCCAGGAACTTACTGGAACTTTAAAGATTTTGGAATTGATCTTGAAAAAGATTTAATTTACATTGAAGACTGTGACAATGAACATTGGAAGTCGACTGTTGAGCATCTTTTGAGCGCTCCAGTTGTGGGACTTGATAGTGAGTTCAGAATGAGCATGACAAAATTCGATAAGCAAGGAACTGCTTTACTCCAGCTTGCAACAAAAGAGAAATTGATAATTATCGATTCTTTGAAACTTTCAACCCATCCTGAATACAATAAATTGATTCACGATTTATTCAACGATCCTAAAATTCTCAAGGTAATGAGGGAATATTCGGGATAAACTAACTTTAATAGGTGGGTCACACCCTTTCTGCTGATTTGGAAATTTTGAGAAATGATCAGACTTCTGAAACCGAATTGGTGATCCGAAACCACTTGGATCTCCCAAAAGCCTTCAAAGGTCTGTATCCAGAATTGAAGCAGTCCTCATTGGCATTCATCTGCGAGAAGATCACCAAAAAGCCAATGTCAAAATATGAGCAGATTTCCAACTGGAACAAGAGACCATTGAGAAAGTCTCAATTGCATTATGGTGCTATGGATGCTTTTATTTTGCTCAAGATTTACGAAGAAATGAAGGAACTTTTTGCTGAAATCGGAGAAGATATCGAAAGATTTGTTGACAGCAGCATTGGTGGAAAAGTCTATGGCGCTAAAAAGAACAAGATCGCTGAGCTTGAAGACGAAAAGATTGAGCTCGAGGACATGTAGAAATTATTTGAATGATTTGTAATAATCTAATTTTAGTTTGCAAGAGCAACAATTTGAAGATCAACAACCAGAAGAAGAGAAAACTGCTGAGGATGAATCAACCAAACAGAAAACCGATACAAGAAAAAAGCCATACAGACCAAAGAATAAAGAAAAGGGTGAAAAGAAGGAAGAAAAGACTGAAAAAGCTTCAAAGCCCAAAGAGAAGAAGGAGATCAATCAATTTTATGCTGATGAGAAATATGCTCATTTTTATTCCGATAACCAAAACTTGAAATTCTTGATTGATAATATGTGTGAGAAGCTTGCTCGTTACATGCGAAACATTGGGCTGGACGCGGAGTATCTCCGTGAGAAGGATCACAATCAATTGACTGAATTGGCTAAGTTGGAGAACAGAGTGATTGTGACAAGAGACATGAAGTATTTTGGAAGACAATTGGGAGTTCCTTGCTTCTTTTTGAATGCTCAAAAGACTTCAGATCAACTGAAGGAATTGATTGATCATTTCAATTTGAAAGTATCAGAGAATAACTTTTTGTCAAGATGTGTCAAGTGCAACAGTGAGGGTCTCATTATCCTTGATGTTGAAGACGCAAAGAAGGCGTTGCAATGGAAAAATGAAGATGATTACAAAAACTATGATACATACTGGCAATGTGACAAGTGCAAGCAAATTTATTGGGAAGGCCAGACCTTCAAAAAGGCTCAGCAAAGATTCAAAGAATTCGAAGGACAAAATGAAGCTCCTCCAGAGGCTTACGAAAGTAAATTAGATTCTGATCTTCAAAGTTTTGATTTTGAGTAATCATCTGTGAAATGATTGAAGTACATATTTCTCATAAAATATTGTTGTTGTTTATAAGTATTGGTTGATCTACTAAACTAGTTATTTAAAAAAATGCTAACTTAGTGAAAAGATAGTGTTTGGTGGAAACTCTGTTAGAATAGACAAGAATATATTATAAATTTCTATAGAGAGGCAAAATTATTTCTGAGTGATTTGCAGTCAAGTTACAAATTTTATAAAAGAGGCGTATTTAATTTAAAACTCGTACGTAGCTCATCACCGAAATGGAATTTGCTTAAATATTCGAAACTCTTTCAATCACGACAAGACTATCCTTTAGCACTCTGGAGAGCTAGAAATCCGTACATGAGTTCTATCTGGAATCTGGCCTCTATTTTGAATGAGAGGAAGAAAAAATATTTAAAAATATACCCATAATTAATAAAGCAATGTGGCAAATTTCATATGTTTTGAACTCAACTGGGAATTTATTAATAAGTGCAAAAGACAAGTTTTGAGGAGTAGTTCCGATCGTTTTAATGGCAAGTTTTGTATCTTTGTGCAACAATTTGTTCATCTGTTTGGAAATGGATAAAAATCATTTTGATATAAAATTCTTACTCTTTTATAATCAAAATCATGGTGCTCATATCCAAAGATCAATTCGATATAGTAAAAGATGGACTTGCGGAAAGGATCAGTTTTAACATCTTTCACTGCTCCAAAGCTAATGATCGGGATGGGATTACTTAAGGGGGGAAAATCGATAAAATTTACCAATCGAGGGTAAGACTATTGATATAATCATATTTGAGGTCTATACATTTTGCAATAGCAGGGAAATATTCTTCAAGGAGCAAATAACCATTTGTTTTCCACTCGTAAAAGTTGCTATCAATCTTTTTTCGTTTGGTGCTATATGTTTCAAACTTGACTTTCAGATCTCCAAAATATTTTTGGAATATCGCGTTTTGTCTGGGTCCTGAGAGATAATGATGAATAAGTCGGTAAATTATCATAAAAAACCTTCAGAAGAGGAATCATCTCCATAATCGATGCTATCGTCAGCTCTTTCGGAACCAGCGACTTCTCTATTTTTGGTTTCGTCTTTTGGAGGTTCTTCTGTCGTCGCAATTTTATTGAGCTCATCGAGAATTCCTTCATTTGTTGCTAATGAAATTTTTTATGTTGAGGAAGAGCTTCAAAGAATCAACTGTACATCTAATTAAAGGAGAGTCTTTGATCATAGCTTGCCATGTTTCATCATCTGCTCTGAGATAGATATCTTTGATTGGATCTCTTGGGAAGTCAAACTAAAATATTCTCTTGAGCCCGTATTTTCAAATTTCCAAATCTTACTTCAGGCAATATTCCAATTGCATAGACATAACAGCAATAAGAATGATAGAAAGCAAAAATCATGAGAACTTGCATGAGTTCTTGTCTTGACCATGCGTCAGGTCCTTTCAAAAATGACGCCTAAATATTGTCAGAGGGAAGAAAAGAAGGTCTCTTTACGAGTTGCTCTGGCTTATCTTTGACAAGCACCCATGGCTGATAAGCAAGATCGTAGTTTGTCTCTGTGAGTCTTTTGAGCTTGTCAGGGAGATTTGAAGAAGACTCAAGCCAGGCGATATCTCCTCCTGTTTCGATGAAGCCCTCGACAAGCAAATTATAAAGATATTCACAGCCGTAGCATGAAACACTCTGGTGGCAAGATGAGTTTTTAAATTTAAAGGATGAATGAGATTACCATGATGGCAAGGAAATATCTCCAATCCAAGGGGAGAGGTCCATCTTCCAGCATGATTGATTTTTGCAGGTCAAAGAAGTGCTTGAGATAGTTGGGATACCACAGCAAGATTTGCTCTGACCTTGGGATTCTGCCGTGATAGAAACTAAATATGTTTTTCAACAAGTCAGAAAGGTCCTGATTTGAGAGATTGCTGATGAGAATTTCAGGAGTAGTCTGCTCATTCTGCGACAAAGAATCACAAATTTTCCTCAGTGATGGGAAATATTTGTTTGAGAAATACATTGAGTACCTAGGCACTTCAATGTAATCAAGATTTGGATATTTCTCCTAACAAATGAATCTAGAGGGATTAGTTCTGCTTTACTTTCATCTGAGAAAGGAAGTTGTGATATATTTTGGAAATGCTGACAAAGGGGCATTGGTTTCTGAGGATTGTTGCCTTGGCAATGATATAATTTTGTATTCTATATAAAGTTCTAATGTCGAGAAATTTTGGTTTGAAAGATGCAGAAGTTGAACTATCAAGAGATTTACTTTTCATTGTCTTTGTTTTCTGACATCAGATTTGAAAGTTCATGAACACAGTATTCATACTAAGCTGGTTTGAGCCAGAATTTGAAAAAAATTTTACTTCTTCCTCCATATCCTTTTCATCCTCCGAAAAGTAGGCAGGAAAATACTTTCTGATTTGATCCTTCTTATCCTCGTCAATTTCGGCAAAGTCTGTGTAATTAGTAGCGTTTGAACTTTTCTTCTTCTCCATAATCAAACTATACAATCATAAATTTAACTTGATCTAAATAAAAAATTTCAATGTCTCGTCTATGATATTTAATTTGGTTTCAAATTTTTCCACAACTTATCATAAGTATTTTTCTATATCTTTCTGAATCGGTTTTTTGCATTCATGCATGGAAAGTAATATTTATAAATCCTTAATTATTCTTAGTTTCATTTTGCTTCGTTCAAAAAAGAATATTCGAAATTCAAAAAAAATTATTCAAGCAATCCTCTGAGATACATATACCTGATCAAGGATCAAGGAACAGTGAAATCTGTTTCCTTGATTAATTAATACAAAGGGTCAAAATATTAATTGTAATCATATTCGTTTCAAATTTCGAAAGCTCTAATCCGAAGATTTTCTTGATGCGAGAAAAATAGAAGCTTTTGAGAAAAGTCTGTAAATGTGCTGGATTGACATTCAAATTATCGTGAGAATTTACTCTTTTCCATCATTTTTAAAGGATTACTTAGAAAACAAACTTGAACACCTTCTCATTTTCAGAGAAAGATAAACCAAATAAAGGGGTTTACTAATACCAGAATACTTTAAAAATACCAATTTTAAAATATGATGAAAGGATAGTAGTGATTTTATAAAAGATTATTCAGAACTAGGTTGGTCCAAGGTACTGAGAAGTTGTCCAACACTAGTAACGGTTTCTTGAATACCAGCAACTTGCTCCTGAATGCTTTCTTCTTGACCATGTTCATCCTTTAAAATAGGTTAAATTGATGGAATAAGTTTTGATGATGTTACAAGCCAGCCCTTAAAGTCGTCATAAATGTCTTGTAAACGTTGTTGGGAGTTGGGGATCATTTGTTTGACTTCTTCAAGAAGTTCGTTCTATTTTATTGAGAAACATTTTTTTTCAAAAAAAGAAAACCTCTTTCTTCAATTTATATTCATCTGCACCGTCAGTTTTTAATTGATCAACCTTAGCTTGTTGGTCGGCAGTTTCTTTAACATATGAAAGATACTCTTTATGAGTTCTCTTGAGGGCGCCACTCTTAATTCTGAATTGCTTTTCGTAATTGATTTCTGCCATTCTTGGAAAATTTTTGAATTTTATTCGAAATTATATTCAGGAAGTGCTCAGCGAAAATTTAAATTCTTTGATTGGCCTTTGTCAGAATCTGACCAATTTTCAAATTCAAGCTCTTTTCAGAATTCTGACAGTTTTTTTTTTCGAATTTGAAAATTTTTTGTTTAGAAGATCATTTCTTTTCAGAGGGCTGAATCCAAAAAAGGGCCTTGATTGATTTTCTTTTTAAAAAGGGATGATTTTCGAAATTAATTCGAGCAAAGCAAGATATTTGATACTGGACAAATAGTTTTTGAAATTTATAATATTTCCTTTTATCAGATTTGACGATTTAAGCTATCGACTATAATAATTTTGAGAAATAAAACAGTTGAGGAAATATATAGAATAGGATGGTCAATTCTAGTTTTTCAGCTTGTTGTCCTCAACAGTTTGTGTTTCACAGTGAATTCAAAAATTTTCGAGTTCCTTCCAAAATTATAGAGAAAAAAAGTTGCTGATTCTAAAATTTCTTTTATTTCCAGAAAAAGTCATTTTCACTTTAAAGGGGACAGAAGCAAAACCAAGACTGTCTCTTCAAAAAGCAAAAGTTCGAATTTGCTTATTTTTGAACCACTCTGAAGAAACCACATCCGTCAAGCTATTTTCAATTTTTACCAGAACCAGAAGATCATGGACTTGGAGAGTTAAACAGAGGATCACTTCTTTCTGTACTCTCTTCAACTCCAAATGTCAGAGAAAAGAAACCTCAAACTTTTTCAGTTAGTTGGAAATCTTTGCAAATCTCGAAAAAAATTCACCTCCAATATCTATGTTTGAAAAAGTCTTCCCATCCTCATTTGAGAGGGAGGTTTTATTCTTTGAAACAAAACAAAAAAATACTTCCAAGAAAAAATCTTGTGCTGAATTAAAAATATGATGAGTACAGTAAAAATTCAATGAAAGTAGAAACGATATAAAATTGTTTCGATAAAACAACTCAATTATTTCAAACAGTATGGTATTCAGTTTGCTTGGTTGTCTCTTTTTGGACTATCTCTATACATTTCTTGAATGGATAAACCATTTTTTCCAATCATAGAGTTTGGCAATAAAGACAGAGCACGACACTTTTTCTCAAGCAGAACCATTTTTACATCCATTTGTGTCAATTTCTCTTTGAGTATTAAAGTAGCATTTTTAGTTCCTTGGTTTGGAAATGGACTAATATGAACTCTTTTGATCTTTGAACTCATAGACTTGACCCGATCATGCTTTGTATTTTCCCCTTCATTCTTGAATGGAAATGGAATAACTTGTTGTTGTTTTTCAACTCTACTTGATTGAAGTGAGAGGGTCTGTTTGGAACTTTGTTGGGAAAGAAGAGTTCTTGGACTTTTCTTCCCTTGGCGTGGTGAGATCCTTGAAAAGAGAATTCCTCTTGAACTTTGGGCACTGAAAACTGGCTTTGAATTGCTCTGCTCTGGAATTACAAAGTTTGATGACTCAGTATTATGAACTCTGCGTGGCGAAATACTCGAAAAGAGAAGACTTCTTGAGCTTTGGGCGCTGAAAACTGGCTTTGGGTTGTTCTGCTCTGTAGCCACAAAATTTGCTGACGACTCATTAGGACTTTGTTGTTGAGCAAATGAATTGGGGATTGGTGAAACAAAAGGATCTTTTTCCTTGATTTGAAGAGGATTTTTCAGATTGAAAATTCGAGGCTTGGAAGCTATAAGTTTGAGCATGCCCCTTCCTGACGAAGAATGATCTTCTTGCGTATGACTATGATGCAAATTGCTTTTAGTAAAATGAACAAAAGGGTCATCTCCATCAGCATCTTCAGCAAGCAAATCCTGAATTTTGTTCTTCATATGTACTTCTTCTCGATGCTTATTAATTGCTTCTTCCATTTGTGCTCTTTGCTTCAAAAAAGCTTCATCTTTCTTCCAAAACTCCAAAATCTTCTTCTTTTCTGGCTCTTCAGGCCTTGGAGTCTTTGATAAATACCTCTTCACCTTCTTTTTTTTCTGTGTAGGAAAAGGGTCTTTGATGGCTTGATATTCATCCATGAGCTTTATGCAATCTCCCCATATTTGCTTTGCTTTAGTATCGTCCCATTTGTTTTGAGTATCGAGCAACTTTAGCTTTGGGAGATCCTTGAGCTCTTGGAATCCTTTTGAAGAGGAGAAAGGGACAGGAGACTTTAAAGCTTCAAGGCGTGCTGATTGGATTTGTTGATTTGCTTGACGATTTAAAAAATCCTTATGATCAGAGAACTTGTCAAAACCTCGAGACAGAGTTTTCTTGCGCTTCAATTTCGAAGCCACACGAGCAGAAGCCAAATCTAATTCAAGAGGAGTGAGGTATCCTTCAAGATAGGAAGCGACTGGAGATGCTGATGGTGAGAAGAATCCCACAGGGGCAAGATTTGAGACATTCAGGTCTTGAGAAACTATGCGCTGATGAAAGCTTGCATTCAAGCTCTTGATTGCATTATTGCGAATTTGAAACTTGGGTTCTTGCATCGCTGTTTGTTGAGGGTCCATAGAAAGACTAAGTCAGCAGCTGATCTGGATCTATTGCTGAGTTTTTTAATGAAAAGCTAATTAAGTGAAGGATTAATGTTGATAAATAAAATTCTAAAAAATGGAGCCAAAAAAACCCTTTTGTGGTAAAAGGATCCGCTTAATTCTATGAACTCAAAAAACTAATTGCGAAGACTGATAGAATCGAACTTTTTCCCGGTGTATTGCGTTTCGAGAGGTTTGTGTTTCTTTGGTACTCTAGATTTCCATACTTAAAATTTTGTTGGAGAGAGTATGAACGCATGATTAATTTGAGAGTCATATTTTTTTTTTTTTTTTTAACTTTTTTTTGCGATAAATTTTTTTTTTTTAAAATTAAAATTTTTTTTTTTTTTTTTTTTTTTTTTTTTGGAGTGTTTTTTTTTTTTTTATTATTTTTATATTCTTTTTTTTTTTTTTTTTTTTAACCTATCTTGGCGATACATTGTTTTTTTTGAAAAGAACAAATTACTATTTAGTTTATTTTTTATTATTTGAGATTTTGAACTCTCCCTCTCTCTTTAAAGAGGGATGCTGTTTACTCTGCTTCCATGAAAGAAGTCATATTTAAATGTCTTTCTGAAATTGTGTTTGGGTATATTTAAAGTTTATTTTGCATTCTAATTCTTTTTTAGCGCCAGAGACTTCTTTTTCAAACTTTTTTTGTTGTTGTGTGAAATTTTTAAAGCGAAGAAAGTGCAATCAAGAGAACTTCAAAATCTATCCTCAAATTTTAAAGGAAATGAAGAAAATTATTTTTGAGGGAAGATTTTAGAAAAAAAAATCATGTTAGAGGTTTATAGTTATTTTATTTGAAGCAGAGAGTCAGTTTTCCATATTATTTAGAGTGGAAGTATTTGATATAAAAGTCAAATTTTTTTCTCGACCAAGTTTCTTTCAATCAAGTAATTTATGTATTTCAAGGCTTTACTAAATTTCCAAGTGATTCAATCTCTTGCTTTTTGAGACTTTGCAAGCGCTTAATATTTTCTAGAGTTTCGGTCTCTTGCTTCTCAAAATCACGTAATTTTTGTGTACTTTCATTCATTTGAGTATTGAATCTTCTCGCCTCGTGCTCTCTGTCCGCTTGGAATCGCTCTATATTTTCACGGGTTAAGTATTCCTCATCTTTAATCTTTTCTCTTTCAGCTTCCGAGAGCTTATTGAAGCTTTCAGAGTTTATCTTTTTCATGAGTTTGTTTCCATTTTTACGGTTTTCAACCTCTTGTTTTTCGAAATCCTTAACTCTTTTCTGATTCTCTCGTTTGTAATCATCCTGGTTTTTGATTTCTTGTTTTTTAAGGGTTTGAACTCTTTTCAAGTTTTCATGAGCTTCCTTCTCTTGTTTTTCGATATCTTCGAGGGTTTTCAATTTTTCTGCTCGGACAATATGTTGAATTCTTTCCAGATTTTTTCTGTTTTCAGTTTCTTGTGTTCTAAGTTCTTGCATTTTTTTGATGTTTTCACGAACCTCAGCCTCTTTCCTTTCGATATCACGCAGTTTGTTCTGGCTTTCGTTCATTTGAGCATCGAATCTTGCCATCTCATCCTTTCCATCAAGTCCGAATTGCTCCGAATTATCAAGAGTTTGATATTCTTCTTTCTTAATTTTTTCTCTTTCAGCTTCTGAGAGCTTATGGAAGCTTTCGGATTCCATTTTTTTCCTGAGTCTGTCTCCAACTTTATTGTTTTCATCACGTTTTTTGTCGAGATCCCTCATTCTTTTTTCATGTTCACGCTTGTAATCATCTTGATTTTTAATCTCCTGTTTCTTGAGATTTTCAAGCTTTTTCAAATCATCCTCCAATTCGTACTCCTCGCTCATCAATGGATCTCTATCACTGGAAGATTGTGGTCGTAACAGAGTTACGCTTGGCTCATTAAATATTCCTCGGCCTATTAATGTTGTGGCCAACAAGCATAGGAACATAAGTATTGGCGTCATTTTCACCAAATTTAAAAATATTTTATAAAAGTTTTCTGGAAGAACAGATTTAATAAAAGTTTATTTTGAGCGGAAGTTTATTTTGTTTTTGAATTTAGAAAAAGTCTGGGCTTAATAGAGGAAATCCAATCTTCGAGAGGTTCATTCTCCTCAAGAAAACCTTGATATGCAGTTTTGGATCTTGGCTGCTTGGATTTTGAACAGAGACCTTATTTGAATATTTCATCTGTTGGGAAAAGGTTTTAATTGGTCAAGAAATTTGAATGGATATGAATGATTTTTTCGTTCGTTAATTTTACATTGGTCTTTGGGAGTAGAGTTCCAAGAGTTTTGAGAGCCAAGATAGGAGAGTGGAAATATGAAACGTTATCGGCTTGAACCTGGCGTGAGACCTGAGACAAAATTTTCGAAACAATTTTCAAAATTAAAAATCAACCAATATTTAGGTGCCGAAATCTTGACCTTGTCATGTGCTCTCCAGCAATACCATATCAATGTTTATAATGTTCTGACTGGCAACAAGCTTCAAAGAGATTCAAAAAAGATTCTGAAAATAATCTTTGGCTTGAAATGCTTAGGAAATAAACTTGATAATTGAGACTCTTAAAAAGGAAATTGGGGTACTTGAGCTTTCTTGTGAGTTTACTGCATTCAGATGATATTTCCCATATTTCAATTTCGCTCTTTGAAGAAATAAACTCTCTCAATCTCCTCTTTATCCGATATTAGGAAATTTAAGAAAAAAAGTTACCTTCTGAAAATGCTCCCATCTAATTCAAATTTCGAAATTGAATTCTCGAGTTGAAAAATAGATGAATCTTATTTTTTTTGGGTGAGGTTTGAAATAGATCTCAATGATTTTATCTTTTCAGAAATTTTCAACCAATGCAAAATTTTTTCACTAATGAAAAATTTCAAAATTGTCATCTCTGATGATTGAGGGAAAAAATTGTTTAAATTTATTTCAACTTTCCTCAAAACGCCTCCTCTTGGAGATTTCTGAGAATAAATTAAAAAAAAGGATTTTGCGTCCATTCTCCTAAGCATATTCATCTATCTTCTTAAATATTACAAAAGATTGCACTCTAAATATAAGCAGCCTCGAAGGCTGAAGATCAAAATAACTTATTTTGCGAAATTTGTCGCAATAAACTTTTTTAATTCTCAATCTGAATTCAAAATTCTTTGGGAGAAAATGATTGAAAAACAGTTTTGTCAAAAAACTTGATTCATATATTTATTATAAATATATTTTTGTCTTTGTAATATGCAAAATAAAGAGACTGAAAGATCTCAAAAGCCTCAATGATAAAGTTATTGGAACAGCTGTTGAAGATATTCTTTTCAGAGAATAACAGGGCTTGAAATAAAATTTATCTGTCATATCCACATGAGAAATTGAGATGTGCCCAGATTTTCCTTTTTGAAGCTTTGGAGTTGAATTATGAAAGAAACTTCAAAAGGATTCGAATTTTCTTTTTTTTTAAGATTTTTGAGAAGAAAAAACCATTCTTGAGGACAAATATTTTTTATGCAAAATGAAAACTAGATCTTCCTTCAAAATTTTTTATCGGGCGATCATTGCATTGATATTTTCAATGAGGAAACTAATTCCCGCCTTGTTTTAATATAAATTATGTGCTTGTATATTTTGTAATGTAATTAAAAAAAGGCCTTCAGAAATATTTCAAACATGTTTTCCGTTTTTACGAAACAGGGGAGCCAATCAGTCTTTCTTATTTCCTCACTCCTTTCCCTCTTCTCAAGCTGGATTGGAATGTTGATGTATTTACAAACTCTAAGATATGATGATGATGATGATGATGCCTTGATTTATCTTTTTGAGAAGAGTCTTTAAATTTTAAAGGATTATTTCTGAAATTTTCGTGATTAAATTTTAACACGTACGATTACGGCGTTTTTCATGCCTTCTCTTCCTCTCATTTAGACTTACTTAACTCTTATCTTCCCTGATTTCCAGAACTCTTTATTGTATAGCTTTTACTCTTTGTCATCCCCTTTATTAAAAATTCCTGGGAATTTTAGTTTGATTCAAGAATTACCTTTTCATTTCATCACTTTTTCTCTCCCTAAGGTTTTATATTTTCATCGTTAACTTTGCTTCACCTTGTATTTCATCAGAAGCCAGTTCCAACAACCTTCGACTCTTTTACAACTTGAGGTAGTGTCTTTCAAACAAGTCTAGTTTGAAAAACAAGAGTCATTTGAATTTATTCTCTACTGATCTTCTTTTCTCGGTTAAACTTTTCTTATTTCTTACATTGAAAGACTTCACATCATCACCTCACACTTTCAAAACATTTGTTTTGTCAATCCTTGACGTTTTAACAATAGAAAGGAGAACCGCCATGATGAGCTTATAAAATTCTTTTGGTGACAAGGCAAAGTTTTAGATACTAGAGAATTTTCCTTTTGGTTTGCAAGACTTATCATTCAGGTTGAATCAAGATCGAGCATAACAAAAGAAGGAAACGAAGTCATAGATAGTTTTTAAGAAAAACAAACACTTTGTCTTAAAATCTTTAGTTTTTTGTTTTAAGGTCATTCATTTTCTCAGAAAGTTCTAAAGAATTCGAGAAACAAGCAGACTCGCCTTAAATAATAGTTTAAGGTTTTTGAAGTTTCCGGATAAACTCAATAAAAAGCACCATTGACTTTTCGAAAAATCAATTTATTGGATATTATAATTAAACTTTTCCCTCTCAATGACGTCGTATTACGAGTTTTCCTCAAACATTCACAAACTTCATTTATTTCGAACTCATCCTTCTCCTATAAATACTCGTCTGATCCTTTTTATTTTATAATTCTCAATTAACTTTCTTTCCACAAGAAAAAAATCCTCCTACTCTAAAAACAATGGGTCTTACTCAAGCTAAAGATGATCTTCCTAAGCCTCAAGTTGATGTCGCCCGATATTTGGGTGTGTGGTATGAGATTGCTCGTTTACCAATGAGATTTGAAAGAGATCTTCATTGTGTGACAGCCACTTATACTCAGAATGAAGATGGGACAATTAAAGTCCATAATAGAGGCACAAAAGGATCACCTCAGGGTCCTCTTGAGCAAATTTCAGGAAAGGCTTGGTCAGTTGATGCGACAAATAGTCGATTGAAAGTTCAATTTTTCTGGCCTTTATCGGCAGATTATTTTATTATGAAGAGAGATGATGATTATAAATGGGCTATAGTTGGTCAATCAAATCGAGAATATCTTTGGTTCTTGTCTAGAACTCCAAAGATCGACGATAAGCTGTATCAAGAAATGTTTGAATTTGCAAAAGAACATGGCTTCCCTGTTGAAAAATTGATCAAGCCACGACATTTAGAAACACTTCCTTATGAAATTTAACCTGTGTTAGAGTGATTAAATCAATGTGTCCCTACATTTTTATAAGGAAATCAGTCAGTTTTGAAGTTCTCACGATTGATCATGAAACCCTTAAGTTTACTCAAAGTGATTATTCTCTCTTTCTTTTTCTTCCTCCAGGATTTAAATCAAACGCTTTTGATCAAGTTTCGAGCACGAATTTTTTTTTGTTTCTGGGTTTTGTCAAAGAAAGTTTATGACAAAGTAAATTACCACTTGGATTTGATTTTATTTATTTGAAGTGAGAGATACCGTAGAGTCTCTTTTGAATTTTGATCAGATATTTTCCAACTCTGAAATAAAGTGTCTAGTTTTTCATGATTTCTCAATGTCACATTCTTTTTAAAAAATCAAGTATTTTCGAAGCAGCAATTCAAGAACCAGGCTCCTATCAACTGACCTAACTGGAATATAGACATTTTATTCAGATTCAAAGCCCTTTTAAACTTGAAATATGGTGTTTTTAATTTCTAATTTAGGCACTCGTCTGGTGATTATTTACAGTATTGAGATTTGAATTATTCAATAACTTTAATTAATCACCGCTCTCGAATTATCTTCAAACTTTCCTTCACTTTTTTCCTCTCTTAATAATTCCTCTTTCCATGCATCCACCTTGTCTAGGTCTTATTTTTCTCTTCTTTATTCCTATCTACCTCAAAATTTATTTGTTTCTGGCTGGGTTGTAGTTTTTGACCCCCTATTTTTATATGTTTTACTCTATTTCAAATTAAAAAACCCTCACCTTAAAAAAGGCAAATTACATTGGATTTACCTTAAACTATCTTTTCGCTTAAATTGTGAACCATTTCGAGTTCTCATATAATTATTTCTTTTTCTCCAGACATTACCAAAACCTCCCCAATGCAATCAAACAATCCTTATCAAAACAACCAAAACCAATATCCTCAACCTCATCAAAATCCTATTAGATTTGCTCCATATCCAAATTTTGAAGTAAATTATGCTCCTGTTCAAAATCATCAAGACCCTATCTACTTGAACGGAGATAATTTTAACAATGCCCAACGCCTTTCTCAACAACAACAGCAACCCCAATATCCTGCTTTGAACCAAAATCAACTATTCCAACCCCTCGAGCAAAATCTCTCTCAATTTCAGAATTATGCTCCTCCTCTTATTAAGAATCAAAGCCAAGAATATGCTAAACCCCAAAATCTCCCTCAAAATAACCCTATTCCAAACAATCAATCTCAGCCAAGACATCAAAGCAAAAAATCTATTTCAAGCTCGCAGAATGGAGTTTTGAGTGGAATATTCGGGCCAAGTGTTTGTGCAGCACACCACAAGCCTCTCAAGAACATCTGTAAAGACGAAGGATGTCAACAAAGACTTTTGTGTGATTTTTGTGTATTTGAGCCTGTTTCCAAAGGGCAAGAAAAGCCTCATAAAGATATAGCAGCGATACAAGAACTCCTCGATATCTCATTATTTTATCAATTGGAGGCATATGCAAAAGAAGAAGAGAATGTCTTTCAACCTCTTGATGATAGATATCATGGAGTTTGTTCGACAATAAGTTCTTCATTTGAAGACTTGAGAATTAAAATTTCTGAATTGTTGGTTCAATCTGAAGAAAGAGCAAAAGTGAAAGCTCAGGAATACTTTTTGCAGCCAAGGCCAAAGAAATGGGTTGCTTTAATGGAAGAATATAAGACGAAAAAAGCCGCATATGTGAGTGTGCAGAATCAGGGACAAACCAGACAGCTTGATGATTTTGTGAGCCTAATAAATAAAGTGGAACAACAGAAGAAAGAGAAAGAAGAAGACAGTATTCATCATATTTTGGAGATACAAAAAGAACAAATGGAGAAGATCTTGCGAGGAGTGAAGGCGAGTATTACCATGATGGTGGATAAATTATTCCCCAGTTCGAATATCCAAGAACCAGATTTAAAAGTTTCCGTTAGCGATCTCAAGTTTTTCAAAGATGTAAAAACCAATAATAAATTCATTATGAACAGTATGGTATACATCCCCAAGCTTGGTCAGATTGTGACTGGATCAGAAACTGGAACGATTTCAACATGGAATCCAGTTACGTTAGATCCTATAAAGACATATAAGGTGCATGATGGCCCGATAAATTCTCTGTTATACCTTGAAAAAGAAAATCTTTTGTTGACTGGATCTAGGGACACATTGATCAAGATGTTCCCTGTGACAAATACAGATATTAATGTGGCAAAATCTACTGTGTTTTCTGGTCATACAGAAGCAGTAAGAAGTCTTTTATACTTGGAAGGTGAAGATAAATTTGCTTCTGCTGGCGAAGACCCCAATATCAGGATCTGGAATATTAGTACAGGAAATCTTGATGCGACGATAAGTACTAAAGAGTGGAGAAGTTTTGGAGATGAGATGGCGTTTATTAGGCCAGAGAAATGGATCGTAGTAGCAGGAAAAAAGGATATCAAGATATTTGATTATGTGACAGGAGATTTATTGATGACACAGTCTGGTAAAGCGCTGGGATCAATGGATTACTTATTGGAGAAAAGATTGTTGATGCTACAAGAAGACAACGATAAGGTCATTTTATGGAGGATCAATAGCGAGAAAAAGAAGCTGAAGAAAGAGACCAAGTTTAGTTTGCAGTTTAACTTGAAGAAACCAGCGTATTTCCAGTGTTTAGAATCAAGTGATTTGGTGCTCGTGTCAATCGGAACAAATAAGATTGCTGTGTTTAGCTTGTCAACAGGAACTTTATTGAAGCAAATTGAAACAAATTTGCAAAGTACAACTTGTCTGACTTGGCTTAAAGGTGAAAGAAGACTTCTAGTTGGTGATTCTGCTTCCGGTAACATTGGTATCCTACAATACTAGTTGCAGTGGGAAGTGACCTAGCTATGATTCATTCGTTTTATTTGAAAAGAATTGTATTTATTGTTTAATGAATTTGTTGTATGAAATGTTCTATAAGCATCAGAAGACTTTTATTGAAGATCTTAATACATCAACTAACCTATCTGTCTGTTTGTTTGGTTGTTGGATAAAAGTTTCCTGTCAAACTCAATTTCTTTGGGAATACAGATGTCTCATTCCCGCTTGTCAACAATTTTTGATTTCTTAATAATACAGTAATCTTCTCTGTGACATTTTTTTCACATCTAAAGATTGACTTTTTCTTTGAACTCTTTATTATAGTTTATCTATCAAAAACTCCATCAAACTCTCATGCAACCAAGCAACTCTCACCCTGATGACAATCCTCTTGCCCATTCATATAGAAACCCCTTTCAAGCTGGTTATAGACCTGCTCCTATTCAACAACAGCAACAAAATCCTAATGTGAATCAAAATATGAATCAAGCTCAACCTCAGCCTCAGCAGTGGCTTCCTCCTCAAAATCCTCAGAATCAAGCCGCACAGCCTCAAGCACCTTTTCTTGATGTCAATTCCCTACTCCGTCCAATTCAAAATCTCTTCCAACCTCAAAACCCCAACCCTAATAATAATATGAATCAAGGCCAGAACCAAGTGCAACCTCAAAACATTCCCCAAAACCAAAACCAACAACCTCAAATTCAAGTTCAACCACAAAACCAGAGTCAAACGATCCTCCCAAACCCCAATGCAATTTTTGGTCCAAGTATTTGCAATACTCATCATAAGCCATTCAATCATGTCTGCAAGGCAGAAGCTTGTCCACAAAGACTTTTGTGTGATCTTTGTGTTCCTGAGCATTCTAAAGGGAAAGACAAGCCTCATAAAGACATAATTACAATGAAGGAATTGTTGGATGTTTCATTATCTTATCAGCTAGAATTATATGCAAAAGAAGAAAAGAGTATTTTCAAGCCTCTTGATGATAGATATTATGGTGTTTGTTCGACGATAAGTTCTTCATTTGAAAGCTTGAAAGCTCAGATAAATGAGCTGTTGGTACAATCAGAAGCAAAAGCAAAGGCAAAAGCTAAAGATTATTTTTTGAAGCCAAGGCCAAAGAAATGGGTGGCTTTAATGGAAGAATATAATGCAGCAAAACAAGCTTATTTGAATGTGAGAAGTGAAGGGCACACAAAAGTGTTGGATGAATTTATTGAGGTGGTAAATAAAGTGCAGCAACATAAGAAAGAAAAGGAAGAAGATAGTCTTCAAGAAATTTTAGAGACGCAAAAAGAAGAAATGGATAAAGTTTTGCAAAGATTTAAGGAGAGTGTTGCTTACATGATGGACAGATTATTTAACAGCGCCCAAGAATCAGCATTAAAAGTGACTACAAATGGTCTAACTTATCATAAAGAGGTAAAAACTGATGCTAAATTTCTGATAAACACTATGGTGTATGTTCCCAGACTTGATCAAATCGTTACAGGATCTGAGAACGGAACCATTTCTGCATGGACTCCTCTCACATTTGATCATCTTGTGAGCTACAGAGTCCATAGTGCTGCGATAGATGCTTTGATATACCTTGAAAAAGAGGCATTAATAGTGACTGGTTCCAAGGATAATTCTATCAAGATGTTCCCTGTGACTTCTGCAGGGATAAATGTGAAGAAAGCGTTGGTGTATACTGGCCATACTGATGCAGTTCGAAGTCTCCTGTATTTGGAAGGTGAAGATCGTATCGCTTCAGCAGGTGAAGATCCTGATATTAGAATCTGGAGTCTTCGCTCTGGAAATTTGGATAATACGATAAATACAAAAGGATGGAAGAGTTGTGCTGATGAAATGGCATTTATAAGGCCAGAAAGATGGATTGTAGTCGGAGGAAAAAAGGAAATAAAGATATTTGATTACGTGACAGGAGACTTGTTAATTACACAAGGAGCTGTAAAGGCGATAGGATCGATGGATTACTTATTGGAAAAGAAGATTTTGATGGTGCAAGATGATAATGATAAGATTACATTATGGAAAGTTGATGGTGAGAAGAAAAAGTTAAAGAAGGAAAGAAGACTATGTTTGCCTTATAGTTTGAAGAAACCAGCGTACTTCAAGTGTATTGAGATGAGTGATTTGGTGTTGGTTTCTACAGGAACAAATAAGATGGCAGTGTTTTCATTGTCGACTGGAGCGTTATTAAAAGAAATTGAAACAAAATTGCAAAGCACCACTTGTATTACTTGGCTCAGAAGTGAAAGAAGAATTTTGGTTGGTGATTCTGGATCCAATCTTCTCGGTGTCCTGCAATACTAAAGGTCTGAGAGAGGGGGATGGCTTTGTTGTTGTGATGTGGTTTTTGTGATTTTCTTCTGTAGATTCAAGTCTACTTTACTTGAGAAAATGATTTCAAAAGTGATAAAATTTGTGAAATATAAATTGTAATGAGGAAATCTTTGCAGTGAAACTCTATATTAACTTCATGAAATTTACTAAATTATTGACTTCTACTTTTTCTCTGAACAATTATCAAACAGAAAAGAAATATTTATTTTTATCTACATTTAAACCAAAGGACAAATTATTCTTGTCTAATTTCATCGGTTTGAATAGGTTTTTCCAGTTTTTCAATAGGGAACCTATTTTCCTTGGCAAATTGTATTAAATCTCCATATAATTTCTCATCCATGTGTGGATTTCTTGAAAGAATCCAGAAATATTTTAGATTTGGATGTCCAACAACGGCCCACTAATAATCATCGGCAACCTTTAAAATCCAATAATCGGCACTCATAGGCCAATAAAATTGAACTTTCAATCGACTATTAGAAGA
>Ga0182738_1002191_pt1 | contig 23468 bp, 24 predicted proteins | sample eDN5th30CBELigMG_FD_128876 | JGI IMG/M metagenome (GOLD analysis project Ga0182738, IMG submission 128876) | Enriched Miracle-Growth compost microbial communities from Emeryville, California, USA - eDNA 5th pass 30_C BE-Lig MG (version 2)... ...
ATCGGCCGCGCGCCGAACCGGTCGACGGCAAAGCCCGCTGCGGTCTGGCCGAAGCCTGACACGGCGTAGAACAGCGCACCGAGAAGGCCGACCTCCTCGAAACTCAGGCCGATGCGATCGCGGACGATCAGCAACATGGTGACGAAGGCGAGCTGATAGTAATGGCTGGAGCCGTGCGCCACCCCGATCAGGGCCATCACACGGGCATCGCGCCCCACCGAAACGCTTGCTGTTGCTGACATCGATTCCTCTCCGGAGGGACATCCTAGCCGAACCGCAGGTCGAACGGCGTGCAATTGTGCCGCGAGAGCCATGCACGCCCGGTGTATGATTCACGACATGAGCAGCTTCACGCCCGAGCAGATCGCTTTGCGGGACATGACACGCGCCTTCGTGCAGCGCGAGGTGATCCCCTTCGCGGCCGGGTGGGACCGCGAGGAGAAAGTACCGCTCGACACCGTTCTGAAGTTGGGCGCGCTTGGCCTGTTCGGCGTCTGCGCGCCCACCGGCTTCGACGGCGCCGGCGCCGATTTCCTCGCCTACATGCTGATGACCGAGGAACTCGCCTACGGCGATGCCGGCATCTGCAACATGGTCAATGCCGCCAACTCGTTCGGCGCCAAGGTCCGCGATTCGGGCACGGCCGAGCAGAAGGAGCGCTTCCTGCGCCCCGTGGCGAGCGGCAAGGCCCTGGGCTGCCTGCTGATGACCGAGCCCCACGCCGGCTCCGATGCAGCGGCGATGCGGACCCGCGCGGTGCGCCGTGGCGACAGCTACGTGCTGAACGGCGCAAAGTGCTTCATCACCTCGGGGCGCTCGGCCGAATATGCCGTGATCTTCGCCGTCACCGATCCCGACGCGGGCAAACGCGGCCTCTCCGCCTTCCTGACCCGCACCGACCGTCCGGGCTATCGCGTGGTGCGGCTCGAAACCAAGCTCGGCCACCGCAGCAACGATACCTGCCAGATCGCCCTCGAAGATCTGGAAGTGCCGGCGGCCGACCGGCTCGGCCAGCCGGGCGACGGCCTGCGCATCGCGCTCGCCGCGATGGACAGCACGCGGGTCGCCGCCGCGGCGCAGGCAATCGGCGTGGCGCGGGCCGCGCACGATGCGGCGCTGGCCTATGCGCGCGAGCGCCAGGCGTTCGGCAAGCCGATCCTGGAGCATCAGGCGATCGCCTTCCGTCTCGCCGAGATGGCGACCGGGATCGAGGTGGCGCGGCAGATGTGCCACCATGTGGCGCGGCTCAAGATGGCCGGTGTCCGCTGCGTCAAGGAAGCGTCGATGGCCAAGCTGTTTGCCTCGCAGATGAGCGAGCGCGTCTGCTCCGCGGCGATCCAGATCCACGGCGGCTATGGCTATGTCGCCGACTTCCCGGTCGAGAAATTTTATCGCGACGCGCGTGTCTTCCAGATTTATGACGGAACCAACGAAGTGCAGAAGATCCTGATCTCGCGCGAGCTGGCGGCAGGACGATAAGAGGAGGAAACGCATGAAGGCGCTGACGCGCGAGCAGGTGGAGTCCTATCGCCACGACGGCTTCCTGTCGCCCTTCCCGGCTCTCACGCCCGACGAGACGGCCGCGTGCCTGGCCGGCCTCGGGCGCTACGAGCGGTGGCTCGGCAACCCCGTGCCGAAGGCCGACATGCACTGGCGCTCGCTGACCCATGCCTGCCTGCCCTTCTATGCCGACCTCGCGCGCAACCCGCGCATCCTCGACGTGGTCGAGGACCTGATCGGGCCCGACATCCTGGTATGGACCAGCACCTTCTTCATCAAGGAGGCGTCGTCGCCGACCTTCGCGGCCTGGCACCAGGATTCGACCTACTTCGGCCTCGATCCCTACGAGCAGGTGACGGCGTGGGTGGCGTTGACCGATGCGAGCCAGGATGCCGGCTGCATCGAGGTGCTGTCCGCGCACGGCAGGCCGCGCCAGATGCGCCACGTGCCGAAGAAGCTCGCCAACAGCATCAACCGCACCGGCCAGACCATCACCGAGCCGCTCGACGAATCGGACGTCCGGGCGATGCCGCTCAGGGCCGGGCAGTTCTCGCTCCATCACACGCTCTGCGTCCATCGCTCGGCGCCGAACAATACCGCGCAGCGCCGGGTCGGGCTCGGCATCAACTACATCCCGGCGCACGTGAAGACGACCGGCTCGCGACGCATGCCGGCGCTGCTGGTGCGCGGCACCGACCGGTACGGACATTTCGACCTCTACGAGGCGCCGGTGAAGGAGCTGGGCGAGACCGAGCTCGCCACGCACGACCGCGTCTACAACGCCTACGCCGAGAACTACCGCGAGCAGGTCCGGCGCCACGAGGAAGAGTTCGCCGCCGAAGCGGCGCCGTGATTCATGTTCCTCCCCGCGCTGCGCGCAGGGAGGAAAGATGGAAGTGAGGATTTCGATGGGAGGGATGAATTGAGTCAAATCCGTAGACGCACCGCCTTGCTCGGTGCATTGACCGCACCGTTCGCCGCGCGCGGCACGCACGCTGCCGACTACCCCAGCCGCCCGATACGCCTGATCGTCCCCTATGCTCCCGGCGGCGGCGCCGATGCGGTTGCGCGCATCATCGCCAAGCTCGCCGGTGCCAGCATGGGCCAGTCGATCGTGGTCGAGAACAAGGGCGGCGCGGGCTCGATCGTCGGCACCGACCTCGTCGCAAAGTCCAATCCCGACGGCTACACGCTGCTGCTCGGCCAGTCCGGCCCGATCTCGATCAATCCGGCGGTCTACAAGAGCCTGCCGTACGATCCGGTGAAGGAACTGACGCCGGTCACCATGACCAATTCCTATCCTTACGTGCTGGTGGTCAATCCCAAGCTCGGGGTCACCACGCTCAAGGATTTCGTGGCGCTCGCCAAGGCGAAGGCCGGCGACCTGAACTACGGCACCACCGGCGTCGGCGCGGCCAATCACCTGATGAGCGAGCTGTTCTGCGCCAAGGCCGGCGTGAAGATGACCCACATCCCCTATCGCGGCACCGCCCTCGCGGTCGCCGATTGCGTCTCCGGGCAGGTGACGATGGTGTTCGGCGATCCGGTGAGCGTATTTCCGCACGTCAACGCAGGCACCCTGCGAGCCCTCGCCGTCACCAGCCCGCAGCGCTCGCCGGTGGCGCCGACGGTGCCGACCATGGCCGAGAGCGGCTATCCCGATGTCGAGGCGGTGGCGTGGCACGGCATCTTCGTGCCGGCCCGCACGCCGCAGGAGATCGTCGACAAGCTCAACGCCGCGATCGTGAAGGCGGTGGCCGAGCCCGAGATCAAGGCCCTGCTCAGCAAGCAAGCCATGTCGCCGGTTGGCAGCACGCAGGCGGAATTTGCGGCCTTCCTCAAGAAGGACCTCGCCACCTGGAAGGGCGTTGCGGCTCTGGCGAAGGTCAGCGTCGAATAGAAGCGGGCCGCGCCGCGGCAAGCTTCCCGCGGCGCGGCCCCATGGGTTCAGTGTCCGGCGTCAGTTCCGGCTAGCGCCAGGGATTGTGGTCGTTCCGGTCGAAGGCGCGCGGAACGCCATCACGGTCCCTGTCCTGCAGCTGGCGATTGTCGAAACGGTCGGAGCGGTTTGGAACTCCGTCGTGGTCCTTGTCCCACGCCTGCTGCCGGTTGTCGTACCGGTCGTGCGCGTTGGGCACTCCGTCGTGATCCTTGTCGCCCCACGCCCGGGGCCGGTTGTCGTTGCGCTGGTCGAACACGTTGGGGACACCGTCGCGATCGCGATCGCCCAGCACGCCATTCCGCGGTGGGACCTGTGCTTCCGCACTAGTGACGACGGCAGGCGACACGGCAACACCGGCGGCGATTGCCAGAACGACCAGGAGGATCGGGGGTTTCATGTCAGTCTCCATTGATGGTTGCTCGAACGAATGCTCTGCCCCTTCAAACGCCCGCTCCGCGCGAAAGGTGGCGATGAGAATCAGCGCAACCGGTTAGCGCTCCCAGCCGTTGCAGCGAGACCATTATCCAAACGGTGGAGGGACCCCATGCCTGCGGACAAGCGTGCGCGCGCCAAGTTGAACGATCTGACCGACAAGCTGCACGGTGCCCAGGACGCGGCGAAAGCCGATGGCGCCGGTGCCCTGGCGAAGGCCGACCTCAAGCTGCTCGAGCAGGAAGTCGTCGCGGAGAAGCTCAAGGCCAAACGGCCTGAGCCCTCGACCAAGGCCCCTACCTCGGTGGACGGCAAGCTGGACAAGGCGCTGAAGGACAGCTTTCCCGGCAGCGATCCGGTGTCCTTCGTCGAGGCCGCGCCGATCAAGGACGGCGATCGTGCGCTCCCCACGGTCCCGGACAAGGACCCGAACGACAAGCCTTGAGCCTGTCGTCATCTTGCGGCAGCGCAGGTGCCCCGCCCGCGCGCCGGCGAAAGTTGGGCAGTCGGAAGTGCCAGGAAGCTGCTACGCGTCAGGGTCCCCGGCGTTGGGGAAGAAGAGCTGCTCGCCGTTGATCTTGTAGGCCGCGATATCGCCCTGCCCTTCGGTCGACACCAGCCAGTCGATGAACTGCTGGCCGAGATCCTTCTTCACGTGCGGGTGTCTGGCCGGATTGACGAGCATCACGCCGTACTGGTTGAACAGGCGCCTGTCACCCTGCATCACGATGTCGAGGCTGCCCTTGTTCTTGAACGAGAGCCAGGTGCCGCGGTCGGCCAGCACGTAGGCGTAGGACGCAGAGGCCGTGTTGAGCGCGGCGCCCATCCCCTGCCCGATCGACTTGTACCAGCTCCCCTTGGTCCCGCCGATGTCGATGCCGGCCTCCTTCCAGAGCCTGATCTCGGCCACGTGGGTGCCCGAGCGGTCGCCACGCGAGATGAACGGCAGCTCCTTCTCCTTGATCGTCCGCAGCGCGGCGAGGATATCCTGCGATCGACCGACGCCGCCCGGATCGGTGCGCGGCCCGATCAGCACGAAGTCGTTGTACATCACGGGATAGCGCTTCACGCCGAAGCCTTCGGCAAGGAACTTGCTCTCCTCCGACCTTGCATGCACGAAGACGACGTCGGCATCGCCGCGTCGCGCCGTGTCGAGTGCCTGGCCGGTGCCGAGCGCCACGACCTTCACGTCGATCCCGCTGCGCGCCTTGAACAGCGGCAGCAGAAAGCCGAACAGGCCGGAGTCCTGGGTCGATGTCGTCGAGGCGACCGTGATGGTTTTTTCCTGGGCCAGCGCCGGCACCGCGAGCGAGAGCGCGGCGAGCAGGCCGATCAGCGAACGTCGGATCATCATAGAAGCAGCTCCCCTGCCATGAACCTGCGCGCCGCCGCCGTCCCCGGCGCATCGAAGAACCCGGGCGCGGCGGCAACTTCGACGATCCGGCCACGATGCAGCAGAACGACCTCCGCCGCCAGCCGCCGCGCCTCGCCGAGATCGTGGGTCGACATCACCACCTTGATGCCGCGCGCGCCGATCGCGCGGATGACGTCCTCGACCGCCTTGGTCGAGCCGGGATCGAGGCTCGCCGTCGGCTCGTCGAGGAACAGGACTTCCGGGTCGCGCGCCAGGGCGCGGGCCAAAGCCAGCCGCTGCTGCTCGCCGGACGACAGCCGGCGCGCCGGACGATCGGCGACATGTGCCAGCCCGACCAGCTCGAGCAATTCGCGCGTCCTGTCGCGGCCCACCGAGGCATAACGGACGTTCGCCAACGCGCTTCGACGCAGCATGGTCGGGCGCTGGAACACGATCGCCCGCCGCGGCTCGCCGTGCCATTCGATCCGGCCCGCGCTCGGCCGCAGCAGACCCATGGCGACGCGCAGGACCGTCGTCTTGCCGGCGCCGTTCGGCCCGATCAGCACGGTCGGTCCGCCCGGTGCGATGGCGAGCGTCAGGCGGTCGAGCACCGTGACGTTGCCCACGGCGACGGTGACCTCCTCGAACCTGATCATCCCGCCAGCCGTTCGGCAGCGCGGCGAAAAGCCCAGGCGAGCGCGTTGACGATCACCACGATGACGATCAGCACCACGCCGAGCCCGATCGCCAGCGGCAGGTTGCCCTTGGAGGTCTCGAGCGCGATCGCCGTCGTCATGGTGCGGGTGAAGCCTTCGATATTGCCGCCGACGATGATCACCGCGCCGACTTCCGCCGCGGCGCGGCCGAAGCCCGCCAGCAACGCCGTGATCAGGCTGAAGCGCGCGTCCCACGCCAGCGTCGCGACGCGGCGCAGCGGCCCGATCTCCAGGGCAGTGAGCTCGTCGCGATATTCGAGCCACAGATCCTCGATCGTCTGGCGCGACAGGGCGGCGATGATCGGCGTCACCAGGATGGTCTGCGCGATCACCATCGCCTGCGGCGTGAACAGGATGCCCCACGAGCCGAGTGGCCCGGAGCGCGACAGGGCGAGATAGACGACGAGCCCGACCACCACCGGCGGCAGGCCCATCATCGCGTTCAGGAGCACGATGACAGCATCGCGGCCTCGAAAGCTCGACAGCGCGATCCAGGCTCCCAGCGGAATGCCGACCGCGGCGGCAACGAAGGCCGCCGACAGGCTGACGATCAGGGCGAGCTGCACGATCGCGAACAGCGCCGGATCGCCCGCCAGGACAAGGTCGAGGGCGGAGACGTCGTCGGGCATCGCCGCGACTTCTTGCAGATGGTGCGACAAGGGTCAATTTGAGTGCCTGTTTCCCGCTCTCTCCCTGCAGAGCCATCGCATTTGTGCCTTGCCGTCGCCTCGACCAGGGCCGGAAGGGCCGCGCGGAGAGACCTTCGTTCCCCGATAGGCCGTTCCCGGTGAACAAGGTCTCCCCGCTCCGGTCGAGACGACGGGAATGGTCTTTGCGACCGCCTGCCCCGCGACGTGAGCGAGGAATATGACTCCGACTCGTCGGAATTTGCTTTAGTCTCCCCACGCTATGAAAGGGGAAATGTCATGAAGCGCTGGAAGCATCGTCCCGAGGGTTCGACGTGGGGCGATTGGGGCGACGACGATCAGCTCGGCCGCTTGAATCTCATCACGCCGAAGAAGGTGCTGGAAGGCATCGCGGAAGTGAAGGAAGGGCTCTCGTTCTGCCTCAGCCTGCCGCTCGACTTCCCCGGCGGCAACGTGCTGAACGCGCGCCGCCTCCCGCCCGTGCTGTCGCCGACCGGCGACGAGAACGGCTGGCGCTTCAACTTCCTGACCAACACGCTCAACCCGCTGTTCCAGGACGTGGCCAGCGACGACCGCGTGATCCTGACGCTGCAGTATTCGACGCAATGGGACACGCTCGCCCATGTCGGCGGCCTGTTCGATGCCGACGGCGACGGCGTGCCCGAGGCGCTGTACTACAACGGCTTCAAGGCCGGCTCCGACGTGGTCGGGCCGCAAACCGACGCCGGCCGCGACGGCTGCGGCCACCTTTCCTATGCCCACAAGCTCGGCGTCGAGAACATGGCGGCCAAGGCGATCCAGGGCCGCGCCGTGATGGTCGACCTGGAGAAGCATTACGGCCGCGACCACAAGTATGTCAGCTACGACGATTTCAAGCGCGTGCTCGAGGCCGACGACGTCGTGGTCGAGCCGGGCGACATGCTGCTGCTCCACACCGGCTTCACCGACGAGATCGTGAAGATGGACAAGAAGGTCGACCCGGCACGCGCCCACGCGATGTGCTGCGTGCTCGACGGGCGGGACGAGCGGCTGCTGCAGTGGATCACCGACAGCCAGATCTCGGCACTGATCGCCGACAACTACGGCGTCGAGGCGGTGCCGGCCAGGCCGGGGCCGGAGGGCGCCGGGCATCCGTCGCTGCCGATCCACAATCACTGCCTGTTCAAGCTCGGCCTCAATCTCGGCGAGATCTGGTGGCTGAAGGACCTCGCCCTTTGGCTGCGCGAGCGGAAGCGCTCGCGCTTCCTGCTGACCGCGCCGCCGCTGCGCCTGCCCGGTGCCGTCGGCTCGCCGGCCACGCCGGTCGCCACGGTGTAGTCGCGGGATGGACAGCGCTTTCACGACCCTGGTCGCGGAGGCGCTCGGCACCACGCCGTTCCGGTTGCTCGACGTCGGCTGCTCGGGCGGGCTCGATCCGCGCTGGCGGGCGTTCGGGGAGCGGCTGCAGGCGATCGGCATCGATGCCAGCCGCGCCGAATGTGCGCGGCTCGCCCGGACGGAGACCCTGCCCGGCGTCGAGTACGTGCCGGTCTTCGTGGCTGGCGTCGCCGGCAAGCCGGTCGATCTCGCGCGCGGCCAGGCCTCGCCGCTGATCATGGCGATCCGCGAGCGGCTGAGCTTCATGCGCACGCGCGAGATCCGCGCCGCGCGGCTGGCCGGGGCCGAGATCGAGGAGCAGCTGAGGCACAATGCCTGGGAGATGACCGAGCTTGCCGACAGCACGAAGCCGGTCGCGGTGACCGAGCTGCTGGCATCGCGCGGCTGGACGGAATTCGACTATCTCAAGATCGACATCGACGGCTCGGATTTCGAGGTGCTGCAGACGCTCGACGGGCGGCTGAAGCCCGCCGGCGTGCTGGGCGTGCAGCTCGAGGTGAATTTCGTCGGCACCGATGCGCCGGGCGAGCACGCCTTTCACAACACCGACCGCTTCATGCGCAGGCAGGGCTACGAGCTGTTCCGGCTCGACGTGCGCAACTATTCCTCGCGCGCGCTGCCCGCCCGCTACGTCTGGCCGACGCCGGCCGAGACGCTGAGCGGCCGGCCGTTCCAGGGCGAGGCCCATTACGCGCCCGACTTCGCCGCCGACGCGCTCGATGCGGCCAGGCTGCTGAAGCTCGCGGCGATCTATGCCGCGTGGGGCCTGCCCGACATGGCTGCCGAGCTGCTGCTGGCCCGGCGCGCCGACGTTGCGGACGCGATCGACGTCGACCGGGCCCTCGACCTGCTCGCCGCCGACGCGCAGCCGCACCGCACGCGGAAGCTCGACTACCGAAGCTATATGCGGAGCTTCGAGTCCGACGCGCCGGATTTCTACCGCCGCGAAGGCGACTACACGCTGGGAGAACGACTGGCCGCCGCATGGACCGCCTTCAGGTTCCCCCGCCGCTGACTTTCCTTCCTGCGCGCAGCGCGGGGAGGAAAGGAGAAGCACCCGCCGCGAGGAGGCAGCCACACGGCTGGAGCGGCAAAGTTAACTTCAGACCTCCTGACATGGACCGGTGTGGGAATGTCCGGCCTGGTCGGCGCGGACACGATCGAGTCCGCAGCTCATAGGCAGGGAGCTCACTGTTCCAGCGAGGCTACGCCTCGGACCGACGAGCGCTTGCGGGTCATGCTCATTGGACCGCGCGCATCCTGCGCGCTCATGATCTTGAGCGCGCAGGATGCGCGCGGTCCAATGAGCATGATCGGGCACGGCTACGCCCCGGCCCAACCGGGCGGGTCCAGCCTGTGTTCGGCGTTTGACGCGCTTGCATGCCGTTCGGCGACTCGAGCAGGCCAGGGCAGAAATGGATCCTCGGCGCGAAAAGCCGGAGAGGTAATGGGCCGCGCCCTCTCCGGCCGGAAGGCCAGCATTGGCGGGTAATGTCAGGAGTTCTGAAGTCAGCGCGCATGAGAGCCGCGCTTCCGCATGCAGATCATCCATACCAAAAATCACAAGCTCTGGACACAGCGGAGGGCCCCTTGACGGTCCGAGGCAGAGCCTCGCTACGCCTTCTTTTCCCAGCCGCCGGCGGTGGTCTGCTGCCAGTAGGCGAGCGTGTGGCCGGCGGCCTTGTAGGCCTTCCAGCGCTCGCGGGAGTCGGTGACGGCCTGGTCGTCGCGTCCATCGAACAGCTCGAAGCAGCGCCTGTAGTCCGCGATCCGCTCCGAGCGGGCACGGTCGGCGACGAACAGGAACGCGGCGCCGTTGGGATTCTCGTCGAGATGGGTGAGCCACACCGGCTGGCGGTCGGCCGCGCCATCGCGCGCCGAGCCGTGCGGCAGGAAACTGTCCTGGCTGTAGGTCCAGAGATGGGTGTTGAGCGCGTCGACACGTTCGGCCGAGCCCAGCATCACCACCGCGCGTTCGCCCGCCTGCAGCGTCTTGACCAGCAGGCGGGGCAACGCGTCCTCGAGCGACGACCTGGTCAGGTGATAGAAATTGACCTCGGTCGCCACGCGGTCACTTCTCGTAGTTGTCGGCGATCAGCCTGTCGAGCAGGCGCACGCCATAGGCGGTGGCGCCCTTGGGCGTGGTCTCGTTGCCCTTGCTCGACCACGCCATGCCGGCGATGTCGAGATGCGCCCAGGCAACGCCGTCCTTCACGAAGCGCTGCAGGAACTGCGCCGCCGTGATCGAACCGCCGTCGCGGCCCCCGCCGACATTCTTCATGTCGGCGATGTCCGAGTCGATCAGCTTGTCGTACTTGGGGCCGAGCGGCATGCGCCACAGCTTCTCGCCGATCTCCGAGCCCGCCTTGCGCAGCCGGGTGGACAGCGGCGTGTCGTTGCTGAACAGCCCTGCCCGCTCATGCCCCAACGCGACGATGATCGCGCCGGTGAGGGTCGAGAGCTCGATCATGGCCTGCGGCTTGTACTTCTCCTGCGCATACCACATCGCGTCGCACAGGATCAGACGGCCTTCGGCGTCGGTGTTGATGATCTCGACCGTCTGCCCCGACAGGCTCTTCACCACGTCGCCCGGCCGGGTCGCATTGCCGTCCGGCATGTTCTCGACCAGCGCGCAGATGCCGATCACGTTGGCCTTCGCCTTGCGCGCCGCGAGCAGCCGCATCGCGCCCGTGACCGCGCCCGCGCCGCCCATGTCCCACTTCATGTCCTCCATGCCGCCGGCAGGCTTGATGGAGATGCCGCCGGTGTCGAAGGTGACGCCCTTGCCGATCAGGGCGACGGGCGCCTGGCCCTTGGGACCGTTCATCCAGCTCATGATCAGGAGCTGCGACTCGCGCACGCTGCCCTGGCCGACGGCGAGCAGCATGTTTAGCCCACGCTTCTTCATCTCGGCCTCGCCCAGCACCTCGACCTTGAGGCCGATCCTGGTGAGTGCCTTCGCGCGGCGCGCGAACTCGGCGGGATAGAGCACGTTGGCCGGCTCGCTCACCAGGTCGCGGGTGAAGAACACCGAATCGACCACCGGCTCGAGCGCGGCATAGGCCTTGCGTGCCTCAGCCGGGCTGGCGACCGCGATCGTGAGCCGCTCGAGCGAGTTCTTCTGCTCGGGCTTGTCCTTGGTCTTGTACTTGTCGAAGCGGTAGCAGCGCAGCTGCGCGCCCAAAGCGATATGCGCGGCGACCTCGGCTGGTGCGAACTTGTTGCCCTTGATTTGATCGATCACGACCGTGACGGCCTTCTGCCCCGCCGCGTTTGCGTCAGCCGCGACCAGCCCGCCCAACGCCTCGGCGGCGCGCGCATCGAGCTCGGACTCCTTGCCCACACCGAGCAGCACCAGCCGCGAGAACCCCGCCTGGCCGAGCACCGGAAGTGTCTGGTTCTTGGCGCCGGTGAAGCGGCCGGCCTCGATCGCGCGCACGACGGCGCCGCCCAGCGTGCCGTCGATTGCCCGGGCGCTTGCCTGGAGCTGCTTGTCGGCGCCGACGAACACCGCGACATTGCCGGAGAACGCCTTCGGGAAGGCGGAAAATTCCACTTTCATTCAAATCCTCGCTTCTGCAGCGTTTTCGCCCCTGCGGCGGTAGGGCGCAAGGCGCGAATTGCATCACAGCGGTCCGGACAGTATCAGTACCGGCCCTCAAAACGGGAATGGAAATGACCTCTGCCAGCCTCCCCCGCGTCAACGTCGTCGGCCTCGGCAAGCTCGGTGCGCCGCTCGCCGCGGTGCTCGCCAGCCGTGGCTTCAGCGTGATCGGCCTAGACGTCAACAAGACGCTGGTCGACGCACTCAACGCCGGCAAGATGCCGATCGTCGAGCCGCAGCTCAACGAACTGATCGCCGCCAACCGCGAGCGCCTCCGGGCGACGATGGATGCGAACGAGGCGGTGCAGAACAGCGAGGCGAGCTTCGTCATCGTGCCGACGCCGTCGGACTCGACCGGCTTCTTCTCCAACCGCTTCGTGCTGCAGGCGATGGAGACGCTCGGCAAGGCGCTGCGCAACAAGACCGGTTACCACGTGGTGGTCATCACCTCGACGGTGATGCCCGGTTCGACCGGCAGCGAGATCAGGGCCGCCCTCGAAGCGGCATCGGGCCGCAAGGTCGGGCCCGACCTCGGCCTCTGCTACAATCCGGAATTCATCGCGCTCGGCTCGGTGGTGCGCGACATGCTCTATCCCGATTCGATCCTGGTCGGCGAGAGCGACCCGAAGGCCGGAGACATGCTGGCGGGCATCTATCTGCAGATGTGCGAGCGCAAGCCGCCGGTGCAGCGCATGAACTGGGTCAGCGCGGAGCTGACCAAGATCTCGGTCAACACCTACGTCACCACCAAGATCTCCTATGCCAACATGCTGGCCGACATCTGCGACCGCCTGCCCGGCGCCGACGTCGACGTGGTGACCAAGGCGCTCGGCGCCGATACCCGCATCGGCGCCAAATACCTCAAGGGCGCGATGGGCTATGGCGGCCCCTGCTTCCCGCGCGACAACGTCGCCTTCGCCGCGCTCGCCCGCAAGCTCGGCGCCCGTGCCGACGTGGCCGAGGCGACCGACCGCATCAACAACCACCAGGTCGAGCGCCTCACCGCTCTCGTCTCCCGCTTCGCCAGGTCCGGCACGCGGATCGCCCTGCTCGGCCTCTCCTACAAGCCGCTGACGCCAGTGGTGGAAGAGAGCCACAGCGTGAAGCTCGCCGAGCGTCTCGCCGACGCGGGCTACATCGTTACCGTGCACGATCCGCTGGCGCAGGATGCGGCCCTCGCCGTCCTCGGCGACAAGGTCGTCGGCGCCTCCTCGCTGGAGTCGGCGGTGCGCGACGCCGACCTGCTGATCGTCGGCACGGGCTGGCCGGAATACCGGGAGATCGATCCGGCCTGGGCGCGGCGCGACGGCGAGAAGCTCACCATCCTCGACCTGTGGCGCACCCTGCCCGCCGGCAAGTTCGAGGATGTCGCCGACATCCTGTATCTCGGCTTCGGACGCTGACCATCGGCGAGCGAGCTTCCTCCCTGCGCGAAGCGCGGGGAAGTGTCAGCGTCTTACGCTGACGGAGGGGTCAGGGGCCGCAACGATGGTGTTGCCTCTGACCCCTCCGTCGCGGATTACCGCGCCACCTCCCCGCGCTGCGCGCAGGGAGGAAAATGACACCTGCTGCGCGGCTTCGCGGCAGGGTCATCCCGGCGACAGGCGACTCCTGAATCGCCCGGTGCTCACGTCGTGCGAGGGAGTGTCCTTGCGCTCCTCGATCGGCCAACCCGAACTGTCGACGATGGCCTCGCTGGCGGGCGAATAGGCATCAGGCCTCTCTTGCGCGCGATTTTGCAGGCTGGTCGCCAGCAGACCGGTGAGCGTCAGCGCGCCAAGAAGCATGGCGAGCGCAAGCGCCAAGCCTCTCAGCGTCCGATGCATGACATGGTCCCAGTGATTCCCAATTCCCAGTCGATGAATTGGGTCTTCCCCCGCGGACTGTCAAGACGGCCGCGCCGGGCTGCGGCCGGCGCTCAGGCAGCCTTCTTTCCGCGCAGCGCCGGCAGAATCCTCTTCTCCGCCAGCTCGAAGAAAGAATCCTGATCGGGGCCGATCTGGTTCAGGATGATGCGGTCGCACCCGAGGGCGACGAATTCCCCTATCGCCTCGAGATGCCGGTCGGCCGACGGCCCGCAGCTCACCGCCTTGCCCACGGCTTCGGCCGAGACGTGCTCGGACGCAGCGGCGAACGCGGCCTCATGCGGCAGCTCCGCCAGTACCGGCCAGCCGGACAGCGACCAGCGGAAGTAGCGGTGCGCGGTCGTGCGGCCTTGCTCCTCGGTCGGCGCGCAGCACATCGCGACCTCGGCATAGCGGGGCCCTTTCCCGCCGGCGGAGGCGTAGGCCTGGACCAGCTCCTTCCTGGCCTCCGTGACGATCAGGCCGTCGGCCTTGTACGCCGCGAGCCTTGCCGCAGCCGGGCCGCCCGCGGCCACGACGACATCCGGCTTGCGCTCGGGACGGTCGAAGAGCCTGGCGTGGTCGAGCCGGAAATGCTCCCCATGGAAATTCATCAGGTTCCCGGCGAGCAGGCCCTGGATGATGTCGACGGCTTCCTCCAGCCGCTCATGGCGCTCCGCGACGCCCGGCCAGCCCTCGCCCACCACGTGCTCGTTGAGCCGCTCGCCGGCACCGAGGCCCAGCGTGAAGCGACCGTCCGACAGCACCCCCATCGTCGCCGCCGCCTGCGAGACGATCGCCGGGTGATAGCGCATGATGGGGCAGGTCACCGCCGTCATCAGGCCCATGCGCCGGGTCGCCTGGGCGATCGCGCCGAGCACCGGCCAGGCGAAGGGCGCATGCCCCTGCTCCTCGAGCCAGGGGAAATAGTGGTCGGACATCGCCGCGAAATCGAAGCCGGCCTCCTCGGCGCGCCTGGCATTGCGGACCAGATCGGCCGGCCCGTGCTCTTCCGACATCAGCTTGTAGCCGACCGTCACCATCAGCCCGGCTCCTGGCTCTTCTTCCTCTTTTTCTCGCTCTGCTCGGATGCGCTGTAGCGGCTGGAAGCGCGTTCCACCGTCTGTGCCGCCTTCTGGTCCTTCGGCGTGCCCTGCTTGCGATCCCAGTCGGGATGGTCGGCGGGTTCGCCCCGGCGCTTGTCGTCGGAACGTGGACTATCGGCCATTGGGCGCTCCCCTGCGGGTGGAGGTCATGGCTGATTCAATGCAGGCCGCCCCTCCAAAGTTGCCCGACCTTTCCTCCCTGCGCGCTACGCGCAGCAGGGAACCCGTCGATCAGACCGCCATGAAGCGCTTCATGTCGTCCGGCTCGGTCTCCATCGCGCGAGCGTAGGAGCGCACGACGTCGACCGGCTTGCCGTCTTCGCGTATGCGCCCGTCGTCGATCCAGATAGCACGCCGGCACAGGCGCATGACGTCGGCCTTGGCGTGGCTGACGAAGAGCAGCGTGCCGTGCTCCCGGAAGCCCTCGATCCAGTCCATGCACTTGCGCTGGAAGGCAGCGTCGCCGACCGCCAGCGCTTCGTCGACGATCAGGATGTCGGCCTCGAGATGGGCGCACAGCGCGAAGGCGAGCCGCGCACGCATGCCGGTCGAATAATGCTTGATCGGCTGCTCGATGAACTCCCCGACGCCGGCGAAATCGACGATCGAGTCGAACTTGGCGAGCACCTCCGGGCGCCGCATGCCGAGCACCGCGCCGCCGATCATGACGTTTTCGCGGCCCGTCGATTCGAGATCGAAGGTCGAACCCAGCGCCAGCACCGGGGCGATCCGGCCCTTGACCCAGAGTTCGCCCCTGGTCGGCCGCAGGATGCCGCAGATGACCTGCAGGAGGGTCGACTTGCCGCAACCGTTGCGCCCGATCAGGGCGACGCTGTCGCCGCGCTTGACCTCGAAACTGACGTCCTTCAGCGCCCAGAACGAGCGATAGTAGGTGTGAAACGCGCCGAGCAGCACCTGCTTCGACCACTGGCTCCGGTTGTCGTAGAGCTGATAGGCCTTGCCGAGGTTGCGGGCGCGGATGACGGTGTCGCTAGATGACATCGGCGATCCGGTCGCGTTGCCGGCGAAAGAACCAGAAGCCGAAATAGAAGCTCACCAGCGACAGCAGCAGAGTCCAGGCGACAACCGGCAGGCGCGGCAGGCTGCCCAGCACGGTGAGATGGCGGATGATCTCGATGAAGCCGGTCAACGGATTGAGGTACATCAGCAGCCGCACGTTCGGCGAAAATCCGTCGATGCTCCAGAACACCGGCGTGGCGAACATCAGGATCGGCGCCAGGGTCATCATCAGGTAGGCCGCATCGCGCGTGAAGGCGCCCAACGCCGCCAGGAACCAGGTCATGCCGATCAGGAAGGCGAGGAACGGGATCAGCCAGATCGGCAGGAGGACGAGGGTCCAATAAACCGTTCCGGTGAGGACGATCTGGGCGGCCAGCATGACGACCAGACCGATCAGGGCGTAGACGGTGGCCCGCAGGGTCGAGATGATCGGCAGCATCTCGGCCGGGAACATGGTCTGCTTGATGAAATGCGCGTACTCGTGCAGCAGCGAGGGGCCGCGGAACGCCATCTCGGAGAAGAAGCTGTAGGCGATCAGGCCGCCGAAGATGAACAGGGCGTAGTCGAACTGCGACGCGGCCTCGACCTGGTTGGGCAGCTTGACGGCGCCGCTGAAGGCAAGCGTATAGGTCACCAGCGCCAGGAACGGAGCCACGATCGCCCAGACCCAGCCGGCCATCGATCCCTTGAACCGCTCGTTGAGCTCGCGGCGCAGGATGGCCATGATCAGGTCGCGATGATGCCAGGCCGCGCGCATCGGCTCGCCGAACCAGTGCAGCAGGCCGGCCAGCGCCCCGCGCCTCTCGGTCACCACCAGTTCGCCGTCGATGATGTGCAACAGCGGCTCGTCATCCCGCCCCGAGTGCGATTCCGGTGACGGTTCTGGCCGCAGTTCTGGGCTCGACGCCACGGCGGTCACCCCGCCCGCTTGCGGAATTTCAGGATCTTCTCCTTCATCGTCATCGGAGCCTCGAGAGCGAAGCCGGCCAGCACCTGGCTGCAGAAGGGATTGATGTTGGCTCCGACGTAATCGGTGAAGGTGGGCCAGTATTTGTTGTAGATCACGTTCACGCCGATGAAGCGGCGCGGCGTGCGGCGGCCGGGAGGACGGGTCGCAGGCTCGGTCGAGGCGGCCTGCCGGAACAGCCGCTCGACGATCCTGAGCTGCTTGCGGTCGGCCGGCGAGGCCTCGCGGCCGGTCCGGACCGGGTCGCCGTCCTTCTGGCTGGCGAGGCCGAACTCGAACAGGAACAGGTCGGTCCGCCGCAGCAGGTCGGCGTACCGGCCCGTCTCGATCGCCGGATGGTCGAGGTCGAGACGGCACTCGTGCGGCACCAGGACCCGGCCGGACAGGCCCATGCCGCGCCACGCGGTGGCGAAGCGCGAGACGAACTCCGCGCGCGAGGCCACCACCATGATCCGGGTCGACCGTGGATAGGTCAGCATCTGGTCGCAGACGAACGGCAGGGTGTGGCTGAGGTCGTAGGTCAGGTCGTCGAACAGGTGCCATTCGCAGCTCGTGCTGGTGAACGGCACGGTCGCCGGCTCGATCGCCTGGGAGAGGCCGGCGGTGTAGCGCTCGTAGGACGTGTCGCGGTCGAGCCGGACCTCCTCGATCTCGACGTCGGGCCAGCCCCAGGTCTCGGCCTGTTCGGGGATGTAGGGCGACGAGACGTTCCAGATGTACTTGTCGTGGCTGTTCATCGTCGTCTTGCGGCCCTTGTTGTTGGCCGCCGCGACGCGGGTATGGTCGCAATGATAGCCGAACGCCTTGTCCATCAGCGTGTCGACCCGGCCGCGGTAGAGCGCCAGTCGCGCCGCCAGGTTGGAATCGCAGTGCCAGCCCAGGATCATCGATTCGTCGAAGCCATGGATGGCGAACATGTCGTCGCGCAGCACCGCCTGGAAGTCGCCCAGCGCGTCGTACTTCATCGGCATGAAGTTGTGCACCACCTGGTTCAGGTGGAAGCGCATCGACCAGTCGCGCAGCTTGGCGAGGTTGCCGGCGGGATCCTTGCGGTCGAAGGCGGCCTCCCACAGCATCTCGGGGATCTCGAAGCGCGGGACCTGGTAGAAGCCGTCGGGCAGGGCGCCGAGGATGTCGCTCAGCGACTCGCCCTCGTTGCGCGACAGCAGCAGCATGTCGGTGTTGGTATAGAGGATCCAGCGGTTCTTCGGGTTGGACCGCCGCAGCGCCACGTTGCGCGACTGCGATTCGAGCGCGACCAGGTGCGTCTTCGACTTCAGGTGCACATGCTGCTCGGGCCGTACCCGCAGGATGCGCATGTGCCTCTTGGCCTTGTCGGTCAGCGTGTCGTGGATTGCCTCGGGGAAGGTCGGATGGTCGTCCGGCGTGTTGTAGTCGACGAACAGGATCTCGTCGTCGGGGTCGGACATCACCTCGGCCAGCGCATTGAAGCTGATCGCGGCGCGTTTGTGCAGATTGTAGCCGTGGCTGTCGTTGCGGCCGTAGATGATGACGGAGAACATCGGTTCCTCGGGGATTCTAGCGGCGCCGCGAAAGCTCGTTGCGCGCCGCGGCGTATTCGATCATGGCCGGCGGAGCCCGCTCGGCGACTTCCTTGAAGCGCTCCATCTGGAACAGGGCTTCGGCGCGGCGTTCGTCGGTGGTCGCCGCCGCAAGAACGGCGTCGGGCGTCGCGTGCCCGGCCAGCAGGTCGAACAGCGGCCGGGGCCAGGCGGCGGTGCCGGCCGGCATCGACAGGGCGCCCAGCGGTCGTCCCAGCCGCTTCAGCGCGGTCAGCCGGTACAGCGGCCAGTAAGGGTCAGCCGGTGCCTTGGCGATGGCACGCTCCAGTTCCGGCAATGCCGCCTCATAGTCGCCGAGACGCAGCGCCACGCAGGCGCGCGCAGCCGGCTGCATCTCGGGCAGCAGCGACAGCTGCTGGCGCCAGTCATCCCTCGCCTTGTCGAGCCGGCCCATCGCGGCGAAGGCGATCGCCCGGCCGCTCAGCGTCTCCGGCGCCCTGGGATTGGCCTTGAGCGATGAGCTGAACGCGTCGACCGCCTGCCGGTAACGCCCGAGCATCGACAGGGCCTCGCCTTTCAGCGCTAGGATGGCAGGGTCCTTCTCCTTGACCTTCAGCCCCTGGTCGTAGAAGCGCAGGGCTTCCTCGGCCCGGCCCCGTGCCAGCAGCGCATTGCCGCTGGCCGACAGGGGAAAGGAGCCGGTCTTGATGTGCTTCAGCGCCAGCTCGTAGGATTCGACCTCGAACGTCAGCCGGCCCTGCTGGCGGAACAGGTAGCAGCGGTCCGGCGCTCCGACCCGCCCCTCCGCCCAGAGCTGGCGAGCCTTCTCGTACTCCGGCTTTGCCGGAGCGAGGCGGCCCAGCATGTCGAGGCATTCGGCATGCGAGACGACGGCCTCGGCGAAGTCGGGCAATAGCTCGATGGCGCGGTCGAAATCCTCCAGCGCCGACTCGATCTCGCCGGCGCGCATGCGATGACGGCCGCGGCGATACAGGGCCTGGCCCCGGCGTTCGGGGTCGGCAGCGTCGACGTCGGGAAAGCCCGGGTGGCGCGCCTGCTTCTGCAAAAGGACGCTGGCGCCCTCGAGGGCGGATTTCAGAAAACCTGGCTTGCTCAAAAAGTCCTCGGGCTGGGGCGCGTGACCGGCTAAACCACCTGTCTTGATGCGTCAAGGCGGCAAGCTTGTGGCGCGCGTCCTCGCCTACCGTATATATCGGGTCCAAGATGGCTGTCACACAAGCTGTATGCCTTGTCGGAGGGCGCGGCACCCGGCTCGGACCGCTCACGGACGAGACGCCCAAACCGGTCCTGGCGGTCGGGGGCCGGCCGTTTCTCGACTATATCGTGCATGAGGCCCGCCGCTTCGGACTGGAGCGGCTGACCCTGCTGAGCGGCTACAAATCCCGCGAAATCGAAGATCTTTACGCAGGCAAGCGTCTCGGCCAGCTCGCCGTCGAGGTCGTGCCCGAGGCGAGCCCGGCCGGAACCGCGGGCGCCCTGCGCCATGCGGCCGACTGGCTCGACGACACGTTCTTCCTGCTGAACGGCGATTCCTATTTCGATTTCAACTGGCTGTCGCTGGCTACGGCTCTCGACCGGCCCGATTGGGCGATGCATGCCGCGCTGGCGACAGGCATCGCCGGCAGCCGCTACGGCCGGGTCCGCCTCGAGGACGGCCAGGTGCGCGGCTTCCAGGCCGAGGGCAGCAGCGGCCAGCCCATCAATGCCGGCGTCTATCTGGTACGCCGCAGGGTGCTGGACAGCATCAAGTCGATCCCCTGCTCGTTGGAACGCGACGTGCTGCCAGCACTGGTCAAGAGCGGCCAGCTCCTCGGAACCGCCGCTCGCGGCTCGTTCATCGATATCGGCATCCCGGACGACTTCGCGCGGGCACAGGAGCTGCTGCCCTCGTTCATGCACCGGCCTGCGGCATTCTTCGACCGCGACGGCATCCTCAACCGGGACGACGGCTACGTGCATCGCCCCGAGCAGATCGTCTGGATGGACGGGGCGATCGAGGCGGTGCGCTGGCTGAACGAGGCGGGCTTCTACTGCTTCGTCATCACCAACCAGGGCGGCGTCGCGCACGGCTACTACGAGGAGCAGCACGTCCACGACCTGCATGCCTGGATGCAGCAGGAGATGCAGAAGCACGGCGCGCACATCGATTCGTTCGAGCATTGCCCGTTCCACCCCCAGGGCGTGGTCGAGGGCTACTGCGTGGAATCCGAATACCGCAAGCCGCAGCCGGGCATGATCCTGAAGCTGCAGCGCGAGTGGACCACCGATCCGTCCCGCTCCTTCGTCGTCGGCGACCGGGATTCCGACGTGGAGGCGGCGATCGCCGCCGGCGTGCCGGGATACAAGTTCGAGGGCGGCAACCTGCTCCAGTTCCTGCAGAAGCGCGTTCGCACGCGCTGAGCGCCGGTGCGGGGCCGATCAGCACGGTATGGACGCCTCTGCATCGGGGCAGCCCAGGACCCCCTCACCCCTGGCGCAGCGAATTGCGCACTCTTCAGGCGCGCAAGCCTGCGACACCTCGCCCTTGGGAATGAGGCACATCCGACACTTTCGGTTCGTACATGGGTGGGCCTCTTTCCCCCCGGAGGTCGTCCCACACCGAGGAGTCATCGCGATGTCCACCATGTTCGTCCAGAACGCCACTGCGTTTGCCGCGCCGCCGGCAACGATCAGGAAGCGCGCGACGGCGGACGAGATCCAGGCAGGCCTGCAGAAGCGCATCGACTGTCTCGCGGCGCGTGACGAGAGGTTCCGCGGCTGCACCGCGCCGCGCCCGCGTCCGTCGCGTGCGCGGACGGACAGCGCGCCGAACTGGACCGTCGACGGATTTCCCGGCCTGCCGTCCGGCGGCTTCGGCCGGATGGTCGAACTGCTCGATCAGGCGCGGCGGGAATATGAGCTGATCGGATAGCCCCGATCGTTCCGGACCGAGAGCTTCCATCGTTGCGCGAGCGGGAGGGCCTGCGATTCGAGAGAACGATGGCAAGCCTATCGCCGGAGCTTCTCCGCCTGCTCGAGATGGCCGCGCAGCAGCGGCACCATCTCCTGCGCGAAGAACTTCATGCGTTCGTCATCACCGTCCCGGGCATAGGCCTGGAAGAGCTCGAGGTCGGTGCGAAGGCATTTGATCTGCACCTCGACATAGGCCTTGGCGAATGCCTTGCCCGGCGGCGTGTGGGCGAGCTCGTCGGACAGCGCCTTGTGGCCCGCGTCGAGAGCGTCACGGGGCAGCTTCAGCTTGGCGTCCGTCACCGCCTGCCTGAATTTCATGCCTGCGACCGAGTAATCGAGGTTCAACTGGCGGGCGAAACCCTGGACGACAGCGGATCCGGTCTTGCGCAAGGCGAGGTGGCTGCTGGCGACTTCGAACCTGAGCATGGCAGCCGACTGGCGCAGGAAGGCATCGGTTGTAACGGCAGCTTGCGATGCAGGCGTTTCGGCATGGGGCGGAGTCGCCGCCCGGGCCGCGGGCATCAGAAGAAGAGCCGCGAGGAAGCAGGACAGCGTGCGCCATATCCTGTTTGCCAAGGTCGGACCTTTCAGCGTCCATGGAAAACCCATGAAGCTGCCAGAATAAGGCCTGGTTGTGGTCGCGTGCGCAACCTCCCATGCCCAATGCCATGCGCCAATTGCGCACAGGATGCCGTGATCACACGACATGGATTTTGTTCCCTGTAGAAGCGCCGCGTGATCAAAATGTCACTGCACGCGGCATTGGCCGCCTTCCTGTGGCTGGGCGCCGTGTCGCCCGGCAGTGCGCAATCGACGCGGAGCGCCGAAGCGATCATCGCGGAAGAGCAGCTGCTCGGCGCCGCCGACGAGGAGGCCCGGGCCCAGGCCCTGTTACCTTTCACGCGGTCGCTCAGCGCCAGCGGCACCGTCGCGGGTACGCTTGCCGGGTCGGCCGTGGATGCCGGCGTCCCGGCCGCCGCCATGCTGGAGGCAGCGCGCGCCTTCGACAGTGCGATCGGCCAGCGCGGGCCGCGGGGCGGCGACGCCTTCTTCGTGCGCTGGGAGCAGACCTACAGCGTCGAAGGCGATCCGATCGGCGTCGGCCGCGTGCTGTGGGCGGAGCTGCAGAGGCCAGCCGGCGACACGATCGCCATTCATCGCTTCCGGCCGCGCGAGGGCAGCGAGCAATTCTTCCTGACCAGCGGCGAGGCTGCGACGCCGCCCGCGATCGCCCTGCCGCTGGAGGAGGTGAACGTCTCGTCGCCCTTCGGCAGGCGCGTCGATCCGCTCGCCCGGTCGTCGGCCGTCGTTCCGGCGAGGGGCGCGGCCATGGGCGGTCCCCGGCCCAAAGCGCGCGGCGCACGACAGCCCGCCGCGGCCGCCCGCCGGTCAACTCGGTACTTCTCGGGATTTGCGCCGCGGGTGTCCATGCACGAAGGCGTCGATTTCGCCGTACCCCGGGGCACGCCGGTGTATGCGGCATCCGATGGCGTGGTGACCGGAGCGCGACCGAACGGCGGATACGGCAAGTGGATCCGCGTCGATCACGCGGACGGAGTCGCCACCGCCTATGGCCACCTCTCGCGCTTCGCGCCGGGCATCAAGCCGGGCGCGAAGGTCGCGCGTGGCGAGCTGCTGGGACTGTCCGGCAATACCGGCCGTTCGACCGGGCCTCATCTGCATTTCGAAGTGATCGCCGACGGCGAGCCGGTCGATCCCCTCACCCATGCCGCCATCGCCCAGCTCGGCGGCGCAGACCTCGAACGCCTGGCCAGGCAGGTCGCGGCGGAACAGCGCGAACGGGAGAGCGAGGCGGCGCTGACGGATTGACCTCATGTTCCTCCCTGGCGAAGCCAGGGAAGCGGCCCTGCAATCAGGGTCGGGGGGCGCGGCCGCACCGATGCCGTGGCCCATGCCCCCGTCGGCGCAAGACGCCCGCACCTCCCCGCGCTGCGCGCAGGGAAGAGCGTGAGAGTGTGGCAGTATCCGGTGATGAGCACGCAACGGGACTTCACAACCGACCAGGCCGTTCAACGCACCGCGTCCGAGTACGACCGGACACCGTATCGCTCGCTGCCCTATCCGCTGACGCGGCCGGCGCACGTCGCCGCCATCGGCCGGACCCTCGGCCTCGCCCTGCCCGCCGTGACGACGGCGCGCACGCTCGAGATCGGCTGCGCCGGCGGCGGCAATATCATCCCGCTGGCGGCCGCGTTTCCCGATGCCCGGTTCGTCGGCATCGATCTGTCGCCGGTGCAGATCGGCCAGGCCCGCGCGCGGGCCGGCGCGGCGGGCCTGGCCAACATCGAGTTCCGGGAAGGCAGCGTCACCGGGATCGACGATGGATGGGGCATGTTCGACTACATCGTCTGCCATGGGGTCTATAGCTGGGTCCCGGCCGAGGTGCGGCGCGCCATACTCCGGGTCGCTGCCGGCCGGCTGTCCGACCGCGGTGCCGCGCTC
>Ga0182738_1002192_pt1 | contig 23464 bp, 22 predicted proteins | sample eDN5th30CBELigMG_FD_128876 | JGI IMG/M metagenome (GOLD analysis project Ga0182738, IMG submission 128876) | Enriched Miracle-Growth compost microbial communities from Emeryville, California, USA - eDNA 5th pass 30_C BE-Lig MG (version 2)... ...
CCAAGGCCATCCAATGGGTTGCGTGAGCCCCGCCCCCTTTTCATGGGGTCGGGTGTCCCAAAATGGGGACATGACGATTCGTTCGGCGAAATTCGCGCGGTTCATCGTTCGGCCTTGGGCGCGGAAATTGGGTTCGTTTGGCCAAAATCCCGCGGTTCGCGGGGTCTTCTGAATTGCGGATTGCCAAAGAGCGAGGGGAGGCGAGAACTTCCCGCGTCAGTATGATCAGCGGCGGAGGGCTCCCGATTTCATGATTCTGGAAATCGCCGCGCGAAATTCGGAAATTTTTCATAAGGCGGGTCGACGTCTCTTGCGGAACCGACTCGGCGTCCGCCGCCAATCCGCCCAGGCCACGGAGTCCCATTCCAGAATTCAAGCGATACGCTCGAAGAGAACTTGCTCCAGCCTCGCGGTGAATAATCGCCATAATCTCCGCGGATGATGCGGAGAATAATCATCCTGTTCATCCACGAGCGGGGCGGGTTACCGGATTTCCGGTGGGACCAGCCTCGCGCTGAGGGCGCTTCCAACGTGAGCGCCCCACCGGCGGGCGAGGCTCCCGCCGAGCCCCACGCATGGCGCCGGCTCGGCGGGAGCCTCGCCCCGGCGCGATGAAAAGTCGGTGTTGACCAGTCGATTCCTCGTGTCGAGGCATGATGGATTTGTTGCGCCGGGGGTGTCCCAATACCAGCACGAAGCGCCAGCGAGGGCATTGCCTTGGGCCAAAACCAATGCGCTCGCTGGCGCTTCGTGCTGGTAAGGCCGACCTCGCCGCGGGGGTTCGTCTCGCCAGCGCAACGAATCCGGGATGACCGACGGAGCGGGGCAACATCAACTTTTCATCGCGCCAGCCTCGCCCTCCCCTTGAGGATCGCTCGCGTACTGGACGCGGAAGCAAGCACCCGCGCTCCAGAAAGGCCCGCCCGTAAACCCCTTGATCCCCATCCGGCCGCTCAGGCCGGGGGACGCGCGGGGCGGGGTTCTTCGGGTTCGGTTTGGGGGAGGAGGATGCGGAAGGTGGTTCCTTCGTGGAGGCGGCTTTCGACTTCGATTCGGCCGCCGTGGCCGGTGATGATGCCGTGGCTGATGGCCAGGCCGAGGCCGGTCCCCTCGCCGACGGGCTTGGTGGTGAAGAAGGGATCGAAGAGGCGGGCGAGGTCTTCGGAGGCGATCCCCTGGCCGTTGTCCTTGATCGCGATTTCGACCCAGGGGTCGAGGGGCCGAGCCGTGATTTCGAGCCGGCCGCCATCGGCGGGAGTGTCGGCCTCAATGGCCTGAAGCGCGTTGATGAGAAGGTTCAGCAAAACCTGGGTGATGTCGTTGGGGACGCAGTGGACGAACGGAACCCCCTCGTTGCGGACGACCACCTCGATGCCGTCGCGCTTCAGCCGGCCCCGCATCATTTCCAGGGCGTTTTCCAAAAGCTCGTCGAAGGAGATCTTCTCCCACTTGGGGCGGGACGTTCGGGCCAGTCCTCGAAGTTTTTGGACGATGTTGGCCACCCGGCGGACGCCTTCGAGCGTGCGGTCGATCATCGGTTCGAGGTTGACCCGGATGTAGGGCCAGTCGATCTCCTCGGAAATCTCCTCGAACCTCCGGAACTCGTCGGGATGGACCTTCGAGGCGGAATCGGCCTCGATCAGCATTTCGAGCAGTCCCTTGATGTCGCGCTGAAGGACCGCGAGGTTGTTGCCGACGTAGGAGAGGGGGTTGTTGATCTCGTGGGCGACCCCGGCGCTCAACAGACCGATGGAGGCGAGCTTGTCGGTGTGGGCGAGCATGGCCCGCATCCGCTGGCGTTCGGTCTGGTCTCGGATGGAGGCGACGTATTCGATCCGGCCGTTGGCCTCGACCGAGCCGAAGGAGAGTTCGATGGGGAACTCGGAGCCGTCGCGGCGACGGCCGGTCAGCTCGACGGTTCGATTGAGGATCGACGAGACGTTGAACGCCTGGGCGCCGGGGTTGGCTCCTTCCGCCGAGCCCTGGGCCGGCGCGTGGCGCTCGCCTCCGCCCTGTTGAAACAGCGAGGGGATGAGCAGGTCGAGCGTCTCGCCGATGACCTCGCGCGCCTCGCGGCCGAAGACGGCCTCGGCGGCCGGGTTGAACAGGAGGATCCGGCCCCCGCCGTCGGCGACGACGATGGCGTCGAGGCTCCCTTCGGTGAGCCTCCGATAGCGCTCCTCGGACTGCGAGAGCGCCCGGTTCTTGGCCTCCAGGGTCTGGGCCGACTTCATCTGGACCTCGGCGAACCGTCGCCGGGTGCGCTCCAGGGCAATCCGCTCGCTGATGTCGCGGACGGTCGCCAAAACGGCCATCCGGTTGTCGAACTGGATGTTCGACGAGGTGATCTCGACCGGGATGGACTGGCCCCGTTTTGTTCGAAACGTGGTCTCGCGGCTGGTCCGCCCTTCAAGGGGCTGGCGCTTCAGCCATTCGCGGAGGTCGCCCCCCTCGTCGATCCCCTCGGCGCTTTGGCCGATCAGCTCGGTTAGGTCGTATCCCAGGAGCCGCGCCGCGGCGGGATTGGCGTCGAGGATCTTCCCGTTTTGGTCCTGCACCAAGACGGCGTCGTGGATCCCCTCGAAGATGGCGCGAACCCAACGCTCCGATTCCACAAGGGCCTCCTTGGCCTGGATCCGCTGGCTCATGTCGCTGACGAAGCCGAAGAGGCCGATCGGCCGCCCCTCGTCGTCGCGGGCCGCCTCCATCAGCAGCTCAACGGGGATGAGCCGGCCGTCCTTGTGCCGATACTGCTTGAAAACCGATTCGGATCGAGCCTCCTGAAGCGCCCGCTCGTGCGAGCGCCGGGTCGCCTCAAGCGAATCGGGGGCGGTGAGGTCCAAGATCGAGGTCCCCGTCAACTCATCGCGCGTGTAGCCGACGAGCTTGCAAAAGGCGTCGTTGACGTGGACAATCCGCCGGTCGAGGTCGATCGCGGCGAACGGCTGGGGACCGTGCTCCAGCATCCACTGGCAACGGCGGGCCTCCTCCAACGGCGAGGGCCGCGACGGCTCGCCGTCGGATCGCTCGCGATGGTCGCTGGAAGCGGACGAGGACGAAGGATCGGTTTTGCCGAAGGTGCTGGCCACCGCGGTTGCCTCGCGCGATCTGGAAAAGGCGGGCGACGAGTCGACATTCCCCTCATCTTTCAGGTATCGAATTCTCGCCCCGCCCCCCGAAAGGCTACTATAACCCAATCGGCCAGGTTGTGCGAAGAAATCCCAAGAGGCGGCCGCGATCACAACGAGAAGAGGCCATCGCCAATCGCCCGGAACGGCCGGATGAGGGTCGTCGGGTTTACGGAAACGCCTTGGCGATCGTTTCTCGCGTCCCCGTTCACCTCGAACTCCCACGACCCCCATCCGCCCCTTCGGGGCGCCTTCTCCCGGGGGGAGAAGGATGCTTGGCGACGCCTCTGGTTTTGTCGGAGGCATTCCAGAACGGAGCATCATGTCGGCTTTCAAACATCATATCTTCATTTGTGGGAACGTCCGCGAGCCGGGGCACAAGCGAGGTTGCTGCGATCCCGAGGGGAAGCAGGCTCTGAAGGAGGCCTTCAAGGCCGAGCTGAGGCGCGTCGGCCTGGGGCCCACGGCGCGGGCCAATCACGCGGGCTGTCTCGACCAGTGCGAGCACGGGCCGACGGTCGTGATCTATCCGATGGGCGTCTGGTACGGCCACGTCACCGTTGAGGACGTTCCTCGGATCGTCGCCAAGACCATCCTGGGGGGCGAGATCCTCAATGATCTTCAAATCGCCGATGGGTGCCTCAACAACCCCAAGTGTCCCCATCGCGGGGGCGCCCCCAAGGCCGAGCCGGAGCAAACCCGTGATTGAGTCCGCCAAGACGATCGAGGCCGTTCGGACCCAGGTGGGCCTGGCCCGGGATCTGGGAAAGACCATCGGCCTGGTTCCCACCATGGGCGCCCTGCACGCCGGGCACGTCAAGCTGATCGAAGAGTGCCGCCGGCTGGCCGATTTCACGGTCGTCTCGATCTTCGTCAACCCAACCCAGTTCGCGCCCGGGGAGGACTTCGACCGCTATCCCCGGACGCTCGACGACGACCTGCGGGCCTGCGAGGCCGCCGGCGCGAGCCTGGTCTTCACGCCCACCCGGGCCGACGTTTATCCGAGAGGCGAGGCCGGGGCGACCTTCGTGGAGGTTCCCGGGCTTTCCCACATTTTGGAGGGAGCGTCGCGTCCGACTCACTTTCGGGGGGTGGCGACGGTCGTCCTGGCGCTCTTCGAGATTGTCCGGCCCGACATCGCGGTTTTCGGCCAAAAGGATTATCAGCAACAGGCGCTCATTCGAAGGATGGTCGGCGATCTTCACGTTCCGGTCGAGGTCGTCACGGTCCCGACCGTCCGCGAGGCCGACGGCCTGGCTTTAAGCAGCCGCAACCGGTATCTCTCGGCCGAGCAGAGGAGGGGCGCCGTCGCGCTTTCCCAGGCGCTTGAGGCCGCCAGACGCGCCGTGGCCGAGGGCGAGCGCGACGCGAATCGGGTTAGACGGGTCTTGAGGTCGCGGATAGAATCGGAAGGGACGGCCGAGCTCGATTACGCCGAGGCGGTCGACGCCCATTCGCTTGAGAGTCTCGATCGGATCGAGCCGGGTCGCCCGGCCGTCGCCCTGGTCGCCGCCCGGTTTGGAGCGACGAGGCTTATCGACAACGCCATGTTGACGGAGTGAAACGCCCCGGCATGCAGCTCAAGGTGCTTAAGAGCAAGCTCCACCTCGCCGCGATCACGCGGAGCGACCTGTATTACCACGGCAGCCTGACGATCGACCCGGACCTGATGGACGCCGTGGGTCTTTTGGCCTACGAGTCGATCCTGGTCAGCAACGTGGCGACCGGAGCGCGGGCCGAGACCTACGTTTTGCCCGGCCCCCGGGGAAGCGGCTGCATCGAACTCAACGGCGCGATGGCCCGTCTGGGCGCCGTCGGCGACCGGGTGATCGTCATGGCCTTCGCCCAGATCGACGCCGAGGAGGTCGACGAGCACAGCCCCCGGGTCGTCGCCCTCGACTCCAAGAACCGAATCGTCGAGCGGATCGACTATCCCTCCATCGCCACCGCCTGCGAAGCCCCCGTTCACAACGGCAGAGACCCCTGGGCGGGGACGGAGTAGAGGGGGCGTCCATTTACGGAGAAGAAGCCATTGTAGCCGGCCTCCGTGAGGCCGGGATCGGCGACGGTCCTCGGCTCTCGCGCCGGGGTCACAGACCCCGGCTACAGCGAATTTCCGGCCGGCGACGCGAGAAGAGGACGAACGGGCATGCGACAGGTTTTGTTCACGATCCCGATCTTTGGCGGCGTGAAGGTTTTCGGCTACGGCGCGATGCTCGTTTTGGCGTTCGTCGGCTCGACCTGGCTGGCCGCCTGGCGCGCCCGTCGCGAGAAGCTCGACCCCGAGGCGGTTCTCGACATGGCCTTCTGGCTGTTCGCCGGGGGGTTGATCGGCGCCCGGCTGTTTTATTGCATCCAGTACTGGGGACGAGGCATTGACAGCATCCTCGACGTCTTCCAGTACTGGAAGGGGGGGATCGTCTATTACGGGGGGATCTTTGGGGGCGTTCTGGCGTTCCTGATCTATCGCAAGGTTCGCGAGCTTCCGCTTCGGCCGTATCTTGACGCCCTTGCGCCGTCGATCGCCGTGGGGACGCTGTTCGGCCGGCTGGGATGCTTCCTCAACGGCTGCTGCTACGGCGACGTCTGCCACCTGCCCTGGGCCATCGCGTTCCCCTCGCATTCGCCGGCCTGGGAGACCGAGACACGGCTTGGCCTGATCCCGGCCGACGCGGCCCATTCGCTCCCCCTACATCCGACGCAGCTTTATTCGGCCCTCGACGCCCTGGTGCTTCTGATCCTCCTGACCGCCTACTACCCGCTCCGCCGCCGCGACGGCGAGGTTCTGGGCGTCCTGATGATCGCCTACCCGATCACCCGGTTCTTGATCGAGTACCTCCGCAACGACGAGGCGATCTTCTTCGCCGGGTTGACGATCTCGCAGACCGTCAGCATCGGCCTGATCCTCGGCGGCGCGCTCTACTGGCTCTGGCTCTCCCGGTTCCCTCTCGGCCGATACGCCGACACCGCCCCCGAGGTCCAGCCGAATCCCTCCGCGCTGGCGGCTTCGGCCTAAGCGGAGCCGGCGCCGACGGGAAAACCAACCATGTGGAGGCGGCCCTCCGCGGCCGCCCTCCGGCGACCGGCATGGGGCGCCGGGTGGAGAAGCCACGGCCCGCGTCCCCGGGTTCGGGGCGAACCCGGGCCACCCAGCGAGTCAAGCGATTCACTCAAAAAGAACTTGCTCCAATCCCACGATCAAAACAGGGTCTCGATGCCCGCCGCGCGGAAATGGGCGTCGTTGGTGAACGCCTGCGTCAAGCCGAGCCGGCGCATCACAACGAACGAGACATGATCGACGATACCGGCTTGTCCGGCTTGGCCCCGCTCGAAGGCGGGCCAGGCGGACTCAAGGTCGGCGTCGGTGGGGACGATCATCGTTCCCTCGTCTGGGAAGTTGCGGCGCGTCTCGGCGATCCGCCCCCGGTACGGTTTGCGAGCCGCCGCGTTCCCGCACTCCAGGAGAATGAGCGTCGTCGTGATGAATGGGCGATCCGCCAGAATTGGCGTCGCCAACGCGCGAGTCGCCGCCTCATGCCATTGGTCCGAAGGTTCCAACTAGGCCAGAACGCCCACGGTGTCGAGAAACACGGCGTTCATGGTTGGTGCTCGTTGTGGCGCTCGGATAGGCCCGGGTCGTTCGTGTCCACCGGCTGCCGAAGCAATTCCCGGATTCGTTTCTGATGCGGCGACAGTCCCTCGGACGGGCTGGTCAGCCTCGGCTCGATCGTCACCACGCTGCCCTCGGGCAAATCCACCGGCGCGGTCGGCCGGAACACGCCGTTCTCATAAATCGCGGTAATGGTTTTCATGGTTCGTCTCTCACTTCGCGAAGCTCAACCCCGGATCATCGGGGCCGTCGCCGAGGACGCGGAAGGTCATGTGGGTCGGGTCGGTCCAGGAGACGCGGCCGATCAAGGGGGGGCCCTGGTCGGGGGCCAGGACGAGTAGGCCCTTGTCGAACGTGGAGGACGCGCCCGAGACGGTTTGCGTCCGGCCGTCGCGCGTCGCGGTCCACGAGAAGCTTCCGTCGTCCTTGATCGTCAGCGCGACTTTGCCGCCGCCGTTCGCCTCGGCCGTCCACGCGCCGGCGATCGAGGTGCCTTCGGGGGGCGCGGGCTCCGATTCCGGCTCTGCTTCCTCATTCGGCTCCGTCTTGGCCTCGGCGTCATCGTCGCCTTTGGACTTCGAGGCGGCGAGGTGGCCGAGCAGTCTGGCGGAGAGGTCGTCGTGGGGGTTGATCTCCACGGCGCGGGTCAGGGCGGTTTGGGCTTCGTCGAAGTCGTCTTGCGAGAGATAGAGGTAGGCCAGGACGAACCAGTCGTGGGCCGATTTGTGGGTCTTGGCGTGGGACTCCAGGGCCCGGAGTTGCTCGGTGTAGACATCGACGCTGGGATAGAAGCCGACGAGCGTCTTCCAGTCCCAGCCCGGCCTGACCGAGAGGACCGCGTAAAGCGCCGCGGCGGCCTCGTCATATCGGCCGACGGCGAAGAGGCAGAGGGCCCGGAACTCGTGGAGCGTCGTGTCGTCGGGAAGGAGTTTCAGGGCCTCGTCGACCAGCTTGCCGGCGTCGTTGTAGTTTCCCTTTTTGAACTCGTCGCGGGCGTTGTCGAAGAGGTTGAGCGCCGGGCGGGCCTTGGCCTCCTCCTGGGGCTCGGCGGCGGTGTCGATCGGCAGCGAGTAGTCGTAGGGGGTGGACTGGCCGGGACCGAGCAGGTTGGCCGCGTAATAGGGGTTGGTGTAGGGGAAATAGCCGAGCCGGTAGAGCCAAGACCCGTATCCCCATCGCGAGAACATCGAGCTGAGCATCGCGTTGGGCTTCATGGCGTGATAGCCGCCGCCGACGAAGTCGCGATACCCCGGCCACAGAAAGATCCCGTTGACGTCGCCGAAGCGCTGAAATTCGGGATAGCGATACCCCCAACGCGCGAGCCCCCGACCTCCCCAGTAGCCTCGCCGCCAGTTGGGACGATAGCGGCCGTAGGGATCGAAGCCGAGGGGCCGAATCGCCGAGGCCCCCGGCGCCGCGAGCCGTTCCTCCTCTTGCTTCGCCTTCGCGTCGAGGGGGGGCTGGGGCTCCTCGGCGTTCGTGTTTCCAAAGCGGATCGAACCGTCCGAGCCGATCGCGGCCCGCTGGTCGGACTCCTGGGCGAGAAGAAAACCGCCGGCGCCGAAGGCCAACGCGGCGGTCAGAAGCATTCGCGTCGCAAGCTGGTTCATCGCGTTGTTCCTTTCGTCGTCGGCCCAGCCCGGGGCTCGCGTCTGGAATCGCCCTCTTGAGCCGAAGCCCCATGATCTGTTATAGAATACGATCAATTAACGAAAGAGCGGAGACTCTACGCAGCGCTCTTGGGAACAAGCCGTTTCAGCAGACAACAATCGAAGGAGTTCGCATGGCAAGTCGTCGCCGAGGCAAGGGCCGTCGGAAGGTCGGCCGCAAGAAGCGCCGGATGCGCAGCAAGATCCGTCACCGCAAGAAGTAAGCCAAACGGCGCGGTGAGGGCGCAACGAGAAGCAGCCGGCGCCAATCATCCTTCTCCCCTCGCGGGAGAAGGTGGCCGTAGGCCGGATGAGGGTCGTTGGGTTTGCAGATGGAGTTCAGCCCGCGCTCCGTTGTAGCCGGCCTCTGCGAGGCCGGGATCGGCGTCGGATCTCCAAGGCTTGCGCGCCGGGGTCACAGACCCCGGCTACAGGATTTCCCTCCCCACCCGGCCCTCGGGCCGCCCTCCCCCGGTGGCGGGGGGGGGAAATCGGGCTCGCTTCGGTCGACGCTCGCTCCGCAAACCCAAGACTCACGGCCTCGCCGCTCGGACTTGGTTTCGACGCGGCGGGGCTTTTCGTGTTTCCCCGAATTTCGCGAACGGCGGGGCGGGCCGTATGATGAAGGGAGGGAGCCGCGGGGGCGGCTCCGCATCGGTGTTTTTCGGGAGAGCCGGTCATGGAGAATCACCCGGACCATCGCCCTTCGGTGGATTTGCTGGAATCCACGCATCAATTTCCCGGGACGTACACGATCAAGGCGATCGGCCGCGCCGACGATGATTTCGCGCGTCGGGTCGTGGAGCTGGTCGCCGCTCGGCTGGCCGCGCCCTCCGACCTGGAGCACTCGGTTCGCGCCACCAAGGGGGGGCGGCACGTCGCCATCACCCTTCAGTTGTCCGTGCAGACCGCCGAGCAGGTCCGGTCGATCTACGCCGAGGTGCGGGACGTTCCCGGATTGACCCTGCTGTTTTGACCCGGCCCGACCGCCGCTTCGCGCTTCGCCGCGCCTGGATCATATTTGGGAGGGCGAGGCTCCCGCCGAGCCCCACGCCATGCGTCGGCTCGGCGGGAGCCTCGCCCTCCCGAGCATCCGAGTCCGATACTTTTCTAGGGATCTTGAGTACTCGATGACCCAACGGATTGACCTGGCCGAGTGCGACGACCCGCGCGACATTGAGCTTCAGGCCGTGGCCCTGCTGGCTCGGGGAGGGATCGTCGGCCTGGGCTTCGAGACGGAATACCACCTGGTCTGCAGCGCGCTGGACGCCGAGGCCGTCGGCAGGCTCGGTCGCCTCGCCGGCGAATCGCGAGACCGCCGGCCGGCGATCCTCGTGAAGGGCCTCGACGAGTTGCCCGATTGGGTGGATCGCGCGCCCGAACCCGGCGCGAGGCTGGCGCGCCGGCTCTGGCCCGGCCCGATGACCCTCGTTTTCCCGAAGGCCGCGGGGCGGGGCGTCTTCGACCGGCTTCCCGACGAAGTCAAGCCGCGGATCGCTTCGGATGGCGCGTTGGCCCTGGGCTGTCCCGCCGAGCCGATGATTCAGCGCATCCTTAGGCTCTGCCCCGCGCCCCTGATCGCCGCCCCGGCGCCCGAGATGGCCGAGCCCCCGCGAACGGCCTCGGCGGACGGGCCGGACTTGGTCATCGACTCGGGGCCGGCGAGGCTCGGCAAGCCCGCGACCGTCGTCCGCCTCGACGGCGATCAAGGCTGGGCGATCGAGACCGAAGGGGCCGTCGACGCCGCGACCGTCAGGCGGATGACCGGAATCATCATCCTGTTCATCTGCACGGGGAACACCTGTCGAAGCCCCATGGCCGAGGCGCTCTGCAAGTCGCTCCTGGCCCGTCGTCTGGATTGCTCGATCGACGAGTTGGAGGAGCGCGGCTTCGTCGTTCATTCGGCCGGGGTGGCCGCCAATCGAGGAGCCCCCGCCGCGGCCCACGCCGTCGAGGTCGCCCGCGCCCGGGGAGGCTCGCTGGAGGAGCACCGCAGCCGCCCGGCCAGCGTCGCCATGACGCGACAGGCCGACCACCTCTTCGCCATGACGCTCGACCACCTCGATGTCCTTGCCGACGCCGCGCCCGAGCTTCGCGCCCGAGCCGAGCTGCTCGACCCCGACGGCGGCGACGTGCCCGACCCCTACGGCGCCGACCTGCCCGCCTATCACCAAACCGCCGAGGTCATCGAGCGCATGCTCGCCCGACGCCTCGACCAAATCGGCGTCCCGAACCGGTAGCGGGTGGGAAGCACGGTCGGATTTCCCCCCGCCTCTCCATGCCCCGTCCACTTCCCACTCTCCAACAAGCGATGTCCCGCGGAATCTTTCCGCGCCCGAAATCCTTGCCCCAATTATCCTTGGGCTAAATCATAGGGGCATGCATTCGGGCATTTGTTGAATCACGCTTGATTATTCGCGATTGCCGCGCTATGTTGTTCAATGGACAACGAGGTCAAGCTTCCGAGGCATGAGGGGACGCGGCGTCTTCCTCTCAGTCCGAAGAGGAGAATGGGCCGGGGTAAATTTGGGACATTGAGCGTCCTGATTTGAAAAACGGGCCTATGCTGAGTTTGGGGGCGTCCGGTTCGAGTTGGATCCCCGGCAAGCAAGCTCCCCGATGCTGAATGGTGAGTGTGCGGGCACGACGGCGTGTCCGCGAGGTTGGCCATTGAAGGCCGGCCCGAGAGACGACGAGGTCGCGCGTCGAGGCGGAATTGCGAATTCTTGGATCGATTCGCGGTTGTTATGCGGCAATTTCCATCTCCGGCGGAGCCTAGAGGCCGGGGATCAGAACCAATGCAAGGACTCACTCGGATGATCGAGTCGACTCTCACCCATCATCAACCGGCGCTCCGCTCTTCCCAAGCCGACGACTCGGCCGGTCCCGTTCTGGCGGGGTTGACGCGAGACCTCTTCGATCTTCTAAGCCGTCTGCGCGGTCGCCGCGCGCCGGGCGCTCCACGCCGCGGCGCGCGAGTCTACCGCGATCAAGAGTTCGAATACGTCGAAGTCGCCATTCCGGGTCTTGGCGAAGTCGAAGCCGACATCTGCATCCATGCCGGCCGGGTCTACCTGCGCGTGCCGCGCTGAGCCGCCCAAGCGCCCGCGATGGCGGCGCGCCGCCGCGCGCGTTGCGAAGAAAAAAAGGCGAGGGCGACGCCGCCCGCGACGTCAGTTTCGGGGGCTCTCTCGTCTCAAAAGCAGCCCAACACGTCCGGACGGGCGCCGCGCCTCGCTTCATTGTTCTCATGGCCCGACGACGCCCCACCTTCCAGCGCGTCGTCGGGTTGAACTTTCGCGCGCTCAAACCTAACCCCGGAGCGCGGCGAGAGCAAGCGGAATTTTAAAAATTTGTTGGATAATGCGTCCCGGCGTCGCCTCAATGGCTGTTGCTCGCGAACCAAATCGCCGATTCGACCCGTCGGCGCAACGAGGCGACGTAATCGCCGAGGCCGTTGAGGCCCAGGCGCGCGACCGCGGCCTCCAAATCCACGATCGCGGCGTGGACGGCCTTTAGAGTCGGAAGATCGGGGCTTCGACCGGGACCGCCCTGGATCGCGAGCCGCGCGAGCGGGGCCAATCGGCGCAGTTCCACGGCGATGTCATGTCCATCGCGCGGAGCGCCGGGTCGAAGGCTTCGCTCGTTCGTGGGGCGAGGCGGGGGCGGGGGCTTGGGCGTGGTCGCGACCGTGGCGGGCCGCGATGGTTTGAGCTTGGTCATGGGAGCGACTTCCTTGTTCGGCTTGGATAATCCAGGTCGTCGCGATGGTGCAACGGACGGACCCCCACTCGGGGAGAATCGAGATCTTGGCGGGTGGTGGGTGGAGATTCTTCTTGTACGGCGGAATCTCGGGGAATCCGCCCGCCCCGCGCGGGGCGTTCATCGTTAGACGAATCTCGGGGCGAAAGGGTTCGCCGCGAAATGAAAATCGTGGCGCGGGTGATGGGTGGAGGCTTGCTGAGAACCGGACGGCGGGCGGGGAATTGCTTGTGGGCTGGGTGGCCCGGGTTCGTCCCGAACCCGGGAGGGATAGCCTCGGCTCGCGCGCCCGGGTTCGGGCCGAACCCGGGGCGCCCAACGCGCCTCAAGCGATACATAAGAAAACGCTCTAGCCACTACGCACTATCCACCACCCACTTCCAATCAAGCGGTTTGGCGGCGTCGGTGGCGGGAGCGGAGGTGGCGGCGGGCGACTTCGAAGTCGTCGAAGGGGATGACGCGGTCGGCGAAGATCTGGTGGGCGTTGCGCCCCTTGCCGGCGATCAGCACCGAGTCGCCGGGTCGGGCCATGTCGAGGACGGTTTCGATGGCGCGTCGGCGGTCGGGCTCGACCTGAATCCTCCCCGGGCGTCGGAAGCCGCCGAGAAGGTCGTCGAGGATCTGGTCGGGGTCTTCGGAGCGGGGGTCGCCGAGGGTCAAAACCACGCGATCGGCGCCCGCTTCGGCGACTTCGGCCAGGGCGAGGCGGGCTTCGGGATCCTGGTCTCCCTCGCCGCTTAAGACCAGATGGATCCGACCGGCGGAAACGGCCCGGAGCGCTTCGAGGGCCTGGGCCAGCGGAACGGCGGTCGAGGCGGCGTCGATCCGAACGTCGAAGCCCTGCCCCTCGTCGACCGATTCCAGATGGCCGGCGATGTTGGCGACGCTCTCCAGGCCGGCGACCACGGCGTCGAGCTCGATGTGGAGCGACCAGGCCAGGGCCGCCGCGGCCAAGGCGTGGCCGACGTGCCGCGGGCCGACGAGCCGCAGGTCGACCCTCGCCGAGCGGTCGAACCCGTGGAGGAGGAATCGGGAGCCCGAGGCGTCGACGCGCTGAATTGTGCCGGTGACGTCGACCCGATCGGGGCGATTCAGACCGTAGCTGACCCGCCTGGCGTCAAGGTTCACCGCGCCCAGGATCTCGGTGCCGGGGTCGTCGTCGTTGACGACCGCCGCGCCCCCGGGGGCGATTTTTCGGAAGAGCTTGGCCTTGGCCCGTCGCCTCCGCAGCGCGGCCTCTTCCGAGAGGCCAGGCGGGAAGGCCAGGTCGGTGGCGGCGGCGGCCTGGAACGTGACGCCCTCCAACGAGCGGGCCTCAATCGCCTCGGCGCCGATCTCCAAAACACCGGCCTCGCAATTTCGCTCGACCATGTAGGCGAGGATCGAAGCCAGCCCCGCGGCGCCTCCGGGCCAGGTTGCGGCGGAGTTGCGAGGGAAAGTGTCGGCGAGTCCCGCCCCCATCGGCCGGGTGACGGCGCCGTCGGACCATCCCGAGCCGCCGACCAACCCGGCGCGAACGCCCGCGGCCTCTAGAATTGCCCGGACCATCAGCCCAACGACCGTCTTGCCGCGCGTCCCCGTCACGCCGATCGTCGCCAGCCGCTCCGAGGGGTCGCCCGCCAGCGCCTGGCAGAGCCTCGCGTGAGCGGCCCGAGAGTCGTCGACGACCACTTGAAGCCGGCCGGCCTCGGGTCGGGGACGTTCCAGCACCACCCCCGCCGCGCCTCGGTCGAGCGCCTGCTGGATGAAGTCGTGGCCGTCGTATCGAGGCCCTCGAACCGCCACGAAGACCTGGCCGGGATCGAGCCTTCTGTGATCATCGGCGCAGCCGGAGACCTCCCAATCGGGACATCCCACGAACCGGGCTTCGGGGAGCAGCCGCCTCAGGCTCACCGAGGGGATTCCCCGCTGAGGTTGTCGATCGATGAACCAACGCGCCATTGGCCCGCGCCTCCTTGCTTCGCCTTTGTGCCGGCCGGCACCTGTGTGCCGTGCTTCGCCCCTTCGCGCCCGATCCCCGGCGGCATTCCATTCCACCCGCGAGACCAAACCGCGCTCCGTCCCCGTCTCGATCCGCTCGACTATGGATCCATCCGCGTTTTCCTTGAAAAGGAGAGCCAACCGCAAACCTCGGGCCCCTTGCGGGCCCTCGATCGGCCTGTTCCGCGTCGTCGGGAGGTGCAATCGCCGGCAAGTGGCCGCATTCTTGGCGAACCCCCGAAAAAAGGCAATGCCAAGCCCCCCGAAATGCCGAAGGAAGTGGGTTGCGGCCGACACACCGCGATGAGGCGCAACGCCGCCGTAGGGCGGGCTCCGCCCGCCGGAGAGCGGCCGTGGGTTCCATTAAGCAACGAGGCGTCTCGGCGGGCGAGCAACCAAAGCGGCCATCCGTCCCGCCCATCCGAGGCGACGCCCTGCTGTTGACGGCTCCCTCGCTGCTCGAACGCCGCGTTTGGCTTTCTCCCCCGACCGCCGGTTCCCCGATCCGCCCACCTCCCGCCGGAGGGCGGCCGGGATGCTCGTTGGGAAATCGGCGCTCCCGGATTGTCGCCGTCGCCATGCGCCAGCCAGACTTCATTGACTCCCCGCAGCCAATGTCCCACGACTCCATCACCAAAAGTCGGGATAAACACCAATTAAATATCATGTTATCACATGTACATTTGATGTTGTTTAACTTGGCGGCTCTCGCAGAGTCGCCTGGACACGAAAGACAGGATTAGAGTAGAGTTATTGATATGTAATGTTGTATTAAATAAACACTATTCATTTTCATTCCTCGGTTCGTGTAGATTGGCCGTGGTGGTGAGGGGGGCGCTCGCCACCGTGTCACCCAAGTGTTTGCGATTCAAGGAGCAACAATGTTTATCGAAAAGAAAGAATGCTTGAAATTGATCCATCGTCGTCATCGTATCGTGGGGGCGCATTCGGACGCGGGCTTCGTCGTGTTGGAGGGATCCGACTTGGCGTGGCCGGATACGTACAACCCTTGCATGGCACCCGCCAACATCGCCATACGCAAACAGCTTTTCAAGGAGGGGGTGGCCGTCCTCGCGTGGGGTGGGCCATCGGAGGTGAGTTACCGGCTGACGCGCGATTATGCGTTCACCTCGCCCGGCCAAGCCGCCAGCGTCTTGCTCGGGACTCACGGGAGACGTCCAAGACACTGGACTCCCTGCGTCGATCCCGGCACGTACATCTTTGGTCCCGGCGGAGCGAACACGGTGCTTCGCCTGTGGCCCGCCGCGGACGGAGGAACGATTCCGGGGCCGTGGGACGCAAACAAAGAAAAGGACGGGCGCCGATAGCGACAATGGCTCCCGGCCATCCTCACTCCTCAAGGGGGGGGGCGGCGCGTCCACCCGCTTCCCGCGGCATCCGCCGGAGGCGGGTTGCGTCGGCCGAGCGGGGCCCTGACGCGGGCCGGAGGCGAGCCAAACCCAGGTTCTCGCCAAACAAGACGATTTCGGGCGCCTCCAAGGCGACGTTTTGATGCGGGGGCGCCTCCGCGCGTTGAAAGCGCGAAACATTCATGGAGTCGTTCCCGAGCCGAGTTCCGTCCTGCTGGCCTTGGCGGGCCTCGGCGCCGTCACCGTGGTCGCTCGACATCGCCGGGCGAGCGGCAAAACCGGCCTCGCCTGAGCGGGAGGCCTCAAGCAAGTTCGTTTGAGGGAATCGCTGGATTCTCGGGGCGCTCCGGGCCTGGGGCGCCCTTCGGCCATCATGTAGGCAAAGGATTTCCGCGAAGCGGGCGCGGCGGTGAAGGCGACGCGACCTTCTCACGCCTTATCCGCGTCGGGGACCACGAAGGGAGATCGGTACTCGCGGGTGAGAAGGGCGTCGGCCCGCGGGTTGTCCTGAAACGCCTCCTTGTGGGGATCGAGTCGAAGCGCCGCGCCGAGCGTTACGGGCGTCTTCGTCAGGTCGATGTCGTTGTCGGCGAGGTGTTGGCGGGTTCGGTCGAACGTCTCCAGGGCCAGGTCGCGCGAGGGGAGTTGGTCCAGTTCCCGTTCGATCGCCTCGGGCGCGGCGGGGGCGCCGAGTCGGTATGAGATGTTGCCGAGGTGGCAAAGCGCCGTCGACTGGTGGCCTTCGAGGATGTCGGCGTTGAGGTCCGAGACGTTTCGGCTGCGAACGGCCTTGAGGAAGTTGGCGAAATGGTTCTCGCCCCGGCCTTCGAAGGGTCGGATCAGCTTGCCGTCGGGGTCGAACAGCGAGGTCCCGGCGATGATCCCCTCGGTTCCGAAGAAGATCCAGCCTTGCTCGAAATTAGGGTGGAAAGGTTCGGTCTTCAGTCCGCGGGTTTCCGAGATGATCGTCCGGTCGCCGAAGTCGTAGACGACCACCTGGGTGTTGGGCGTCTGGCCGGCGTCCTGGTAACCGAGCCGGCCGCCGTAGCTAACGACCGCGCGGCCCAGGCCGTTGACGCCCAATCCCCATCGGCAGACGTCGAGGTAGTGGATGTTGTTGTTGCCGAGTTCGCCGTTGCCCGTGTCCCAGAACCAGTGCCAATCGTAGTGGAGTTTCGGCCGCGACGGCGGGACCAAGGGCGAGGGCCCGGCCCAGAGGTTGAAGTCCAGATTCGGGGGCATCGCGCACGGCCCGGGGCCGCCGATCGAGCCGCGACGGCCGTGGACGATGGCCCGGGCCAGCTTCACCTCGCCGAGCTTGCCCTCGCGCATGTGGGCGACGGCGGCGGCCAAGGCGCCATTGGAACGGTTCTGCGTCCCGCCCTGACAGATTCGCCCGCGCTTCCTCGCCTCCTCGACAATCCGCCGGCCTTCGCGGACGTTGTGGCTGACCGGCTTCTCGACGTAGACATCCTTGTCGGCCCTCATGGCCCAAATCGCGGCCAAGGCGTGCCAGTGGTTGGGCGCGGCGATGAAAACGACGTCCACGGCCTTGTCGTCGAGAGCGGTCCTGAGATCCTGGACCGCCTTCGGCTTCGGCCGCCCCAAGCCGACGAGATCGGCGGCGACCTCCTCCGCGCGGTCCCGATCCGGGTCGCAGACGTAGGCGATCCGGCAATCCTTTTGTCGGGCCAACTCCCGGGCGTGCTGCTTCCCCCGAATGCCGCAACCGATGATCGCCGCGGTGATCTGGTCGTTGGCGCCGACCTCGCGAGTCTCTTGCGCGGACAACAACCTCGGAGCCGCCGCCGCCGCGGCCGTCGCGAGCAGAGATTCCTCCAGAAATCGACGTCGAGTCGAGCGCGGCATGGCCTGGCTCCCGGTTTGGTGATCCGAGCGGGTGGTGGGACGACGCTCCATGGTAGAGCATTTCCCCCCGAGGATCCTCAAATCATTCGGCCGATCGCGAAAACAGACTTTCGCGCGGGGGGGGCGGCACCGCTTGTCGCATCCTCGGCTAAGGACGGTATACTGATGGGTGAACACGCGGACCGTTGGAGCCGATCCCATGACGACTCAGCAACTCCGCGCCGCGCACCGCGCGACGCCGTTCCGTCCGTTCACCATCCACATGGCCGATGGCCGATCGTTTTCCGTGCCGCATCCCGACTTTCTTTCAATGTCGCCGACGGGGCGAACGGTCATCGTTTATCAGGAAGGCGACGCGTTCAACATCGTCGACCTTTTGTTGATGACCGAGATCGAGATGAGCCCGGCCTCGAACTCCCACGCCTAACCCCTCGCCGCGGAGGTGTGCCTGTGAGGCGTCTTTCGATCCTATTCCCGCTCGTCGTCGCCATCGCGTCCGGTTGTGGACCGAGCGCGAGCGAACTTCGCGAGCGGGCGCTTTCGCTGCTCAACACCGAGGCCGATCGGTGGGACGGCGGCAAAGAGTTCGCCACGACGGCAGTGGATCCCTACGGCCACCCTCTGACCAGTCAAGTCGATAAAGGCATGCTGAACCACGTCCTTGAAGTCCGCTCCATCGGCCCGGACGGCCTGCCCAAGAACAGCGACGACATCATCGTTACGCGAAGCAAGCCCCACGGCGAGTTTTCGATCACCGAACAGGTGGAGAAGGGAGCGGGGGCGGTCGGCGGCGGTCTGACGCGAGGCGCGATCGAAGGAGCCAAGAAAGGGCTGGGCTTCGGTCGTCGAACCCCGGAGGATTAGCCAAGCCGTTGAAATGGCTCGCCGCGTGGCGCTCGCTCCACGGCCACTTTTGACCCATAAGCGCTCTTTGTCTCAAACGCCCGCGCCCACCGCGAGGATTTTCGCCGCTTGGGGGGGCGAGGCGTTCTCCGCGTCCACCGCTTCCCGGCTCGCCTCGCGGAGTTTCCAGCCGAGGGTGAGGACCAAGAGCAAGGCCGGGACGAAGAGGTTGCCGAGGGCCTGGGCGTAGAGGGGGAAGGGAATCGCGAGGGCGGGGATCAAGAAGATTGCGGCCAGCATTCCGCGCTGGCGACGGCGGGGGGGGCCGGCGGGGGATGGGTGGTTGAGGGCTTCGTGGAGGGCGACGGTCAAGGGGTAGATCAGCCAGACGAAGGCGTAATTGAACGATAAGGGCGAGAACATGGTGATGAGTAGCGTCACCAGGGCGAACTCCAGGGCGTCGGTTCGCCGGGTGCGCCGTCGCTCCGAGGGCAGAACGTAGAGGGTGAACAGCGAAAGCGCGGCCATCGCCCCTAGGGTGACGAGGGTCACGGCGCGGAAGTCGAGCGAGGCGACGTTGACGCGCCAGGCCTTTTTCAGGTCGGCCTCAATCCCGACGAAGGCGTTCTCCAGGCCCGGGTGCGTTCGCGGGGGGGCGTTGAGGATCGCCGGCAGGTCGATGGAGCCGTCGGCTCGGAGGCCGGTCGTCTCGCTTTGATTGGCTCGGACCAAGGGCGCGGTTCGCTTTGAGAGGACCGCTTCGCCGTCGGCCGGCACGTCGCGCAAGAGGCGGTGCGCCAGTCCCATGATCGACTGGTTCTTATAACTGTATGACCGAAACGGGCGCTGGGCGATCCCCTGCTTGTTGTAGGTGAAGAGCATCCCCCCGGACCAGACCTTCACGTCGCGGACGGCCTCCGCGGGCGTTCGAAAGGGCAGGGGAGCGATCAAAAGCCACGCGCCAAGTGCTACGACCGTCGCGGCCGAGGCCTTCCATCGACGCCTGTAAATAAAATAACCCAATGCCAGAATCGGAAACGCCTTGATCGCCGCGCCCGTCGCCACCAGAACCCCGGCCCAAACGTCCCTTTTCTTCTGAAGGCACAGAAACGCGCCCAGAAGGAGCGTCAGAAGCGACAGGTTCGGCTGGCCGAGCATGTAGGTGTTGTGGATCAGCGCGACGACGCAGAGCGAGGGGACCAGGTACAACAGCGGGTTGCGCCCCGACGCCTTGCCGCCGGTCGCCAGCCTGACCGAGAAGACGATCGCCCCCAGCCACGCGGCCGAGTGGATCAGGGTCAGGATGATCGTCGTGGCGTGGGGGCCGGTGAGGCTCAGATAGCCGAGCATCGCCGCGGCCGAGGGCGGGTACATGAACGGAAAGAGCCGGCCCGAGTCGGGGTCGGGATAGATTTCGAGCCCCTGGCGCAGGGCTTCGCCCACCTGATGCCAGAGCCCGTAATCCTTGTTCGGCTTGCCCAGCGCGAGGTTGACCAAAGGCGGGACCGAGAAGACGACCATCAGGATCGCCAAAAGCCAGGGCATCCAGCGGGGCAACCGATACTCGCGCGGGGCGTCGACCAAATCGCGGCGGATTCTGTTCGAGTTGTGGAGCGAATCTCCCGCGTTGGTCCCGTCAATTGGCGTCATGGTCCAGGCGTCTCCCCCAAGCGACGGCCCCGCGCGGTCGTCACGTCGTCCGTGACTGATTCCATCCGATCCCGCGGCCCGCGCGGAATCCTAATCGAGTCGCCGGATTTCGAGAACGGCAAAAAAGATTGGGACGGAACCCGGCGTCCCGCCCCCGGCCTCAGTATCCCGCGGCGGTCTTGGGGAAGGTGGTGATGTCGATGTAGTGGTAGGATCCGCCGGTGGTGGTGGCGAGGCGGCGGAGGGGGGTGTCTTGGCCGAGGTCGGCGCCTCGGCCGAACTCGATGGCCTGGATGCGGCTGGAGCCGACCTCGCGCAAGAGGGTCTCGACGTCGTTGTTGCTCATGAAGTCGGCGTCGGTCAGGAAGAAGACGACCTCGGGCTTGTCGACCAGGGCGGTGCGGAGGGCCAAAATGTGGTCGGTGCCGCCGTAGGGGGGGATCGCGGCGAGCTGGGCCCGGATCCTCGCCTTGTTGGCGGCGGTGGCGGGCATCATGCCTCGCCGGCCGTCGACATCCAGCAGCTTCTTGGCCTGAAGGTGGTAGAACGTCACCGAGAAGTGAACGTCGGGGGGAAGCCGGTCGAGGCTGGCGAGCATCTCGCGCTTGGCGACGTCGAGCGCGTTGCGCAGGCCCATGCTTCCCGAGCAGTCGATGACGTAGGCGAACGAGTGGCCGTGCTCTCGGCTGCCGAAGAACTCGGTCCCGGGGCCGACGCCCCTTCCCACGCCACCGCCCGAGCCGCCTCCCCGGCCTCCTCCTCCTCCGCTCCCGGAGCCCGGCACAAGCCCCGCGCCCGGGCTGGGCAGCTCGGGAAGGTCGGCGAGGGCCTCGTCGGGCCTCACATCGCTTTTGGGGAGGATCTCCGACAGCAAGGCGTCGGCCGCGGGGTCGCGCTCGGGCCTCACGCCGGGCGAGTCGCTGGGCTTTACCGCGTCGATCGGATCGCCCAGGCCGCCGATCTCGCCGGGACCTCCGCCTCCTCCCGAGCCCGGGTCGTGGTCCTGGCCCGCCCGGTTGTCGACCGGCTCAAGCTCGCCGCGCAAGGTCGCGGGAGTCGAGGCGCTGGGGGTGCCCACCACGTTCATCACCGTGAAGGCCGCCAGCGCCGCCAGCGCGACGTGGAAGAAGACCGACGAGCCCAGCGAGCGCGGGTCGGTCAGCGGCGTCTTGCCCAGGCGATGATTATCTTGGGTCGTCATCGTCGGACTCCGGTTCGATGAACTCGGGAACGGACTCGGGCGAGGCGCGAAAATCGCCGTCCTCGCCGATCGGCCTTCGACGCCGTCGCGGAGGTTGGCCGTAAAGACTTCGCCGGGCCAAGATTGCGGCGACGGCCGCCAGGGCGGCGAGCCAAACCAGGGTCCAGGCCAGACCCGACCCAGGCCGTCCCGGCGCGGGGGCGGGCGGGGCGACCGCCTTTCCCTTATCGGCCGGCGCCGGCTTCTCAATCCTTGGCGGTTCGGCGCCGACGATCAAGGGGGCGAGCCTCGCCCCCCCGCCGGCTTCGTACCGGATTCGCCTCAGATGGACGCCGGTGAACGCGACGAGCCGGCCGATCTCGACGTCGGCGTCGGGCCGGGGCTCGAAGACCGCGCAGAAGAGGTTGCCCGGCGGCTCCTCGATCCAGGCTTCGACCAGGGCGGGGAAGTCTCCCGAGGGGTCCTGGCGGAAGATCCGCACGATTCGCCCGGAGACGATCACGCGACGGCCCCGGTTTTCGCCGGGATGGTCCCAAAGCTCGCGGAAGGTCGTCGGCCGGGGCGGCTCGTCGTTCTCGAATTTCCCGGAGAGGGCCGCCCGTTCGGCCGCCAGGTCGCCCAAGCCCAGCGGGGCGTCGTCCTCCATTGGTTCCTGGGCGAAGCCGCGGCCTGGGAAAAGCAAGAGCAGGACCATCAGGACGATCAGTCGGCCCCCTGTAGCCGGGGTCTGCGACCCCGGCGCGTTGGCCGCGGCCCGAGGCGCGCGTCCGGCCTCACGGAGGCCGGCTACAATGGAACCGCCTCTCCCCCGCGTCATGGCGAGGCCCCCGGATGGCTCAATCGGACGGTGGCGACGCCGGCGGCGGAGCAGATGGCGACGATTCGGGCGGCGGGCTCGTAGAGGAGCCGGTCGTCGGCGATCAGGCGGACGCGAAGGGGGCGGTTGCCGAGCAGTTCGATATAGCGTTTCAGGCGGACGCCGAGGGCGTCGAGGCTCGGGATTTCGGCCTCGCCGAGCCGGAGGGATTTCAGGTCGCCCAGTTCGTCGGCCTCGGCCCGGACGATCAGGTCGTTTTCGAGGTCGGTGTCGACGAGGGGCGAGGAGGTCGGCCGGGCCAGGCCTCGCGAGGCGGTCGGCAGGGCCGCGGGGGTGGTCGGCAGCAGCAGGTCCAGGTGAGTTTCGGCCGTCGGCACCCTGAACGTCAGAACGAAGAAGGCCAAGAGCTGAAACGCCATGTCGAGCATCGGCGCGGCCGGGAAATAGATGTCCTCGGGAGGGGCGGGACGGTATCCGCGCGCGCTGGCGTCTTCGCCGTCGTCCGGGCCCTCGGCCGGGACGCCTCTCGCGGGAAAGAGCATCTGGTCGGGGCCGACGCTCACGGCTCCTCCCTCTTGAGCACGACGAGGCTGAAATGGGCGAAGCCCCTCGATTGAGCCTCGGCCAGCGTCTTGCGAACCGATCCGTAGGAGGCCGAGCGGTCGGCCCGAAGCACGACCACGGTGGGCAGGTCGCCCGATTCGGCGAAGGCGGAATCCGGGGTCCCCGGCTCTTCGAGCAGCTCCAGCCCCGCCCGCCGGGCGTCGGCCTGTCGCTTCCACCAGGCGGCGGCGGCCTGGGGATCGAGCGTTTCGTCGCCGACCAGCAGGTTGCCCCGGGCGTCGAGACCCGCGGAAAGCTGGTCGACCGTCATGCCGGCCCCCGGCAAGGCGGCCGGCGCCACCGGCAGCCGAACGCCTCGGTTGACCCCCTCAAGCCGACTGCCGAAATGCACCAGCATCATGAAGAACGTGATGAGCTGAAGCACCATGTCGAGCATCGGCGTCAGGTTCGGCGTCAACACCTTCGATTGCGACGACGATGAGCGGGGCATGGACGTAACCTCGCCGTTTGGGATGATCCCTTACTCCGATTCCGCCGGCGGAAGGGCCTGCTGTCGCGGGGGCGTTGTCCCTCCGCTCGCGGCCAGCGCGGCGCTCATCGCGAACGGATGGGGACGGGGCGTCGCCGCCGCCGGCGGCGGGGGGGACGTCGAGGCCGCCGCGGCGGGCGCTTCGGGCTTCACTCCCGGGGCGAACTGCTCCAAAATCGGGTCGGCGGCCATGTCGACCTCAAGCGACATCCGGGCGATTCGGTTTCGGAAGTACGAGTAGAAGTAAATGGCGGGGATCGAGATGGCGATGCCCTCCAGCGTGGCGAAGAGGGCGGTTGAGATCCCCTCGGCGAGCCGGTCGGCCCGGGGGGTCGAGCCTTCGTCGGCGATCACCCGGAACGCCAGGATCATGCCGTAAACCGTTCCCACCAAACCAATCATCGGGCCAAGAGTTCCGACGGTCGCCAGATAGGTGGTGCGGTGCTCCATCTCCATCGTCGCGTCTTCGTTGGCGACCGCCATCGCCCGACG
>Ga0182738_1002193_pt1 | contig 23444 bp, 22 predicted proteins | sample eDN5th30CBELigMG_FD_128876 | JGI IMG/M metagenome (GOLD analysis project Ga0182738, IMG submission 128876) | Enriched Miracle-Growth compost microbial communities from Emeryville, California, USA - eDNA 5th pass 30_C BE-Lig MG (version 2)... ...
CTTGTTGTTGTTGAGCATATTGAGTGGTTGGTTGAGTGTAGCCTTGTTGTTGGTAGCCCATTTGCATGGTGGGTTGAGAATATCCTTGTTGTTGGTAACCAACTTGCATTCCCATGCCCATTTGTTGACCTCCGTAGCCGACTTGGCCATAAGAAGCAGTGGTAGTTTCAGTTTGAGTGTTGGTAAATTGAGAGCCAGAGAGGGTTTGGTCAGGTTTAACATGGAGGTTTTCAGCTTGGAAAGAGAGATTAAGGAGGATTTGACCGACTTGTTGTTGGTTTTTATACAGGGAATACCATTGATTTGCTTTTCCATAAGTCAACACATCTGACATAGGAACTTCACCAATACCGATAATATCATCAGCTTTACCATCTTTATCCTTAAGTTCGATGTAGAAAGAGGGTTCGTTTTGGATTGTGATGGAAAGAGAATCATCCCAGGTGGGAGCAGAGCCGCCAGGTTTGCAGGTTTTACCTTCATGTCTCTTTTCCCCCAAGATGACGATCCAAAAGGGGTTAAGATTGAAGACGTCTTGGGGAAGTTGAGCCTGTTGAGGCTGAACAGTGAGAGTTCCTGACATAAAAAATAAATTATTATGCGATTTATTTCGTTATATGTTTTAATAAAGGAATTTGAGGTGTTGACTATGGCTATTTTTGGAACAGTTTATTGAGTGAAAATTTTTAAACCTCGTTTTTGAATGTAGCTCGTCTGAATGGTGGTAAATGGGTTAGATATTGGGGGAGATTGGGGGTTTGGATGGATAATTATTAGAGGATGGTTTAAGGGAGCTTTAGTTTAAGGAGAAATAAGAGGCATGATAAAATTTGGGCTTGGTTGAAAGAAAATACGTAATTAAGGGCTCTAATATTACGTATTGTAAAAAGCCTTTCTGATAAATAAAAACGAGAAGGCGAAAGGTTTAAATTTACTGCTGCTGCTGGATCAGTGTCGGGGGGTTAAAGGAGATTAATTGAACATTTGAAGTTTTGGGGAGTTTATGTCAGTTGGAAGAGAGGAGAGGATAGGTTGAGGTTGTTTCCAGCAAGATAATTCGGTTTATTTAATAAAAGAGTTTGGGGATAAAAACTGCGATTTTTTCTTTTTGAACTTTACTATATTTGGCCAACTTTAATGATTTTACAATCACATTAAGATTATTTACAAATTAGTCTAAATGTCTTTTATTTTCTTGTGTGTGAAACAATTCATCTGTGAAATCACACAAAAAAGAATTTTATGCAAAGAATGCCGATATATCCCCTTTGGAGTCCAAAACATGAGAAAGGTCTATCGACTCTTTGAGAGATTTGTGGAGTTTTTTATGGGAAAAGGGTTCAAAAACAGAAGTCGAAAAGGGGTCAAGCGAGGAGACTTTTTGTTTAAGGGGTATTTTCACCCTTTTTCCAGAGTTAATTTAGCAACAAGAATGGCATGTAATAGGTTTAAATAGGACCAAAATAAATGCCTCCAAGTTTTGCAAGAATTTTTCATCCAGAAATTCTTACATAGAATTGAGGGCTCTACAGCTCTTATTTTGCTTTCTTCTCATGCGCAAAGGAGGACATTTGATTCAGAGAAGTCTGCAAAAGAATTTTTATCCATAGTATTCAAAAATTATTTTGGCGAACTTTTTATACTCAATGATCTTTTCTTTTTTCTTTGAAAACTGCCAGAAACCCCCTCTCTAATCTGGAGTTTCCCTTCTCCTTTATTATTTTTTCTGAATTTTGAAGACAAGAATCAGGGTCAATATAAACCTCTTGGAGAATTCAATTCGAGATATTCATCTCATAGGCACCTTCTTTTTCTCCATCTACATGGCTCTATCCTCTTATCCTCATTCCAAACTCTCCCAATTGATCCCCTTTTACCCTCAAAACCGCTCTTGTCCTATTCTAGGTCCTTCCTAACTATAAATATTGACCTTTAACATTCTCCTTCCCAGTAATTCTCATATTTCCTCCAAGACCCCTTAAATCCCTCTTGACCCTCTTTTCACCCTTAAAATCCTCGCTGGCCCTGGAATTCTTTCTAAATCTTCAAAATCTTTATCACTTCTCTTCCATACCTTTCCTTGTATAGATTTAAACAAAAAAAAAGGACAAATTAATATGTATGTATAAATTCTCCAACTTAATTTTAACATTCAACTTCCTTTTTTCCACCAATGAAATCCTCCACAACCACGTCTAAACTCTCCCAATCTCACAAGCTTCCTTCTTCAACCACTTCCCGGATCTCCAAACCTCATAAACCTCCCGAAACCAACTCCAAAACTCGTCAACCAAATCTTCCAAAAGAAAACCTCAGTTCAAAAGCCTCCACAAAAAATTGTCCTCAGAAAGTCGATTCTCCTCAAGTCCAGCTCAAAGATATCTCAAATATCGCCCTTTCTGAGTCTCTGTTGTGTGTTGACACGAAACAACAAGATATTCATAATCTTTCTGGCCTCAGTATTATTAATATGCTCGATAAAGACCGACCTGATCTTCTTCACGTAAGAGAATTTTTTGAAAAGGATTTAATTGAAAATCAATCTTAGGATATACTGAATTTTGATTTGCCAGAAGAGAATGACACAGTGAAGAGAGAATTAGAGATGAAGAATAGATTAATAGAGAAATTGATGAAAGAAAATTCAAGTTTAAGAGAAGAAATGGAAGGACTTTTGTCAACAATGGATGAAGTGAAAGTTCCATCAAGTGCACATTCTCAAGACTATAACACCAGATTGTTGGAGTTGGAGCATCAAATCGTACATTTGGAAAGTGAGAATAGATCGTTACGAGAAGAAATTCAACAAAAGGATGAAAATTCAGCTGTAAGAGAAGCCAAAATAAAGGAGCTGGAATTACAAGTCCAGAAATATTGTGAGACGACAAAGGAATCTCTTGACCTGTTTTATTCAAAATTTACCGAACAAATGCAACAAGCAATGGATAATTCTAAACAAAAATATCAAAATTGTCTCAAAGAGCTTGACCATTCTGAAACAAAAGAAAAAATTCCAGAGATAAAAATCCCCTTAGAAAGGGTCTCTTCTGCCTCAACAAAAAGCGTCGAAATTCAGCTAGATAAGAGCGGAATAAAAAAGACGTTAGTGTCTCCAACTGAAAGAAGAGTCAGCACAGATGATGGCTTGGGAAGAATGGCGGTTTCTGCAAGAGGCAGTATGACACCAAAACCAGGATTATATGGCAAGAAAGGGTTCACAGAGAGTAATTATAGTTCAACAAGAGTGCTGACAACATATAGTACAATCGATGAAAATGTGGAGATAGTAAGAGATCGAAGAAAATCTACAATGAGCTTTAGAGGACTTGCGAGTGGGAAGAATACAAAGAAAGACGAAGAGAATGAGAATATGATGACACCATCGAATAAAAAGAATATGAAAATGTCGTTGCCTAATACGAAAGAGCTGGGGAAATCGACAGGAAAAAGTGGAAGAGTGTCAATGGGAGCAACAATAGGTGGCGGCGATAAGAAAAAGATATAGAGTTTTTTGTATGTATATTTTCTAAAGGGAAGCTTTTTCGATTTTTAGGACAATGTAGGACAATTTTCTCCCTTAGGAAGTCAAGATCAGATGCTTGAGATGATTTTGCGCTTTGATTGAAAGAATACTTTTTAGAAATAGATAGAGATATTAGTTTGTTGTATGTTTTTGTTTTTGTTTTGTTTGGTATTTTATATCTCCATAGAAAAGTGTATAGTATATGATACGAAAAACATTATTTCAAACAAAGAAAATGGAAATTGTGGCCGGAAATCTATGGACTAGGCCTAAAATTTGAAAAAATTTGAAATTTGAGTTTTTTTTCAACTCTTGTTTGATTGAATTTCGATGATTTTCTTGAGAAGAACTTGATCGCCGGCCATTTTATTTTCTCAAAGAGAATTGCTTAATCCTTGGTCATATGAGAAACTATTTGTGATTCAAGCCTCTCTTTATTAGAACACAGAAGAAAAGGGTTTAATTATTCAAGGAAAGGAATAAACTGAAATGAGCAAATTAAAAGAAGCATAAAAAACAAAACCGTTTTTGCTTTAATAAATAAATTATTTATATGATCTTACTCACTCCGCAAATATTATATAAAAGCCCTTGTGGTCTTTTATTAAACTTTTTTTTCCTTTTAGATATTTATTCATTTTTTATAAACTCCACTCCTATGCAAAAAGAACTCAACGTCAACGCCGTCATCGGCTACAAAGGTTCCCTTTTCTGCATCTGTCCTCCTTATGACCCCCTTTTAGGCTCTGTTCAACAAGGTCTTATACTTCACCCTGACAATGAACACATCATCTATTCCCTTGGATCTACTGTCGTTGTCCGTAACATCGTCACCAGAACTCAAGAATTCCTTCGTGGCCACGACAACGAAATCTCTTGCATTACTGTCTCTCCTTCTGGTAAATACATTGCCAGTGGCCAAAAGACCCATATGGGCTTCCAAGTAATCTCTCCCGTTTTCCCAATAAACTCACCTTTTTCAGGCTGATATCTGCATCTGGGACTTTGAGAGCATGACTCTTCTCTACCGTCTTAGACTCCATAAGGTCATGATCCAATCCCTCAGTTTCTCTTTCAATGAGAAATACCTTGCCTCATTAGGTGGTGAAGATGATAAATCTAACCTTATTATCTGGGACGTTGCCACTGGAAAAGCCGCTTTTGGCAGCCCTCTTGGCACTAAAACTCCAGTCGTCCAAGCTAAATTCTTCAACAATGATGAACAAAGACTTATCGCCATTTCTCAAACTGGCATCCTTCTTGTCACTATCGAAGCTCACCAAAAGAAGGTTGACTGATTGAAGGATTTCTTTATTAACTTTCCAATAATAATAGATAAAAACAATGGACGTGAGTTTAGGAAACTTGAAGAGACAATTTACTTGCGTTGAAATTGATGCTGCTGATCAATTTGCTTACTGTGGTACCAAGACTGGTGACCTTCTTGAAATCAACATTGAAAACGCTATTTTCAAGCGTGTTGGTCCTGTCAAGGGTCTCTTCAGTCTCGGAGTCACCGTTATCTCCCTTTTGCCCAATGGTGATATCATCGTTGGTTCTGGAGATGGTAAAATCGCTAAAATCTCCATTCAAACCATGCAAATCAAAGTGTAAGATTAAAGGATAATCTTGATAAATAACGTTTCATATAGATCTGCACAAGTGTTGGGAGGTGTATCTTCAATTACATTGACCGCAGATTCCACTCATTTCTTCTGCGGAACTAATCAATCAAACATTTACTGGGTCGATGGCGATCAACTTAACGCTGAACTCAGAAACACTTGCCATTACTCCAAGATCAACGACGTCGCTTTCCCTTACAATTACTCTGATCTTTTCGCTACTTGCTCCGTCAATGATATCCGTATCTGGAACGCCAAGAACCGTCAAGAACTCCTCCGTATTCAAGTCCCCAATCTTGAATGTAACTGTGTCGCTTTCATGAGAGATGGTAAGAGCATTATCAGTGGCTGGAGTGACGGTAAAATCCGTGCTTTCTATCCTCAATCAGGAAAACTCATGTAATAAAATAGTTTTTTGAGAGGCTTATTTTACCCGTAGGTATGTGATTAATGATGCCCATGCACATGGAGTGACAGCAATTGCCCCAACAAGCGATTGCCAAAGAATTGTTTCCGGAGGCGCTGAAGGTGAGGTGAGAGTTTGGAAGATCGGAAAACAAACTCAAACCTTACAAGCCTCAATGAAGGAACACAGAGGCAGAGTTTGGTCAATTCAAGTTAAATCTGGAGATGATCAAGCTGTGAGCGCTTCTGCTGATGGATCTTGCATTATTTGGGATTTGAGAACATTTACTAGAAGCGTGGCCTTATTTGAAAAGACTCTGTTCAAGCAAGTTTTGTATCATCCTGATGGCAGCCAATTGTTGACCACTGGTTCAAACAGAAAAATCACCTATTGGGACACCTTTGATGGCACCACTATTAGAATGGTCGATGGCTCTGAAGACGGTGAAGTCAATACTTTGGCCATTACCAGGTATATCATTGGGGTTTGGCTGGAAAATCTTAATTTTTCTTTAGTGAAGGACAGCATTTCGTGTCAGGAGGCGAAGACAGATTGGTGAGAATCTGGGGTTATGATGAAGGAATCAGTGATTTTGTCGGTGTTGGACACTCTGGAGCTATCACCAAAGTAAACATTGGGATTTTCATGAACTAATTTCATTAGACAATTTTCGCACCTGATCAAAGAACTGTTGTTTCTGTTGGTGAAGAAGGCGCTATTTTCATCTGGGAAACCCCTGTAGAGGTTCAATTGGCTAAGGGAGAGCATGAGATTCCCACTAGAAATCAGCAAGTTTCAGGACATGAAGTGGATTATTATGGTGAAGCTGGATCTCCTGTGTCTCAGAAATCCGCTCTTGGGAATAAATCTGTGATTTCTTCTGGAAGTAAAGTGTCTGGTATCTCCAAGAAATCCCCCACTGTTGTCTCTCAACAAAAGAAATCTGTGGTTAAAACTCAAGGAAAAATGTATTAGAGGAGAATGAAAAAGAATAAGAATAAGAAGAAACTTAATATTGAGAAGAGAATTTTTTGTTAAGCGTATGTTAATTTTGATTGATTTATTATTGAGTTTATATGATATGATGTGTTATTATGGTAAAACATAATAGCAACTTTGATTCAGAAAAACTTTATATGAATATGATTATCATTAAATAAAAAAATTAACTCAAACAAAATCGTCTCAAGTTGTCTCTTTCAAGATTTTCTTCGAGAGAAGAAAATTGATTTTTGACAAGCCATGAAGATTAGAGCTCAAAAAACTGAAATTTCTTTTCGAAAAAGATTAAAAAAAACTTTGGAGGAATTTTTTCTCTTTGGGAATCTGGAAACCGCCTGGAAAAAATTAGACAACATTTTTTCCTTTCCTTCTCCCTCTTTTCGAAAATATTTCATTTTCTGTTTGATGCTCTGAAGGTACTCTTCAATAATAATAGACTCTCTTTTTTTTTTTTTTTTCTGTGACGTATATTGGAGAGAACATTGATATCTTTCAAATGTCTCACAAGAAAATTTTTATTTCAAAGAATTGAATGATATTTATTGTGATAGATTCTTTTCTCCAAAAGTTCTTTCTCCTTGTTCGTAAAATTAAGTTTTAACTAAAGTAAAAAATTGGATTTATATGAATATGAACAGAGGAAAAATTTTATCAAAGGACTCCAAAAATGATTTTCAGCCTTGTTTGAAGCCAAAAAGAATCTGGTAAGAAATTTTACCAATTTCAAAAAAAAAATGAAATTTTCTCATTTTAAATTTCTTCTCAAGAAGTCGAAGAATTTAATCTAATTTTTTTTTTGTGAGTCGAACTTTTGCAATCTAAAAAAATTTGTTGAGTTTGAAATTTCAAGAGAAATACAAGTGTTGAGAGGCTTATGCTGAGATTCTTTGCAGTTTGTAAATATTAAAAATTTTTTAGTGCGATTATGTGAAAACAACTATTGAAGAGAATGTCGAAAAATAGTAAAAAAAAATAATGAAGTGTTTTGAGCTTAAAATTAACAAATTGAAGGAGAAGCTTTTTCATCTTCCAGGTTAGGCTGAGACCTCAATAAAAAAGAATGAAAGGCTTGAGAAATTTTTTTTTCAGAAAAAAGAAAAACTTATTCATTTATCAAAATGATTATAAATCTCGAAAAATTAACAAATAAAAGAAAATAGGGTTTTCAATTCAAGACTTTTCGAAGAAATTTTCAGACGAACCTTGCCAAATTATTCTCGGAGCTTGGAGAGGCTTTTTCTACATTTCTTCAATGGAGTCTGAAATTTTGTTCTCGCGTTTGGAGAACAGAAGGAAATTATTTTTAATCAATATTCCTTATCCTGACCTTCACTTTATGGGGTGAAAAATATTGAGAGGAAAAGATGTGATTTCCTTTGATCAGATTCCAAAGAAAAATTTTCTTTGAAAATTTCCAACAAAAAAAGCAACGAAGAAATTTTTTCAGAAAAATAAAAATTGAAATTTAGGAGAGAATCAAGAAAATTGGAAAGGCAAGATCTTTTTGAAAAAATATTTCTTTGTAAAAAAATTGCGAAATTTTTCTGCCGATACAAGACTCTTTCAGAAAAAATTGATCACACCAAGCAAACGACATTCAAATCAAGATCATATAATTTTCTACCCGAAAGACTCTTTTAAAAATTTTCTCAGCTCAATTTGGCATTTTCTCCCCGTCAAAAAAAGAGAAATCCTTCTGAAAATTTCCTCCAACTGAAAAACTTTTTGTGTTTTTCAGAGAAAATCTTTGAAAAAATTTATCTGTTAATTTTTCAAAAAGAAAATAAAAACTTATAAAAAATTCTGAACCTCATTATCCAGATGGAGACTTCAAAGATTCTAGATCCATCTCTCAGTTCCACAACCAACACATTTCCTTCCTCATCCCTATCAAGAAAACCTTTCAAATTTTATCGAAATGTCAGCAAAAAGGTCTGTGATAGTCAAGGATTCCAAATCTTGATAAAAAATCACAAGAGCCTTAAAGCTTTTGAAATCAAAGAATATCGTCTTCCTTTTCCGCACTCAGCGGATAACAGTCTCCTCCAAGAAGAAACCCTCAAATATCTGAGAAAAATAATGAAACAAAATAAATCTCTTTCAACTCTCAAATTCTTTATCCACGGCACAGAACCTGTCCATATTCACTCCATCCTCTCCTTTCTCAAGAATCTCCGCTGTCTTGTCTCAAAAACATCCCCTCACTCTCTTCGTTTCACCTCCAATACATCCGTGACAACTTTATGACTCCAAAAATCGGCCAATCATTCACTCTTTGTCTCAAAAATAATAAACAATTGATCAATCTCCATAGTAATGTCTACGAAATCCTTCGATTCACAGAATTATATTCTAAGAGTCTTCATCCTTTTCGTCATCTTACCCAGCTACGCCTTTTGGATTCTTTATCATTGGAATTTTACTCCACAAATGTTCTCAATGATGACTCTCTTCGATTCTTTTCATCCTAACTGGCTCGTATGACCTCACTCAAATCTCTTTCACTCAACCTGGAATGCTGTGATGAGATCTCCTCAAACGGTTTCTTCGATCTCTTTGACAGTTTTCCTCAGCTCTCTTTTCTTGAAATCTTGAATCTCAGGATCAGAGGGAACGAGTATCTCGACCATTTGACTCCAGTCATCTTGTTTGAAAATCTGCAGGGCCTCGGGCATTTTCAAGAACTCAGCCTTGACGTTTTGGGCTGTCGATCTGTTTTCGGTGATTGTTTCGCTATTGGCCTCGATTTTCTGGATCCTTCTCGACTAAGGAAGCTTTCAATTGGGTTTTGCTTGGAGACTTCAAACCAGAATCTTTCAGATTTCTTTACTGTTTTACAGGAATTCTCATCCTTGACTCACCTCGATTTGAACTTTGACTAGTCAAGGTTTATCTCTTCTCAAGGCTTCTCTTCCCTTCCTGACTGTCTGATGATGAATCTCCAGCATTTGAGCCTCAAATTCACTCTCCAAATTGATATAAATTCGATTCTCGAAAGAGTTTCTCTTTACTTGTAGAACCTCAATGACCTGGAATCTTTCAGAATAGAGATCTCACAAAACTCACATCTTGACGATGCCGCAGTCCAAGAACTCGGATCCAGTCTCTTGAAGGCTTCAAAACTGGTGTATCTTGATCTCAGCTTCGAAGAATGCAAAGCTTCGGGAAATAAGTGCCTTGAGAATCTGGCCAAAGCATTGGAAGGTCTTCCTTCTTTGAAGAAGCTCAAATTTACTTTTCCCAAGGGACGCAAAATTACCTATCAAAGGAAGCCTTGACAAAGACTGAAAGATATCAAGGACTGTTTGGGGAATTGATGGAGATCATACTGAAGTTTAAGCCCTCTAAAATGAAGGTTCAGAAGAAATTCAAATCTGGAGATTTTATTAAGGTGCTGTTGAAAATTATTTTTGTTTTGTTTTCATATCTTAAGAGTTATTTTCCTTGTGGAAAAAAGTGTTCGCAAAATTATCATTGATGAAAAATCATTTTTTTTCAAAATTTCACCTGTTAAGCAGTGTTTTTGATGAGACTATAATAAGGATATTCTCAAGAAAAAGTCAAACATTTGCTTTTTTTAAACTTGAGAGAGTCTGAGCTCATTAAAATCTGTAATGTTAGCTTCATTATGTTAACCTTTGAAGCAGCATTCATTATAGAATTTTGGAAGTTGGGTGATGTGGTTACTATTTTTTTCATCTCGATCTGAAATCTGATTTATAAATGATTGGAGGAGAGTTGAGATTTATTTTCAGTGAAAACCTTTTTTGTAGAAGATTTTCAAAGAAATCTGAAGATCTCGCTGAAATTTCAAATTTTTCAGAGAAAAATAAAACAACGAAAAACTTCAAATTTTCTCTTTTTTTTTTCATTAAATACGAAGAAAACTGCCTGTCCAATAATTATTCAATGAATTCCCCTTCCCAGTCGATGACTGACTTTTTGGAGGTGTCAAGTCATGTTGAGACTGGTAGCTAATACATTAAGATTTATTCTATGATTTTATACATATCATTTTAAAGCTTATGGATTACTATATTTACCCTTTTATACAGCACTTTTTGGCGGCTTAGACTCTCAAGTTGGACTGAAGACATCCTTGAGAACCATCATAATAATGAGAACATCATTTGCTGAAAAATCCAGAAACTTTGCAGTCATGAATTTATCTCTTCAAATTTTTTTCAACTTTTTCTTTTTCTCCCTCAATTTTGTGGTTTTCTCGTTCTTTTCCTTTTCCTTCTTTCAAAAAAAAACTCTTCTTTTTTTTTTTCAAGGCAGATATTTTTCCTCGGAAAAATCACCTTCCTTTCAAGAAATTCACTTGAATTTCAGTCCTCAAAATAAATTATTGAATAGTTGGATAAGAGAGTATTTTCAATCCAAAATTTCTCAACAATCTTAATGAACACTCTCAGCACCTTCCAAGCTTCATCTCCATCTTCCAGAAAATCCTTTAAAATCTACCGTATGGCCAAGAAGATTTGGAATGATCAAGGATTTCAAATCTTGATCAAGAGACACATTAAAGCTCTCAAAAGCATTGACAGTCAAGAGTTTTATATTCCACTTTCCAACGAAGCAAAAACCGACCAACTTCAACGAAAGAGACTCAAATATCTTGATAAAATCATCAGACACGCTAAAGCAACCTCAAGTCTCAGAATTACTATTCAGGCTCCAGATCCTTCTCATATAAATTATCTTATCCCTTCATTTAAGCATCTCAGCTCCTTAAAAACGTTTCGTGTGAGCTTTATATCAAAAGCTTTTATGACTCCCAAGGCTTGTCAAAACCTCACTCGTTCCCTTCGAAATCTAAAACAATTAGTCAACCTGGATTGTTCACTTTATAATGGTCTCAAAGATCATCATAAAGCTCTCCAAAGTCTTCGCTATATTTCCACACTTAGACACTTGGCCGTCTTACCAATCAGCTTCCAGGGAATCAGAGACCTGAAAGATCATTTTTGTAAATGGTTCTCGTGTCATCTTGTGAGGATCACTTCTCTTGCTTCTTTAACATTGGAACTAAGCCATTGTGAAGGGTCAACTCAAGCCGGACTTTTGGATATCTGGAAAAGCGTTGGAAAGCTTCCTACTCTTCGGACACTCAATCTCCAGGCAAGAGGTTTCAAAGTTCTTGACTCAAATATGTTAATACAATTATTCCAAAATCTTGGATGTCCGCCACATTTCAAGCAACTTATCCTCAACCTTTCTGGTTGTAAACTCCTCAAAAATAATGGTCAGGATCCTTTGGTTACTGGCCTTGCCTTGCTTAATCCTGGTTCTCTTGACAAAATCTCCATTGAATTTTCTGATGATTTCTTGGACTCTGATCTTTCAGAACTTTTCATTACTTTGCAAAGATTCTCTTCTCTAACCCATCTTTCACTCAATTTGAATCAATTGAAAAAAATCACCCCTCATGGCTTTTCAAATTTACCCCAAACTACCAAATTCCTACCATCCCTCATTCATTTTCACATTAGACTCAATCCAAAAATCGATGCTAATTCTCTCCTTCATGGACTCTGTCTTTCCTTGCAAAATCTGCCAAATTTAACCTCATTAAAAATCGAAGTTTGGCATAACCATATTGTCAAAAATACAACCGTGCAAGAACTTTCCTCTCACCTCTCCAAGCTTCATAAACTCACTCATCTCTATCTTGCTTTCGCAAACTGCTCAAATCTCAGAAGTGTTGTTATTGAAGATCTCGCTGTAGCCTTAAAAGAACTGAATAGTTTGAAATCTCTTTACCTGAATTATCAGTATAATTCTCTGACAAATCCAGCATTCAATGGGCTTGTATCAAGTTTAGGATATCTAAAGGATTTATGGAGCCTCGAACTGCATTTTAACTATTCTTTAAATTTAGACAAAGATTGTTTCGAGGTATTGGCGAGAAGCCTTCAGCAGCTTCTTTTGTTGGACACGATTATTTTGGGTGTAAGAAGTGAGGGTCAGCAGAAGATAATCAAGAAGTATAAGGAGTTGATAAGAGCGCTAGGGGGAATTGAGAGATTGAGGAATATTATGTTAGGGTTTGAAGAGTTTAGAGAAGAGGATATTGATGAGGAAATCAGCCAGAAACTTTTCAAGAATGAGAAGCAACATTTTGATATTTATCTCTAATTTAATGTGAAATTGTGTATGAGGGTGGGTCTCTTGTGCTGTTTATTGGCTGAAGATAGGTAAGAGCAAATAAATTCCATAAAACTTATATTGATCAAGTCAGTTTTTTATGAATTTTCCTTGAATATTAATAATAATCAGAATCACAACAAGCATTATTTTACAGAGATTTAAAATGTCCTCTGCCATTGATCAGAGTTATTCGAAAGAGGCTATTTATCGAATTATTGAGATTTAATTCCTCGTATTTTCAAGCATGGAAGGGTGTTTAGAGCTTGAGAAATCCTGTTTTTGCCAGTTTCAGTAATTTTTCTGCACGAAGTGAAGTCGAGACGGACCTCTTTTAATGATTGAAGAGCTTTCAAGCTTGCACTAAACTCTGTGATTCCAGAATCATCAATGTTCTCGCAGTCACGAAATATGATATGAAGAGAGGTCAACAAACCAAGAGTCTTCAAAGCTTGAGCGAAGTCGTTTACTCCTTTGCTGGTCATTTGTGTCCATAGAAAAAAATTGATAAAGAGAGTTTTGAGGAGGGATGTATTTTTCAAAACTTCAGCAATATCTTGAACCCCCTTGCCTGAGGGCTTTGTACAGAAACCCAGACCAAGCCTCAAACTTTCTAAAGAGACAAGAACCTTCAGGCCTTGGCAAAGTCCATGCACAGCCTCATCATTAATTTCAATACAATGATAAAAATTGAGAAAAACACTTTTTAAAGATTTGAGCACTGAGAGCCTGACCAAGACCCTTCATACCTTCTTGAGCAATTTTTTTTGCCCCCTTGAAAATCAAGGCTCAGAGATTGTAAAGATACAAGATCCTTGAGGCCTTGACTGAAATCATGCATTCCTTTGTCAGTGAGCTGAGGGCAGCATGCAAAACCCAGGTCAAGTTCGCGCAAAGTGGTGAGCTTCTTGAGATGATGGCCGAAGTCCTTCAATCCGATATCAACTCTGCATTTATCAGGCCATTGGCGATAATTTCTTTCATTTGGAGCACACTCGCTCCAGTTGATTTTCATTGTTTTCACAGATTTGAGACCACTCAAGCATCCTCCAAAGCATTTCATGCTTTTTTCAGTAATCTGCTGACACACATCAAACTGTATATCAAGCGTCTTCAAAGAGTGAAGATGCTTGAGGCCTTGACCAAGATTCTTGATTCCAGTATCTGTTAATTCGTCACAGTAAGTAAAATCAAGCGTGATCTTTTCCACCGAAATCAGAGTCTTGAACGCTTGCCCTAAATGCTTCACTGGGGTATTAGTCACTCCAAGGCACCCTTGTAAGCTCAGATCAACGTCTCTCAAAGAGGTTAGACCTTTGATCCCTTGAGCAATGCTTTCCACCCCTTCATCATATATTCCTGGACAGCTGGAAATATTGAGCTTGATTCTTTGTAAAGAGGTGAGTGTATTGAAGGTTTCTCCAAGGATCTTGACCCCCTTATCAGAAAGCTCATGGTGCCCTTCGAAATTGAGGGCAAGGGTTTTCAAACAAATCATTTCTTCTAAAGATTCACAAATGCTCTCCATTCCTTGGTCGCCAGCTCCCTCACAATCTTTGAAGTTCAGCTGAATATCTTGCAAGCCAGGACTTCTCCTCAGTCCTTGGCTCAACTTCTTGATCCCTTCATCTGAAATCATAGTACATCTTTCAACATCAAGATGAAAGCTTCTCAAAGATGATGAAAGGCTCTTTAAAGCACGTCCCAAAGAACTGAGTCCAATATCTGTGAAATTTTCATTGCTTGTTAAATCTAGGCTGAAAGCCGATAGGGATCGAAGCCCTTTGAGACTTTTACCAATGTAGCAGAATCCTTCATCTGATATGTCATAAGAAACTCCACTATCGATTTCTAATTTTTGAATTCTCTTTCCAGATTTGAGAGCAACTGACAGTATTTTCAAGGCCTCCTTGTTATCTCCCTGACCTCCTGAAAATGACCAGTTCTTGGCTTGAATTCTTTTGGCTCGATACTGACTGATGCTCTGTGGATTTAAATGAGTACCTTGCTTTCTGATTGGAAAGATTTTCCTCTTGTTTGACGGGGTGATTACAGGCTCTGCTGTGCAATCATCCGTTTTCATGGCCTTTGTTTCGAATGACATGTGAAGGTTGATTTTAGTTGTTTTAAGACAATAAGTATTATTAATTCAGGCCAAATTTTAAAGTCTAGTCTCTCTTTTTTGAAAATATTGATCTTTTTGAAAAAGAATTTCAACCTAAAGAAGATGAAATTATGCTCCTTTGATTTATATTTCGGAAGCCATTGTTTTCAAAATTTATGCTTTTTTTCTGAGAGCCATTGTCAGTCATTCACGTTGTCATAAAAATTCGAATGAATGGAAAAGATTTTTTTTATCATATCATAACATGAGAAAACATTAAACCATAATAGCAAAAACGGACTTCATCATCAATAAAATTAAAAAGGAAAACATTACATGGATTCTTTAAATCCTCCTTCGAATCCCCTCAAACCTGACCCCTCGACCCCATCAAAAAAGCCTTTCAAAGTCTATCGAAAGGCTAATAAAGAAGTCTGGAACAACCGCGGACTCCAAATCCTCATTAAAAAGCACAGAAAAGATTTCCACAATCTCGAATGCCATCAATTTCTAATCGACCCTGACGGGTGGCAAGATCCATTTCCCATCGATAGGAGGGAGCTCAGATCCCTTACCAAAATCATGAGAACTTCAAAATCTCCAGCTGTCCTCAAATTCCACTTCAAGCACCTGAAGCTTTTCACCTCATCTCAAACACAATCTCAACTCTTTATCAACTTTTCAACTCAATTTTATCCACTACGCCTTCATGACTCATGAAGAGTGTGAATCTCTTATGCTTTGCCTCAAAAAGCTCAAAAAGATATCCAATCTTGACTGCAGACTCTATGATGCCATCGTCCACCCTCATGAGGCCTTCTCGAGCTTTCGCTCGCTTACTCTATTGAAACGCTTATCAAGCCTCTCACTCAGCTTTAACTTTATGGAAATGCTTCCAGATCGATCTTTAAAATTCTTCTCATCTCATCTGGCCCGTCTTCCCTCTCTCACTTCTTTTTCTATTGATTTCAGTTATTGTCCTGATATCATCTCAACAGGATTCTCATATCTCTTTTCTTGCTTCAGCAAGCTTTCTCATCTTGAAAACCTTAAATTTGAAGCCAAATGTGTCCCAAATCTTCAGACCTTCATTATCATTGATCTTTTCCAAAGTTTGAAAGATCTCCCGCAGTTCCAAGATCTCACCCTCAATCTTCCTGGATGCATAGTCCCTGAGTCTGATGCTCAGAGGCCAATATCGACTGGCCTTGCCTTGCTGAATCCTTCTCGTATTCAAAAGCTCTCATTGGGATTTTACCCAGATTTCTCAGATTCTGAACTGAGGGAATTGCTTGTTATTCTCGAAGATTTTGGGTCTCCTTTTATACCAGAACTGTCGTATAGGAGGTGAAGGTTTCAGAGACTTTTTAAAAACAATGGCTTGTTTCTCATCTTTGGCTCATTTCCACCTCAGACTGAGCCAAAGAATAGATACTGAGATTGTCTTTGGCGCTCTTTCTCAAAGTCTTGAGAGTCTTAAAGATCTCTCCCATTTTCAATACCTCACTTTTCACTTGGAAACTTGCAGAAACCTACAATCCTGTGACCAGGAGCTTCTTGTGACCGGTCTTGCCCTCTTAAACCCTTCTTCTTTTTGGAGACTCTCACTGGAATTTGGTTCAGTTCTTTTTGACTTTGAATTCTCTGGGCTTTAGTCATGGTACAAAGATTCTCAGCATTAACACATCTCTTTCTAAAGTTTTCTGACAGTGATCAAGTCACCGCGAAAGCGCTTTCTAATTTTCCTGTGACTCTCTCCCAATTACCAGCTTTGCAGGCTCTGGATTTAACAATAAGCTCTGCGGTAAATACTCGGGCTTTCTTTGAAATGATTTCTCTTTGTCTGGAGAATATCAAAGAGCTTGTTTCTTTCGCAATAAAAACTTGATCAAGTAAAGCAATTGATAATCCTGGAGTTCAACTGCTCCGCTCCAAGTTTCCATACTTACCTAAGCTTCAACGCCTCATTCAAGGCTTGATGAGAGATGTATTGAGGGTATGTCTCAGGCTTTGAGAAGGCTGACTGGTTTGAAAAGCCCCTTGTCGGGTTGGGGGAGCGATGAGAGAATAACTGGCCTGACATCGATAGGTCTGATTGAAAGTTTTGGGCGTTTAAAGCATTTGCAAGAGTTGTATCTTGATATCCCAGTGAATGTGAACAAAGAAATGCTTGGAGCATTAGGCACTAGTGTGAAACCACTAGGCGTTTAAATGATTTATTTATGAGTCTTCAGGTGGATTCTAAGAAGGAAACCAACGAAGAATTCGAGGAAGACATCATTGAAAATTACTGCGATGATTTTGTGAGACTATTGGAAAGTATGGAAGCATTGACAGATATTTTGATATTTTTTGATGGATTTCGGTTTTCGAAGAAATCAATAAATTTTACGACAAAGAGTCTCAAGGATTTTCGTTTATGTAATTGTGAAGTTTCTCAACCCAAAAAAGCTACCTGTAAATCTTGCGCTTTAATTTTACATAGAAAAATATAAGTATGTACTTTTATATTATAAAAATAAATTTATTCTTCTCAATCTCCTCCACACTCTCGACAAAAGATTCTCCTTCTAATCTCCACGAACAAGACATGCACAAAAAGCAATTTCGAGTCTATCAAAGTCCCACGAAAACTCTCTCCAGTCACTTTCAACTCCAAATAATCATCAAAAAGAATCCCAAAACTCTTAAGGACCTGCAATGTAAAGGACTCTGGTCAGTCGATGGCTTGGTCAAGGTTAATGTCACAGAAAGTCCAAAACTTGGCTCTCTTGCAAAACTCCTGAAGAACAACAACAAATCAATTTCCTCGATTAACCTTCATATTGAGGAATCCAGGCTCTATAATTTCCAAAGGATCTTCCTTGCTCTCAAAAATCTCCAGTCTTTGGCAACTCTTTATTTTTATTCTCGCAGAAGCAGATCCATTGCCCATAAAGCTTTCAAGTCCTTTGTCCTCTGCACAAAAAATCTCAAACAGCTAGCTAATCTCGATTGTAATCTGTATGCTGTTGTCAAAGTCATCAAGCCTCTTCGAGCTCTTCATTACATCGCTCCTTTCCGTCTCCTCTCTCATTTAGTTCTCAGGCTCTTCTCTGAAAACTGGATTACTCGTCAAGCTTGGCGCTCTTTCTCATACGATCTGCCCCTTTTGACCTCCCTCACATCTTTAAATTTGACGATGAATTTTTACGATGCCTTCACTGAAAAGACCGCTCTCTACTTCTTTTCAACTTTCAGCAAACTCCCTCAATTGGCTTCCCTCGACTTTTCGCTCGTTGGTTGTGAGTCTCCAGACTTCCCAGTCTTGAGACTCCTATTTGAGAATCTAAAAAATCTTTTGCATTTCCAAGATCTCACTCTTTGTCTTCGAACCTGTAGAAATCTTAAATCTGACGGCCAGGACCTTCTTGCTGCAGGCCTTGCTCTCCTGAACCCAGCTTCATTTCGAAAATTTTCAGCAACATTTTATTCAGGTTTCTCTGATCCTGATCTCTCCCAGCTCCTCGTGGTTATCCAAAGATTCTCAGCGTTAACACATCTCTCTCTGAGGTTCTCTGACAGTGATCAAGTCACTGACAAGGGTCTCTCTGACCTGCCTGCAGCTCTCTCGCAATTTCCAGCTTTAAAGGCTCTGAATTTATCGATCAGCTATGCGATAAAGACTGGACCTTTCTTTGAGATGATTTCTAGTTGTCTGGGAAATCTAAAGGAGCTTGTTTCTTTCACAATAAACACTTTTCAAAGTGAAGTGGTGGATAATCTTGGAGTGTTGTGCCTCTTTTCGCAGCTTCCGCATTTATTGAAGCTTGAAAATCTAGGTTTAATCCTTGGGCCTAATTCAATGCTTGATGAGAAGTGCATTGAGAGTCTGGCTCAGGCTTTTAGAAGTCTTACTGGCTTGAAAAGTCTTTTATTGGATTGGAGGAGTGACGAGAGAATAACTGACCTGATGTATGAAGGCCTGATTGAACGTTTCGGGCATTTAAAACGTTTGAGAAAGCTTTCTATCAAAGGCCCAATGAAAATGAATAAAGAAAAATTTGGAGTATTAGGCGCTAGTGTGAAATCACTTGAGAGTTTAAATGATTTATTTATTAAACTTCAGGTGGATTCTGAAGAGGAGACTCTTCTCATCGAGAGCTTTGATAATTTTATAGGGTTATTGGAAAGTATGGGTTCATTGACCCAGATTTCCCTCGTTTTTGATCAGTTTGAATTTTCAGAGAAATCAATCAAAATTACTGGTCAAAGTCTCAAACATTTCCGTTTGGTTAATTGAGAGAGAGGAAGGAGAAATCTGGAAAAATTATTGATGTTTTATAAACTTCGAAGATAATTGGATAATAAAGAGAGAGGGAAATATGATTTTCTGAATTTGTTACTTTTGTCCTTTATCTCAAAACTCATTATGATCCTTATTTTTCTGATATGAGCAAATTTTACGAACTGGAATTCTTTACATTCTATCATTTGTATGAATTGTCAAGTCTCTCGGCTCAAAAGAAAATAAAATAGAAATTTGAGTTTTTAAGTTTCAAGTTCCATCTCGAAGCAAATATGATATTTACTTTTGTTCACATTCTCAACAAATCCAGGAAATTTCAAGAAATCAATTCTTATCTACTCCTTCTATGGTCAGTCTGCCTTTGGTGTCTTCACCTGAAATTTGGAGCAGATCTAAAACTACTGTATTTTCAAGTCATGAAGAAAAAAATCAATCAAAAACAGCTGTTTTCGTATTGGAAACTCAGACTCTTAATCTCACTATTTTCCAAGAGTTTTTTGTTGTGAAACCTTTTCAGAGAAGCCTATTTAAAATTCTGAGATGAAAATCTTCGAAGCTTTGGTTTGTTGAAATTTTAAAGAGGAAGAGCAGTTTTGATTGAGGCTAGAAATTTAGATTTGTTCCCAATAGAAATAATTTGTCAAGCGAACCCCCCTGAAAGTTTTTTAGCAGAACAAATTTTTTTCTTCTAGAATATCTAAAGACTTCTGATCAGGCTTCAATTCCCGTTGAAATCTTCTGAGTAAATCTCCGACAGTCTCAGTTTAGCAAAAACAAGATTCAGGTCGGAAACAAATCTAAAATTCGAGCATCCATCAAGAAAACTGCCCTCCCTCCCCCTTATTTTCCGTCTTCCAAAGCCTCCACAGTTCCCACCCCCAGAATTTTAAATAAGCCTTTTTGAAAAGGTATCACAATACAAAACTCTTTAAAAATAGCAAGATTAAGAGTCTGAATTTTCTGAAGTTGACATTAACAGTTTGCAAGATGAAAAGAGCGAGACTCTCTCTGATCTGAAATTTTAATTCAGAAAAAGATCACTTTAAATTGATTTTTATGTTGACAAAAATAAAATAAAATCTACAGTATTTCGAGACTTCTCAAATCATAGTGTATGGATGCTTCACATCCTCTCCGCCCAACCACTTCTCTTCCATCAATATCTTCATCACGAAAACTCTTTAAATTCTTTCGTAATGCAAAGAAGAATATTTATGATAAGAGAGGACTTCGAATATTGACAAAAAATCATCATAAGAATCTGAAAAGTCTTGAGGACCGAGAGTATGATTTCAGAGGCATTTACGATCCAAGTAATAACGGTCTTCAGAGAGAAACCCTCAAGTACTTTATCAAAATAATGAGACAGAACAAATCTCTTTCATCTCTCAAGTTATCAATACATGGCACTAGGCCTTTCCACACTTGTTTCATCCTCTCCGCTCTCAAGAACCTTCGTGCTCTTAGAACTTGTAACGTGCAATACCAGAGCTTTCGTTCCATGACACCAAAAGTCTGCCTGGATCTAACGCGTTGCCTCAAGAATCTTAAGCAATTGGCCAATTTTGATAGCAATCTTTATTGTATCCTTGAAATGAATGAGAATTTCATTATAAATAGCCTTCTTCTTGAGCTTACAGGCGATTCTTTCTCCCCCTCTAGCATTTTTCAAGACATGTCATATTGTGGATTTCTTTATTCTTTTCGTAATCTGACCAAATTGAATCATTTAGAGAGCTTACCAATGACGTTCTCAAACGCTGATGTTCTTAATGACAGCTCCCTGCCTTTCTTTTCTTCGTGTTTGGCTCGCCTTCCAGCACTCAAGTCTCTCTCACTCAAACTGGTTCAATGCCAAGGGATCACAAAAAAAGGCTTTCTCCATCTCTCCAACAGCCTGAGCAAACTTTCTCTCTTGACCTCCCTCAATCTTCAGATCTTGGGCTCAAATGTCCTCAGACCCTCGAGCTTCATCTCCTTATTTGAAAACCTCGGCAACCTTATGAATTTTCAAGAACTTACTCTAAATCTAAGCCAGTGTGAGCACCTTTCAGTTGATTGTCTTGCTGCTGGTCTTAGTCTTTTGAATCCTTCTTTATTCCGTAGACTTTCATTGGAAATTGATGCGAAGTTTTGCTGTAACGCTGATCTTTCAAAGCTCTTCTTTACAATTCAAAGATTTCTGCTCCTTACACACCTCTCTATCCTATTTCCCCTCGAAACTCATATCACTTCTCAGGACTTCATAAGCTTTCTGACGACTCTCTCATACTTGCCATGCTTAGTCCATCTAAATTTCAGGATAAATCCAACAACAACAGACACTGAATCTTGCTTCAAACTTCTTTCTCTTTTACTGGGAAACCTCAATCAGCTCAAATCTCTCACAATCAAAGCTTCTGTCAGAAATGAGGCCGATAACCTTGGAATACAACAATTCTGCTCTCAGCTCTCACATTTATCTACACTGGAACATTTAGATTTGTATTTTGATGTTCTGTGTCCAGGGCTTGATAGTGCATGGATTGGAAGTGTCTCTGAGGTTCTTTTGGACTTGATTGAACTCCAGAGTCTTCATTTGCGTTTTAATATGAAGGAGCAAAACGAAGAGATATTTGAAGGTTTGATATTAAGGATTGGATTTTTGAAGAAATTGAAAAGGTTGAAATTAGACTTTTGGAATTGCTTTGAAATGAGTACAGAAATGCTTGCCGCTTTTACAGTCAGCTTGAAATCTCTCGTCTGCTTGAATGAAGTGGAAATTGGCTTGAGAAAGCCAAATCTCGAAGCAACAGAGAAGTATGAGCACTTAATAAGAGTATTGGCAGGCTTGGAAACAGTGACAGATATTTGTTTAAAATTGCCAGTTTTCCATGACTATAGATATTTTAGACAGGTTCTGCGGAAAACTGAAAATGGTCCTAAAAATTTTTGTTTCCACTAAAGTTGAAGGAGGAAACCTTAGAGAGAGTACTTTTCTTTAATGTTATTGGGATAAATTGATATTGGTATTTCTTCATTTTCATTTTGGGATAATAATGTTTTGATTTGAATATGCTATGAGAAGTGCCAAAAAAAAGAAAATTATTTTGTTATGAAAAAGTTACTTTATAAGTTTGTGTGTCATTCAAAAATCTTGGAAGCCAAAAATGAAAAAAAAATTTTAGAAAGTTCTCCGAAGAAAAGATGATATTATTGAAAAAAATCAGTTGTTGATGACACACGATTTTTTTTTTAATATATTTTCAATTGATATGAGCTTTAATAAAGTCTTTCAAAACTCAGAGATCGAGGGAGGAAATTACTTTCCTTCTTGAAGAAATTTATGGAAAAAATATTCCATCTTAACTCACTTCAGAGAAAAACGTCCTTTTTGATAAGTTCTCCTTTTGGTTTGAAATTGAATCCAACTCTTTTGAGAAGATTCAGTTTCTTGTTCCTAATGAAGAAAAATACGAACTGATCGATTGGCTGATTTGGAGCTTTTCACATTTGCTTGAGGAAAATTATAAATTTTCTCGCATCCTTTTGTTTCTTCCTTTTCCTTTTTTTTTCTTCTTTGATAATTAGAATCATGAATGGATTTTTGTTTTGATTAAAAATTATCGAAAATTATTTTGTAAATCCAACCTTAAAAAAAAATTTAATAACTTTTTGTCCAGATTGAAGTTTCATCATCAGAAAATTGGACCAATAAATTTCCTCTCGAAAAATAAAATTATTATTTCTCAACACTTTTCCAACAAAACAAATCCCATCTGCACCAACTTCCTTTTTATATCCACCAAACCATTCATGCAAACAAAGCGATTTCAAGCCCATCAGACTCCCAAGAAATGCATCAACAATACTTTTCAGCTTCGAGTCCTCACCAAAAAGAATATCAAAACTCTGAAAATCCTTGAATGTGAAGAAATCCCCACTGGTGATGACGATTTCTCCGACTCGAGGATAACAGAAGGCCCACGACTCGTAAAACTCCTCAAGAGGAGCAAACTTCTCTCTTCCTTCAAGCAAATCAATTACAGCCACAAGCCTGAAAAATGCCTTCCTCTTTTCTCTACTCTCAAAAACCTCCATTCTCTCTCAACATTTCGCCTTGAATTCTGCGACGCTCAATCATTCAAGCCTAAACTCTCCCAAGCCTTTACTCTCTGCACCAAAAACCTCAAACACCTCACCAATCTCGACTGGAGCCTTGACAAATCCGTCACAAACCCCACCAAATCACTTCAAACCCTCCATTTTATCGCCCCTTTACACTCTCTTTCCCACTTATCTCTGAGCTTCCATTCTACTTTGTGGCTTACTAATAAATCTTGGTCCACTTTCTCATATCATGTTCC
>Ga0182738_1002195_pt1 | contig 23441 bp, 25 predicted proteins | sample eDN5th30CBELigMG_FD_128876 | JGI IMG/M metagenome (GOLD analysis project Ga0182738, IMG submission 128876) | Enriched Miracle-Growth compost microbial communities from Emeryville, California, USA - eDNA 5th pass 30_C BE-Lig MG (version 2)... ...
AGCGGTCATCGCAGACGAACTTGGGTACTCGAGCGCCGCCAACTTTGCAACGGCAGTCAAGGATTATTTTGGGCAAACCCCTTCTCAGATCAGAAAGAAAGGGAAACGCGACTGATGCGGACTCCATTGGGGTTCACCTAGAAAGCCTGCTTGTGGTCGGAGAGGGAGGGTCAAATTCCAACCCTTGGCATGTTAGTTACTCCACTGGCCTATGGCCATAGCCGTAATCCAGGTGTCGCCGGTGGTACGACTTGCGATATCAAGCCCGCGCAATATAGCCGAACTGGCTGTAACCCCTGATGGGGGCCCTGGCCAACTTGCTCCGTTAGACCATTTGAACGTGCTGTTTATAATTTTTGGTGGCACGATGAATGGTTTGGAGTATGTCCACGACCAGCTACCCAGATAGAGCTGTCCGCCATACGCGCTGTCCATGGCGACTTGCGCATCGGCAATATCAAGCCAAAGGATTTGTGTACCATCGGCCCACCTGACCCACCACTGAGTGCCGCCGTTGTTGCCTGACTCGATAATCGCACCGGTGGGTATGCCCGCGCTGCTGGAAACCGTGCCGACGATATTTTTCCTGCCGTACATAAAATCGAAGGCCGGCCCCAGATCTATCCATGCATTGTCCGCCGCGTTGCGTCGAAATAGCTTCTCGTCACTCGTCCGACACCAGAGCATGAACGGATAGGTATCCTCTGGCGCGGTTGCCCCGAAATACCCGATCCGAGAATAGATCTCGTCGAAATTGTTGTTGCATTTCTCAAATGCCACGCGAGCGTTGTCGCCCAATCCACCGCCCGGTTGCGGCGTGTCAAGGTCAATCGATTGCTTTGCCATATGTCATCCATAGAAAAACCGCCTCAAGGGCGGCTGGGAAACTTGTCTTTGACGGCGCGGCACTGGTCTATCCAGTCGTCCACGTCGGCGGGCATATGCATGCCCTGATTGCGCAGGCGCTCGGCCAGCTTGAACACGGCATCGAGCTGGTCTGAGATCTTGGGATATGCCGCCGCCCGCAAGGGTTTGTAGGGCTCACTGTGCCGGATTTTCATAACCGAACTCCGCGTCAAGGTAGGGCCATTTGCTGACCACAATCCGATACGTGCCGGCTTGATCGAACTCCAGCTCGGCGTGATCGTCCTCGCACGCGTAGGCCACACCGTTGATCGTGATGGTGCATGGGCAAGGTAGGTCAAGCAGATCACTACCAACCAGCCGGGCAGGGTTTGGCGGGCGAGGCTCGACCCCGTTTGAGGTCAGGTAGTAGGTGTCGTCATACTCGCCAGCCGCCCAACGAGCATTGAGCGCCTGGACGGTTGGCAGAATGACCAGATCCAGCTCACCCTCAGCCGTCTGGATGAATTTTCCCGCCTGGCTGAACAGGCTGGTTTTGATCTCGTTTGCTTCGCTCATTTCATCGTCACCAAAACTAGGAGTGTGACCACGGTATTAGGCGCTGAGCCGACCGGGGTTTGCTCGATCTTGAACGTGCGATTCGCGGCACTTGTCGTGGTACGGAAGGCCTGCGTGCCGCCGGTCTGATAAAACCCGCTGTCATCTTCAAACACGGGGTCGTTCACAGTTCCCACCACGCTCGAATTCATAAGTACCTGGGTGCTTCTGCGTCCCGTGCCCCCGTTAACCGTCGCAATCAGCACGACAGAGGCCGCATACCCGATGTTGATCGTGACAGACGCCGAGCCGGTGCCGCTGGCTGCCGCGCTGATCGTCACAGCGTTGTTGCCGATCTTCAGCGTGTCGACGGCGAGATCCTGAATATGCGCCGTCCGAACCGCCAGATTTTCAATGTTGGCGTAGCCGACATACGCCGTGTTGAGCTGCGCAAGCTTGGCTGCCAGGTTGGTGGACTCAATCTTGTAGGCATCGAGCGATTCGATATTGGCGCTCTTGATCCACGCCGTCCCGATCAACGCCTGACTGATAAACGTCTGGCCGCCTTGGACGACAAACGGCGTCGTGATCTGGCCGTTGTCCACATTCAGCAAGCCCAGCCGACCAGCCGTAAAGTAGATGCTGGTCTGCACCGGCTGCCCTGGAACCTCGTAAGCACCAAGCGCCATGCCGGCCATATACACCTGACCGCCGGTGGCGATCTGCGCTTTGACGCTCCATGTGGCTTTCAGACCATTGTCAATATCGACGATGGTTTCAGCGGCCTGCTCGACCTGCGCCACGCTATCGTCTATCTGGGACAGTTGCGTCTCGACGCGGCGGGTCAGGGCCTGCGTATCGCTTGCTGCCACAGACATGACCGTGCGGGTGCCGGCGTAGACCGTTGTGCTACCCGCCGTCCAGTCCGTGTCGCCAGCGTGCGGGCCGTAGAGCTCGCCCTGGTATTTGGCGTCCAGGCCGGTGATCTGTTGAGCCACGGCTGTCACGTCGCCCTCGACATCCTCGACGCGCGTGGTCAGCCCACTGACGGCGGCAGCATCGGCCTTGTCGTCAAGCTCGCTGTCTAGTTCAGTGATTGCCTGAGACTGCGCCGTGAGCTGACCCTCTGCGTCGGTGACCCGTGTATCGAGCGATTGCAGCGCGGAGGCGTCGGCTTTGCCTTGCACCGTCGCGGCCAGATTGGTCAGATCTTGCGCAAGGGCCTGACCCTGCGTTGCGCGTAGCTGCCGCTCCTGATAAAGCAAGCCGGAGGTCAGATCAGACAGGTCCGCATCTGAGGGGTCAGCCAGGCCGGTGAGCTTGACACTCAGGGTCTCGCGCTGGATCGCCTCCGCAATATCCGCTGCGGCTCGCGTCTGGGCCTCGTTGGCAAGCGCGGCACTGGACGCGCCAGGCGCCGGGCGGCCTACGCTGATCCAGTCAAACAGGAAATAGTCCGTCTCGGTTGCTGAGCCCTGGCCGCCGATGATGATCTGGTTGATCTCATCCTGGAACGTGTGATCCAGCACGCACATGCCGATCTGGTCGGCGTTCCACGCGGGCTCGGGAATGTCAAAACGGGTGTAGTTCGAACCGGTGTTACCGGGCGCGTAGAACCCGATGAACGTCGCCCAATTGGGATTGCCCACTTTGCGCACACGCAGCCGCGCCTGCGTGTATTCGGCACCATTGACGGCAAGGCTCGAGGGCGAAAGCATGTAGCTGGAGGACGAGATGACCCGCACCCAACTGCCATCGACCAGCTCCGCGCGCGTCCAGCCGTCCAAGCCGCCCGTGAAGTACCACATCTTGGCGTAGTCGAACTGCTCGCCGACCCCTGCCGAGAGCAGCGTCATTTGCCGCGCTAGGCCTTCGTATTGTGTAGAGCGGACAGCCTTCTCGGCGGCTAGCAAGCCAGTCGTGACCTGAGCCAGATCGGAGCCGGTGTAGTTCCCTCTCATCTGCGTGGCCAGGGTCTCGCGAGCGTTGGCTTCGGCGCTCACCGCATTGACGCGCGCCGTTTCCTCATCCTGGATCGCGGCAGCATTGTCGCCAATGGCTGCCGTATTGGTATCGATCCGATTGGATAGCGAGTCGTCTGCTGTCTGGCGCTCGGTTTTCTCCTGGGTGATGGCCGCGCCTCGGGCCTGCGCTTCGGCGGTCAGATCGTCAGCGCGGGCCTGGGCCTCAGCCTGGAGCCCGTCAATACGCGCCTGGGCCTCGGCCTGAATGGCATTGGCACGCGCCTGGGCCTCGTCGATGATGGCTTGCGCGTTCTGCAGGATATCCTCGTCAAACCCATCCAGCCGCTCAACCAGATCCTGGGCAAGCTCCTCTTCGCCGATCTTTCCACCGAGGTAGCTTAGGATCTCGTCGGCATCCGCGCTGGACTGAGCCTGTATTCCCGATTCGCCGCCAAACCAGGGGCCTGGCTGATTGGCCTCATCACGCAGGCGCGCCCAGAAGTACATGACCTTGCCTGCGGACATTCCCAGCTTTGTGTGCGTCGTATGCGGATATGCAAACTGGCCCAGTATGGTTGCGTTGTTAAAGTTCGGCGTTTCCGATTCGTAGATCTCGATATACTTCAGAGCTATCGCTGATGGCCACGCCCAAGTCAGCTTAATGCCAAACGTTTCTCCTTCAGCAATGAATGTCGTCAGTTCCGGAGGGGGCAGCATGGTGGCCGAAATGAAGCCTTGCCACGTTTTCCATGGCCCAGGCATGGCGCCAACGCCACGGGCGCGTACCCACCAAGGGCCGGCAGGTAGCCGGATTCGCAAGGATGGCGACGTGTTGCTGCCTAGCGGCGTCCACGTCGCGCCCTGATCGCTGCTTGCCTCAAATTCATAGTACAGAGCGCCACGTGCGGGAGTGCAAGACACCATCTGCTCGCCGGTGATGGCAGTGGCGTAAACGGTGACTTCATCCACCACCGGCGCATTGGGTGTGACAGGCAGCAAAGAGGGCGGGGCAGGAGGAGGCACCGATCCGCCAAGCTCAGCGGTATGGACGGATTCGGCATAGTTGACCAGCGTAAGGGTGACCTTGCCGTTTTCGTCAGGCGTAACGTCCCGAACCTGCGCAAGCAGGGCGCGCCGCTCGCCAGGGCCGAATTGGTAATGGGTGGGCACCTCATCGTCGCCCAGTGAGACGTATGCAGGCACCGATGACACGAATTTAGCGGAGTATGCATCGTCGCCCGCCACGACGCGAAAAGGCCCTTGCGCAGACCCGTCCCGCGCGCGCAGGGCCATATAGTGATTCTCCCCAGGCCACCATTGGAGCGCCTCAGAGGTACGAATTACCTTTTCTTGCTCGTTGTAATCGACGATGAATCCAGACAATCCCCACTTCGGTATGTCATGAGATACCGGAACAAGATCCAGATACGAGTAGATATTGCCCTCGAGCTCGGTTGAGCACGTCACGATGCGACGCTGATCGCGATTTGCCGCCGCCATGCTCATGCCCTCGCGCCATGCTTGCGCGCGATTTGCGATGCCTGGAAACTGCGTCCGATAGGGGCGCAGTTCGGTGCCGCCCGGCAGCACGCACTTGACCTCGTCGGGTTGCCAGGTATCTTCGTTGATGATCTCGACGATGATGTGGTCCGGGCTGTCGTGCTCTACAAATTTATACTCTATGCCGAACGTATCTTCGACGATATTGCCGGGTGTCAACATGCCGGCAGGCAGGGTGCGGGGCTCGTTGCGAACAATATCCACGACACCGGCGTAATACATGGGGATTGCGCGCCCGACACGTGCAATCCGTGACAGCGCCGCCCACAGCGTCACTGTCGTGTCGAAAACCCCGTCGAAAGTGTCGCCGCGCTGCTGCCAGACCTGCGCCAACCGATATATCTCGGACAGATTGATGCGGCTGTCGCGCATCCCCTTGCCGTAGGTAGAGTTGGCCAGCACATCAGCAAATGCCCACGCAGGGTTGCGCGTGGCAACGGCGCTAGCAGACCATCCATCAACAGGATTCCAGGTGCGCAGCTTGCGCGTTGCGATCACGTTGATTCGGCGCTGCGTGCTTTGGTTCAGGTTGTTGGTCGCACGCATCGCTACCGCGAGCATGGTCACATTGCCGTAGTCTCGCTGGGATGGCAGGTACGCGCGCAAGCCTGCCCACTGGATCAGATTGCCGTATCGCCCATCTGTATACTTGGAGGTCGTGCGGTTGGCGCGCACTTCGTAACGACCTTCTGCTACGGTGTAACGATAGCTTTTCATCTGAGGCGTATTGGTCGCTGCGGCGAACGTTTCTTCGCCCAGCGTCGTCCAGCCCCCAATAGCCGAGCCACTATCGTCGATCTGGCGTGCCTGGATGCGCCATCCGACTGTCACCTTATCCAGGCCGCCTTCATCGTTGGCGTAGAAAAGTCCCTGCGGCAGGACGATATCGATCCCGATTCGATTAGTTTTAGTGCCGGCCGGATTTGCGACAAACGGGCCCACTGCGGCGTAGCCATCCTCATTCACTCCCTTAAGCTCCAGACCCTGGACGGCGGCGGAGGTGACAACATTATCTGGAAAGAGAGTGACATGCTGGCCAGGAGGGATAATCTGGTATTCGACTTCGGCAAAGTTCGTGATCGGGATATCCTCGATCATGATTTTTTCGGTGTCCATCTCGCCCTGGCCGAGGCAGAACAGCTGAAACAGAAGCGACTCGTTGTTCGAAATCTCGGTATAGGGCTGAGCCGCGTAGTCGGGATAGATCCGATAGCGACCATACAGAACCGGAATTGCCTCCATGAGACGGGCGGTATTCCCCTGGGCGCTCAAGGTGTATGTGGGGCTTACCTGCTCGTTCGCTTGCAGCGCGTTGGGCTTGGGCGGCGGAAATAGCGCGCTCATTACTAAACCGCCGGCGATCATCACTCCGGCGGACGCAAGGGCGCCGATTGCCCCGCCGCCAGCGATACCACCGGTGTATACGGCCGCGACAATCAAAGCCACCTGCAGCACCATCTGCAGCGGATTGGACCCGCCGCCACCCAAGGGCAGCAATACGACGGTGATCACGTCTTCATTCGTGATGCGCTTGGCCCACTGTTCCTGCAACAGGTATTCGCCATTGACCTGAACAACAAAGGGCTGATTTCGACGCATGGCCCGGCCTCGTCCTGCGACAAGCGAGCGCGCGCGCAACATGGTGTCTATGCGCGTACCGGCGCGCACCGCAACGGCTTCCCTGTCAAGTTGCGGCCGGAACGGATTTTTACAGATCAGTACTTTAGCCATGGATCCGATAGAATTTTGGATTCGAGAAACCCATCATGCGAAGTTGCGACAGGCGGGTGAAGGTGACTCCAACCCCTTCCAGCGCGTGCAGAATGCCGCCACCATCGATATCGAGGTAAACGCCGACATGAGGGTGATTTCCGTCTCGCAGCAGCACGCCATCGCCGTGCGCGGGAATAGGGACGATCTCCCAGTCGCCATTCCTGAGCTTTTGCTCATACAGGTCTCTAGCGGCGTCGCCGAACCGCACATCTGGCACGCTGACGCCGAAATACCGATTTCTGACCTCCTGTAGCAAACCCCAGCAGTCATACGCATCGGGGCCTTTGGCGCCAGCCTGCCAGGGCAGATTGATGTATTGGTCGGCTTGTTGAGGGGTCATCTGATCAGCCCTGGAAAGCGGGATGGGAGGTACTTTTCTGCCGGGAATGGCCAGTTGTGAACGTCTGATAGCGTTGCTGTACCGGTGATGAGCATTCCCTGGACCTTTACTCCTGCCAGCTCCATGTTGATTGGAGGATCCATTTGGGGAGCGGACAGATCGGTCGAGATGTAGGGGCGGTACGTGACCTCTATCGGCACCGGATCCTGCATCGCCGCTTCAATGTGACCAATGACCTCCTGGCTCACTCCGTCAAGCGTGATCTTCATTTGAGGCACTTCGTCTTCGCGGAACCCTGGAAGAGCAAATCCAAATGCGCCCGCTATAAAATCCACATACTCGCCAGGATTCAGCGGAGCATCGCTTTCCAAGCGCGCATGTATATCCTCGTAGCCGATAACGACGCGGATGGCTGTCGGCTGGCCAGATTCGTCAATAAAGTTGGGGTGTCGAACTTCCAGCGTGTCGAAGATCACCCGATCTTGTGGCGCGGAGGCATAGGCCTCTTTCAGTGCCTGCTCAAGACTCATGACTCACCAAATAAAAAGCCCCGCTCAAAGGCGGGGCGATAGGGGAAGATAGGAAACGGTCAGGCCAGGGGCTCGCTCTGCACAACCTGCAGCCCCAGCCTCGCCAGCGCCACCTCTGCGGCATCCTCGGATATGTCGCAGGCGTCGATGAGGGCTTGGCACTGCTCAAGCGTATAGGGCGAATTGCCCTCTGTTGCGGCATCTATAGCCGCATAGACGTTATCCCCGGACTCAAGCAGCACAGCCATGTCCTCACCGACCGGGCCGACGCTGATGTAGTGGGTTGCAGGCTCCTGGCCGTCGGCAGACAGCGGGACGATAAACATCCCTTCACCAGCAGGGCCAGCAGCAAGTGCAGCCAGTTGGCGGGCGGCCTCCGCGTATGCGACAGGGACGATCATGCAGCGGTGTACGTAGTTCATCGGGTCACCTCGCCGAGATAGTTATCCAGCAGTTTCAGCACTTGTCGCCGTTCGGCTTCCGTGGATACGCCAGTGCGTGCAATAAGCCCGTACAACGGCGTAGCAGACATAGCGGATGCGCCACGGTACGAGCCCAGGAATAGTGTCCCACCCAGTCCACCCTCAGAGTGCAGGCCACATAATGCGGATGCCCCTGTGCTGTCCTCAAATACCGTATACCGCCCGGAGCCATTCGGCTGAAGCAGTACCGATTGCCTAGTTTTGCTCGGAAATCTTGTGGTTGACGTATATCGATCGAATTCACCACCGATGCTCCGCAGATATCCCGACCCACTGCTAGCTGACAGCAGAGACTGGGCGCTAGAACCTGATAGCGCACCGTGAGCAAAGCCGATAAGACTGGTATTCAGATCTAAATTGCCGCTTATGTTGTAATAGTCATCCGTGCCGTCCGGCTTTAGGTAGTATTTACCGAATTCGTCCTGCTTGAGCGTCGAGCGGGCGGTCGTAGTGGGCTGGTAAAAATGATGCCCCGGTAGCTCGCGTACAGTAGTTGACACCACATCCATGTATGCACCTTCCACCGAGCTACCCGTTGAAAGATATATCCGCACGCGCATGGAAGCTCCCGTTGCGCGACCGATGATCTTGAGCTTTCGGCGCGTGCCAGTATCAGGGAAATATGTCAACGATGGGGTATCTATTCCAATCCACGAGGCGATGCTAGGCGCGGTTGCGGTGCCCACATCGATTTCTATGGAGACCTCATAAGTTGTCCCTATAGTGACTGGTAGGTCGAAATAGAATGCTCTGGCCACGCCTTCATTTGCAGTGCCACGTAGCTTGCCGTCAACCACGGAAAGCGTACCGCCTTGCATTTTCCATTCGCCTATTGAGACAAACGGGCCGGGGGTCGGGTTCAGTACCGGTCCGCGAACCAAGCCAAGGTGCTTGTCCAAACCGAGGCCCACAGGTTGGTCCCAAGATGTGACAGGCGTCAATCCATTGGCATCCTGGAACAAGGTGGAAAAATCAGGAAGGTCGTACCACAGTCCATCCTGTCCATCCGCCCACAGCGGCATAGGCGACGACCAGTCCACATTCTCCGCCACCGAGCGCAGGTATTTGAGTTCATTGACCAGCCCGTCGATCCACGCCTGAGAGATTGTTCCTGCCTCGCCTGCCTTGGGCGTCTTGCCGACCGCTGGTGCTGTCACAACCTGATCCAGCTTTAGGTACCGGTCGTCGTGGTCGCCGCTGGTCTTGTGGGTGGCAAGGTCTGTATTGGCCTGCTCGGCAGCCAGGCCTGCCTCATCGGCAGTCTCCTGGGCTTGCTGCGCGGCTAGGCCGGCGGCGTCGGCGGCGTCCATGGGCGCCTGCTGGATCGCACTCACTGGCACGGCACGCGTAAGCTTGTTTTGTGAAACAGGTACCAGCTCGTCGCCGGCCAGTCCGTCTGGGGCAGGGGCCATTTGATATATCTGTATGCTCATGTTTAACCTACGATGATCTTGTCGCCGGTTTCTGTGACGATGTTTTCTTCCTGCTCAGTGACCAGGAAGGCGATGTTTAGGGTTTCGACCTGCGCCGTAATCCGCCACAAGCCCCACGCCGCAATAAGTTCCTCCTTCGGCGCAGCAAGGAATCGCACACGCGCATAACGCACGCCGGTTTTGTCGCGCACTTTCAGCATGAACCATTTGACCCAGCGCTCCAGATCGTTTTCCGCGAAGAGAGCGTATGCCTCATACTCCGCAGGCTTCATAATGAAATTGACCTGCATCGTGATTGGGTATACGCGGAAGCGGCTGCGCTGCAGCGCCAAGCCGTTTTCCATAGGCGTGCGGGAAAACGGGTCTTTAGGCTGGCGTGACAGGTCCGCCAGCGGCAGAACCGAAGGCCATACAGGAATTGCCATATGCTTAACCTAACTGTGGGCGAAGGCCGAATCGTTGTTGCGTTGCTTTGCTGAGCGCCCCTCGGCCAGATGCCATGTTGCCAGCGAGCCTGTCCTCGAGCTGCTTGAACACAACGTCGATGGACATGCTGCCGTCCTGGTTGCGCCGCGCCTGAACCTGCTCGGGTTGTGATGGAGCGCCCTGGATGTTGACGTACACATTGGGCTCAGAGGTTTGCCGCGTGAACTGCGGAATTGCGGCGGACGCTGTTCGGGGCTTGCCGGCCATGCCGCCAAGCGCGTGGCCAGGGCCTCGGAGCGCTTGCCGCAGGGCATTAAATCCCGCCTCGCCTCCAAGGGCCCGAATCTCGTCCTGATTCAGGACGCCTTCGCCCTTGTGCACATATCCAGCAAGTTGATTGCGAGGACCGGGGCCGGTGAATCCTCCCGAGTCTAGGCTCAACATCGGACCGAAGCTGGCGCCAGCGCCGCCGCCAAGGCTGGCCCCAAGATCCAAGGTAGGCGAGACGGACACGCCGGCTAGCGGTCCGAATAGCTTTCCGATGAATCCCCCAAGGGCTCCGGCGAGCGGCCCTGTGATGCTCTGCTGAATAGCGATTCGGGCCAGATCATTGATGACACTGTTGGCGAAATCTCCAAATGTGGCCTTTCCGTTTAGGGCAAAATCGGCCAATGCAGATTTCATGCCATCGAATGCGTTCGCAAAGAACGACTGGGCATGGCTGGCGGCATCGCGAGACGCGTCCGCGTAGTCTGCCAATGCGGACATCGAGCCGACGCGCCAGTCCTCCTGCAGCGCATGCAACTCGGTATAGTATTTGCGCTGTAGGGCGATGCGCGCATCAAGGTTGTCCTGCAGGAGCGTCAGCTGTGTCTGGTACGTCTCGTTGCTGATGTTGCCTTCCAGATACCCCTGCGATGCACGCTTCAGGTCGCGCTGGTAATCGTCAATAAGCTTCTGGCGAGCGCGCATTTCATCCTGGGCGCGCTGCCCCAGGCCCATGACAGACAGCTGGTTGGTGTATTGCTGGCTGTCGGCTGAAAGCGTGGCGGACAAGGAGTTGCGCAGCGCATCGACCTTGACCATTTCTTGCTTCAGGCGAAGCTCCTTCTCGACCGCGACGTTGCGATCAAGCTGGGCACGGATCTGAGCTTCATTCTGCAAAAGGTTCTTCTGATCGGCGGTCAGAACCTTCTTTACCTTCAAGTCGGCAAACAGCCGCTCATATTCCAGTTTCTGCTGTTGCGCCTTGGTCAGTTTCTGTTCGGTGTCAAGCTGTGCGCGGGCAACGGTTTCGCTTTGGCGCAGCTGCTGCAGCAAGCGAGCCGAGGCGTCGTCTCGGGGGGCCGTCGATTTGGTTTCTTTATATTGCTTTTCAATGGCGGCGCGCGCGGCTTTTTCCTGTTCGGCTGTTACTACTCCTCCAGCTGCCCTGATTCTTTGTATCCTCTGCTCATTCTCCTCAAGCGCCTTGGCTAGTTGCTCTCGGCGGCTCAATCCCTTTTCAATCAGGGTATTCAGCTCACGTTGCGCTGCAATTCCTTCCTGCTGGGTGCGCGCCTCGTCGGCTTGAGCGCGTGCGCTCGCGTTCTGCCAGCGCACGAGATCCTGTAGGCCCACCAACTGAGCGCGCAGGCGATCAGCTCGGGCGGAGTGGAAGAATGAGCCACCGATCTGGTCAAGCTCTTTCTGTATTTCAGCAATTCGCTCTTGTGGCGTGGTTTCTCGACCCACGCCCAGCATAGCGTCCCAAGCCTCCTTCGCGACGCCAGCTACGGCGCGCCATGCGGTTTGCAGAGTGCCGAGGTTTGCCTTCACCTCATCAGTTCGCTCTCGCACTGCAGTCGCGTAGGTTTGCTGCGCTAGCGCAGCAGCATCTTGGGTTCGCCCTTGTTCCTCAAGCGCCCGGATTTGCTCGTATACGGACACCGTGAGGAAGTGGTACTTATCGTTGAGCTTTACGATGGCAGCCGCCGGAGCTTCCGCGAGGCTCTCGAACTCGCTTATGGTTTCGCCGACTGATTGCCCGGCCGTCTTTTGTAGTTCGAGAGCAGCGCGACCAACGTCCTCCATCGCTGCTCGCGCGATTTTGCCTGAGCCCGCTATCTCGGCCAGTGCGGCCGCCGCTTTCGAGGTGGTTCCGGCAGTTTGGCCGAGGCGGCTGGCCATTTCGCTTATCTGGCCAATGGTCACGCCCGCATAGTTGCCCGTCATAATAAGGGCTTGCTGGTATCGTTGCGCCTCTTCGGCACCCTTTAGCCACGCGATTCCTAGCGCGCTGACTGCTGCAACCGTGAGCGTCACTGGGTTAATCATGCGCACCAGCGTGCTGCCCAGCGCCTGGGCGGCAGGGACGACGCCCCCGAACATGTCCTTAAGCTGGCCGCCTTGCTGCAGCAACACGGTCATGGGGCGCTGCCCACCCTGCAGCGAGGTGATGATATCGGTGATCTGAGCAGGTACGCCGCGCAGCGCCGCGTCAATCTCCTTTTGCGACTTCGCGTACCTGGTTGTGGCAGCGGAAGCCTTGTTTAGCGAAGCCTCGGTCTGCTGGGCAAACTGTGTCGTCGCAGCCTGCGCTGCCGACAGTCCGCGCTGCAGCCCTGCGGCATCTGCGGTGAGCGTGACGCCTATTTGTTTATTCATTTACGCAGTACCTCTAATGCTGCCGCTTCCATCAGACGGATTTCTTGATAGCGGTTGCGCCGCCGTTTGCCGCGAAGCCCGTGAAGCCGCAGCGTTGCCTCGATTTCAGTGGCTGCAATGCCGATGCGGATTGGTGTGATCAGGCCGGCTGAAAGCCATGTCCAACATGACGACAGATCAAGGAAGATCTCCAGCGTTTGCCAGTTTTCAGGCCATACCTCGAACTCGGCGCTGGACGGGCTCGCTGTCGCAGCGGTGGCTGCCTCGATGATGTCGGACGGCGCGCCGGCGGCGCGCATGGCCGCGAGCACCGTATCGTCGGGCCGAAAGTCTTCCGAATCTCGGTTGCCGCCGCCGGCCCAGTGCTTCGCGGCCTCAATCAGTTTTTTTGGCGGGCGCCTTGGTGTGCGCTGAAAAAGCCCTGAAAAAGCGGGGCTATCAGCTCTGGATAGTCAGCAAGCACTTCAGACAGTGCTTGCTCGCTGAACGCCAGCGCTTCCTTGGCGGCATTGGTGACGCCCGTCCACCCAACCATACGATCCTTGATAAAACTCTCGTCGTCTGGATATGGCCACGCAGGGACGGTGGAGCCGTCGGCGCGAACGTCGTCGACCGGGCTGCCAAGGTTCTTCAGGCCCTGATTGACCGCCGCATCGTTCAGATCGATCAGTTCCTTGCGCGTGGCGCGGCGATACTGGGCAACGAACGCGATCTCGATAAGCTGGCCATCCTCACCATAGATGCTCACGCTGATGGGGTATGAAACGGTTGGGCGCTTGGAGGGAACAAATTCCATGACTATATGATTCCTATGGGAATTACTTGACAATGATCTCGATTTCGTCATTTCCCTGATCGGGATTGACATTCAAGTCGAGATTGAGCATGGCGGTGTTGTTGTCGTCCGAATAGGTCGGATTGGCCAGCTGCGCCTTGGGCAGGTTCACCGTGACGATGTTGCCGGCAGTCTTACCGTGCGTGATGGAAAGCGCCGACTCGCTTGCGTTCAGGACCATGGTGGGCCAATCGAGCTGCGAGATTGCGGGTAACTGCAGGACAACCTTGCCGGTAGGCTGGCGATCCGATATCTCCGCGCCTTCGCAGCTGATGAGGGAGCGCCATTCGAGCTGGTTAGCCACATCAAACGTGAGCGATTGCAAGCATCCGGTATAGCTGCCAAGCTCCCAGTTTGGGGTGTTCGCCTTATTGACGCCCAAAGGCGTCAGGAACGCACTGTAATCAGCGCCGGTCGGGTTTGCTTGGTCGGTGATGGGCGAGTACGCTCCCATGAACCGGTACCGCATAAAGGGGATGCCCTTGGCGGAGATGTCGAACGAGACTGTGCCGCGCGCATCCAGAATCTTGTGAAACAGGCCATCAAGATAGTAGTGCAAGGTCAGCATCTCGAAATCGTCCGAGACTGGCGTGTATCGAACGTCCGTGCCAGCAGTAATGGTCTCAGCAAAGCCGCAACCGCGCAGCAGCGGCCCCCATGCGGGTGCATCGCCCGCCGTTCCGGCGCCTGCCAGCTCGACCTCACCTTCAATCTGCGCGTATTGGGTGGTCGGAATGCGGCCGGCGTTTCCCATGTATGGACGCAGCAGGGCGCGCTCGACATATTCAGAGCTTAACGGTGTGGCGGTAACATTGCGCAGCAAGATTGCATTTGCCGCAACGGTGGGGGATGCATCCGTGCCGGCGGCCGCCTGGATCTTGGCCAGCAGCAGTGTTTTTTTGATGGATTTTGCCATGGTGATTACCCTTTAGAGGTCGGTGTCAAGGTGCAGTCTGGGCACTGGTCTGTGCGTTCGCGCAGCACGCGCGCGCCGGAGGTGGGGTTTCGCACATAGCTGCCACCGCGTCCCCAATTGGGGTCTCGCACAGGCTGGGGTGTTGGCGACGTGGCGGGCAGCGCCGGCAGCGACCTTGAATCAATTGCTGTTTTGGTCATGTGTTTGTCCTATAACGCGTGCGCGCCGGTCTGGTATGTGAACCGATACCGGCGAGTCACGACCTGGCGGGTGAGGTCCCCGTTCGCGTACTTTGGCTCATCTGTTGAATGCTCCTCAATGGCAACCAGATCTTCGGCCTCGAACGTCATGATGATCGGGTGAGCAGCCTCGAAAACTTCCTCAGCCAAATCGACCTGATCCTCGCCTGCCGTGTGAACAACCACATGGATCTCACGCACGCGGGTGGAACGATCATGGGGGCTATCAGCCGAAATGGCTTCTGCACCCGGTCGGATGGAGAGGACTTGAGGCCTATCGCGGGAGATCGCCCGCACAGGGGACTCCTCAATGTCTCCGGGGAAGCCTGGCGTAGCCCGCAGTGCCGCGATCAACCCTTTGATGTAGGTTTGCAGGTGCGTCATGAAATCGCCTCCAGGGTCGCAATCGTCCAATAGCCGTCGCCCTGCGTCTTGGGCTCATTGTTGACGCGATACTGCGTCCCCTGTATGAGCAGCACGCTGCCCACGGTCAGGCGAGGAATGTCCGAAGTGGTGTACTCAATGGAGTAGTCCGTGGAGTGCGCCAGGCCCTCCAGGACGTACTCTTGCGGGCGGTCGAACCTGGCCAGAAAGGGAAGGTTTGGCATTCCCTCCCGGACGAGGTACATCTGCTCGCGCACGCCGATCCGTTCGAATGCCCGGTCAAACCGCGCGTTCAGATGATCCCAGCTCATTTACTTCGTGAGCTTGATGACAATGCGTGGGCGGGTGCAGATCGTGAGCGGATTGGACTGCGCTTCAAGCTCGACGCCCTTGTTGAAGTCAAGCAGCTGCTGCGCGGCATAGTAGGGCAAGCCGATGGTGTTGACCGTCTCCATATAGTCTGCCGGGGCGAAGCGCGTCTGAAAGACACTTTCGCCCGCAAGTATCGGGATCAAGTAGCCAACATCGGTATCGATGAAATTGATGCTGCCAACCTTGCCGTAGTACTCCTTCCAGACCACGTCGCCGAAGGTGAAGCCCTTGCGAAAGTCGTCACGCAGAAATTGGCCGTCGTTCCAGCGCTCGAACGCCTTCTCGACGCTATCGTGGGCGGTGAACGCGTCGTAGAATCCGCGCCCGACGATGCCCAGCCAGCCAGTAATTACGGCAATGCCAGCCAGCGCATCTTCGCTCTTACGCATCGCTTCGCGGATCTTGGTTTGCACCTTTGTCGCCGCGGTACCGAGCGCGAACGAATGGGTTTGCTGGGTGATGTCAAAGCGCTGGTACAGATCCAGTAGCACCTTGCTGCCGTCGGCATCGTAGATTTTGCCGGTCACAGCGCCCAGCTTATGGTAGGTGAGCGTGGCATCGATGCGGCTACGCATCTTCATCAGCCGCTGATTGATGAGCTGCTGAACTGTCTGGGTTTCGGTTTCCGAGCCAAAGGCGCGCACGTTCTGGACCTCATCGGCCCGCACGGTGGCGGTCAAAGGCAGGTGAAGGGTGTTAAAGGGCACGAGATCCCGCTTGCTGCCCAGAACGACCTGACCGGGCGCGCCGCGAGGAGCATCGGGCACCAGCGCCAGCGTATCGTTGTCGCGCTCAATCGAAACGCTGGTGGTGGTCACACCTTCTTCGTCAAAGAGCGGATCCAGAAGCGTAGGAACGGCTTGGCCTTCGGGGTTGGAATTGATGGCGGCAGTCAGGGACTGTACCGAAAACGCATCGTCGTTGAATATGTCGAGTGTCGGCATTTAAGGCTCCAGAAATGGAAATGCCGCCTCGAGGGCGGCATGGGTAGTTCGGTGTTGGGGTGGCGGGAGGGTTAATCGCGCACGATCACGTTCAGAGACACAAGTGCGGTCCGTGCTGCAGCATCCAAGCCGATAAGCCGGCCCGAAGCCACTGTGGCGAGGCGCACAATCACGGTTGCGGGCTGGGTATCTTCCGAGGCCGGCACGTTCCCATAGAGGATGGCTGCAGCAGTCTGCTCCCCAGTCTCTGCGTCCGGGTCGTATGGTGCGTAATTGCCCGAGGCTGTCACCTTGCCAAGCAGCTGCCCCGCATAGAGCGGCACATCGGTGGCTGCGAGCGTAATTTGTTCGCGGGAGATGTCGCCGTTGCCCTCGGACAGGAGGAATTCGGCGGGATGGTTGGTTTCCTGAAGGATTGACATGATGGCTCCTGTTGGGGTTTAACGATTACGGCGCGACTGAGCGCGGACATGGTAGATATTGACTGCGCTGATCGCCGGCGGGCGGCTCTCAGGTTCGGGTTCTGTGGGGCGTTGCAGATTGCTGATGGTGCCGGCAGAGCGCTGCACCACCTGATCGAAGAGTCGGGCGCGCACGGCTTCCACGCCAAGCCCTGTGATGATGAAGTCCTCGGCCTTATCGGCCAGATTTGCAGCAATGCACAGACCGTTGATTTCCAATGCATCCGCAACCCTGGCCTGGACTTGTTCGGGGGTGGCAAAATCACCAGACAAGATGATGGCGTTGGCGAGACTGGGAAAGCCGCCTTCCTTGCATGCAGCAGTGACTTGTGCGATCAGCGCCCTTGCGGTGGGCGCAGTTACAGCGACATTGCTCGACGGATCGTTCTTGTCGTCCTTTGCCTTCACGCCTACAGCAGGATCTGCTGCCGGGGGAGCCTCCACTCGGCCGGGGGATGGTTCAGTCGGCTCTTGCTCGTCAATGGACGCCAGCAGGTCGGCGGGCACGCCCTTGTGCTTGGCAAGCAGATCGAAAGCTCGCGCTGATGCGGCTAGCTTCACGGGTTCCTCGATGATGTCGCAAAAACCAAGCGCCTGGGCTTCCAGCGCCGACAGCCAGGTCGTTGCGTCCATCATTTCCTGAACTTTATCGGTTTCCTGGCCGCTTTTGGCAACGTAGGCGGCGACAATACCGTCGCCCACCTTATCCATCATGTCGGCGGTGCTGCGCAGCTCGTCTGCGGTTCCCGCTGCCACCGTCCAGGCATTATGAATCATGACCATGGCATTCTCGGGCATGATGATCCGGTCGCCGGCCATCAGAATGAGGGATGCTGCCGACGCGGCCACGCCATCAACGCGGGCATCAACGGGAAGCCGGTGTCGGCGTAGTGCGTTGTAGATGGTGAACGCGTCGAACACGTCGCCGCCAGGACTATTGATCGAAACGACGATGCGCACAGCATCTTGGGCGACCTCATCCAGCTCCTTCATGAACTGGGTGGCTGTCATACCCCAGAAGCCGATTTCCTCATATATACGGATCTCGGCCACGGTTTCGCCGTCAACTTGTAACGCCCGCATGGCGTACCAGTTTTTCTTGGCCATTGATGGCTCCTATATAGTGGTGGGTGTTTTAGCCGGATCGGCAGGATCATCGTCCAGCTGCGTACCGGGAGATTTGGTCTTTCCATGGCGCGCATCGCTGTCGAATGTGAGCCCAGCGGCATCGGCCGCCTCGTTGTCAGCAATGATTTCTTGCAGGACGGTTTCCGGATCCTCGCCCTGGGCGAGAACCACTGCGCGTCGGCTGGTCAGCCCGGCACGTATTTCGTCCGTTTTGGCCTTAACGTCCTGCACCGGGTTGAAATACGCCCAGCCTTCGGGCACCCAGCGAACTCGCCGCCAGTCGCGCCGATGTTGCGCATACGCATTGGCAGGTATCTGACCGGCCAGCGCCAGGGCGTCCAGCCACGCATTCCATATGGGCCTGCACCACTGATGGATGAACACTGTCCATTGATGCTGCTCGATCAACCGGTGAAACTCATTGACCAGAACGCGTAGCGTGCGGTCGCTGATGCCACGAAGGTCGCCGGTGGCGAGCTCGTAGGGGATACCGACACTGGCGAACGCCGCCATGAGCTGCTGGCGCATGAATTCCTGATAATCGTTCGGTGCGCCAGGGGGTGTGGCAAACTGCACCTCTTCGCCGGGCGCGAGTTCCTGCATGCTACCGGGCTCGAGCGACACCATGGGCAACCCATCTGTGTCGAACTCGCCCGGCCCGCCATGCAACGGGTCTATGCCGCCTTCGGTTGGGTCGGATTTCTTGATGAAACCAGCAAACAGGTTGCTGACCTCTTGGCGAAACGCCACAGCATCATCAAAATTGTCCAGCGTCTTCAGGCGCAACAGGACAGTTGCCAGATCAGAGACGCCGCGTACCTGGCCGGGGCGCAAAACAGGGTATGCATGCACAACCCGCGCAGCGTCGAACCGGCGAGGCAGGAAATTGCCTCGCGCGCGGCCATACTCGCCGGGGTGGTGCGGCAGCAGGTGATAGGCGACGCGCCGCCCAATCTTGTCGAACTCCACGCCGCTAACGATCTCGTTGCCGTTTGCCAAGGGGTGCGTCATCTCCACAGGCAGGTGATCGCCTTCGATGGCTTGTACCTGCAACGGAGCGATCAATCCGTCTTCTGGGCGCCGGTCCCGCAGGATCGCCAAGGCCTCGCCATCGACGAACATCGAGCGGGCAGCGAGCACCTGCTGGCCGTAGAAATCCAGGCGACCATCCGCGTCGCATTCTGCGATCCAGTCTGCCCACAAGCCCTTGAGCAACATGCGTGTTGCCAGATCCGGGTGCAAGGGATAGGGCTGGATGCCAGTGCCGATGACGTTCGATACCCAGCGCGCAACCGAGGTTTTTGCCCAAGGGTCATTTCGCACCGCGTCGCGTGCGCGCCGGCGGATCGTCGGCAGGTTCTGCGTGGCGGCGCTATTTGGGCCAGCGGCGGACGGGTTCCAATTGCGCGAACGGCTGCCGGTGGCGCTGCCGCCTTCGTAGCTGGTTGAGCCGGCATGCTGCATGCGAGTCGGTAGTAGAAACCCACGGTGCGATAGCGTGCGATACCCGGAAAGAGTACGGTTGCCCATCAGATCCCCTTGCCGCCAGAGCGCAGCTTAACGATGCGGCTGCGGCGCCGGCCCGCTTGTTGATCGAGATCGGCCTGGATGAGCCGGGCAGCCTCTTTCAGTTCGGCCATGGAGCGATAGCGCACGCGCTTGTCGCCGTACTGAACTTCCAGTTCAGCGCCGGCGATAGCCGACTGTACGGCCTGTAAATCTGCAAGCGTGTATGCCATGTCAGCGCCTGCCTCCTAAATAAGATGATGACGATGCGCGCCGAGTAGGGCGGCGGCTCGCCTGGGGCTTGGATGTAGAAACGCCCGCATTTGCGGGCGCTTTCGGTGTCGGCTTCAGTAGTTGATCATCGGGAGGTGGCTCTATCTCCGCTTCGGTTGCTGGCTGCGCTCCCAGTTTCTCGGCCAGGGCCGTCCACCATGCATCAGTCTTACGCTGCAGCGCGAGCCGAGCCTCCAACCAGAGCGCATATACAGCACAATCGAGCGCCTCGACACGTTTTCGGGTCGCCGTCCAGAGTGTCCTGGTGCCAGTGGCTGTTTTCCGGGTGGCACGCACCTCGCCTGCGAACTGCCGGAACCATTCGTCCGAAAGATCGCTGGCTAGGTGCACATACCCTGGCCCCTCGCGCTCGATCTGCAACCGTGCATGCAGCAAATCCTTCGCAAGGTTCGTGCCCACGTGCCAGAGAAGCACGCCTTTCTTGGTGCGCCGGCCCCGCCAATCTATATCGACGTGAGCAGCGCCATCGGTAATGCTTTTCTCACCGAAAGGGCGTCCGCGAACAGCAAATACCCGGCGGGCCTTGTTACGCCTGGCGAACTCATAGACCGCATTGGTATGGTGACCGCCCGAATCAATGGCCGTCGCATAGATCGCCATCTGCTGGCCGGCTTCATGCACGAACCGGGACTCGAACAGATACTTGGCCAGATCCTGCCAGACCTTATCCTCCTCCGGGTTACCAAAGAAGATCTGATGATCTATGGTCCACATCTCGCTGCCGCGACCGAGGCCCCACACGCCGGCCTCCAGGCGGTTGTCCTGGGTATCGACGCCGGCAAGCAACAGCAGGCAGCGCTGCGGCACCATATTCTCGCCGCGCCCTGGAAGCGCCAGCCCTTCTATTTCGGCGCGCCGCTTGAGCTCGTCCAGCTCAATCTTCTCTATCTCGCCTTCCCACGTCCGCCCGAGCGTCGTATTCCAGAAGGTTTTCAGGAGGGTGACGTCGCCTGTTTGGGCCTTTGCGTACGCCTCCAGGAACAACTCGACGATATCTGACCATGGAACAGCGGGACTATACGCAGTCCACACGTGGAAGGCGATGTGTCCGTGAGGCTCGATGATGTTGCCCTGCGGATCCCGGAAAGTGCCCTCCTGATCAATCGTGGTGCCATCCGACCCATACCAGAAGCCAGCATCGGCTGCGGCCAGATACTCGGCCTGGGTGATGAGGGTGCCACAGTGTGGGCACAGGTGCTTCACTGTGTTGGGATCACCGTCGACCCACTTAAAGCCGTGCGGCTCATCTTTGCCGCCCCAGGTCAGGGCGTGATGGTCCTCGCAGTGCGGGCAGTTGATATGGTATTCATATCTCGCATCCGCACCTTCGGCGCGCTTTTCCATCAAGCACGTTCCTTTTTCCTTGGGCGTGGAGCCTACGACCAGTTTCGGGAATGTCGCCCCCTCCAGGCGTTTTGCCGCCAGTGTTCCGGGGTCACCCTCGCCATCGATATCTGGGTCGAACGAGCTGAATTCGTCCAGGTACGCGACGCCGACCGAGATTCGCCGATAGTTACCCGCCGACTTCCCTCCACGCAGATGCAGCACACTGCCAAGAAACTTCTTGATCAGCAGCGTATTGTCCTTATGCCGAGACAGGCGGGCCGGGAATATGGGATGAATGATCTTCACATCCCGAATCATCGGCTCGAGCTCTGTTTTCACGAACTCGTCGCGGTCTGAGTCAGTGGGCTGCCACAGTACCTGGTTGCGGCGCTTATGCTCCGCGAAGTACCCAACGGCGGCCAGAAGGATCTTGGTGTATCCAACGCGAGCCGACTTCAGTACGTCGACCTCCTTGATGTCATCGTTGCCGATGCAAGAAAGAATTGCGCGCTGAAATGGCCAGGCCCGCCAAGTCTGCGCTACATACGACGATTCCGCCGACAGGTAGAAGTGTTTCTCGCTCCAGGCCCGCAGAGTGAGGGGCTCGGGCCCAGCGAATGAGGCCAGACCTCGGCGCAATGCGCGCGCGATCAGGCCCCGATTGGCTTTCACACGCATCAGTCGTCCTCATCATCCTCGCCCGCTTCGATGTCCTCTAGCGACAGTTCAGTAATCGTTTTGCGTACCTTGGCCAGCTCCGTTTCAATGATCAGGACCTCAGCCGCTGTCAGGTTTCCCAGCTGCCGCTTGAGCTTGGCAGGAATCGCATCCAGGGCTGCGCCCACCAGGCTGCCTGCGGACGTTAACACCCATTCGAGCACAGATACTTCCGCGAGCTCGCCACGACGAACGTCGTTCTCCATCTCGATCTTGTCTGCTTGAGCGGCAGCTAGGCGCGCCTTCTCGGCGTCCAGATCAAGTCCGGATTCGGTGCGCACGCGGCCAGCAGCGGCGTCGCGCAAGCTTTGGCAGTACGCCAGCAACCAGTTTCCTGCGGTGTCGCCAGAGGTCAGTACCCCGCGCATGAGCAGGCCGCTGATGACCGGCTGGGTGACCCCGACCAATTGTGCGAACTTCGCCTGCGTCGTCTTCTTCGATAGGTCAATCATCGTGCCGTAGCCAGCGCATGCTCCAGCGCTGTGGAATATTCGGCGTCGAAGCGCTCGCCCCAGATCTGCTGCGCCGTCTCATAGAAGGGCAGCCGTTCCGAATACTGCGGCGCTTGTTTGGTCGCCAAAAGCACAGGCTTTACGTCAACACCATGGATCCCAGACTTCTGCCAGATGCCAGCCCGCAGGGGCTGCTCGCGGTTGCCCGATACCGAGCCCTTTCCTTTGGACATGAAGTAGACGACGCCATTGATTTTGACGTAGTTGCTTTTCTTCTTGCCCTTGAACTGCGGGCCAGTCAGCTTGGCCAAGCGCGAACGGCTCTTTGGCGTAGCGTTGGCGCGGTAGCCTTGCTCACCAAAAGCCTCGAAGTACGACAGCAGCCGAACAACCTGCCCGCGAGACATGTTTCCGTACTGGTCCAGCTCTGCACCAGCGCCGGGGACAGTAAAATCACCCGGCAGTCCAGCCTTGCGTAGCGCCTTTTCGGAGCGCTTTTGGCTGCGCGAGCCGCCGTGGACCTGCGCCCACAGGTATTGGTTCGCCGATATGCCTTTGCCTGTCGCATCCTTAAACCCGACATAGGCTTCCAGGCGCTGCTTGGTCGCCCGCACCGTGCGCAGCGCTCGTTGCGTGTAGGGCGTTGGCCGATCAAAGTCCTTCAGGATCTCCTGCTGAAGCGTCTCATGGACCGCCTTCGCCGTGCGATTCAGAGCTAGCGATGTAGCGTAGGGCGCTTGGCGCTGGATACGATCAAGGTATGGACCGCCTTCGCGTAAGGTTGAGGTGTATTTGAGCATGACCGCCCTCGGGAAATTATTATTACCCCCTTATAAAAATCTCATGAACAGCGAACGTTTGGGGTTCGAATTCCCCTTACCGCAGGCTTTTCTCTAGGGGCCCCCGGATAAACTAGAGCCGTTCTTGACCGCTATCGCGTGACGATAAGACCTGCCAATCCGAGCATTTAACTCGGGCGGTGGCACAGCTTTCTGCCCAAAAACTCTAAGCTGCTAACCGAATCTCAAAGTATCGACACACAAACCTGATAAGGCAGGAGCCCGCTCATCCGCAACAAAGGGGGCGTCACTCTGCTGCGGGAGGTTGTCTCGCAAGAACGCGATAGACGCTGATGTATCGCAAATCCGCATATCCAGGGAGTCCATTCTTTGATGGATGGACCCCAGCGCAGGCCCCAACGTCCACAGCAAGAACCGCACATAAAGTCTCTTGATCATGTCCATTCCTATTTACTGGTTGGCCCCAGGCCCTTGCCGCGCGGGGGTGAAAAGATGTCGTTATATGGGTTATC
>Ga0182738_1002196_pt1 | contig 23430 bp, 14 predicted proteins | sample eDN5th30CBELigMG_FD_128876 | JGI IMG/M metagenome (GOLD analysis project Ga0182738, IMG submission 128876) | Enriched Miracle-Growth compost microbial communities from Emeryville, California, USA - eDNA 5th pass 30_C BE-Lig MG (version 2)... ...
AACTTGGTACATGATGATCTATCCCAAGCAGTTTTATCAGCACTGTGAATCACTGCAATACAACTTTCGCCTCGTAAACTGGTGAATATTTCTCCAAGTTTGACGAATGTTGGTAAGATCTCAAAGTTTCCAGCACTTGCCATAAATGCTACCTTCAACGGCTCCTTTCTTGCTTGAGCTTGGAATATGACGAATACTGTAAAGAAAATAAACAAAAGGAAAGGATTTTTCATAACGCGGGATTTCTCTTCTTTTCTTTTTGATATTATTAATTAATGGGATTTTGCAGGGAATTTAGGATTATTTTTTCAGAAAGAGTAAGGCAACTCATCACAAAAAGGAGAGTTTAAAAAAAATACACTGCATGATACATGATAAAAACATGTTTTAGAGAGAGAGGGGGATAAACAAAACACACAGCAAAGTAAATCTTTATCACAGACACTAAATTAAAATAAAGCCTAAATCTTCATTTAGGAAAAAGAAACACAAACAATCAAAACAACAACATATTCAACCTCTCTATCGACTTTGACTACTTTTAGCATCCTGAAGGAGAGTAACCTTTAGATTATGATGACAAGCTTTTGCAACGAATTTCACAGAGTTATTTTCGAGTGGATTTTTCGATGTATTGAATAAAAAGTCAATAGCTGGATAATACTTCAACTCCGTCAATGTCCTGATGATATTGATCTTTAACGTGGAGCATTCGTAATTATGGTTCCCAATCGCCATAAAACTGCCAATCAAACATTGTGGAACGAGCTCATAAAACGTGTTTATGACTTGAAGCTTACTTCTTTCCAATTCAATTCCTCCATTTAACCGATTCTTTCCATCATTCTTCCCCATGATAAAGTACTGAATTAAATGAAGAGGAACCTGTAAATTGAAGCTTCTGTAGATGTAATCCATGATAAACTTATTCAAAGTCCTCAACGCCAAGAATACTCTTAGTTTCTCAGTAAATAAGAGTTTGTTTGAGGTCAGATTATCCTTGAAAAATCTCAATTCTGTTCGGCAGAAATTCAAGTCAAACTTTGATATTGATTCTAATCTCATCTCATATGTCTCATTATCTAACTCCAACATATTTGACACGTTCGATTTGCTCTTTTCCCTGTCAAAGTACTTCGAAGTATGGGTCGAATTGCTTCTTCTCACTGTAATCTCCTTTTTATTCTTCGCCAAAGGCACCTCCTTTGAGTAATTATTCACTTCAATATTCACACATTCATTCAATTCAGAATTAAAATCAATCAGCTCTCCACCCTCACTGGCTACATCCGCTATATCTTCTCTAGTCTCAATGTCCGAATTCTCTGAAGATAATCCAAAAGAATCATCTATATCTTGTCTTTTTGAAATCGGTCCTGTTCCCAATAAAGGCGACAACATCCGAACTCTGTTCTTCTGTTGAAGGAAAGAGAGGAAACTCGTTTCAATTTTGCTTGTCAAAAGAGGAGAAACTCCATCAAATTTATTCTTTGAAGCAACACTTATCTCCTTTTGATCATTAAATCTCATCAAATTCGTATAAGCTAAATCTTCAGGGTGTGCTTCTATTCTCTGTAATATATTCCTTTTGATCCACTCCTTCTCATATTTCTCGAGTAATTTCAGCGATAAACTCAGCTTATTCACGACCCTTTTGGGAGTATATCCATTCACGCTCTTCTTAAACATATCAACTCCTGCTTCTCCCAGTTTATAAATCAACTCTGGAGCCCCGACATATGCAGAAATATGCATTGGAGTCCAGTTAAAACTTCCTCCTCCTTTATTCAATTTAAACAGGTCATCGCCTCCATGGATCTCTTCCAGCTCAAAATTATATGAAAGAATCCATTCCAACACGCCTCCATCTCTTTTTCTGGCCACACTATGTAATGGCGTCCAATTCTCTCGGTTCCTGGAATTGGGGTCTGCTTTATACTCTAATAAAGTCTGAGCAATCAGTTTAGCGACGGGATTTTTATCAACCATCAATTCTATTGCATAATGTAAAGGAGAATTTCCTCTGCCATCGCACTTGTTAGGGTCCGCACCACATTCTAATATCTTCTGTACAGCTCTGTGGTTCAGTTTTTTGGTCGCAATGTGTAAAGGGCTTCCGAGAATACCTCCTCCGCAGCTGACATTTGCCCCGTATTTTAACAGATAATGCAAGGCTTTTGGCTTTTCTTCGAACAAACTCATGCATAATGGTGTCATTTGGTTCTTATCCCCAGCATCAATAATGTCTGGGGCATGCGTAATCATATGCTTTATTATACTCACATCTTCATAATAGCAAGCGTCATGTAAAATCGTACGACTTTCATTATCTTTCATTCTTAAATCAATCTTTTGCATTGAAAATAAATTCAAAAAGGCCGTCAAATCCAGATTCTTCACTTCTTCTCTCAGTAAAGCGCTACATTTCTCTCTTAATTTCTGGATATTCCTTGCTCCTCCATCTCCTTTCTGATGTATCTCCATTCTTGGGTCTGTATATCTGAACCATTCAAGCCCAAAGTTATTCAAGGAAATCAGCTTTGCAAATGATGTAGGCAGGCTATCCAACTTGTTCTGAATCAGATTTAATATTCTCAGGTTTTTCAAGCCATCCAATTCCCGGGGTAACTGATCAAGAGCATTGCCTTCAAGATTCAACTCTTTGAGTTTTGCCAAGTGCACAATCGCTGCCGGAAGAAACTGCAAGCCATTAAACGCAATTGTAAATGTATCGAGATTAATCAATTTATCTATATCAATCGGCAAGCTCTTTATCTTGTTACTATCCATCTTCAATATCTGCAAAGTCCTGATCTCAAGAATTTCCAAAGGAAAATACTCCAGTTTATTGTTACAGACATTCAGTGACAACAAAGACCTCATATATAACTTGTCTTCAACCAGATCTTTAGGCATTTGGACAAGATCAAGACCCTCATAGTTTCCAGTATACTCCTTACTGACCTCATTCTGCCCATCTCTGCTCAATCTTGAGGTTTTGACGTTACTATAATAGGGAAGGTTGGGAATCTGAAGGGAGTGGTTATGGTAGTCGATAAACTTTGGAAAGGCAGCATCACAACCAACATTGTGAATTTCTCCACAGCTCGTGTCTAGACTGTTATACATCAGTCTAAAATTTTATCGTATAGTTTTTTACTTTAATCTTAAACTCCAGAAAAATAACACAACGATTTCTCTTTTAATTAATTCAACTTCAGTGATCGAGTTGATTGATTGATAAACTATCTTCCTCCAGATCATCTACCTCCAAATAGTTTAGTTTAGTTTATCCCGCAGTTTAGGAGTTTTTTTATTGAGAGAATCTCATCTTTCACTTGTGAGAAATATTAAAATTTCCTTTCGCATTTCTTTTGTTAGGGAGTGTAATTTTGCTTCATTGAATTGAATAAATCATAAACTTAGATATCATATAGAGGATGAATGCCTGAGATCAATGAATAGATAAATAAAAATACAAAATGAAATCTCAGAAAAAACATACATTCCCAAAATCCAAAATAATTTTAAGGCTGAAATCTGTTCCATATCTATTCGAATTTATCTTCAACAATTTGTTCCAAAATGTGCCTGGGGAATTCCATTGTATACAAAATTCTTCCTCTTTCACCCTTGATTTCCTTGATAACTTTATGATCAAGGACTTCCAACAAATTCTCCTTCAGTTGAGCTTCAGAAGAAATCATAGCATGATCGAAACATAACTTGAAAAGTTGTTTAAATTCTATACCTTCCAGATTTGAATGCTCGTACATATGCTTTGCCAACGTTTTAACAATTTCCCTAAAAATCTGTGAGAATCTATTAAATTTCTATCTAGTTCATTACTTTTGGTTGGAAGTGAAACTTTTAAAGATGTATTTCAAAGCATCAGCTCCTTTTCTGTTTCCTTTTTGATTAGTATCCTCAAGATATTGGAATTCTCTCTTATAAGGAGCAAAAGTGTCCACATAGAAAACTCTGAAGTTGTAATTCTCCAATGTCTGAGGTGACAATATTGTCTGGTACATATAATTATCCATTGATGCAATCAAAGTCACCTAAAATTTTTGGTTATTTATAAAATCCCATAGATCCTCAAACTCTTTTCATGGCAGCAATAGTACTGAGAGTATGTTGGATTTCCATATTTCTCAAGGATTTTCCATCAATGCTGTGGACCATCAAAATAACACGATCAAACTTCAAGTCAGAATCAGGGTCATTCAAAATGCTTCTCATATATTCAAGCTGAGCTTCAATTCTTGCAGATAACTTTCCTGTTCTCATTTCTTTAGGGTCTTCTTCATTCATTCTGTCAACACCAGAACTTGTGTTCTTCTTGAGAAAATCACAAATTTTGTTGAGAATATATTTGACAGTCAGCCCATTGATAAACCCATTGACAGCAATAATGGGATAATTTGACAAATGTTGGGTGGCGAACTTTTGCAAGAAATCGTATTTAGATCCATAGCCGGCCACCAAGATGCTATTATACTCTGTATCGCAATAAAAAGCCATTTCGGGGAAATATTTTTCAATCTCTTTCTCATGCTTCTACGAATGAAATTTTATTATAGGAGGACATTGTCTCATTGTTACTTTTAACTCAACAGAGTGGCGATCAGCGATATTATTCACACAATCAGTTAAGCTATGAGCATCAAATTGGATGAAATCGACACCTTTCTTGATTTTGTCTTTATATTTATTTGCAGTTGCTTCAATATAGTCCTTACAGGGTCAGAGAATATTCATTGGGTCTTTTTTACTTGAGTAAAGTTGTATTTTTCATGATAATTTTCCATTTTTGTGAAGGGCAAAGGGATAAAATTTACGCGATTTCTTAAAAAGATTTTATATGGGGAATTTAATGGAAAGAGTGCTTAAAGATTTTGAATTAATGCGCGTGATTTTTTGAAAGCATTAATTCGGAATTTATGAAACTTTTTTTCTCTATTTAAAATCTCAAGAGATTAATTAGTTTTTCATTGTTTTTTTTAGTAGAAAATTATCTCATTCTATTTTTAGCAATAAAAACCTCTTACGTTTATTTCAACTCATTCAAAAACCCTTCATCCTGCCAGGAAGAATTTCTCTTCATTTCACCGTAATTAATTCTTCCTTTCTTGAAAAATACATGAGAAATGATCCTGCTCTTAAGTCAATCAGATTTTTCTTATAGAATACAAGGTCCCTTTCTCTGGCTTCAAATGGAAGGATATATCCTCTTCATTCAGAAAATTGTTGAAACCAAGAGAATTGACCTTGGAATTGGGAATAGATGAGATGAAAACCATGATTTAATCTTCACCATTTTCTCCTTTTTAAAAATGCCAAAAATTTTTTTTTAAAAAGAGACTTTTGACTTTTTTTTACTGGTTTTGCAAAATGTACAGAAATCTCCTCTTTCTTGTCAAAGAAATCTTTAAAATAATTCTACATAATGAAAATATCAAAGAAAAGTAATTTTCGGTTTTTATTTTTCAAGGAATCAATGGCAATAATAATAATAACAATATCGATAGTCAATATAATGAAATCTAATTAAACAAGTGAGATATCGTAAAATGTAATTTTTAAAAAGTAAAAAATAAGATTTTCCATCTGTATGTACACAATCACTTGTATTGCATAAATGTCAAATCTTTCACAAATTACCTATAATCATTTTATGTATACTAAAATAATAAGGAAAACAAACAAACACACACTAAAATTATTTAACAATTTAGAGAGGAACGGGGACGGCACCACCTCTTCTCTTTTTCGCAGCATGTAATTTGTAGGCTGAGAAGCCGACATATATAAAGTAAATTGAGTAGCAAGCAACAACCAAAATCTCAATCACGGAAAGGATGGAGACGGTGTATGTGCTACTTTCTTGATTTTTGTTTGGTTGGTTTCTTTGGGGACCCCAGGCGTGATGGTGGCCTTTATTTGGGGGAGGTCTTCTTCTGGGGTCTCTGGGATCGCCTCTGAAATCGTGTCTTTCGGGTCTTCTGTTGCCGTTTTTCATGTTGGGCTTGCCAGGTGGTTTATTTTTATTGGCGTTGGAAGGACCGGGGTTAGATTTTTGGTTTAAGGGACCATTGCCATTGTTAGATTGGGGTTCTCTATGGTCAAAGTTGTTTCCTTCTTCGTGCCTGTTATTTCCGTTGGGCTCTCTGTCTTGCGTATTTGGCGAGAAATCTTGATCCGGTTTTGATGTGGGATTGACTGTCGTGGTATTTGAGTTTTCGTTCATAAAGGAACCTTCATTGTGGTTGTTGGGTTGAGGGACGGAGCTCACGTTGTTTGATGAGCCAAAAGTGAATTTGGGGAGGGCAAATAATTGAACTCCAGTTCTTGGGAGGATGCCGTAAACGCAAAGGAGCAAAGTGAAAACGCCGAGAAGAGCCATATGTTTCTTGAACTTGGAAGAGTTGTTTGAGGCTCTGTAGAAACCGGGGTGATGCATGTTGGGTTGAGGGACGTCAAAGTCGTGGTGGGGACCTCTGTTGTTAAGCCCGATTTGGTCGTTGCTGTCCATAAAGTCAAGGATGTGGTCGGTGGGAGGAGGGCAGGCATCGGCAAATCCGCCAGGCATGCCAGCGCTCATGTTTGCGCTCATGTTCATTTGGTTCATTTGGTGGACTTGGTTGTTTTTGGCAACAGCCTTCTCGAAGAAAGAAAGCTTGTGCTTCAAGTTCTGGTTCTCAGTGTGGAGGGCGTGATTCTCACTCTTGAGGTCGCTGATGTTCTTTTTAAGGTCAACGATCTCGTCTTCGAGGATTTCCACGTGATTCTTCTTTCTGTTACGGACTCTGGTGGCACTCTCACGATTCTGAATACGTCTAAAGATGATTTAGATGATATGAAACGCGGAAAGGGGCTTACTTTCTGGCTTTTCTGTACTCAGATGGGTCATCTTCGTAGTTGTACACCATACCATTGTCGACAATGGGCTCGTAGTACTTTCTGATGCCCTTTCTAACAATTGGAGGGACTTTGCTGCCTTTTTCGTCATCACCAAGGTGATCCTCAAGGGGAGTGTGCTCGGGGGATTCTTTGGTTGAAGGGTTGGTGGAGTAAGCGGAATTGTGGGAAAAGACTTCGTAAGTTGGGTCTCCATGCATGATAGGATTAACTTGAGGAGGATAATGGTGGTGTTGAGGGGGATAACCGTAGTGTTGAGGAGGTACAGCTCCATATTGGAACATTTCATCCCTGAGTTTAGAGAGGTAACCGTCCGAGTCGGTTGCTCCGGAGGGGTCTTCGTAGGTTATGAAGTTGTCAATCATTCGCAAATTTAAGGGGTAATTTTAGTGTTTTTAATCGAATTTCCGATTTGATGATTCCTTTTATTCAATTTTCTGACTAGGACAAGCCCAAAAGTCTAAAAATTTACTGTTTACATCGGCAACATTATTGATTGGTTCAAAAATTTAGTTTTTTGATAAGCCCAAGTTCATTGAAAAATTATTCTTGTTTATATAACTATATACATAACGGTCCCCATCTCACTCTCAAACCTTCACATCTCTCTCAAAAACTTGGTCTCAGAATCTCAAAGTGATCATAAACTCTTCAGTTTATCCCTTTTCCTTTTTTCGTAAAATTACCAGACAAGTTTAGAAGAAATGTATCATAGAGTTTTCTGTATTGAAAATTATTTGTTGGGTTAAGATTAGCATCTAACGAGATGGGCAAATTTTACCAGCCCTATTTATCGTCGTTTTTCATTGTCTTATGGGACTCACTTTCACTTTTGGGAGAATACAAGACATCCCAGACTCAAATGGACTATTTTAGTTGAGATATAAGCTTTTTTACAAACAGATTGACAGTCTTTTGTTTGCTTTTTTCTACTAAATTTAAAAAATTTTTAATTTTCCTTGTGGAAGATTCTTCTAAATTTTAACTTTTAACTGAAAAACCTAATCTTTCAAAAACAAGATTGAAGGTCTTTGTCACGAAATCCATATTTTTGGTCGCTTACAAATGCGCCTAAAACTAAATTTTCACACGCTGAAAATCTGAATAGAGATGAAATCGATTTTAATACTTTTCCCGCTTTTTACTAATTATTCCTTCTTTAAAATTTTACTTCTCACCTTCTTATCTCTTTATTCTCTTATTCCCATGCCTGAACCTTATGGACTGAAATCGATCCTCATCTCTTCAGATAATATCAACCTTCTCGACTTTATCCCAACCTCATTTCGTCATAAATTTCCAGAACAAATTCTTCAAAATTTATTTTTTTATCGGAACAACTAACCTCGACAAACGCTATCGCCGAGAAATCCTCAGTTTTTCCATTTTTCTTAAAATAATGGCCTTCAGACTCAATGTTATCAAAACCTCTCTTCCCTAAGAGCAAAATAATAATACCTCTGAACATTGAAAGGATCCCTTCTTCTGCTAATTTTGGAGAAAACTTGCCTACAAATAAAAATTCGACTTTCATATTCCTAAATTTAAAAAAACCAAAATATTACTTCTGCCCTCTTTAAACTCCTTGTAAGCTCCCTTGCCGATATAATATTCCAGTTTTACTTATCAGTTTTCTCAATCAGATAAAAAGTTGTTTTTTCCTTTGCGGACCAGCGGTTTAATTTGATCACTCGATCTTATTCATTATTATCCTTCAGATTTCTCAAAAACTTCCACTCTAAAGCTCTTTTAGAAACTGGTTTTCGCTTTTAATATTCACCTCTTTCAACTGATAATTATTTCTAGAAAGCGTATGGGGATAACACCAGTACAGGACGAAATACAATTGGAGGAGAAATTTCAATAAATCCTGTCTGGCCTAAACACACAAAAATTTTTCCCTCATTTCTTTCAAGAATCTCATCCTTTACACATCTTTTCTTCCGATTCAGGTTTTTTCTCATTTTTCTTTTTCAAGCTTCTGTGCCGATCACAAAATTTGAAACTTCAATTGCTGAGTCAGACAATCCGTGAGACCGCGAGAGTTGATATTTTGAGTTGATGATTTGATTAGCACAAGGAGAAGTATTATATCAGAAGCGCATACGAACTAAAAAAAATTATCTCCAAGTAAAAGCTATAAAGCTTGGGGTTACATCTGTCTACTAAAAATAACACCATTTTCAAAGTCGATCAATATAAATAAATTCTTACTTCAAATCGAAGGTTAGTCACAGGGAAAAAAGAGTTGGGGATACAAGAAACAATTCAAGTGACAGTGTGATATAAAATTCGTTTAAGAAATTCAACGATGATGATGATCACAGAAAAATTTGTTGACACAATAGGTCTCAAATCACACAATGGGCGATACAGTAAACTAATTAATAAAACTCTCTGACAAGGATAATTTTACCTCAAGGCAAATCACAAATTCTTTTTTGTCTTAAAATTAATTGACCAATCATTTGAACTCCTTGCGTCAGGATCAACCAACTTCCATACAATCATTCAACCTCATTTTCCTCATGTTTATGTAATCGAGAAACTCACTTTTCCCTTGGCTAAATGTTAGTCTCTATAGCATTTTCACTTAATTCTTTGAGAACTTCTTTTAAAAAAATTCTTCACAGTTTTCCTAAGGTTTCATAACTCCGTTAAGCTTTTATTCTTGACTCGAAGAAAATACTCTGCCTCTTTGTAAGATTCTTTTGCAGCTCGTTTGATTTTCAAATTCTCTCGGTGCGTTCTTCAGGTTTCATGACCCTCGGAGCATATTCCATCTCTCCTCAGGGAAAAATATGTTTCCCATCTTCTATTTAAATATAACTCAAGACAACTATATTTATTTATGAATTTCAATATCTCCGGTGCGCCCTAACTTTTTTTAAATATAAATTTTTTTGGTACCATCTCATCTTACGAAAATTTTCACCTGTCATAATCTCCAAAAAACTCGCCTTCAATTTCTTAAAGGATCATACAATGTCTCACCTGGCTGTTTCTTGACAAAATGTTTTTCTGATACATCCCACCCCCTTAACGTTTTCACACTTTTAAACCAAAAATAAGCCTTGGGTTGTTAAAATTTACACATTTTATTTTGACTGGTCTGATAAAATTTTATCCAGATTCGTCATCCAATCAACAGCAAGTCCGAAAATCACGTTATGCATTTGCCAATAATGTTTCAAATATGACGAGGGGTTTAAAAACTGGCTTCTGTCTTCTCTTTTATCTCTCCTTTAGGCACCACTTTGCCCCAAAAATTCCCTAGAGGCAGAAAGGGCTTCAATAAGCAGGACGAAGGAAAGGGTACATAAAATGCACAATTTTTCTCAAGCCAGCCTATAGTCAGTCGCAAAGTTGGTCTTTCGTTTCAGTTTTGATGCAACTGAAAACCCAGTAACTCGAATCTTCCCATGGCAACTGAAAGAGGGGTGAAACTCCACGTAAAGGAAAAAGCCTAGTAGTGTTATTAAGAGACTCTTTGACCTTCTGAAAGCCAAATTTCCTTTGTCAGTTGAAAATAAGAGCAACTTCTGTTCATGTTGAGCCAAACACATAAATCTCCATCAAGATTTGAAGAGGAGAAACTATTCACGATGCAAGATCAAGCCTAGCCATGTTTCACTATGATTTGCAGTAGATTATGTTTTTAGTCAATAATAATGGCGCTTCCAGATTCTTTTGAAAACTGTGGCTTTCCTCATCTTTTTGGTTGTAGAAAAGAAATTTGAATGAATTGAAAACAAAGATGAAGAAACTGCTTAGTTTTTGGCTTTGAAACTTTTCCAAAAGAAAAAATGAGATGAAAGAAGTATTATATCTTTAAGTTCTTGGATTAACGAAAATGGGAAGGCATAAACATATTTCCGAGTAGGATGTCTCTCAAAACCAAAGGAAAAATTCTTAAGTTTTTTCCACAATTGTACTGTATTGCGGCCGATAAAGACGACAGATCCATCTTCTTCCCTTCTCTCTGAGAAAAACAAATCAGAATACATGAGAACATCTCCATGAAATATTTGACCTTATTTCCACCAAATGTGCATGAAAGTATCCCGCCGAGATGAAAGGTACGGTGCTCAGGTCCTAACAAAAGTACAAAAAATATTTTCTAGAGAGGTCATTTTAGCGTTGCATCCAAAAACCGGTTTTTTCTTCCGCCAAAGTCTGATTGTTTGAGATCGCATTCGAGCTTTGGCTCTCATAATTCAACAAAAAAGACTTGATTTTATCTTTTTTAAGCATTTTTAATCAGAAGCTCAGAACAATTAAAAAAATTTTCCGACAGGAAAAAAAGAAGAACAACTCTTTTTACCTACAGAAATCTCCTCGAGCGGGGGTAAATTTCAGAGGAGCAGATAGAGAAATTTTTCACCTAAAAACTCCTGAAAAACTCAATTCCATTAATTTTTTCCAGAAAAGAGGAGTTTAAAAAGCTCTATGAATTATCGCGCTCTTTTGAATTCTTAAAAATTTTAGCCTTTACCACACATGCTCTGTACAATAAAGAATCGCAAAGTACTCTCCTTGTCATGGAGCTTGCTCAGAAAATAAGAAGAAATTGACATGGGAAGAAGTGAAAAATTCTGAACAAACAGCAGGCTTTACAGTTAGATATTCAAAAAAATTCTTTCTTCTTCAAAATCTTCAAGAAGCTCTGACTCGATGTGAAATAAAAAACTTCAGAGAATATTCACTTGAATGGAGAGAGAAGCTGTAGAATTGACGGCAGAGAATCATAAGTTTTTTGTTGAAATTTTAAGTGTTAGAATTGAATTCAGACACGTCTGTGATGATTTGTCTATTCTGATGCTTGTGATGATGTAATCAGAAAATATAATGCTAAATTTAAGTTTTGCAGACACGACAAATTTAAATATTTCCTGAAATCAGGCTAACAGATAATTCTTTATCCATTCAAGAATTTTCTTCAGAATTATTTCAAGATAAAGTATTGCCTTGCCTTCATTTTTATTTCTTGCTGAATTTTCGAAGAAAATTTTTTGACAAGGAATTTTTCTTTTTGACAGAGAAAAAATTGGCTTCTGGAAACCCTTGATCGAGATTTCTCTCTCGTTTCAGCTCAGTCTGTTCCAAAAAGAAAATTTCTAATTCTTTGTGAAGTATTTTTATTGTTTTAGATACTTTTATTTGCATTTGGAATTAAAGAAATTTTATGTGAAAATTCAATGGAAAACTCTCCAAATCGCATTTTTCTTGAAATTATGGTAAATTCAATATGAGAAGGATCAGGTTTGAATCAAAAGTTACAGGAAAAAATTTTTGAGAAAAAGGGAGAAATTGATTTTCTGCTCTTTTTTCCGTTCAAAAATCTCTTTCTGCAAAAAAATCATGAAATGAGAAGGTGCTTCTCCGAATCAAGTTTTCTTGCTGAATTTCTTTTGAAAAAAAAAATGTTGAGAAATTTTTCTTGTGAAAATTTTTCAGTTTGCAAAGTAAAAAAAATTCCACTAAAAAATCGTGAAAAAAAAATTTCTCTAAATTATTCTTATTCTTCAAAACGATAATCATAAGACTCTATCTATTCTCTCGAATTATTTCTCAAATTCACGATTTCAAGTCATTAGCATGAATTCTAATGAAAGAAGCCTTTTTTTTAATAAGTCTAGTAAAATCAGGATTTATTTATTTATTAAAAGTTTCATTGTTGATTGACATATTGGATTTAAGGAAAACCTCACCACAAAAAGCAAAGTTCTTTATAAAGTTTTCATCATGTCAAGGAGAAAATTTCAATTACATATGCATATAGTTCTCTTAAATTATCTTATTATATAGTTTTTCAAGTCATCTCTTCCAAAAAGAAAAATTTTTATCGTATCCTCTCAAAAGTTTATTCAGTAATTCCTTCAACATCACCGCCTTTGCCATCGTGGTTAATCCATCTGGTTCTCTTGCCATCAGCCCATTCACCTTCCTTTCTCACATTATCATTTCCGATATATGCTCCTCTACCATGTTGTCTTCCATTGAACCAACTTCCTTCGTATCTTCTTCCATCGGGCCAAGTGAAAGTACCTTGTCCGTGCTTCTTATCATCGAGGTATTCTCCTTCGTAGCTTCTCTTATCAGCCCAGGTGAACAATCCTCTGCCTTCCATCTTATTGTTGACCCATTCTCCGTCGTATCTTCTACCGTCAGCCCATTCATAAACACCTCTTCCTTGGATGTTGTTGTTCACGAATTGGCCTTCGTACTTGGACCCATCAGCCCAGGTGAATCTTCCTCTTCCTTCCTTCTTTCCGTTTCTGAATTGACCTTCATAACGAGCACCATCAAGCCAGACTTCAACTCCTTCTCCGTTTTGCTTATCATCAACCCAGTCTCCAGTGTAGACGGTTCCGTCCAAATGAGTATATTTACCCTTGCCATGAGCCTTGTCATTGAGCCAGTTTCCTTCATAGACGTCTCCGTCAGCGTGAATGAGTCTTCCTCTGCCGTTGGCCATATTATTCTTCCAATATCCTTCATAGACGGATCCATCATTCCAGATTTGCTTGCCTCTTCCGTGTCTCAGACCGTTTCTCCATTGGCCAATATAAACAGCAGAGTTTTCAAGCTCGTAAGGGCCCAAATGAGGGAGATTGGCGTCAGCTGCATCATCGCAGTCATAGACGAAACCACCAACCTTTTGAGCAGTTGCAAGAGTGTTGGCATTCCCGTAGTTGGGGATTTGACTGATGAGAGTAGCAAAAGAAGCAGGTGGAGCGTGCTTAGAGGGGTCAGTATCAGTCTCATCAACATCGTTGGGAGTGCTGTTGAGTTGTTTACGAACTTGGTGACCCTTATAGTTAGCTTGGATTTTCACAGCAGCGCTTTCGAGAGTTTCGCCATCGTGGTGGTCGACGGTCTTTTTGTTGACTTCGATTTGGCCTCTTTCGCCAGCGTTGTCTTTGCAGCCACAGTTACCCATTTATAGAGATAGATATTATTTCAATAGAGTTCAAATAAATTTTTTCGATTATAGAGTCCAAAACCTTGAATAAATTTATATGAAACTAAGATTGCCAATAGAAGTAACGCCTCACTTATAAATTCAATCTATTCTTAAAAAGAAAATTCCAACACCGGCTTTCATCAAACTTTGAGCTTTTGCTGACTTTTAAAAAATCTCAGCTAGATATCCTTTAAACTCGTGCTGATTTCAAGCTTTAGAGCAGAATTATAGTCGTTGGCCAGCTTAGATAACTTCTCTAGTTAAGAAATCCTCAAAAGTTTCTTCTTTGTTTTTACTGAAAAGGGTCTCTGTTACCGTTAGAGCTGATCAAGAAAGCGCTAATGAATCTTCTCATCTGATGAATTATGAGTACTGCAAAGCATTGCCGAATCTTTTTTTAATCTATAAAATATGCGGATCTATAGAGGCTTAAAAAAAAACTTTATTTTAAGAATACTTCCAACATTTCTCACTTTGCTATTTCGCTATTTCGCTGCTTTGCCGCATATAAATGCTCATCACTGTATCAAAATTTTATTCTTTTTATTTAAAGCGAGTTTCTCCCCAGAGAACCTCCATAAGGCAATAACAACTTCCAAAAGAGCTTCCTTTTCAAAAAAATTTTGCTTACACTGAAATTAGAGAATTTCTTGCGAGGAAGCGAGATCATAAGAATGACGGTTGATGGGTCGTATTAATTAAATTTTATATGAAGACCGTTTTGATTTTGATACTCTCCTTTGATCATATTATTATGAATTTTTTTTTCAAACGTTCGTTTCATAAAAAGCTAAATTAATACTTTGAATTGAAATTTGTTCTTCTCTTCGATTCGAAAGGCTAAAAATATAAGACAAATCATTAAATACCACTCGTTTCATACAACATTCTTGGGTTGGTCCTTTTAAATGAGCTTTGGATCGAAACTTCTCAACGATGGATACATTGAAACCCATTTCTTGTTATTTTTCTTTTTTAATAGTATTAAAAGCAAACTAAATTGAACTAGATTTAAGTAAAACATTGTATTTAACTTACCATTCTTCGACTTGGAGTTGCTTTGGGAATATCAGGAAGGCAAGAATTTTAGCATGTTTAAATTTTTCAAGTGAGCTTTGGACATATCAACATTCCAAAGGAGATCCAAGTCAAAATTATTAATTATCGCTATTTTAATAAATTTTTTAGGCAATGAAATAATAAATCTATTGTGATTATCTCATCACTTTTAATATTCTCTGGACTTGGGAATAATCTATAAATCCTTGAGAAAGACAATTTTCACCCAAAAAAATCTGTTTTATTTTTTATTACAAACAGGGGTGGAAAAAAAGCCCCTCGTTTGTTTGAGATCTCAGACATTAGGGGTCAGCCCCAGAAAGTATATCTAGGACATTTCCTAAGAATTCTCAGGGCCCAGAAAAAGGATAGTTTTTCGACCCCTGATTACAAAGTGGAAAGAAATTTTTTTTCAAAACTATTCAGACAATTTTTTGAACGAGCCAGCGGATCATGAATTTCCTTTTCTCTTATCTCCTACCTTGCTGAAAAAAAAATCAATAGCCTTAGATCTTTCACAGTTTATGATTAAAATCTCCCAAACTTCATTGAATAAAATTGATCAGAACAGAACCCCTAGCTTAGTCAACTTAATAACAATTTCGGGAGCCCAATTTTAAATCGTTTATATTTTGTAAAATTTCGCACATGTCTCATCAAAAGTCTTTACATTCATTCTTTAGCATTGCTAAAGACAATCTCTCAAAGGACAGAGAAGCCCCAGAGGGTCAATACATCCCCATGCCTACATCCAAGAATAACGGTGGAAAGACCAGCCCCTCTCCCACAAGAGATTATCAGCCTTATCAGCCAGTTCGCCCACAAGAACAAAAATTCACCTATCAGCCTAACCAGTCCAACACTTCAAGCTTTAACATTAGCCTTGAAGACTGCTGGACTTATGCTCTTCCTTGCCATATTCCTAGAATTTGGAAAAAGGTAAAGCCTTATTTGATGGAGATTAAAGATGGAAGAATTTCAACTACATTCAAACTGTGTGAAGTCATTCATGAATTTATTCAAGTGCATTATAGCAGCACTTTGAGAAATCTAAATCTTCAAGTTCTGGTAACATTTTTGGATGGATTGAGTATTGATCAAACTCAACTCTTTTTCAAAAAAGTATTACCATTTATGGCTGGGCTTGCCTTGGAAGTTGAGAATCTCTTTAAAGACCCCCTTTTTATCTTGAAACAAAACCGTGCTCAAATTATCAACCTCACAAAAAGACAGGTTGCATGCCTCTTAGTGCATATGTTCTTCTGTACACTCCATAAACAAAATAACAATCAACTTAGAAGTGACTGCAATTTTACAAATATGTACAGAGATTCCAGAAGAAACAAAGTCAAACTTGAAAAAATCAAATGCATCTACAATTATTTCAGAAGACTTTCTGGAGGTTTCCAAGACCAGGAAATCATTAGTTATGAACGTATTGTACTCAAGCCAAAAACCCATGGAACTGTCAATTTGGACTTCTGGAAACAAAGCACAAAACCTCTTAGAAATTGTGTTATCAAAGACAAAGGAAGCATTGAAGATGAAAATGACGCCATTCAAGTTGATTTTGCGAATAGATGTATCGGAGGAGGAGTTCTTGATAGCGGCTGCGTTCAAGAAGAAATCAGATTCTTGATTGGACCGGAGCTTCTTATAACTCTTTTGATCACAGAAAATCTAATGGATCATGAAGCAGTGATGGTCTCAGGCTCAGAGGTTTATTCAAAGTATACAGGCTATAGTGATACCTTCAAATATGCAGGAAATTGTGAGCAGGACCTTCAATTGGACAGTTTCTTGAGAAAAGACAGTATGGTTCTTGCTATTGATGCCATTGATTTCTCAAGAACTGGCTCAATGAAGACCCAGTTCAAGGTTGAAAGAATTCTCAGAGAAATCAACAAGGCTTATATTGGATTCTGGGGCTCTGAATTAGAAACAAGTCAATTTAGAAAGGGAATAGCGACAGGACGTTGGGGATGTGGTGCTTTTAGAGGAGATTCTCAATTGAAATTTGTTCTTCAATGGCTCGCTGCTTCTCAAGCTGGCAGAAATATGAACTTTTATAGATTCGATGACGACGAACTTAAAGATGCTGAAAGAATCGTAAAATCTTTCAGAGGATCGAATGTTAAAGATCTTTTTGGACGTCTCATTGAGTATCATTCACTTCTATTTAAAGAAGGTGATTCTATGACTCTTTTTGACTTTTTGCAAAATGTTGATTAATTAGTGATTCATTATTATATAATTCATCGTTGATTGATCAATAAGGCTACAGAAGAGTTTGAATTTTTCACGTCATATCTTGGAATAAATTGTCTCTGAAATACCCATATTATCATATTTGCGATTTGGAGGGGAAGGGGAAGGGGGAGCATATTTCTTTTTCAATTAAAGCAAGTCCGAATATGATTGGAATATTAAATAATAATAATAACTGATCAAAGGAAGTTTCAATATATACGATTTTTAGTCCCCTTATTAATTCCTGTCAATATTATTTCCGATGCTTCTCTTCTCTCACATCATATTCTTGACTAGCATTCGACCTTTTCCTCAATCTTTGTTAGCTTCTCTCTTGTCGAGTCATTTGCAATGTGCTTTTTGTTCTAAACAATTTTTTAAAAGCTCATTTCCTTCCTGAGCTCTCAATAAAAAATTTCCTTTTTTATCAAAGATCTCCACGTAAATCCTCAAGGAGGATATTTTCACTAAATTCTTCCTACACTAGATGAGAAATGGTGAGGAATCTGTAAATTAATATTCCTCAGTAAAATCTAGTGTGATAAGCAATAAATTAAAAACTGTTGCTTTGGGGCATTTTGTAACTAAATTAAATATATAAAAGATTAAACGTTATGAGTGAGCACGATCTTCCAGCTGAAAACACTGCAGCAATTGAGGACTCCCTCAAAAATCTTTTAGACAAGGTACCCAACTCTCCAAATCTTTCCCTTTAACTCAAAAAGATGCTCGATTACTTCCAAAAATTCATCAAAACAGACAATGATTTACAAGAATTAGAAGAAAAGCTCAACGACTACGATAATCTTACGACATTGGTCAAAATAATCACAGATGTCTTTTCAAGCTTGACCGAAAAGGTGGATAAAATAGCCTCAAAGGATGAAAGCGAGAACTATGATGAATTGGAAAAGATTGTTCAAAAATATGAAGCAGAAATTCGAACTCACGTAACCTTCAGCAAATCCCTTTCTATTCTGACTTCTCCTCACAGATCCAAGTTGAACAGCAACTAAAGTTATACGCCGAGTCCTTACAATCCAAAGTCGATGATTCTGAAAAGAACAGATCCGATTTGCTTGATCAAACAAAAAATATGATCAATGTATTTTCATTTAGCCTTCTGTAAATAATCAATGTTAGGACGTTAAAAGAGACAATCAGAAGCTAGCAGAAAGCTGCAAAAGACTTAAAGATGAAAATAAAGACCTTTTGCAAAGAGTTAAAGAGCTAGAAAGCTCCAAACATGACCTCGGAGTCAAATTAGCACAAAATACTCATCAACTTGACAAAACCAACACTTTCCTTGAAAAACTTACTCGTTCAGTATCTTGAAATCCTCTCTGAATGATTCTAATGCTATGCTTTAGTCTGAGAATAGTTTCTACAATGGTGAGCCAGGAGGTCAGTCAAAAACTATTGATACAAGAACGATAAATCTCGACGCAGGCGATCCTCAGAAAATCGGTATCAAATCGAATAATGTAACTTGAAAATTTTTGTATGACTCTGAAATGAATTTATTTGTTAGGTTCCCCGCAAGATATTAAAAACGTCCTATAATGCTCGTCAACAGTCATCTCCTCTCAGAATATCCAATCGAAACTCCAGCCTTGCAGATACGAGAAATAGCGATTATATAAAAGTCAAACCTGATATGGCTGATAATGAACAAGCCAGAGACATAGAAGCTCTTAAGAGAAGCTATCAACAGTATTTCCTTTGATAATTCCGACAAAATCCTCATCCTTTCTTGTAGATTTTATAGAAGAAGATCATCAAATTCGAGAGAAAGAGCTTCAGTGTCAAAGACAAGAGAATTAAAGTCAATGTATAGTCAATCAAATGTGGCTCAGAACTCGTCAAACACCAGTCTAGTTTACATCAGCAAGGGTAATATGGCAAAGCCAGCTCCAAAAGATACAAGCGCAGTGAGTTTACATAAGAAGAGTAGAAGTAGTTGTGCATCACCAAAGACGAAGGCGTCATTGACAAAGAAAGAGTTTGAAAAATTCTTGTTATATTCAAATTCAAGAATGGTTGATTCGACAGCTGAGCTAAATAAATCAAAGTATAAACAACATTAAAATGGCATTTATTTCATGTCTGGCAAAAATTTTTTTGATTTTTAGTACTTTGTATTTTATATATAAAAAAATGGAAACATGATAGTTTTGAGAGAATATTGAACTTCTTGACTATTGTGTGAAATGTCAAAGCTTTATTTTTGTTTCGAGCTTTTGCATTCTAAATATGGAAAATCCTAGCAGTACTTTATATGGATTTTGTTATGAAAATGTTTTTCATTATTTGTGTCTTATTTCTGCTTCTGCTTCTCCTTTTAACAATCTTATGATCATAATTAGCTCACTTTTTTTGTCAAAAAAGCTCCTCTCTTTATTAGGATCTCTTTCACTTTAATTTTCAATATCTGGCTGGCTGGCAAAAAGACAAATTATAAGGGCATTCTCCTCATTATAAAAGAGGCGTTTTTTCTCAAAAATATATTTTATAAAAATCTTTGATATTCTCATCCAAAAAACTCTTCAAATGCAAGGTCAACTCTCTTCAGAAAACGAGTTCCAATGCTTCATTCTTGAATCTATCTGTGCTAACGGAGGAACCAGAATGCAATTGACAATTTCTGACTTGACCAACATGATGCAAAAACTTGATCCTAAACATAACATCAACCTCTTCAGAAAGCAGTATGGAAATACTGAAAAGGCACTCAAAGAGGTCAAGAAACCCATCTATATTCTTGATAATATGATTGTTAAACTCAAACCTTATCAAGATGTCAAGAGTTTATACCAACAAGGTGTCATGTTGGATGATCATTGGAATCTCTATGATCAAACTTATGCTGATAATGAAAAGAAAAAGATTGAAGTCCTCAAAATCAACGGACAAAACATCTGCAAGGTATAACTTGGATGAATTTCAGGTTGTTCTAAACGTTTTTGTAGGTCTGTGGTGAAACATATAAAACCATTATAAATAAAGTTGGTCTCTGTGGAGAAGAAAAAGGCATCCATCAACCAATTCATAACTTCTAAACATCATTATCTTATTATATCCACCTCTTCATAATCAATACCATAAAAAACTACTATTATACAAAACATTCATTTTTTGCAAAGCTCTATTCTGAGTAGAGATGTTAAAAACCCCGAAAAATCATTTTGTGAATAACTTTGATCCTTTGGGGGTTTGCAATCAGAACAGAAAGCCTTCTATATTTTCAAAGGGAGGTAAAGTATTTCACTAAAGGGAAGAATCTGAATATGTCCGGTGAACAAAAATGACCACTTTCTTTACGATGATTGATAACGTCCCTGATTATGAGACAGAGTAAATATTCAAAATGGATTCATTTGATCAACAACATAGCATGACATTGTATTATGTTATTATACACAATTGCAATTGTTGTATTTATGACCCAAACCAATGATATTAGGTACTTATTTGTCAGATAATACAAAGGTACTCTAATTCTACTGGCTTTGTACATTTTCTGTGTTTTCAGTGCGCTTTTTTCTCCAACTGATTCCCAACAATTTCTTTATTTCCATACTCAAAAACCAACTTCCATCCCAATCTTCTTGGTCTCCAACTTCTCCATTTTCATCATATAAATCTCTCCACCACCATTCTGGATGTCTTGCTAAATCTCTTCTTCTTCTATCCATCTCTACCTTCAACCTATCCAATAAATATTTTAATCCAATTTTAGGCTTTTTACTCATGATTAAAGCAAGAGCCCATTGCTTCATTTTCTTCTTGACAATTGAAAATTGTCCAAAATTTACCATTCTCTAATTTTTTCCTCAATTATTTCAACATATACTTCAACTCTATACCCTTGTTACACTTCTCTAGCTGCTTTACATAATCATAACACTTTCTTCTCGCCAATGGATATGATTCAAGTCTCAATTCGTCTTCTCTTTTTCCTCTCATAATATTCAAAGTCCATGTATCTTGTCTTTCTTAAGTAAAAGGTGGAAATTCAGCGTTTACCAGGCATCGGACTACGAGTTCTAATGACATAGTCTGGCTCGGGATATAATCTCTCGAGCTCGTCAACGTTAACCTGCTTTTTGGAAGGGACTCCTCCCATTTATTCACAAAGATAATTTTACTTTGCTAAATAAAATTCTAGTTTAGGATCATAAAAAGCTCGGAACTTTAACCCGAACAAATTTCCGATAGATCTTTCATTTTCCATGTCTCGTGGGTATCTCTTCTTTTTCAGAGAAGAAGTTGTGAATTTGAAAATTTTGTCGAAGAAATTCTTTAGAATATTTTTTTGATTATTTTTCCAAGAAAAAATTTCGCTTCAAAAAATTATTCTGAGCAGAGAACCGAAAAGAATGGACTCAAATCAAGGAAAGACCAAGTGAGAGATTTCAAACCGATCTTTACACTTTAGATCACCTGTTCAAGAAGAAAATGAACAGAACAAAAATTTCTCTAAAAATTTTTTTTTTAAAAAGGTTTCAAAGACTTTTTCTTTCTTAAGCTGAATTCATGAAGGACTGGGCCATCTGGACCCTCAGCAACACCTCCCAAAAAAAACATATCTTGTTCTCAAGTTCTCCTTCAAGTGTCAAAACATTAGGGGAATATATGATTTAAGACCATTCTTCTTTAACTTTTGGAGGAACAGATATTTTCAAAAGGTTTTTGATACGAGTCCGAATCGAGACAAAGATTGCAAATTTATATTGAGAAAAGGGTATCCTTTGAAGAAAACAATATTTGCTCTTAATACATGGAGCGCCCTTAAATCATATGCTCCCTTAATAAAGTCTTGATTGGGACGTTACAAAGTTTGGGACAAATATTTGAATGATGTTATAAAAAATTTATTTGTATTTTCAAACTAAACAAGAAAAACACTAACACCAAATGAGTGAAAAAATCTCCATTACTTTCGATGAGGAAAACCGCATTAGAGTTTTAGAAGCTGATAAGTTCCAAGATACTGAAGCTATGAAAAATGAAAGCATGGAATTTATCAAGAGTAACATCTTGGCTCGAAATCTCATTAATCCATATTTTAGAAATCATCTCCTTTGATGAAAACATCACTGCTCTTGTTGAAGCTCTTGAAATTCAAGCCAAGAAGGTCGAACAAGAAAAGCTTAGAGTATAAAAAACACAACAGATTTGAGTTGTAACTAGACTTTAATAGGCTGTCGGTGAAAGAAATAAAGTTGAGGGTGAAGCTGAAGCCAGAAAGAAGAAAATGATTGAAATAAATAGCTTAATAAATGAAAAACGTAATGAACTTGAAAGGTAACCAATCTGGTGTGGAGTAGAGGATAATTTTTTTAATAGATATACAATTGAATATGAAAGCTTATTAAAAACCGAAGCTGAACAAAAGGCTCTCATTGAAAAACTCAGCAATAATGAAGCATAAATAGTACTTTTCGGAAATTCAGACTCGTTGTTTGTTGAGAATATTTTGTAACAAAAATGACTTCATATTAATTATATACTAAAAAGAACCTCCTTGTCCGATCTCTCATATTTTTCAGTCATTTCATTGTCATCTTATCATCTCAATTATGATTTTGATTTTGATTTGAAAAAAAACTTTCTCTGACTGAATTATTGCTTATTGGAATTCTTTATTCAAAAGGAATTTCTTCCATGTCCCTGAGGAGAAGCACTCATCTCACTTTCTTTACAACTCCAAGTGGGAAATTTCCTTTTCGATCTGATGAAAGTCTGACAAGTCAATCAAATTTTCATCAATTTCTGACGTGTTAAAAAACTTTTTTCCTCTCAAAAATTCTTTAAAGAAATTTCATTTTCCAGCCATTCTCTGTTGAATCTTTAAGAGATATTATTCCCTTGGACACTCTCTAGAACAGAACAGATAAGAAAGCACATGAGAAACAATAAATAAAGCTGTTGTTAATCTTATCAAAGTTACATTTGAGACAGAGAGATCGATATATATTTATAACATAATTTCAGGTTTTTCAACAATAAAACTATTTTTTTGAATAATAAAACATGGAATGTCCAAATTGTTATGAGGTTTATGACGATAAAGAGCGAATCCCTCGTAATCTCCCGTGTGGACATACCTATTGTGAGCCATGTCTAAACCAAATTTATCAAATCAAAAAGAAACTAGAGTGTCCTGTTTGTCGATTAGAAGTTGATCCATCCATTAAAGCAAACAATCTTTCCAAGAACTTCGTTGCTAT
>Ga0182738_1002197_pt1 | contig 23428 bp, 19 predicted proteins | sample eDN5th30CBELigMG_FD_128876 | JGI IMG/M metagenome (GOLD analysis project Ga0182738, IMG submission 128876) | Enriched Miracle-Growth compost microbial communities from Emeryville, California, USA - eDNA 5th pass 30_C BE-Lig MG (version 2)... ...
CGTCGTCCTGCTGGCCATCTCGCTGGCTGCCGGCACGGCGTTGACGACCGGCGCCGCAAGCGCCGCCGGCACGCCGCAGACGACTCAGGAAATGCACTCCTATGCCGATATCGTGGCGGCCGATAAACCGGCCGTCGTCACCATAACCACCAAGATGAAGGTGCAGGACACCTCCGCCGATGGACAGCAGCAATTCGAGCAGCAGTTCGGCCCGAATTCGCCCTATGACGAATTCTTCCGCCAGTTCTTCGGGGAGGAGAACCCGTTCGGTCACCTGCCGCAGCGCCGGCCGAGCCAGACCGCCATGGCGCTCGGCTCGGGCTTCATCGTCTCGTCCGATGGCATGATCGTAACCAACAACCATGTCATCGACGGCGCCACGGATATCCGCGTGACGCTGGACGACGGCCAGCAATACAAGGGCACGCTCGTCGGGCATGATGCCAAGAACGATCTCGCCGTAGTCAAGATCGATGCCGGCAAGCCGCTTCCGACCCTCGCCTGGGGAGATTCCGACAAATTGAGAGCCGGCGACGCCGTGCTTGCCATCGGCAATCCTTTCGGCATCGGCACGACGGTCACCTCCGGCATTGTCTCGGCGCGCGGTCGCGACCTGCACAACGGCCCCTATGACGATTTCATCCAGGTCGATGCCGCGATCAACCACGGCAATTCCGGCGGCCCGCTGGTCGACGCCGACGGCAAGGTGGTCGGCATCAACACCGCCATCTATTCGCCCAACGGCGGCAATGTCGGCGTCGGCTTCGCCATTCCCTCGGACCAGGCCGAGGCGGTGGTCGCCAAGCTGGAGACGGGCGCCAAGATCGAGCACGGCTATATCGGCGTCGAGATCCAGTCGGTGACGAAGGACGTCGCCGACGCGATCGGTCTCAGCAGCGAGTCCGGCGCGCTGATCGCCCAGGTCGTCGATGGCTCGCCCGCCGCCAAGGCCGGTTTGAAGAGCGGAGACGTCGTCACGGCGTTGGGCGGCAAGCCGGTCGCCACGCCGAAGGACCTGTCGCGGCTGGTCGCCGACATGGCCCCCGGCGACAGGGCCGACATCACCGTCTGGCGTCACGGCAAGTCGGTTGATCTTTCCATCGCCGCCGGCAAGGGCAGTGACGAAAGACAGGCATCGGCTGACAACGGCAATGGCTCCCAGCCGGGTTCGGCGATGCAGTCCGATTCCGCTCTGGGCATCGGGCTCGCAGGATTGACTCCGACGATGCGCGACCACTTCGGCATCGATCCATCGGTTGAGGGCGTCATCGTCACGCGGGTCGCCAACGACAAGCCGGCGGCCGACAGCGGCATCCAGCGCGGCGACATCATCGTCTCGATCAACCAGCAGCCGGTCTCCAGCGTCGGCGATGCGATGAAGGCGCTGAAGACGGCCGAAAAGGCAGGACGCAAGTCCGTGCTGCTGCAAGTCGAACGCGGCGACAGCGAGATGTTCGTCGGCGTGCCGTTCGGCAACGCCTGATCCGCTCCTGATCGGTCATGAAAATCGTGCCCGCGCTCGCCATGCCGAGGGCACGAACTTTCTGGACGGGAAGCGAAGCCCGAGACGATCGTTCGAGGTCAGCGGGACACGTGCTCCCGTCCTTGCCTTTGCCACAATCTGGGCGCTTGCGACTTTCGCAAGGCAAGAGCCGACCGGCAGACATGACTGACACAGAGACTTCGCCTGAAGATCGCCAGGTTGGCGGCGCCGTTGTGCGCGTCGTCGACCGCATCGTCGAGCCGCGTGTCCTCGGCCCGATCGCCGGCGCCGCCGCGGTGGCGATCGCGCTGTTTGTCATCCACGAGATCAGCGGCAAGCTCCATCTGCACCAGATCGAGACGGCACTCGCTGCCACGTCGTTCCAGACGGTCGCACCGGCGCTTGCCTTCACCTTCGTCAGTTTCATCGCCATGGCTTGCTATGACGTCATGGCCGTACGCCGTGTGGCGCCCGGCAAGGTGCCGGTCCGTCTTGCCATGTTTGCCGGCTTCGTCGGCTACGGCTTCTCCAACGCCATCGGCTTTCACGTCTTCGTCGGCGGTCCGGTGCGCTACCGCATTTATCAGTCGGCCGGCGCGGACGCGGCCGATGTCGGCCGCATCGTCGGCATCTCCTTGCTCACCTTCTGGGGCGGTCTTCTGACCATCGTCGGGCTCGCCCTTTTGTTCGATCCGGTCGGCCTGCCGGCGCTCGCTCTGCTGACGCCGGCTGGCGACCGCATCATCGGTGGCGCGATCATGGCCGGTCTTGCCGCTGGCATCGTCTGGCTGTCACGCGGCAACCACAAGGTCTCCATCCTCGGCTGGGATTTTCCGTTGCCTTCGGCAGGCAGCGCGCTTGCCCAGATCGTCATAGGCGCCATCGACATCGGCGCGGCGGCAGCCGCCCTCTATGTGCTTCTGCCGGCCGACATCGCTCCGGGCTACGCGATCTTCCTCATCCTGTTCGTCGCCGCCATCATCGCCAGCCTCATCAGCCATGCGCCGGGCGGACTCGGCGTGCTGGAGGCGACGATCCTGCTCGGGCTCGGCGCCGGAACGCGGCCGGACGTGGTGGCGGCGCTCGTGCTGTTCAGGCTCGTCTATTACCTGCTGCCGCTACTGCTGGCCGCTTCGGCGCTGCTTGCCTTCGAAATCTATCGTGTCCGCTCCACCGTTTCGACGGTTGCGGGTCGCACGCTTGCAGTGACGCGCCATGTGGTGCCGCCAATCACCGCGACGCTCGCCTTTGCCGGCGGCATGGTGCTGCTTCTGTCCGGCAACACGCCCGCCGCCGTCGAGCGCACCGACTGGCTGAGCGATATCCTGCCGCTGCCGTTCGCAGAGGCTTCGCACCTACTTGCTTCGATCACCGGCCTGCTTCTGGTGGTCATCGCGCGCGGCCTTTACAGGCGCATCGCTTTCGCCCGCATCGCGGCGATAGCGCTGCTCTTGTCGGGCGCCGCCTTCTCGCTGCTGAAGGGCCTCGACTGGGAAGAGGCGGTCGTCCTGATAGCGGTCGCGCTGGTGCTGTTCGTGTACCGCCGAGCCTTCTACCGGCGCGGAGACTGGCGCTCGTTTCGCCCCGATCCGACCTGGATCGGCCTCATCGCCATCGTCATCATTGCCGCCACGCTGGTCGGCCTGCTCGCCTACCGGCATGTCGAGTACCAATCGGACCTGTGGTGGCAGTTCGCCTGGGATGGCGATGCCCCGCGCTTCCTGCGCGCCACGCTGGCGCTCGCCATGGTTGCCGCCACGATTGCCGCCGACGCCATCATCAACCGGCCGGGGCAAGCGAAACGCGCCGGACCGGAGCCTGTCCCGGAGGCTGTGCGCCATGTCCTGGAAACGTCGTCCGACACGCAGTCCTGCCTGGCGCTGCTTGGCGACAAGACATTCATGGTGTCGACCAGCGGCAGGGCCTTCCTCATGTATGCCGTCTCGGGCAGGAGTTGGATCACCATGGGCGATCCCGTCGGCGATCCCAAGGCCGCCAGGGCGCTGATCTGGCGCTTCGCCGAAGCCGCCGACCATGCCGGCGTCAGGGCAGTTTTCTATGCAGTCCAACCGGAATTCCTCCCATCCTACCTCGACATGAACCTGGCGATCCTCAAGATCGGCGAGGTGGCGCGCGTCGAGCTTACGGGCTTCTGCCTGGACGGTGCTGTGCGGCAGCCGCTGCGCTACGCCATAGGCAAGGCCACGCGCGAAGGGTTGGCCTTTTCCGTCATCCCGAAGGCCGAGGTGCCAGACGCGCTGCCGCGGCTTCGCGCAGTGTCCGACGCTTGGCTGAAGAGCAAGAACGGCCATGAGAAGGGGTTCTCGCTCGGCTATTTCGACGATGCCTATATGAGCGAGTTTGACTGCGCAGTGCTGAGACGAGACGGCGAGATCGTCGCCTTCGCCAATCTGTGGCGCAGCGGCGACCGCGACGAGTGCTCCATCGACCTGATGCGCTACCGGCCCGGCGTCTCCAAGGTGATGATGGAGGCGTTGTTCGCCCACCTGCTGCTTTACGGCAAGGCCGAAGGCTACCGGTGGTTCAACCTCGGCGCGGCACCCTTGGCCGGTCTCGCCAATCATCCGCTCGCCTCGACTTGGAGCCGCGTCGGCACCTTCATCTACCGGGCCGGGGACGAGTTCTACAATTTCGAGGGCCTGCGCGCCTTCAAGCAGAAGTTCGACCCGGTCTGGACGCCGCAATACCTGGCCTGCCCCGGCGGGCTGGCGATGGCGCAGGTCTTGCTCGACGTCACCACCCTCATTTCCGGCAGTCCCATCAGGATCTTCAAGCGATGAAGCGCTCTCTTGCCTTTCTCCTTCCTGCCTTTGCGGCAATGGGCTCCGCTTCCGCCCAGTCGACCGCGCCGGCTACGACTGCAACCGTCACGGCGGGGCGGCTGGAAAACGTGCGCCTTCTGGCGGCCGAAGGCGCGGCCAAGGCGATGGTGGTCTATTTCTCCGACCGCGCTGGCTGGACCGCCGCCGACGACGCGACGGCAGCAGCCTTGCGCAAGGACGGCGACGTCGTGCTGGGGGTCGACCTTGCCGCCTATGCGCAGGCGCTCGACAAGGCGGACGGCGAATGCCTCTACGTCGTCGGCGAGATCACCGACCTTGCGCAGACCGCGCAGCGCCAGCTCGATATCCAGACCTACCTGCCGCCGATCGTCGTCGGGCGAGGAGAAGGGGCCACCTTCGCCTATGCGGCACTGGCAGATGCCCCGGCCAACACGCTGGGCGGCGCCGTCGCTTCCGGTTTCGCCAACAGGCTGACGCTCAGGCTTCCATTCTGCCCCGGCTCCACTGCCACCGAGACGGGGGATGGAAAGAGCTACAGCTACGCCTTCGATGTGGCGATGCCCGAGCCGGCCTCGCTCTTTGTCGCGGACGACGTGCTGGATGCCGTGCGCGGCCAGGCGTCGGCACAGGACGCCATCACCGTCGATGCGCTGGACACCGACGATCCGGCCGGCCAGATCGTCGCCGCCGTGTCGACGCTGGCGGACGCGATCGAACCCTTCGGCAAACTACCGGCCATCGACCTGCCTGCCACCTGCGGCAAGCCGAGGGCCGTCGCCATCCTCGTCTCCGGCGACGGTGGCTGGCGCGACCTCGACAAGACAATCGGCGAATGGCTGTCGACGCAGCGTATCCATGTCGTCGGGCTCGACGCGCTGCATTATTTCTGGTCGAAACGGACGCCGCAGGAACTGGCGACCGACGTGACGGCCCTCGTCAAGGGCGCCGACCCGACGGGCGAACTGCCGGTGATGCTGATCGGCTATTCCTTCGGCGCCGACACCGTGCCCTTCGCCTGGCCGTTGCTGCCAAAAGCGTTGCAGGACCGCACCAAGGTGATCGCGCTGATGGCACCGGGCCTGTCCACCTCCTTCCAGGTCACCATCTCGGGTTGGCTCGGCATCGATGACAGCGGCTATGACATTCCCAAGGCGATCGCCTCCCTGCCGGTCGAACGCGTCATCTGCGTTTCCGGGAAGGAGGAAGACGCCAGCGCCTGCCGTGATCCGGTCTTGCAGACATTCACCCACATCGAAACCGATGGTGGCCATCACTTCGACGGCAACTACGAGGCGATAGCCCAGAAATTCCTCGACCGGCTGTAGACGCGGCCGCCCGACAATCCGATGCCCACCGGAGACTTCGCTGCCGCGAGTCATCGTTCATTTGAACGACTATGCAGCGGCTTATTTCCCCGGACACTGCATCAAGCCTTCGGAAAGCGAGGCATAAAAGCAAGAATGGCAGGGGGAACGAATGACGGGCCAAACCCGAGACAATACCGGCATCGCGGTGGTCGCGCCTGCGCTGGCCGCGCAACTCGGCGCGGAAATGGGGATCGGCCCGTCGCAGATCGGCACCTATTTCTTCGTGGAGAATGGCGCGTTCAGCGCCGCCTCGTTTCTGTCCCTCTTCTGGCTCGGCCGGCTCAATGTGCGGATCGTCGGGCTGATCGCGCTCGCCGTGTTCGTCCTCGGCAATTTCATCACTCCGATGGTATCGCCCGATTACACGGGCCTGCTGCTCATGCGGGCCGTCACCGGTTTCGGCGGCGGCACCCTGATGGTCCTGTCGATGATCAGCGCCCAGGATGCCGAGAACCCGGACCGGGTCTTCGGCTACTGGGTCGTGGGCCAGCTTGTCGCCGGCGCGGTCGGGCTCGCCCTTCTTCCGCACCTGTTCGCCGCCTATGGGCTGGCATCCTTCTACATCGTACTCGGCGCGGTCACGCTGCTGCTGCCGCCGCTGTACAAGGGCTTCCTCGCGCCTGCGGCGTCGGAGACGCCGAAATCGAACGCCGCCGCGCGGAGCAGCCGGTTCGTCGCCCTCGCCATACTGGCCGTCGCCGCGATCCTGGCCTTCTATGTCGCGATCGGCGGCGTGTGGACCTTTGCCAGCATGGGGGCGACGCAGGCCGGAATCGAGGGCGCCAGTGTCGGCACGACCCTCGCCATCGCCTCGTTGTTCGGCATAGCTGGGTCGATGATCGCGGCCTTTCTGGGCGGTCGCGCCACCCAACGCGCCATGCTGCTGCTCGGCTACGCCATCCTCGTCGCATCGATCGTTGCAGTGGCAACGCTGCATGGCGGCCCCGCCTATATCGTGGCCATCTGCGCGTTCAAGTTCGCCTGGACGTTCGTGCGCCCCTTCATCATTGCGGAAGTCGCCAGTCGCGATCCTTCCGGTCGCCTTGTGGCTTCGACCACCCTGATCATCGGAACCGGTCTGTCCCTCGGTCCGCTCTTTGCCGGAAATCTGCTGGAGGCGTCCTGGAGCCTTGGCGCCGTCTTCATCGCGGCGGCGCTGTGCGGCGTCCTCTTCGCTTGCCTCCTGATCTCCCCGCGGCCCGAAGGAACCTCCTGAGCGAATGGACAAACGATGAAGAAAACCGGAGCAACGGGATTCGTTTCTCCCTGATCAGGAAGGACGTGATCGCGCACTTGCTATCGTCGTGATGGACAGCAAGCCACAAGGATGGGACTTTGACACGTGTCGCAGAACGGCGATCTGCGAAAGACCCGGAATCCCGCGGATTTCAAGGATTTCTGGAAAGTAGGTTGGCTGGGGAACCTGGATTCGAACCAGGACTAACGGAGTCAGAGTCCGTGGGTCTACCGTTAACCTATTCCCCAACGGGCATGTTTTTCAATGCCTTGGCAGGGTGGACTGAAGTGCCCGCCACCGCCGCAGGGCGCGTGGGCGAAACGCCATGCGCCTGTACGGCCCGCCTTTTAGCCGCCGCCTGAAAATAGTCAAGCCTGCACATGGGTTCAATCGGCGAAACGATCAATCGGAGCGACGACCGAACTGCGAGTGCTCGAACAGCACCACCACGACAAGGCCGAGGATCAGCGGGATGATCAGGTAGAGCAGCCGGAACGCCAGCAGGGCCGCCACCACGCGGGCCGGATCCATGTCGGAAAGTCCCGCCAGGAACACCACTTCGAACACGCCCAAGCCACCCGGCGCGTGCGATATCTGCGCGATGGAGAACGACACGAGGAAGATGCCGAGAACGACCAGGTAGCCCGGATTGCCGGCCTCGGGCAGGGCGAAGTAGACGATGCCGGCCGCCGCCAGCAATTCCACCGGCCCGACCAGCAACTGGCGCGCCACGATCGGCAGGCGCGGATAATGAAGCTGGAAGGCACCCAGCTTGAGCGGCTGCAGATGCAGCCAGCTTCCGAACGCATAGGCTGCGACGATGGCGATCATCGCCAAGCCGGCGCCGGTCGACAGCGATTCGTGGTCCAAGTCCGAAAAGCGGGCGAAGAGATGGGGCTCCAGCATCAGCACGACGCCAAAGACGAGCAGCGTCGACAGGACGAAGGTTATCCAGCAGACGGCCACGAGCACGCCGACCTCATGCCCGGTCAACCCGCGCGAACCATAGGCGCGGTAGCGAATGACGGCGCCCGACAGCACCGAACCGCCGATGTTATGCGACAGCGCGTAGGTGGTGAAGGAACACAGTGTCACGAACAACCAGGGCAGGCGCTTGCCGATATGGGTAAGCGCGATGTGGTCATAGCCGGCAAGCGCGGCATAGGCCGCCACAGCGCAGAGCGCCGAAAACAGCCAACGATGCGCCGGGATCGCGGCGAGCCCGTCGCCCACATCGTCGATCGAAATACCGCGCAATTCGCCGTAAAGCAGCCATAGCGAGAAAGCGACCGCCGACATTCCGACCACCGGCCAGAAGAAGCGCCGTATGATCATGAACCGAGGGTTTTCGGTTTTTCTTCCAGTCTTGCCTGACACCTTCCCCAACCCGTTCCGCTTTTCAGCAATGCCTCATCGAAGCCGGCACTTCAACCTTAGCCGTCTCAGAGGAGCTTTACGCTTGGTGATCCGGCAGGGCGCTGCTACTGTGGCGCCAACTTAAGGATAATGCGCCTGCGGCGTCCGGGATTCCGGTTCGCGCGGCGCTGGAAGGATCGACAGTGGAAGACCGCGACGCCGGCGCCGATACGCCGGAAGCGGGCGAGTCCCGGCAGGTTCCGGCGCCATCGGCGTCGATGGGCCGTAAGTCCGTCGATAGCCCGAAAATCCCCGCTATGCCGTCCGCGAACGGATGGGCCGCCGACAGGCCGAACGATTCCGGCGAAACGGGGCATTCCCCGAAAGGCCGCAAACGGCGCAAGCGTCGGCGCGGCCGCAAGGTTTTCGCGCGCGACGGACAGCAGCCGGCGACGGATGGCCCCGCGACGGGAACTATTGTCGTTCCGCCGTCCGCACCTGCGGTCCCGGCACCATCGCAGGTCCTGCCTGCGGTCGAGCAGCGGAGGCCGCGCCACGAACTGCCGGTCTTCGCCGCCCTTGACCTCGGCACCAACAATTGCCGCCTGCTTATGGCTATTCCGGCGCGCTACGGGCAGTTCCGCGTCATCGACGCCTTCTCGCGCATCGTCCGGCTGGGCGAGGGGTTGTCGGCATCCGGCAGGCTGTCCCAGCAGGCGATGGACCGGGCCGTCGAGGCGCTCAAGGTGTGCGGCGACAAGCTCAGGGCGCGCAAGGTTCGGCGCGCGCGGCTGATCGCCACCGAGGCGTGCCGTTCAGCCGAGAACGGGCAGGAATTCCTCGATCGCGTCGAGCGCGAGGCGGGGCTGAAGCTGGAGATCATCGATCGCCAGACGGAAGCGCGGCTTGCCGTCTCCGGTTGCGGTTCGCTGGTGGAGCGCAACACTAGGGGCGTGGTGCTGTTCGACATCGGCGGCGGCTCGTCGGAGATCGCGCTGATCGACTTGAGCCGCCACCGGTCGCCGCGCCTGGCGAATCACATCGTGTCGTGGACTTCGCTGCCGGTCGGGGTGGTGTCGCTGGCCGAACGCTATGGTGGACGCACCGTCACTGGCGATGTCTTTGATGCTATGGTGGCTGATGTCGCCGACCGCTTGCAGGCGTTCGAGGGACGTGGGCGACTGGACCATCTCGTCAACGGACCGGATTTCCATTTGCTCGGCACCTCAGGCACGGTCACCACGCTGGCCGGCGTCCATCTCGAGCTGGAGCGCTACGACCGCCGCCGCGTCGACGGCCTGTGGATGAACAGCGACAACGTCGACCGCATGGTGGCGAGGCTGCTCGGCTGGGATTTTCAGCAGCGCGTCGCCAATCCTTGCATCGGCGCCGACCGGGCCGATCTGGTGTTGGCGGGCTGCGCCATCCTGGAGGCGATCCGCGCCGTCTGGCCGGCGGAGCGCCTGCGCGTGGCAGACCGCGGCTTGCGCGAAGGTATCCTGAGCGAATTGATGGCAGACGAGGGCGCGTGGCGCGACCTGGCACGGGGGCGGTCGTGACGAAAAAACCGGGCAAGACAGGAGCGGCATCGCGCGTGCTGCGGACCCGCGTGAAGAAGAAAAGCGGCTTGAAGGAGTCGTCGCGCCGCTGGCTGGAACGGCATCTCAACGACCCGTACGTGCAGCGTTCCAAGGCGGACGGCTATCGCTCGCGCGCCGCCTACAAGCTGATCGAGATCGACGACAAGCATCACCTGCTGAAACCCGGCATGAAGGTCATCGACCTGGGTGCGGCACCCGGCGGCTGGTGCCAGGTGGCGGCGGAACGCACGAAGTCGAGCGCCGAGCATCCGCATGTCGTCGGCATCGACTATCTGGAGATGGACGCGGTGCCCGGCGCCGTCATCCTGTTGATGGATTTCCTCGATCCGGAGGCGCCGGCAAAGCTGTCCGAAGCGCTGGGCGGCGAGCCCGACGTCGTCCTGTCCGACATGGCCGCACCCACAACCGGCCATCGCCGCACCGACCATCTGCGTACTATGCATTTGTGCGAAGTTGCGGCCGACTTCGCCGTCTCGGTGCTGAAACCCGGCGGCCATTTTCTCGCCAAGACCTTCCAGGGCGGCACCGAAGGGGCGCTGCTGGATATGCTGAAGAAGAACTTCCGCTCCGTCCACCACGTCAAGCCGCCGGCCTCGCGCGATGAATCGGTGGAGCTCTATCTGCTCGCCAAGGATTTTCGCGGCCGCACGTCGCCGATCTGAAGGCAATCAGCCCGTCGTCGAAGTGACCGTCTCCTTCGTTCTGGTGGGTTGGCCCTTGTAGCCGGACACGGCGTTGCCCGCATCCGGCGCCAGCCGCACGAACCAGAACGAGGCGGCAGCCGAAACAGCCGCCACCAGGAAGAAGGCGATGTGGAAATCGCCGAGCGTCAGCGGCCCGCCGTGGAGGCCAGTCAACGCCTCCAGGATGCCTCCGGCCAAAGCCACGCCGAGCGCGATGTTGAGTTGTTGCGCCACCGCCGCCAGCGGCGTCGCCTTGCTGATGTCTTCCGGCGCGATGTCGGCATAGGCCAGCGCATTGACGCCGGTGAAGAACATGGAACGGATGAAGCCGCCTATCAGGATGATGCCTATCATCACCGCGTAGGGCGTCTGGGGGGTGAAGAAGCCGTAGACGGCAATAGTGCCGGCCGCGATCAGCGAACCGAAGATCAGCACGCGGCGGAAGCCGAAGGCGCGGAAAACCCATGCCGTCGTCAGCTTCATGCCGATGGCGCCGATGGCCGTGACGAAGGTGATCATGCCCGACTGGAACGGCGTGAGGCCGAAAGCGAGCTGGAACATCAGCGGCAGCAGGAACGGCACGGCGCCGATGCCGATGCGGAACATGCCGCCGCCCACGACGGATGCGCGGAACACCGGATTGCGGAACAGGTCGAGCGCCAGCAGCGGGCTTTGTGTGCGCCGGGCATGCAACAGGTAGAGTGCGCCGCAGGCGAGCCCGACCAGCATGGTGACGAAGCCGGTGGCCGGTGGTAGCGCCGGCAGCGAGATGACCGACAGGCCGAAGACCACACCGGATGCGGCAATTCCGCTGAGCAAAAAGCCGATGAAATCGAGCGGCGGCGTTGGTTCCCGGTCCATGTCCGGCAGGTACCGCGTCGCCAGCGCAATGCCGATCAGGCCGATCGGCACGTTGATGAGGAAGATCCAGTGCCAGGAAAAATAGGTGGTGATGAAACCGCCGACCGGCGGCCCCACAAGCGGGCCGACCAGCGCCGGAACGCTGAGCCACGACATCGCCGCCACCAGGTCGTGCTTCGGCGTCGAGCGGACAAGCACCAGGCGCCCGACAGGCGTCATCATGGCGCCGCCCATGCCCTGCAGGAAGCGCGAAACGACAAAGGCGCCGAGTGAATTGGAGAAGGCGCAAGCGACCGACCCGATGACGAAAACGGCGATGGCCGCGCGAAACACGTTCTTCGCGCCAAAACGGTCGGCCATCCAGCCGCTGACCGGAATGAAGATCGCCAGCGACACCAGGTATGACGTCAAGGCGAGCTTGAGCGCGATGGGGTTGGTATGGATATCGGCCGCGATCGCCGGCAGCGAGGTCGCGATGACCGTCGAGTCCATGTTCTCCATGAACAGGGCGACCGCAAGGATGAGCGGTATGATGCGATTCAAGGCCGTATCCGGAATGCGAGACCAGGAACGCCGACCGGGGGCAAAGTCGACCGGGCAGGGCCGTTAACACGCCTTGGCTGCACTGTCGCGTTAAATCCCTGTCACGTTCGCGCGAGGATCGAGCTGTTTTGGTCGCCGGGCGGACATCATGTCTGCTTTCCATCGGCGACGAGACGTGTTACCAGCCGGCGCCAATCCTGAAAGGGAAGTTCACGAGTCGGCGCTGTCCATTCCCGGTTTGCAGCGCCTTTCCTGCATTCAAGGTGGCCCATGGCGAAAATCATCGAAACCGCGACCGGCGCTTTGGCGCTGACCTTCGACGACGTGCTGTTGCAGCCCGGCCATTCGGAAGTGATGCCGGGTGAGACCGATATCCGCACACGCATCGCCGGCGATATCGATCTCAACGTGCCGATCCTTTCGGCGGCCATGGATACCGTCACCGAGGCGCGGCTCGCCATCGCCATGGCGCAGGCGGGCGGCATCGGCGTCATCCACCGCAACTTTTCGCCGGCCGATCAGGCCGAGCAGGTTCGGCAGGTCAAGAAATTCGAGTCCGGCATGGTGGTCAATCCCGTCACCATCGGTCCCGACGCCACGCTGGCCGAAGCGCTGGCATTGATGAAGGTGCATGGCATTTCCGGCATCCCAGTGGTCGAAAACGGCGGCAGCGGCGGCCACAACGTCGGCCGCCTCGTCGGCATCCTGACCAACCGCGACGTGCGCTTCGCCTCGGACCCGGAGCAGAAGGTCTACGAACTGATGACGCGGGAGAACCTCATCACGGTCAAGGAAACCGTCGATCAGGAAGAAGCCAAGCGGCTGCTCCACCGGCATCGTATCGAGAAGCTGCTGGTGGTGGACAAGCAGGGCAGGTGCGTCGGTCTCATCACCGTCAAGGATATCGAGAAGTCGCAGCTCAACCCGCATGCCAGCAAGGATGCGCAAGGGCGGCTGAGGGCAGCGGCGGCGACGAGCGTCGGCGACGATGGATTCGAGCGCGCCGAACGGCTGATCGACGCCGGCGTCGACCTGCTGGTCATCGACACCGCGCACGGCCATTCGCAGCGTGTGCTGGATGCCGTCACGCGAGCCAAGAAACTCTCCAATTCCGTGCGCATCCTGGCCGGCAACGTCGCCACCGCCGAAGGCACGCAGGCGCTGATCGACGCCGGCGCCGACGCCGTCAAGGTCGGCATCGGACCGGGCTCCATCTGCACGACACGCATCGTCGCTGGCGTCGGCGTGCCGCAACTGTCGGCCATCATGTCGGCTGTCGAAACGGCACAGAAGGCGGGCGTGTCGGTCATCGCCGACGGCGGCATCAAATTCTCCGGCGATCTCGCCAAGGCGCTGGCTGCCGGGGCGGGAGCGGCCATGGTCGGCTCGCTTCTGGCCGGGACGGATGAAAGCCCCGGCGAGGTCTATCTCTACCAGGGCCGCTCCTTCAAGGCGTATCGAGGCATGGGCTCGGTCGGCGCCATGGCGCGCGGCTCGGCCGACCGCTACTTCCAGGCGGAAGTGCGCGACACGCTGAAACTGGTTCCCGAAGGCATCGAAGGCCAGGTTCCCTACAAGGGACCGGTGGGCGGCGTGCTGCACCAGCTTGCGGGTGGCCTGAAGGCCGCTATGGGTTATGTCGGTGCGCGCGATCTTGCCGATTTCCGCGAGCGCGCCACCTTCGTGCCCATCTCGAACGCCGGACTTCGTGAAAGCCACGCTCATGACGTCACGATCACCCGCGAAAGCCCCAACTACCCTGGCGGAGCCTGATCGGCCAGCGCAGGCGGGACACTTCCTGGATGCGGTGACCGGCCTTTCCCGCCACGCTGCGGCGCTCTGCCTCGCCTCGGTTGTGGTCTTCCTCGCCATGACGACGCTGGAATTCCTCTATTTCGAGCGCCTGAGCGGCGGCCTGCTGTCGTTGGACATGCGCATAACCGGCTTCACGCCCGACGACGCCATGGCCTGGCTTATGGCGCTGGGACGGCGCGGCAGTGAGATCATCATCGTCTGGCATTACCTGACGTTCGATCTTCTGTTTCCGGCGCTGTTTTCAGCGACGCTCGTCAGCCTGATCCTGTGGACCGGCCATCACCTGCCGCGCTTCGCCGCCCTATCAAAGCGGGGACAGGCGATGCTGGCGCTGGGCCTCGTGCTGCCTTACACGCTGGCCGACTACGTGCAGAACATCGTCGTCATCCGGCTGTTGCTGGATTTTCTCAATGCCAGTCCCGACTCTCTGGCATTCGCCTCGGCGTTGATCGTCACGCGCTTCGCGCTGCTGATGATTCCGCTTGCCGTGATCGCGACGTTTTGCCTGGCTGGGCGCAGACAGGCCTGAACAAGCCTCGCGGCTTCACAGATCGAAGACGGCGATCCTGCGCTTGTCGAACTTGATGCCCACTTCTCCGCGTACCAACCGGAGCGCGGCCTCGCCGAAGACCGCGCGCCGCCAGCCTTGCAGGGCAGGGACGTCGGCTTGCTCGCCTTCGGCGGCAATGCGGTCGATATCGTCGCTGGAGGCCAGGACCTTGGCGGCAACTCCCTGCTTTTCGGCGACGATGCGCAACAGCACCTTGAGCAGTTCAGCGGCCGCGCTGGTACCTTCCGGCGGCTGGAAGGTCTTGGGCAGCTTCGGCATCTCTTCCTTCGGGATGGCAAGGGCGGCGTTGACGGTGCCGAGCAATCCCGCCGCGCTCGATGAGCGCTCCCAACCCTTGGGCGTGGTGCGCAGCCGGGCAAGGGCTGCGGCATCGCGCGGTTGCTGCTGGGCGATCTCGTATATCGCATCGTCCTTCAGCACCCGTCCGCGCGGCACGTCCCGCTCGCGCGCCTCACGCTCGCGCCATGCTGCCACCGCTTGCAGCACGGCCAGTTCCTGCGGCTTGCGCAGGCGCATTTTCAGCCGCTTCCAGGCATCCTCCGGACGCGGATCGTAAGTGTCGCGCGCCGTCAGCACCGCCATTTCCTCGTTCAGCCAATGGGCACGGTCTTCGCGCTCCAGTTGGGCCGCCAGATGCTTGTAGACGTCGATGAGGTGGGTCACGTCGGCCAGAGCATAGTCGAGTTGCTTGTCCGACAGCGGCCGGTGGCGCCAGTCGGTGAAGCGCGAGGACTTGTCGAGCCGCGTCCCGGTGATCTTCTGCACGATCTGGTCGTAGGAAACGCTGTCACCGAAGCCGCACACCATGGCCGCCACCTGAGTGTCGAAAACCGGATGGGGAACGAGATCGCCGAGATGGACGATGATCTCGATGTCCTGCCGGGCGGCATGGAAGACCTTCGTCACCTTCTCGTTGCTCATCAGGCGGAAGAAGGGGGCGAGGTCGAGGTCGGGCGCCAGCGGATCGACCAGCGCAGTGACGCCGGGCGCGGCCATCTGGATCAGGCACAGGATCGGCCAGAAGGTCGTTTCGCGGATGAACTCGGTATCGACGGTGACGAAGTCCGACTTCTCCAGCGCGGCAATGGCGGTTTCGAGTTCGGCTTGTGTGTTAATGACGTGCATCAAATTGCTTTTTCGATGAAGGAAACACCTCTTCCTTTCCAGCCGACAGGGCTTTCGTCAAGGCAAACCGGACGATGATGACGCGAAACCGGCCTGCCGCGACCGCCTCGCCTTGACAAAACGGACCTCCCATGCGCTTTTCGCGCCGATTTCGGGGCCGGATTCCAAGGCGCCCAACCATGATCTGAACGGAAAATCCGCCATGCACCGCTATCGCAGCCACACCTGCGCTCAATTGAGGAAGGCCGACGTCGGCCAGACCGTCCGCATCTCCGGCTGGGTCCACCGGGTGCGCGACCATGGCGGGCTGCTGTTCATCGATTTGCGCGACCACTATGGCCTCACCCAGATCGTCGCCGATCCCGATTCGCCGGCCTTCAAGGTGGCCGAGACGCTGCGCGGCGAGTGGGTCGTCCGTATCGACGGCGAGGTCAAGGCCCGCACGGAAGAAGCCATCAACTCCAACCTCCAGACCGGCGAGATCGAAGTCTTTGCCAAGGAGATCGAGGTGCTGTCGGCGGCCAGAGAACTGCCGCTGCCGGTGTTCGGCGAGCCGGATTATCCCGAAGACATTCGCCTCAAATACCGCTTCCTCGACCTGCGCCGCGAAACGCTGCACAAGAACATCGTGGCGCGCACGCGCATCATCGCCGAGATGCGCCGGCGCATGGGCGATGCCGGATTCACCGAGTTCTCGACCCCGATCCTGACGGCTTCCTCGCCGGAAGGCGCGCGCGACTTCCTGGTGCCGAGCCGCATCCATCCCGGCACCTTCTACGCTCTGCCGCAGGCGCCGCAGCAGTACAAGCAGCTGATCATGGTGTCCGGCTTCGACCGCTATTTCCAGATCGCGCCCTGTTTCCGCGACGAAGACCCGCGCGCCGACCGGCTGCCGGGCGAATTCTACCAGCTCGACCTCGAAATGAGCTTCGTCGAGCAGGATGACGTGCTGGCCACCATGGAACCGGTGATGCGCGGCGTTTTCGAGACGTTCGCCGAGGGCAAGCCGGTGACGCAGGAATTCCCCCGCATCGCCTACGACGAGGCGATGCGCAAATATGGCTCCGACAAGCCGGACCTGCGCAATCCCATCGTCATGCAGGACGTCTCCAAGCACTTCCGCGAGTCCGGCTTCAAGGTGTTCGCCAACATCCTGGCCAACGACCCGAAGGCGGAAGTGTGGGCGATCCCCGCCAGGACCGGCGGCAGCCGCGCCTTCTGCGACCGCATGAACTCGTGGGCGCAGGGCGAGGGCCAGCCAGGCCTCGGCTATATCTTCTGGCGCAAGGAAGGCGAGAAGATCGAAGGCGCCGGCCCGATCGCCAAGAATATCGGCGAGGAGCGCACCGAGGCGGTACGCCGGCAGCTTGGTCTCGAAGACGGCGACGCCGCCTTCTTCGTTGCCGGCGATCCCAAGAAGTTCGTCGCCTTCGCGGGTGCTGCGCGCACGCGCGCCGGCGAGGAACTGAACCTTGTCGACCGTGATCGCTTCGAGCTGTGCTGGATCGTCGATTTCCCGTTCTACGAATGGAACGAAGATGAGAAGCGCATCGACTTCGGCCACAACCCGTTCTCGATGCCGCAGGGCGGCATCGACGCACTGAACGGCGCCGATCCGCTCTCCATCAAGGCATTTCAGTACGACATGGTCTGCAACGGCTACGAGATCGCTTCCGGCGGCATCCGCAACCATCTGCCGGAAACCATGGTCAAGGCCTTCGAGATCGTCGGATTGGACCGCGCCACTGTCGAGGAGCGCTTCGGCGGCCTCTACCGCGCCTTCCAGTACGGCGCGCCGCCGCATGGCGGCATGGCGGCGGGTGTGGACCGTGTGGTGATGCTGCTGGTCGGCGCGAAGAACCTGCGCGAGATCACCATGTACCCGATGAACCAGCAGGCCTACGACCTGCTGATGAACGCACCTTCGGAAGCCACGCCGCAGCAGTTGCGTGAACTGTCGCTTCGCGTTGCGGCGCCGAAGAAGGAAGGCTGACGGGCTCAGCCGCCCGTTGTCGAGCGGCTGACGGCTTGCCGGATTTTTTCGGCAAGCTGTCTGGCTTCGGCCTCGGTGTTCACGGTCAACAGGAAACCCTGCGCCCGCACCGGATCAAGGATTTTCGGCGTCATGAATCTTGCCGCCTGCGATGATCGCCAGCGACCTGCCCACATTTTCGGCCGAGATTTGCTCGTACTTCTGCGCGCCGGCAGGTGTGAGCGCGACATTGAACCCCGGCTTGCCTTCGACCCATTCGCTTCCGGCTTCCCGGGCGACAAGCCTGATCTCGATCGGCGCAAAGCCCGAATTGGCCTGCGAGATCGCGGGACCCGCAAGAAACATCACCAGCAGGAAAACAAGGCCGAAGGCTCCGGTCAGACGCATAGGCTTGCCTCCCGTTGTTATCGCTACGGAATCTGCTCTCTGACGATTGCGCCGCCAGCGAACCCGGCCTAGTGCCGCAACTGCCGCTTCGGCTCGTAGTGGCCGTCGGGCCGGCGATCGAACAGGTCGCGGATCTGCGGATGACGCACCGGCTCGTCGGAATCGTCTTCCAGCAGGTTCTGTTCGGAAACGTAGGCGATGTATTCCGTCTCCGAATTCTCGGCCAAAAGGTGATAGAACGGCTGGTCCTTGCTTGGCCGCACCTCGGCGGGAATGGACTGATACCATTCCTCGGTGTTGGCGAACTGCGGATCGACGTCGAATATGATGCCGCGGAACGAGAACAGCCGATGGCGAACCACCTGTCCGATCGCAAATTTGGCTGTCTTCATCGTACTCATATTCGCACCTCAACGGCCTATTTGGCGCAGGTGCGCGACCAATTCAATCCCGCGGCGCTTGACGTGCGGGGAAGCTCGCAGTAGCGCCGGGGCCGTTCGACCGCTGTTTTCACAAGAGGACTCGCCCCGGCGCATGACCGACGTCTTCGGCCTCGTCCTGCCGTTCTTCGGCCTCATCTTCGTCGGCTTCATCGTGGCCCGTATCGCCCGCCAGCCGCTCGAAGCGCTCGGCTGGATGAACATCTTCATCATCTATGTCGCGCTGCCGGCCCTGTTCTTCCAACTTCTGGCGAAAACACCGTTCGAGCAACTGACCGAATGGACCTTCATCCTCGGCTCTGTGGTTGCGACCTACATCGTCTTTTCGCTGATGTTCCTTCTTTCGATGCTGATGCCGGGCGGAAACATCGCCGAATCCACCATCAAGGGTCTGTCCGCCGCCTACGGCAACATCGGCTACATGGGGCCGGGACTTGCGCTGCTCGCCTTCGGCGAACGGGCGGCGGTGCCCGTGGCGCTGATCTTCTGCTTCGAAAACATCGTCCACTTCACGGTGGCGCCGATGATGATGGCGCTGGCCGGCGACGACCAGCGCCCGTTGCCGCAGCTTGCTCTCGGCGTGATGCAACGCATAGTGCTGCATCCCTTCATCATCGCCACTGCCGCCGGCGTGGCCGCGGCCTATTTCCGCTTCCAGCCTTGGCTACCGGTGGAACGGCTGCTCAGTTACCTGTCGAGCGCGGCCGCACCCTGCGCGCTGTTCGCCATGGGCGTGACGCTGGCGCTCAGGCCGCTGAAGCGTATTCCCTCCGAAATGGCGCCGATCGCTATCCTGAAGCTGATCGTCCATCCGCTGCTGTGCTATGTCCTGCTGAGTTGGATCGGCAATTTCTCGCCGGAATGGGTCTTTTCGGCAGTGCTCCTGGCTTCGCTGCCGACCGCGACCAACGTCTTCGTCATCGCCCAGCAATATAACGTATGGGTTCAGCGCGCCTCCGCCAGCATCCTCATCACCACCTGCGCCTCAGTGGTGCCCGTGACCGGCCTGCTCTTCATGATCCGCCACGGCGTCCTGCCGCCGGATCTGTTTCCTTAAGCCTCCGGCCAGCGCGGCGAAGCCGCTGCCGGGCTTCAGCCCCTCGCGCATGAAGAAGCCGCGCAACGGCGAGAAACTGCCCAACAGGGTAAGGCCGGCGCTGCGCGCCATCTGCACCGGCAGGAAATCCGACAGCAGCGACATGTTGAGCAGGTTGACCGCGCCGCTGCGCGCCAGGATATCGGGGCGGCGGCGGACGTCGTAGGCGGCGAGCGCCGGCGCAGCGCCGGGATCGCTCCTGTTTCTCGATGCGATATCAATGAGATCGCCGACATCCCTGATGCCGAGGTTAAGCCCCTGTGCGCCGATCGGCGGAAACACATGCGCGGCTTCGCCGACCAGCGCGACACGATTGGCGGCAAAGCGATGTGGGCTCGCGGCGGCAAGCGGGTAGACCTGCCGTCCGGGTTCCACCGTTACCCGCCCGAGCATCGATTGCATCCGGTCCTCGACACGTACGGAAAGTTCACCCTCGTCCAGCGCGGTCAGTTCGTCGGCCGTCTCGGGCCGCGCGACCCAGACAAGGCTTGAACGATGGCCGCCGGGCAGGGGCACCTGCGTGAAGGGACCGGTTTCGGTGTGAAATTCGGTCGACGTGAAGGCATGGTCGCTGCGATGCCCGAAATTAAGCACCAGCGCCGCCTGGGGGTAGTTGCGCACCGACGTGCGGATGCCGGCCGCCTCGCGCGCCGGCGACAGGCGACCATCGGCGGCGACCGCCAGCAACGCGGAGACCGCACTGCCGTCGGCAAGCGTGGCCATCGCCCGTTCTGCATCAAGGTGCCAGTCCGAAACCACGGTCTTGCGCCAATCAATACCGGGATGCGCCGCGACGGCTTCGGCAAGCGCCGGGGTCAGCGCGGCATTCGGCAGGTTGAGCCCGAACTGTTCCTCGTCGATCTCGCTGGCGTGGAAGGTCACCGTCGGGCTGCGGATCAGCCGGTTCGTGGCATCGACGATGCGCATCACCTTCAGGGGGGCTGCCTCGTCACGCAGGCTCTCCAGAACGCCCAGCCGGTCGAGCATGGCGAGCGCCGGATTCATCAGCGCCGTAGTGCGGCGGTCGCCGGCTGGCACCGGAGGACCGACAAGCGCAACGGCAAAACCCGCCTGGGCGAAGCCGAGCGCCGCAACCAGTCCGGCCGGGCCGCTGCCGGCGATCAGGATTTGCGATTCATGCGTGTCCAATTCGGCCTTCTCCGTGGCGGGTCCGGTTGCCTGCCGGATCGTGAAAGGGAATATAGACGCCCGGCCCATCCGATCAACGCGGCTTTTCAGCCTCAGGTCATGACGACGCAGGACAACGATTTCAGCCACCTCGATGCTGCCGGCCGCGCCGCCGCCGCTGTGGCGCGTAAGCCGCGCATCACGGTGACGGCAGTTCTCGGCCTAGCCGTCCTGCTCGCATGGCTGGTCCTCGGCGCGATGGCAGTGCGCGGCGCCGAGGGCGGCATGCCAGGTGCCGGCGCTCCCGGCGATTTCCTGTTGCGATCCCTGCCGTCGCTGCCGCTTCCGGACGCGCTCGAACGCTTCGCGGCGCTGTGCCTGACGCCGCTACCGGTGAGTGGTGGCTGGTCCGGTGCGGAAGCCTCGGCTTTGGTTTTTATGTGGTTCCTGATGGCGGTCGCCGCCATGCTCCCTTCGGCCGCGCCAATGATCCGTACCTATTGCGAGATCGCCGATACCGCCCGTGCCAAGGGCGAACCGGTCGTCCATCCGATCGTCCTGGTGGGCGGCTACCTGACGATCTGGCTTGCTGCGTCGATCGCTTTCGCGGCGATGACGTTGGCAGTCAGGTCCATTGCGCCGGAAGGCCGGCTGCTCGATCCGATTTCCGGTCTCGCGGGCGCGGCAGCACTCGCCATTGCGGGCATCTATCAGTTCAGCAACCTCAAGCAGGCCTGCCTGACCAGATGCCGCAACCCTTTCTCCAAGCTTTTCGCCCGCTGGAGCGACCGGCCGGCGCGGATTTTCCGGCTCGGGCTGGAACAAGGCGTCTGGTGCCTCGGCTGCTGCTGGGCGTTGATGCTGGTGATGTTCGCCGTCGGCGTGACCAACATCTTCTGGATGGCGCTCATCGGCCTGTTTGCACTGGTCGAAAAGCAGGTAGAAGGGCGGTGGACCAGCCGGGTGGCCGGCACGATACTGCTTGTGTGGGCCGCGATGCTGCTTGTAGTGTCCCACTGAGATCGGGGAATGCCTATGTCCAAGCCAAGCTGGGCGATGAAAGGAGAGCTTGTACTCTCCTGCAATTGCACGGTTTTTTGCCCTTGCGTCTTGTCGTTGGGCAATCATCCGCCAACCGAGGGCTATTGCCAGACCTGGGCCGGGTTCCGCATCGACGCCGGCCATTTCGGCGATACCGATCTGTCGGGCCTCAATCTCGGGCTGGTGATGGAAATTCCGGGCTACATGAGCCGCGGCAACTGGACGGCCGGTCTGTTCATCGACAAGCGCGCTTCGGTTTACGCCACCAAGGCTCTCACCAATATCTTTACCGGCAAGGCCGGCGGCACGACATCGCTGCTGTCGATCCTGGTCGGCAAATTCCTCGGTGTCGAGCAGGTGCCGGTTACCTATGAGACCCAAGGCAAGACGCGTGTCTTCCAGATCCCGAAGATCATCGATGGCGCGGTGACGCCGATCGCCGGCAAGGACAGCGAGCGCGACACCGTCATCCAGAACTCGCAATACTGGATCGCGCCTGAGATCATCGTGGCGAAGTCGGACCGCTCGAAGATGCGCGCCTTCGGCCGCAATTGGAATTTCGCCGGCCGTTCGGCCGAAATCTGCAAGCTGGATTGGCGCGGACCGTGAGCAAGAACACCACCAAGGCCCGGCCCGGCGAGAGGGCCAAGGCGAAGGCCAAGCAGATCGCCGAGCGCCTTCCGCGCCCGAAAAAGAAGGTGACCTGGCCGCAGGCGCGCGCCTTTTCGGTGCATCTTCTCACCGCATCGGGCTCGTTCCTCGCCTTCGTCTCGCTCGTGGCGGCGAGCGAGGAGCGCTGGACGGCGATGTTCTGGTGGCTCGGGCTGGCGCTGCTGGTCGACGGTATCGATGGTCCCGTGGCACGCAAGCTCGAAGTGAAGGAAATCCTGCCGACATGGTCGGGCGAACTGCTCGACAACATAATCGACTACGTCACCTACGTGATGATTCCGGCCTTCGCGCTCTACCAGCGCGGTTTCATGGGCGAGGGGCTTTCGTTCCTGTCGGCTGCAATCATCGTGGTGTCGAGCGCCATCTACTATGCCGACACCGGCATGAAGACGAAGGAGAACTTCTTCAAGGGCTTCCCGGTGGTGTGGAACATGGTGGTCTTCACCCTGTTCGTCATCGAACCCGGCCAATGGACGTCGTTCGCCATCGTGGTCATTGCGGGCATCCTCACCTTCGTGCCGATGAACTTCATCCATCCAGTGCGGGTGGTGCGGTTGCGTTCGATCAATCTCGGCATGACGCTGCTCTGGTGCGCCTTCGGCGCGCTGGCGCTGGCGCAATCGGCAATGGCCCAGTTCTACAACCAGATCGGCGTGCTCGGCGAACAGGTCGGCATTTTCACCAAGGTCGGTATCACGGTGACCGGCCTCTACCTGTTCTTCATCGGCGGCGTCATGCAGCTGTTTCCCAAACTCGGCGCGAAGAAAGCCTGATCCATGTCCAAAGCAATCCGTATCCACGCCCATGGCGGTCCCGAAGTCCTGACCTTCGAGGAGGCCGATCCCGGCCGTCCGGGACCGGGACAGGCGCTGATCCGTCACACCGCCATCGGCCTGAATTTCATCGACGTCTATTTCCGCACCGGCCTCTACCCGGCGCCAAACGGCCTTCCGCTGGTGCCGGGCGGGGAGGGCGCAGGCGTGGTGATTGAGGTCGGCGAGGGCGTCGACTGGTTGAAGCCGGGCGATCGTGTCGCCTACGCCGTCAACATCGGCGCCTATGCCGAGCAGCGCGTCATCGCCGCCGACCGGCTGGTCAAGGTACCGGACGGCATTTCCGACGAGCAGGCGGCTGCCATGATGCTGAAGGGCATGACGGCGGAATACCTGCTGAACCGCACCTACAAGGTGAAAGCCGGCGATACCATCCTCTTCCACGCGGCCGC